>ENA-ORNY01001945-ORNY01001945.1-human-gut-metagenome-genome-assembly--contig:-NODE-1945-length-11053-cov-2.706856_pt1 | contig 11053 bp, 7 predicted proteins | sample MGYA00242122_ERZ509036 | MGnify/ENA primary metagenome ERZ509036 (study PRJEB26280, sample SAMEA2338696) | human gut metagenome | biome: human gut; feature: human-associated habitat; material: faeces...
ACGGCCAGATCACCGAGATGTTCGGCGACGACCCGCTCATCTTTGCATCTGCCGCAAAGCGCGCCGCAGCGGCCGGGCCGGATGTTATTGATATCAATATGGGTTGCCCTGTGCCGAAAATTGCGGGCAATAACTGCGGCAGCGCCCTAATGAAAAAGCCGCCGCTGTGCGGGGACATTGTCCGTGCCGTGAAAAATGCGGTCGACCTGCCCGTGACGGTGAAAATTCGTAAGGGCTGGGACGAAAACAGCGTGAACGCGGTGGAGGTCGCAAAATATTGCGAAGATGCGGGCGTGGACGCCATTTGCGTGCACGGCAGAACGCGCACACAGATGTATGAGCCGCCGGCGGACTGGGATATTATCCGTCAGGTGAAGGAAGCCGTGAAGGTGCCCGTCATCGGCAACGGCGACGTAAAATGCGTGCAGGACGCCGTGCGCATGATGAACGAGACCGGGTGCGACATGGTGATGATCGGGCGCGGGGCGCTCGGCAATCCATGGATCTTCAGGGAGATCAACGGCTATTTCAGCAGCGGTCTGCGCATTATGCCGCCGCCGACGCTTGCGGAGCGCATTGTGGTCATTAAAAAGCATATGGATGCGCTGTGCGCCGCAAAGGGAGAGGGGCGCGGCATGCGCGAAGCGAGAAAGCATGTGGCGTGGTACATGCACGGTCTGCGCGGTGCGGCGGAATTCCGGCGCATGGCGGGCGAGCTGGAAACGCTCAGCGACCTCGATAAATTGCTCGAGAAAGTGTATATAGAAAACAAAGACGTGTCTTTTGACCCGTAACGGAAAGGAAGATCAGCGTGAAGCTTTTGGTACTGGACGGCAACAGCATTTTAAACCGCGCGTTTTACGGCATTAAGCTGCTGACAACGAAAAGCGGCGAGTTTACAAACGGTATTGTCGGATTTTTGAATATTCTGGAAAAAGTGAAGGACGAAACGGAGCCGGACGCGGTGGCCATCGCATTCGATATGAAAGCGCCGACATTCCGCCACAAGGCCTATGCGGGTTATAAGGCGCAGCGCAAGGGCATGCCGCCGGAGCTTGCGGCGCAGATGCCGGTCTTAAAGGAACTGCTCGGCGACCTCGGCTATAAAATCGTGACGTGCGAGGGCTGGGAAGCAGACGATATTCTCGGCACGTTTGCGGAAACGTGCGAAAACACGGACAATACGTGCATGATTGCGACCGGCGACCGGGACAGCCTGCAGCTTGTCTCGCCGAAAACGACGGTGCGCCTTGCAACGACGAAATTCGGTCAGTCTGCCGTGACGCTGTGTGATGAGGCGTATATCAAAGAGACGTACGGCGTGGAGCCGAAGCAGCTCATCGACATCAAGGCCATTCAGGGCGATACCTCGGATAATATTCCGGGCGTTGCGGGCATCGGCGAAAAGGGTGCGGGCGAGCTGATCCGCAAGTTCGGATCTTTGCAGTATATTTACGACAATTTAGATGAGCTGGACATCAAGCCCGGCATGAGAACGAAGCTGATCAATTCCAAAGACAACGCGTTTTTGAGCTACGACCTCGGCACCATCCGCCGCAATGCGCCGATCGATACGGAGCTTGCGCATTATATTCCCGGCGAGGGCGACCCCGCAGCCGCGGCGCAGATCATGACGCGTTTAGAGCTCTTTAAGCTGATGGAACGCCTGCACCTGACTCCCGGCGCGGCGCCGACGGCGAACAGCGCACAGGCCGAAGAAGCGGCTTTGCTGCCCGTAAAGAATTATAAAGACGGCGCAGCGGTGCTCGGCCAGTGTGAGGACGAGGGGGCGGCGTACTTTGTGCCGGTGTTTGAAAACGACGAATTAAAGCAGCTTGTGTTTAACGGTAAGTTCGACGCGGGCAAGCCGGCGATTGCGGTCGTGGATGCGGACGACGCGTTTTTGAAGGCGTTTCTCGGCAGTAAGGTGACGAAAAAGTACACGTTTGCGCTGAAAAAGCTGCACCGCACGGCGCTGCATTTGAGGACTTCCCTTGAAAACGCCGTGATGGACACGGAGCTTGCGGCGTATCTTTTGAACCCCTCGGGCTCCGATTACGGTGTGCTGCGTTTGGCGGCGGAATGCGGCATTGCCGTGCCCGCATATGAGGACGCGAACGTGCAGGCGGCGGCTGTGCTGCCCGCTGTTTGTGCGGCGCTGCAAAAGGGCATCGACGAAAACGGCCAGCACGAATTATTGGAGAACATTGAAATTCCGCTTGCTTTGGTTTTGGGCGAGATGGAGGAAAGCGGCTTCCTTGTTGACCGCGAGGCCATAAAAACCTACGGCGAGGTGCTTTCTGAGCAGGTGGACGCGCTGCAGAAAGAAATTTATGAAGACGTGGGGTACGAATTCAACATCAACTCCCCGGTGCAGCTGGGCGAAGCGCTGTTCGTAAAGCTCGGACTGCCGCACGGCAAAAAGACGAAAAAGGGATACTCCACAAACGCAGATGTGCTGGAGGGTCTGCGCGGCGTGCATCCGGCAGTTGATAAGGTTTTGCGTTACCGCACGCTGACGAAGCTGCGTTCCACGTACTGCGAGGGCTTGCTGAAAGCCATCACGGCGGACGGGCGCATTCACTCGAGCTTCAACCAGACCGAAACGCGCACGGGGCGTATTTCCTCGACTGAGCCGAATTTGCAGAACATCCCGGTGCGCACGCCGCTTGGGCGTGAATTCCGCCGGTTCTTCATCGCAAAAGAGGGAAATGTGCTTGTGGACGCCGACTATTCGCAGATTGAACTGCGCGTATTGGCGCACGTGGCAAACGACACGCAGATGCAGGAGGACTTCCGACTTGGGCGCGACATCCACACCATGACGGCGGCGCGTGTGTTCGATATGCCCGAAGACCTTGTGACCCCGCAGATGCGCAGCCGTGCGAAAGCGGTCAATTTCGGCATTGTGTACGGCATCGGTGCGTTCTCGCTTTCAAAGGACATCGGTGTTTCCCGCCGCGAGGCCGAGGACTACATTCACGATTACCTGCGCAATTATAAGGGCGTTGCAGACTATATGGAGCGCGTGGTGGAGGAAGCGAAGAAAAACGGCTATGTGGAGACGCTGTTCGGCCGCAGACGCTATCTGCCGGAGCTTGCAAGCTCCAATTTCAACATGCGTGCGTTCGGTGAACGTGTGGCGCGCAACATGCCGATTCAGGGCACGGCGGCGGACATCATCAAGATTGCGATGGTGCACGTGCGCAACCGTTTGAAAGCCGAAAAGCTCGATGCAAAGCTGATTTTGCAGGTGCATGACGAACTCATTGTGGAGTGCCCGGAAGCGGAAAGCGACACGGTGAAGAAAATTCTGGAAGAAGAAATGGCAAACGCGGTGCAGCTGAGCGTACCGATGCTGGCAGAGGCCGGAAGCGGTAAGAGCTGGTATCAGGCGAAGGGCTAAGGGTTTATGATGATATTTTGCTGTCCCGCATGCGGCGGCGCGTTGGAAAGAGAAGACCGCGCGCTGCGCTGCGCAAACGGACATTCTTATGATATTGCGCGCCAGGGGTATGTGCATCTTCTGCCCGTAAAGCAGATGCACGCGAAGATTCCCGGCGACACAAAGCAGATGGTGGACGCGCGCCGCGTGTTTTTGAGCAGCGGCTACTACGATGCGTTCCGTGACAAACTGGCGGAGCTGACGGACAAATATCTGCCCGAGAACGGCGTTATTTTGGACGCAGGCTGCGGCGAGGGCTTTTACACTTCGGCTTTATATGAAAAAGCCAAAGCGAAAAACGGTTCGGTTTCCGGCGTGGACATCTCGAAATTCGCGGTGAAAGCGGCTGCGGGCAAATATAAGGGCATCGATTTCGCGGTGGCGAGTTTATTTCACCTGCCGTGTGCGGAAAACAGTGCAGATGTGCTGACGGACGTTTTTGCGCCTATTGTGCCGGAGGAGTTTTTTAGGGTGCTAAAGCCGGGCGGCGTAATGATCCTTGCGGTGCCGGGTGCGCGGCATCTGTACGGCATGAAAGAGGTTTTATACAAAGAACCGTATGAGAACGAAGAGCACGACACGGCCTACGACGGGTTTGAATACCTCGGCCGTGCGTGTGTGCAAAAGTTTATCACGGTGAACGGGCAGGAGAACATTGAAGCGCTGTTCTCCATGACGCCGTACTACTGGAAGACGGACGTAGAGGGCGGAGAGCGTCTGCGCGCGCTCGATGTGCTCGAGACCGAGATTAAATTTGACTTTCTGGTTTACAGGAAGAAGTAGGCGGGTGCGCCTTTCAGCAGCTTTGTGCGGCACAATGTTGTTTATTATTGTTGTTTTGTTGTCATTCATTGAAAATTAAAGAATACTTAGTAGAATTCTCTCCCGAACTGTGCTATGATAGGTAGCGGTCGTTCGGGAGCGTTTTCATTTTGGAAGACGAAATACGACCGATTATAGAAGTATTCGAGGTTTATAATCAAAGATGAAAATTTTGTTTGTCTGCACCGGCAACACGTGCAGAAGCCCAATGGCGGAGGGCATTTTCCGCCACGAAATGGAGAAGCGCGGCTTTGAGAACATCATGTGCCAAAGCGCCGGTCTTTCCGCGCTTGATGGGCAGCACCCCAGCGAAAATGCGGTGCTGGCCTGCAAGGAGATCGGTGTGGACATCAGCGGTCACATTGCGCGCCGCTTTACGCCGGAAGAAATCGATGTGTGGGACGTTTATTTCACGATGTCGAAAACCCACGCGTACATTTTGATGCAGGCGGGTGTGCCGGCGGAGAAAATTTACGTGCCGCATTACATTGACGATCCCTACGGCGGGGACCTAAATACCTACCGCAAGTGCCGCGACAAGATCTGCGAGGAATTGCAGACGTTTGAGCAGCATCTCGGTTTTTAAGGAGCGTTTATGCAGATTGTTTCGATGACGGCGGAGCACGTTTCGCGCCTTGCGGAGCTTGAAAAGCTTTGCTTTTCGGAACCGTGGAGCGAAAAAAGCCTGACGGAGGAGATTGATAATCCTGCTGCGTGCTTTTTGGTGGCGATGCAGCAAGATGAGGTGCTCGGCTACGGCGGCATGCACACGGTGCTCGGCGAAAGCTATGTGGATAATATTGCGGTGTTCCCGGAGTTTCGCGGCCATGGTGTGGGCAGAACGCTCATGGCGGCGCTGATCGAAAAAGCGCGGGAAAACGGTGGTGTTTTCATCACGCTGGAGGTGCGGACATCAAACCTGCCGGCCATTGCGATGTACCGTTCGCTCGGCTTTACGGAAGCGGGCGTGCGCCGCAATTTTTATACAGAACCAAGAGAGGATGCGCTGATTTTTACGCTCTCCTTCTGAATTTTTAACTATACGGGGGTAAAAAGTATGCTTTTCGGAAAAATCAAGGCGCTTGTCGAATACGGCGTGCGCACGGGGCTCATCGAAGCGGAAGACATGATTTACACGCGCAACCGTTTATTGGAGGCGCTTTGTGAAGAGGATTACGCGGATGAGGAAGCGGAGCAGAGCGAAAACCTGGCACTTTTGCTGGACGGCCTTTGCGACGAAGCCGTAAAGCGCGGCATCATCGAGGACGGTGCGACGTCCCGCGATCTATTTGACACGAAACTGATGGGCCTTTTGACACCGCGCCCGTCCGATGTGAACCGCACATTTCGCGCACTTTACAAGGAATCCCCGGAAAAGGCGACGGACTGGTTCTATAAGCTTTGCGGCGACTGCAATTATATCCGCCGCGACCGTGTGGCGCGCGATTTAAAGTGGGTGTATAACGACCCGCGTTTCGGTGCGATTGATATTACCATCAACCTTTCAAAGCCGGAAAAAGATCCGAAGGCCATTGCTGCGGCAAAGAAAATGAAGGCTTCCGGTTATCCTGCCTGTATGCTGTGCAAGGAGAATATCGGTTATGCGGGCCGCATGAACCACCCGGCAAGACAGAACCACCGCGCGATCCCGATCACGGTGAACCATGCGGATTGGTTTTTGCAGTATTCTCCGTATGTGTACTACAATGAGCACTGCATTGTGTTCTGCGGCGAGCATGTGCCGATGCAGATTGACAAGAGCACGTTCCGCAAGCTGTTTGATTTTGTGGAGCAGTTTCCGCACTATTTCCTCGGCTCTAATGCCGATTTGCCCATCGTTGGCGGTTCCATTTTGACACACGACCACTACCAGGGCGGCCACTATACGTTCGCGATGGCGCGCGCGAACATGGAGGAGCACTGCACGCTGCACGGCTTTGAAGATGTGGAAGCGGGCATATTGAACTGGCCGGTATCTGTTTTGCGTTTGCGCCATAAAAACCCGGATCGCCTGATTGACGCGGCCGACCACGTGTTGAAAGCGTGGAGAAGCTACACGGACGAGGACGCGTTCATTTTTGCGGAGACGGACAGCGAGCCGCACAACACCATCACGCCGATTGCGCGCTGTGTGGACGGCGTATACGAGCTCGACCTTGCGCTGCGCAACAACATCACGACGGAAAAGTATCCGCTCGGCGTGTACCACCCGCACGACGAATATCATCACATCAAGAAAGAGAACATCGGCCTCATTGAAGTTATGGGTCTCGCGGTTTTGCCGTCCAGACTGAAAGACGAGCTGAAGACCCTGAAAGATGTGATGCTGAAAAACGGCGACGTTTCAAGCGTGGAGAGCATCGCAAAGCACGCGGGGTGGGCAGCGCAGGTGAAGCGCGACCACCCGGAAATGAACGAAGCGAATGCCGAGCACATCTTGCAGCAGGAAGTGGGAAAGGTGTTTGTAAAGGTGCTGGAGAATGCAGGCGTCTACAAATGCACGGCAGAGGGCAGAAAAGCGTTCAGAACGTTTGTAGAAAGCGTACGCTGAATCGAAAGTAATACGATAAAATAAGGAATCCACCGTATGTGTGAAAGCGATACGGTGGGTTCCTTTTAATTCGTGATGAAACAGCTTCAAATTTCTTTGCCGCAGTATGGACGGATTGCGTTTACGTGTTCTTTACCGTGTCTTTCAGCGGTTCGCTTTTCGTGCCGTCTTCGTTGACCTTGGAAGCAGGCGTACCGTCAACAACACCCTCGTTCCAGCTGTAGCTACCGTCCTTGTTGGTCATGATGGTTGCATAACCGGAGGTCAGGTTCTGGATGTCAAGGTCGGACGATCCGGGAGAGGATTTGCCCCAGCCTGCGTTGCGGAACGCACCGGAGAGGTCGGTGGTGCTGCCGAGGATGACCGAGTTGGTCTCGCCGGCTTTGACCTTGGAAGCTATGATAGCATCCGCGGGACCCCAGTAAGGAGTGGTCTTGAAGTTTTCGATCTTAGCGTTGTAGATATCGAAATACTGGTTGGAGTAAAGCGGAACTTCGGGAACGAGGAGGTTCCATCTCTGGATGTAGAGCTTCCACCACTCGTTGTAAACATCCTCGGCGGTCTTATACTTGGTGCTGCCGGCGGGAACGGTGGTGTTGTAGACCATAGCCATGGACAGGAAGTCCATGCCAAGCTCGTAGTCCTTACCTTCGTAGGTAACTTTTGCGGTTCCGTCATCATTCTCGGTGACCATGTCGATCGTGACCTTTGCACCGATCATATCATAAACGGAAGTGTAGTCTTTGTGCTCTACCGCATCTGCGGGATCAACGGGCTGGTAGACAACTTCTTTGGTGTTGTCACCGGTGCCGTCGCCATTGTCGTCTGTCTTTTTGCAGGCAACGACTGCGGGAAGAATAACCAGAAGCGCAAGCACAAGTGCCAAGATTCTGAATTTTCTCATTTCAGATTCCTCCATAAAAAATTTTCTTATATAATAGCACACACGAGATGTACCAGTATATCAAAGGTTATATGCATCGGATACCGCATATGCAATATCCGTTCCTCGGAAGTTTTATACATTATATCACACATGCGGACCGATGTCAACAGCGTATTAATAAATATAAGTACAAAATATGAGTTTCAAAAGCCGCGATTCTGAATAATATGCATAAAATATTCATTCAGCATACATTCGCACCGCATACGGCGCGCCGTCGGCTCCCATGCGTTCCATCCGTTTCCGCAATGCGGAAGTTTGCAACCCGTGCACCCGAAAACTTCAAAACGAACTCCGCTCCGATGCGAGGATTATATCATATTCTTTTTATTTTTTCAATAGATTTTTTTGCATTTTTGAAATTTCAACATTTGCACCAATGCCGTAAATAAAGGATGTTCGCAAATTGTGCAACAATGTGCCAACCGCATTTTACCTCGGCTTTCGCCGCTTCCGTGTGTTTCCGAATTATGCAGGAAAACGGCGTGCGGGTTTCGTTTGCACCTCAAAAGGCGCAGAAATTCACTTTTCGGCGTATATTTGCGGCATTTCCGTTATTCATTTTATTGGTGCATATACAGTATACGGCGTCGCGTCGGTGTGCGGCTGCCTTTTGCCGTGTTCCGGCAGGCGTTTTTTCGTCCTTCCCCACCGGGTTTTCAACCGGTGCAGTATTGAAAATTCCCCGCCGCAGTGCTATAATATATATATGAAAGTTTTGCCGGCGACGCATCGATAATAACGCGGCAGCGGCAGACAAAAGGAGGTTTTTCATGCCATTTTCAAAGTATCTGGACGGCAAACGCGGCGCCTGCCGTGCGCTTGTTGCCGAGCTCGGCAAGACATTTGCCTATGTCGGCATTCTCGGCACCGACGTGCACACGACCGTTTACCGCACCGACCGCCGCTCATCGGCAATACGCGACGGTGAAGGCGAATGCGGCTTTGTCGTAAGGCTGCATAACGGGCGCTCGTTTTTTGAATATTCGCTGAGCGATCTTGACGGCGACGCCGCGGCGCTTGCCGCAAAGATCACAGACGCGGTGAGAGTCGCCCCCTCACTTGAGGACAGGATGATATCCTGCCCCGTACCGTCGGACGAGCCACTCAAAAAGGATTTTTTGCGTGAGTCCGACTTCGAAAAATATTCGGACGGCGACATAATGTCGTTCTGCTCCGACATGCGCGACAAACTGCTCGCGCGTGACACGCGTTTTGTGAACGCAGTCGTATCCGTACAGCCGCACTCGGTGTCAAAGCTCTTTGTGTCAAAGAACCGCGAGCTTTCACAGCATTACGGCTGGGTGAACGGCACGCAGTTCATCATCTGCCGCGACGGCAGAATGGTGCAGGCGTGGGAGATGTCGTATTCCAATCTTATCTCCGAAATAATGAAGGATATGCCGCGCCGCGCCGACAGTGTTTGCGAAAAGGCGCTGAATCTCACACATGCGACTCCGATAGAGCCGGGCATTTACGACGTGATAACCGACAGCTCGATAACCGGGCTCATCGCGCACGAGGCGTTCGGTCACGGCGTTGAGATGGATCAGTTCGTGAAGGACCGCGCGCTTGCCAAGAACTGCGTCGGTCAGTATGTCGCCTCGCCGATAGCCAATATGCACGACGGCGCAGCCGCGGCGTTCAGCGTGGCTTCGTATTTCTTCGACGACGACGGCGTGCTTGCATCCGACACGCAGATAATAAAGGACGGCGTGCTCGTCGCGGGACTTTCGGACATCGCCTCCGCCGCGCAGCTCGGGACCGTGCCCACCGGCAACGGCAGACGCGAATCCTACAAGCGCAAGGCGTATTCACGCATGACGAACACCTTCTTCGAGCGCGGTCACGACAAGCTCGAGGATATGATAAAGTCGGTAAAGCACGGATATATGCTGTTTGAGACAGATAACGGCATGGAGGATCCGAAAAACTGGCAGATACAGTGCACCGCCGCATACGGCATCGAGATCGTTGACGGCAAGCTGACCGACCATTATGTCGCTCCGGTCGTGATGAGCGGCTTCGTGCCGGATCTGCTCAAGTCGATATCCATGGTATCCGACGGCTTTGAGGTCATAGGCTCTGGTCATTGCGGCAAGGGCTATAAGGAATTCATCCGCGTCTCGGACGGCGGACCGAATCTGAAAGTGAGGGTTAAACTCGGATGAAAAACGTTCTTGTTGATATGCTGAGAGCGGAGCGCAATATATCCGGCTACCGCATAACCGATTCGAAGACCGAATCGTATGAGCTGTTCTTTGTTCACCGCAGCCTTGAGACCGTGCGCGCGACCGACACGGGAGAGACGAGCGTTACCGTTTACGTCGAGCACGACGGCAAGCTCGGCGACGCGACGTTCACCGTATACGGCTCGATGAGCGACGAAGAGATAAAGGAAAAGATCGCCGCCGCGGCAGAGCGCGCAAAGCTCGTTTTCAACGAGCCATACGAGCTGCCCGCTGACGGCTGCGGGAATTACGAACTTGAATCCAACCTCGGCGGCGACGAACCGCGCGTGCTTGCAGCAAAGATCGCAGACGCGGTGTTTGACGCCGACTGCGTTGAGGGCGGCTCGATAAACGCAACGGAGATATTCCTTTACCGCGACACCGTGCGCGTGATGAACAGCCGCGGCATAGATAAGACTCAGGTGAAATACCGCGCGATGATAGAGGCGATACCGACATTTACGGACAGCAACGAGTCGGTCGAGCTTTACGAGGCATATCGCTTTACCGAATTCGATGCTGCCGCCGTGACCGCCGAGATATCCGAAAAAATGCGCGAGGTCGCGCTGCGCCGCAAGGCGGTAAAGCCCGCGACTCCCATTGAAGCGGACGTCGTGCTGCGCGGACAGGAGATCGACGACCTTATGTCGGCTCTTGCTTACGACCTCACCTATGCCGGCGTTTATGTGCACTCTAACCTGCACAAAAAAGGCGATGTGATACAGACCTCCGGCAGCGGCGACAGGCTGAGTCTTTCTATGACGGCAAGGCTGCGCGGCAGCTCAAGATCCGCCTTCTTTGACGGAGACGGCGTAAAGCTCGCCGACACCGCCCTCATTGAGGACGGCAGGGTGGTCGGATATTTCGGATCGCACCGCTTCGCCTCCTACCTCGGCGAGCCCGAAACGGGTGAGCTGCGCTGCATGACAGTCGCTTCCGGCACGTTGACCGATGCCGAGCTTGACGCCATGCCGCACATCGAATGCGTGTCGCTTTCCGGGCTCCAGGTAGACCTCTACAACGACTACATCGGCGGCGAGATCAGGCTTGCCTACCGT
>ENA-ORNY01001946-ORNY01001946.1-human-gut-metagenome-genome-assembly--contig:-NODE-1946-length-11044-cov-4.477659_pt1 | contig 11044 bp, 5 predicted proteins | sample MGYA00242122_ERZ509036 | MGnify/ENA primary metagenome ERZ509036 (study PRJEB26280, sample SAMEA2338696) | human gut metagenome | biome: human gut; feature: human-associated habitat; material: faeces...
TACCAAGTCTGTCCGCAATCTCGTCCGCTGTCCTGAATCCAACGCCCGTTATATCCTCTGCTATCTTATAGGGATTTGTCCTCACTATGTCGTACACTTCGTCACCGTATTCATTGTAGATCTTTACAGCGAGGTTCACCGGGATATTGAGACCGGTCAGGAACATGAGCGCATCCTGCATCTCTTTCTTCTCGTTGTATGACACGGCAATGTCTCTGGCCTTCCTCTCTGATATTCCACGTATCTCCGCAAGGCGCTCCGGCTCTTCCTCGATTATCCTGAGTGAGTCCATGCGGAACTTCTTCACTATACGTTTTGCCAGAGCCTCTCCGACACCCTTTATGATGCCCGAACCGAGGTACTTCTCAATACTGAGCACATCATCCGGCATCTTGATCTCACATGAGGTGAATTTGAACTGCAAATCATAAGTTGGATGCTCTACATAATCCCCCTCCGCCGATACATAGATCCCCTCTGCAACGCCGTGAAGATTCCCCACAAAAATATCTTCGCCGTCCTCGCCCTCAACGGCGAAGACGGCGTACCCATTGTCTTCATTCTTATATATAACTTTCTCTACGTAACCTTCTCTTACCAAGTTTTCTCTCCTCTGAAGACTGAGTCCTCAGCTCCTGTCTTAATTGTTCTTCTCGCTGAGAAGCTCGATGTACTTTCCTGTACCAATGGCCACCGCTCTGAGTGGATCCTCCGCTGTCATGGTGGTTATTCCTGTCTTCTCCTCAAGCAGCTCCTCAAGTCCGTGGAGCAGCGCACCACCACCGGTCAGAACTATCCCACGATCTGCAATATCAGCAGCAAGCTCAGGAGGAGTTCTCTCCAGAACTGAATGAACAGCTTCACATATCTGGGACGCAGGCTCACGAAGTGCCTCCTCCGTCTCATCCGATGTGACCGTAACAGTCTTCGGAAGACCGGTTACAAGGTTTCTGCCTCGTATATCCAACGTTATATTCTCAGGTCTTCTGTAACATGTACCTATCTTGATCTTGATCTCCTCGGCGGTTCTCTCTCCTATGAGAAGGTTATGCTTCTTTCTCATGAACCTGACAACTGCCTCATCAAAATCATCTCCGGCCACCTTAATGGATGCACTGACAACAGGACCTCCGAGAGAGATGACTGCTATATCGGCAGTTCCACCACCTATATCAACTATCATGTTACCACATGGTCTTGATATATCTATGCCTGCACCAATGGCTCCTGCCACAGGCTCCTCAATTATGGACACATCCCTGGCACCGGCCGCATAAGTTGCATCCTCAACTGCCTTCTTCTCAACCTCTGTAACCTGAGAAGGTACACATACGCTGATCCTAGGTCGTCTTCCAAAATAACTCCTTCCGACAGCCTTCTGTATGAAATACTTGAGCATCTTCTCTGTTATCGTATAATCAGAGATTACGCCCTGCCTGAGAGGTCTGATGGCCACTATATTACCCGGAGTTCTTCCAAGCATAAGTCTCGCCTCTTCACCAATAGCCACTATCTTATTAGTATCCCTGTCGTATGCAACTACTGAAGGCTCCTTGAGTACGACTCCTTTGCCTTTCACATACACCAGTATACTGGCTGTACCTAAATCTATACCAATATCTGCGCTTGCCATCACAAGTCTCCCTTCTATTCGTTCACGTCCCTTAATATTACAAGAGATGCATTGCTGCCGTCAAGCCATTTCATGCTAACTTCAGTCAAATCCATGATCTTGTCGAGACTTCTTATATAGCTTCTCCAGTTGACCTCCTTGCTGTCCGTAGCCAGATGCTGATCCGGACCTCCCATGAGCTTGTACTTATCTCTGAGATTCTCTATAAGGAGCTTACTGTCCTTGTCTGTAAAATCATATCCAAGCATATCGTTCAGAGTCCTGTTCGAGAACAGCACTCTTCCAGTATCAACTTCTCTAATAAATATACCCTCATCAATATAGTTATATGTATCGAGGAGAACACTGTTTATGCGTTTAACACTGTCATCGCTCTCTATCTTCTCAAGGGCACTTCTGAGTACATCACCTGTCTGCTTTACAAATTCAATCTCCTCTGTGGTCCACAATTTGTTGATAGAGGTATTCGCCAGCACAAATACCGCTCCATAATTGCCATTGACATACACAGGAACTGCGGTAAAGCTCTTAACAGGCCCCCCTGACATGATCTTCTTAGCTGCTTCATCCATATGCTTTGCATCTATCACAAGGTATCCCTTGTCCACCAGCTTGCCCGAGCCCTGACCATTCTGCCATGATCTGAACTTCATGTTGGCGCGCTGCCACTCTGTCACATACTCCTCCGCAGACATGCTCTGATTCTTGGACCAGATATACTGGCAATCCAGATCTCCCTGCTTGTCCTTCACATACAGGGCTGCCACGTCAGCATTTAAGACCTCGCCCACCTGTGCTATCACGTCATTGATAACCTGCTGGGAGCTCTTATCTGAAGTGTTCAGGGCATCAAGCAGAATCTTCTGCCACTGCAGCTTGTTCTCCATTATGACCTCCTCTGATTTGGCACGGATCGCCTCCTTTGCCAGGATCTGAGAGCTGAATGCGTATTCGGAGAAAATGCGTCCAAGCTGCCACTGCACCTTGTATACGCTCTCCATTTTCTTTGCATCCTCGTCATCATATGAACAGCATATCCATGTTGCCACATGCTTGCCATCTATCATGATCGGTGCACCACAGATCATACTTCCCGTGATGTCATCGTCCATTTCCATCATAACCGGAACATTGTTCCTGAGAACTACCTCATTTAACTTCATATATATCTGCTTATACTGAGGCTTCTCAAACATATCATAGAAATAACCCATATGCTTCTGAGGGCCGGCCGGCTCAACCATCTTCTTGCCCACAGGGTCTATGATAGTTGTATAAAGCCCTGTGAGTGCAGAAAACGCCTTCGTTATCAGAGTCCACTTCTCGGTATCTATCTGATTCCTTTCCTCATCCGACTGGGTATTTGTCTTCATAATGTATGAGAGCTTGTCATCGAACTCCTTCTTAGCGCGCTCAACACTGTTCTCAAGAGCCTTCTTGTCCGTAATATCAGATATAAAATACTCAACCGTGTATGTGTTATCAGCCGCCTGTGTCACAGAGCTCTGGGCCTTCACCCAGATAACCTCGCCTCTGTCGTTGACTATCCTGAACTCTTCCTCGTAGTCCTTGTCCTCGCGCTTCGTGGCGTTTCTGACATTCGCCATAACCCTGCTTCTGTCCTTCGGATGGATATAATCCTCTATGAGTCTGTCACCAAGCTTGATGGCATCCACATTTATTCCCATCTGCTTGGCGTTCGGGGTTATATACTTGAAGATCGGTCTGCCATTCTCGTACTGCTGTACCATGACAAAGCTCTTGATCTTAGACATGGCAGATAATATATACGCCGCCTGATCCTCATTGTATCCGGTCTCCTTGTCCTTTATGAACAGGAGCTCTATTCCATCCATGTCGCCATCTGTGGTTCTCACGATGTGACACTTAAGTCTCATCTTATTTATATCTCTGTGAGCAGATACGATCCTAGTCTCCATCTCAAAATCATCCACTCCGGTATTCTGAACCTTGTAGAGCTGTCCGATCAGAAGATCATAATCACTCTTAGGGAGCAGGTCGCTGAGTCCCACCAGCCCACTGTAGAAATTGCCATCTGTATATCCATACTCAGATATGTTCTTAGATACGTATCTCGTTCTCCATACACCCTCCGGCTTATACAGATACAGAGCTATAACACCTATATGGTTTATGATCCTCTCAAGACTCACGCTTCCTATCGTAACGTCTGATCGAAGCTCAAACAATACCATATACGCCTTCTTGTCACCATATTCAAACTGGTTGACAAATCCACTGACTACATATCTGTCCTTGTCGTTAACTATAAGTCCAAGTCTGTGCCATATGATAGCCTTCTTGTCGTCAAGTGTCGGCCAGAACTCATCGCTGACCATAAACTTATCCGGCTCCATGGCAATGGATTCAACATCCGAACCCACGATCTTAACTGCGGCATTGTTTATGCTGAGGACTTCACCATCCTCGCAGAACACAACCGCAGGATATTCAACTATTCCCAGAAAATCTGAATAACCACTAAGTCTGTTTATCTCCATAAATATCTCTCCATATATCCACTGCACAAGTGCAGTTTTATCCCATTATTATACACCCCGTATATTATTTACCCCTTAATGCACATAAAACTTTCCTATGTCCCATCACATAGAAAAGTTTCATGTTACCATATATCATATATTACTACTGTGCATCCTCAGCATCACTAACCATAGCAGTTGCCTCGCTCTTCAGTCCGGTAAATGCCTTGTCGGCAACATCCTTTGTTGAAGCACATGCAGAAATAACATTGTCCAGTGATGACAGAAGATCTGACATATATCTGCTTACGCTCTCGCACTCCTTCTTCACATTGTTGCGAAGTCTGGTTGCATCATCTGTGGCTGCATTTCTTGTATTGGCAGCATCCTTCTGAGCTTCCTCTCTCATAACCTTGCACTCGTAATCTGTCTTTGCCGACAGAGCCTCTGCATCTGCGTGAGATTTATTTCTTGTCTTCTCTGCCTCTGAGTATGCCTCATCCTTCATGCTGTTGCACTTTGCCTCGGTCTGATCATACATCTGCTGGCACTGTATCTCTGTATCTGTCTGGAGCTTTGTGCATCTCTCCTTGACATCTGTCTCGTATGCCTCGAGCTCTGCAGTTATAGTATTCTTCTTGTCTGTGCACTCCTTCTCAGTCTGTGCGATCAGTGCGTCTGCGCTCTCACGGGCCTCAAGAAGTGTTCTTGATATTGACTCGTATCTTCCTGCATTCTCAAGCTCTCTCTGCTTGTATGCATTGATCTGCTCCTTGAGTGACTCTATCTCGCTCTCCTGCTCTGAATTGGTCTTCTTGAGAGTCTCTATGGTCTTGGAAGACTCTGTCATATTGACCTCTCTCATGGTCTTGAGACTCAGAACAGCCTCGCTGAGCTTGTTGACGTTCGCCTTAAGCTCCTCTACTTCTTTATTGTGCTTTTCCTTAAGTTCATCAATATAGTAATCAACGGATGCCTTATCATATCCACCAAACTTCACTGTCTTCAGTGATTCTACTCTATCGTCAGTTACAACATCTTCTACCTGTTTTGCCATGACCTTACCTCCGAAAAACTAATCCTATTGTAGATACTCCGTAATTATAGCACACATAATTCTGTAAGCAAAGTATTTTTACCTTTTATGATTACAAACCACTTTTTTTATGCTATATTGTAACTGCTCATTGAATTTAAATTTTACGGAGGATCATATAGATGAAACACCATTCAAAACTTGTCATATTAGGTCTCGCGGCAACCCTCGTGATGACATCACTCACAGGCTGTCTTCACCGCAAGAAGACCGCCTATCAGACATACATGCAGAACGTTCTCGACGTCAACTACAAAGGAAGCTTTGACGGATACGTGAAGGACAACGACGGCTCCGAGGAGGACGCCTCAGCCATATACAGCGACAGCATAGATTATCTGGCCGGCCAGCTCATCAATCATTACTCACTGAACAACGCAGAGACAGACGAGGTGGATGCTATATTTGACGAGACCGCAAAGGTCATCTACTCCAAGGCCAAATACGAGGTGTCAAGAGCCTATAAGAGCGGAAGCGACTACTATGTGGACGTGACCGTGTATCCTATGGACATTCTCAATCAGGCATTTGACGATGTGTTCGCATATATCGACGACTATAACAAGAAGATCAGCGCCGGCGATTTCAACAACACCACAAAGGAAGATTACGAGAAAGAATTTGCCCAGGGCGTGTCGGATATCCTTCAGAATAAAGCCGCAGACATGGATTACCGCAGTCCTGTTGTGGTCTCTGTGAAGATAACCGATGACGGCGACTATTACTGTGCTGACCCGGCGGGGCTGTCCCAGGTTGATGCATCCATGCTTGCAATAGAAGGTTCCCAGCAGAGCTCAGGCTCTGACAGCTCTGACAGCTCAAGCGAGGACAGTTCAGACGAAGGCGATATCTCCTCGGGTGGCGAGACCGCCGAGTAACTATATGCATTAAGAATGTGTCTTAAGAATATACATTAAGAAAAGCTCAGCCTGTGTGATTTCTACTGAATCCATCACACAGGCTGAGCTTTATATATATGTTATCTCCGGCTACTTTCTCACCCTGACTGACTTTGTCTTGCTCCATGCTGAGTAGCATCTTGTGCCAAACTTGTTCGAAAAGCTTCTAACCCTTACATAATATGTTTTTCCGCCTTTAATCCGCTGCTTTGCTCCAAGACTCGCAGTCGTCTTGCTTCCACCGCTTAACACCGTGAATGCATATGTACCCTTTTTAAAGTTTGATGTTGTTGAATACTGGATCTGATAGCCATCTGCGCAACTTATCTTTCCCCACTTTAATCTTACAGACGCAGCCGATGGGCTCTTTATCTGGCTTATACCTGGTATCTTCGGGCTGACAGTAACAGGTATTATCTTCTTCACCTTCACATGATTCGAATCTCCAGCATATACGGTGATGTTTGCCTTGCCTATATACCGGGCTGCGATCGTTATTGTTCCAGCAGAGTCTACCTTTACAGCTTTTTTATCCGAGCTGTAGCTGAGCTTTCCGGCACGTGCGCTCACGCTCTGTGAAATAGATATTCTCTTCGAGCTGGTTGACATCTCTATTCTGTAGCTGCGCTTTTTCAGCGTTATGCTGTTCGGCGCCTTTTTGATCGTAAAATTGATCGTCTTCTGTCCCTGATATGTGCCAGCGCCTATAATTACAGCCTCTGCTGTTCCGGCTGCTTTGTTCTTATTGTATGAAACCGTATAATCTGTATCCTTCTCCAGCGTTTTGTCGCCAAGCTTTACTGTTACAGCCGGCTTCTTCGAATTACCATCATATGTATATTCTGTCTTGTTAAGTGTAACCTTTGCTGACGATATGCTCTTACGCGTGAGCTTTGAGCCATACGCATAGCTAGTCTCACCCTTTTCTCCACAGTATACACATGCATAGTAATACTCTGCCGGAGAATCATAATCTGCTGCCTTCTTCAGATATCGTGCAGTTGTTTTCTTTGCTGTGTAGCTGTGATCGACTGGGTCTGTTGCTGTACCGGTTTCAAAAATCTCACCACACATGCTGCAGACAACATCTCCTGTATATCCGCCGCCCATACAGGTAGCTTTCTTCTCTCCTACAAGCGTTCTATCATGGTCTGTCTTTGGAAGAATCTCAGTAGTCCTGCTGAGTTCTGCCTTGCACACGGTGCAGTATATAACCTTGTCCCGGCTGCCTTCAGCCTGACATGTAGCCAGATTTACATTCTCATACACAGCCTTTCCCTGGGTATGTCCGAGTGGCTCTGTCTTCTCATCCTTTGTCTTTTGGCATCGCTCACATGTGTATCTGATCAGACCTTCTGCTGCACACAAAGCTTTTTTCTTAACCACGCCTGAATCCCATCTATGTCCCAATGCACCAATGGCTATCTTCTTGGTACTCTGATAACTCTTGCCATTCAGCGTGCATTTTGCTGTACACACCTTTGCACCATCGTTCTCGCAGGATGCCTGCGTTATCTTGCTTGTTACAGTCATCGGTTCACTGATCACATGACTCGAATCTCTGGTACAGGTGAGAACCAGCTTGCAAGTGTTGCCATTTGCTGACCACTCATACTTTGGGGCGTAATCATGTCCCAGGCTATCCCCGTGTGTAAATGTCTTTTTGCGATTCACTCTTCCACAGTTATCACAGGAATAATAATATTTCGCAGCAGTTGTACAGGTCGCAGCCTGTGCAAGAGTTTCATCATTTACTATTTCCGCAGTGTATGAATGTCCGCCTATCTCTGTTATATCAAGTTCATACTCAGCCTTCACCCACGGATTATATTTACTGGCAACCGTAATCGTTACAACGCCGTTGCCGATTGCCGAAAGTGATGCCACAGTCCTAGACACTTCATTCACCTTTACAACAGTCTCATCCGACGATGTAACCGCATACTCATGTATGTCCGCTCTCGTTGGCCAATCCATTATATTTATACTCAGTTCCGCTCCAATTTCATACTCACTTGGTGAAGTAGTCCTGTTATCGCTGTCCTTCTCCTGCCAATACACATATCTGATACTGGTAGGAAGTGACACGATCTTCTCATATCCGCACTTTGAACACGTCTCTACTGTCTGGCTTTCACCCTCATCTGCCTCTGATATGACATACTCATGTCCCCCCTGATCTGCCACATTGAACGTGTATTCCTGACAAATTGAGCTGTCATATTTATGAACTATTCTTATGGTTACATCACCTGTTCCGACCGCCGTAAGCTTAGCATCATATCTTCTATAAGAAGATTCCGGATCACTCACTTTTACAATACCTTCATCCGATGATGTAACTATAAACTCAGAGTTGTCGACCTTCGTTGGTGCATAATCTACTTCCAGATTGATCTCATCACCTACTTCCACATCAGCAGGCTTGTAATATCCATTACTATCACTCCACCATACAGTACGTGTTATTGCCGTCGGGATTGTCACCGTTTTTGTCGTCCCGCACTTTGAACAAATTTTTTCTGTCTCTCCAGATCCCGGTTCTGCCTGACTTATTACATAGTCATGACCACCCACATCTGTTACCGACACAGTGATTACCCTCTTCATATCCGGATTCACGACCGGATATACAGTAACCGTCGTCTCACCTATCTTATTCATATGGAATGTTCCAGCATAGTTAGACGAAGGGGTATACGAAATAATAGACGGGTCTGCTATATCAAACACGAATTTGTCATCGGATTTGCTATCTGATGCCGTCGAGAAAGATATGTATGTCTCTATATCCTTTCCTACTTCGAACTCCTGATCATATGTGGCTGATGAAGCAGTTTCCGATAATCTCCAGTACACGTACATCGTCTTTGGTCCTGTTACTTTACATCTCGTACATACGCCATCTGTAAAGCTATGCCCAAGAGCCGGAACCTCATCCTCTATCTTTTTGTAGCCACATTTAGCGCATGTGTATACTGTTCCACCTGTCTCTGTACATGTGGCCTCTTTTTTCACACCTTCACCATACACATGCTCCGTGCATGCATCATACCGCTGTCCAAGCAGCTTATCCAGCTTGGCCTGCGCTGCATCCACCTTTTTCTGCCACTTCTCCGGATCTACAGTCTCATAATATTCATCAAACAGCTTCTCAAATTCAGCTATTGTGTACACCTCATATTTGCTAGTATAGTTTGAAAGCTTGCTTGCATTGAAGCATGAAGTATTGCCATACCTGCCATAGAGTGTGAATCCGACTCCCATCACCTGATCTGCTGCCCAGAACATATTGGTATAATGTCCAACCGTGACTCCCTCCGAATCCGCCTTTTGTTCAACAGCTGTAAGCTGACTCTGCGAAGTTATGGATGAATATCCCAGCTCATCCCTTATCTTGTTAAAAGATGCCTTCTCACTGTTCCATCCTGCCGCCGGATCAGTATATCCAAACGCCAGATTCTCACATGACACCTGAAGAAGTGAATGATTTGTGAGTCCTGCACCTCTGTCCGCGCCTGACTGTGCCACCGCCATGAAATAGAAATTAGTCTTAGCCGCATTCCTCTTCATTGCCCCGACATAGTTTTCGTCTGTGTCCCTTAACGAATTAATTTTATTCAATACCGCAAATGTCGCCTTTGTGTTTTCAAGCGATATGGCGTCTTTCTTATCTCCGGTAACAACAACCTTGTTATTTCTCGATTCCGGAAGACCTGTATTATTTCCACCAGCCCACTTGGAGAAATCTTCCTCACATGCATTCTGCAGAACAGTCTTGGCCCGATTCAGATCATATTTCTGTTTTGTTGTCAGGTTGCTTTTCGCAAGCATCCAGTCTACAAAGCCTATAGAGCCCTGATCATATACAGCCTGCACTTCACTCTGATCTTTCTTCACCTGTTCCAGCTCACTCTGAGCCTCTTCTATCTGCTGGTCAAGGGTACTGGCCTTAACAGTCTGAATACCTGTCGTCTGAATACCTGCCGTCAGCATCAGCACTGCACACATTACCACTGTTGCTGCTTTTTTACACAGTGTCCTTCCCGATAAGCTTCCTTTTCTTTTCATAATCTTTGATACTCCCCCTTTTTTCACATTATATTTATATTACCCCTTTACCCACATGTACTCCGGCGCGCCCATGCAGGGGATTTATTATAAAATAAGGAGACTCATTATAATAATAAACAAGTCTCCTTATCCAGTATAATATACTATTTTATTTCTCCTTGAAGGTGAACTCCTCGTTCGCAAGCTTGAATCTGATACCATCTATGAGCATCATATCCGTTCCGCTGCTTATGATCTTGCCACCAAGGTAAGTGTGGTTTGTCGACTTGTTATCTCTCAGATAGTACACGCCGTTGACATTGATAATGTAAGCATGGCGGCGGCTGACTGAATTGTTGTCAGTTACCTGATAGTCAACTCCCTGTGTAGACTTACCGATACAGAATATCGGCTTGTCGATCCTTATTCTCTCACCTGTTCTGGTTCTTATGATGACAGGGCCGCTCTTGCCACGGTTGTTGGCTGTGAGAACTGTTGTCGAACCGTCATCGTTGTCATCAAATCCAATATCATTTGATGAGAAATCCTTAACTTCCTTTGCAAGCTTGAATGAAGAAGTTGTAACATGAGGAGTCTCAGGAACCTCTACCTTAGCCACATTGACCGGGCTGACTCCCGCTGACTTCATAAGCTCCTGCTCATCCTCAGGATGTGCTATATTGTCATTCTTCAGGTCTGTTATAAACTTATAAAATTCTGACAGATAAAATGTAGGATTGTGATCAAAGTATTTGATAAGCTCATATCCGGCATCGGATGCCTTCTTATTCGCAAACTTCATATTGCCCATAAGATCCCTTATAAACTTCTCCATATTACATCTGTCCATAGGCTTATC
>ENA-ORNY01001947-ORNY01001947.1-human-gut-metagenome-genome-assembly--contig:-NODE-1947-length-11033-cov-3.219257_pt1 | contig 11033 bp, 6 predicted proteins | sample MGYA00242122_ERZ509036 | MGnify/ENA primary metagenome ERZ509036 (study PRJEB26280, sample SAMEA2338696) | human gut metagenome | biome: human gut; feature: human-associated habitat; material: faeces...
TGACCGGTGATTTCTTTTTGACAAACTGGTTCCTTGAAGCCATGCGCTGGATATACAGCCTTACCTGCGCCATATCCGAAAGCGGCTTCGGCAACGTATTCCTTACAATATTGATAAGCACCATACTTCTGCGCGCGCTGACCATATTTTCCGATATAAAAACGCGCAAGTCCTCCGCAAAGATGGCGGAGGTGCAGCCCGAAATACAGCGGCTGCAAAAAAAGTATGCCAACGACCCCAGGCGCTTCCAGGCCGAGCAGACAAAGCTTATGAAGGAAAAGGGCGTGAGCATGTGGGGCAGCTGCTTGCCGATGCTCATAACCATGCCGCTTTTCTTCTGCTTCATAGCGGCGTTCCGTTACTGGGGATATGAAATGAACCTTAGGCTGCTGGTGGATGAAAACGCCATGGAGCTGTTCAAATCCTTCAAGTTTCTGTGGATAAACAATATTTGGCAGCCCGATAACGGCCTTACGCCCGTGCTTGCCAACGGCGCAAGCTTCCTTGCCACGCCGCAGCTTTCAAACCTGCTTTATTTGCAGGAACCCGGCGTTGGCGAAAAGCTGGTTGAAATGGGCCTTGCCGTTACCAAGGTTTATCAGGGCGGCGTAAGCTATCAGATACTTTCAAACGATGCGGCCATAGCCATTTACGACGCGGCCATTCAGCCCTTCCTTGACGTTTACAAGGGATATAACAACGGCTGGTTCATAATGAGCATACTTGCCGGCGGCACAAACTTCCTTTCCGCCTGGCTTATGACCAAGAATACTCCCGCCGCCAACGAGGAAGCAGCGAAGTCCACCAAATGGATGAATTATCTTTTCCCGGTAATGAGCTTTATATTCTGCCTTAACTACAACGCGGCGTTTGCAATTTACTGGACGCTGACCAGCGTAATAATGATAATAGTCAACCTTATACTGAACAAGAAATTCCCAAGAACGGAACCGGCAAAGGAGGGTGCTGATAAATGAGGACAATCGAAGCATCGGGCAAAACGATAGACGAAGCAATTTTTAACGGCCTTAAGGAGCTGGAGGTTTCGATAGACGAAGTTGAGATAGACATAGTTCAGCACGAAACCAAGGGCATACTTGGTATAGGCGCAAAGCCCGCCATAGTAAAGCTGACCGAGCGCGAGCCGGAGCAGATAGTAGTACCCGACTACATGAACGAAGCCGAACGGCGCGCCAATCGCCGCCGCGAGGACAGGCCGCGCCGCGACGACAGGACCAGGCGCGACCGCGGTAACCGCCGCGACGAACGCCCCCACCGCGAGGATAAGCCCCGGCGCAGCGAGGAAGCGGCAGAGGCGAAGGAAGAAACCATTACCGTAGCCGAAGAAATAAGCGAAAACGGCGAAGTGCGCGAAGAGATAGCTGAAGAAGTCAGCGAAGTAAGGTCGCCGCGCAGGGAAAGGAATAACCGCCGCGAGCGCAGCAACCGCCGCGAACGCGAGGAACAGAGCGCCAAGCCCAAGATTGAATACACGCTTGAGGCCGCGGAGAACAACGAAGCCGCGCAGTTCCTCAGGGAAATGCTCCGCCTTATGAATATAGACGCGCAGGTTCTTGCCAACGTTAGCGAGGAGGACGGCGTAAGGCTGAGAATAGAATCCTCCGGCATGGGCGTGCTGATAGGCCACAGGGGCGAAACGCTGGACGCGATACAGTATCTGACCAGCCTGCACGTTAACCGCAGCCGCAAGGAGCATGGCTTCACCCGCATAACCGTGGACACCGAGGGCTACCGCGACAGGCGCGAGGAAACGCTTGCCCGCCTTGCCCGCAAGGTAGCGTCCCAGGTAAGGAGCACCGGCCGCGCAAGAACGCTGGAGCCGATGAACCCCTACGAGCGCCGCGTGCTGCACGCAACGCTGCAGAACAACCCCTACGTTACCACATACAGCGAGGGCGAGGAGCCCAACCGCCGCGTGGTGATAGCGCCCAAGGGAAGGGAAGAGTAAAGAGTAAAGAAAGAAGAAAAGACAGCCGAAGCGGTTGTCTTTTTTGTTGGAAGTACTCTAATTAAGCCTGCCCTGAAAGGGGAGGTGGACATGAGCGTTAGCGAATGGACGGAGGGGTTATAAATCAGCTCACATCTCTCCGTTTGTTTCAACCCCTCAGACAATCCGCCTTACGGCGTATTGCCAGCTCCCCGGCCGGGGAGCCTTTTGGTTTAATGCAACAAAAACTCGCCCCTCCGCGAGGAGGGGCGAGGTGCATTTTAGGGTTTATGTCCCGATTGGTTTAATTACGCGCGAACCTTCTTGAAGGTTACGACGGCGGCGGCAACCATAGCGACGGCGATCATGGCGAAGCCGATGATGCTGGCGTTGTCACCGGTCTGCGGCAGGTTCGGGTTAACGGGGTTGACGTGAATGGAGCCGTTGGGATAGGTGATCTTCTGGCTCTGAGCCATGATGGTGCCGAAGTAGTGCTCGAAGTGAGCATCGGTCATGTAGTTAGCCTCTTCATAGCCGAAACCGAGGAAGCCGAATATCTTGTCATAAACAGCCTTGAGGTTGTTGTAAACAGCGCCTTCGGCATACTTGCCGTCCTTCATGAAGGCAAGAGTGTTGACAGTGCTCTTAACGATGGAATAGAGTTGGCCATCATAAGAAATCATAATGGGCTTACTCTGATCTACCTTCTGATTGTTGCCGCTGCCGGTAACAGGGAATATCACGTAGGTATTCTGGGTTTTGCCCTTGCTGTCGAGGGCGTCCACAAGGTAGCCATTTCCATAGAAGTTATGACCGGGTGCCTGGACCTGGAAATCGGCAACGCCGTCCATGTCGCGGTCAATCACCATGACGCCATTCTTGAACCTATTGTAGAAGCCGATGGAAGCGTTGACAACAGCATCCTTACCGTCGGCATTGACGGTACCCCAGCACTCATAACCCCAAAGGGTCTTGCTGCCCGTGGTGTATTCAGAGGTGCCAAAGGATACGGTGAAGCCTTGCTTTACCTTGCCATAGTTGGCAACATTGAACGTACCTGCAAAAGCCTTATCCTTGTACTGCGTGAAAGTGTCATCCAGAGTGATGCCACTGACAGCAATATCAAGATCAAGCGCCCAATCTGCAAGCAGACGCTTCATAGCGGGGCTGAGGTCATTAGCATCCGGCAGAGTCACTTCGGCATAGAAGTGAACGCGGCTGTTCTTGACAACGGGGTAGTAGGTGCTCAGGGGAGCATACAGGCTACCGACCGCAGCGGTGTTCTGAACGAGATCGAGACCGGTGAGGGTCAGGGAGATGTCTTTGTAGACGGGGATCTGCCAATCAAGCTGAGCCCAGCCGCTGGCCAGAGCGGGAACCGCAAAGGCAACGACGAGAGCCAGAGAAAGAACGAGAGCAAACAGTTTCTTCATCTTGTCTAATTTCCTTTCAAAAAATTGTTTTTGTTTGTGCCGGGAATTTCACCCGGCTTGGCCTTGCGGCCTATTTGGGACTTTCCCGTTTGCACGAGTAGATGTTACCATATCATTACGCCGTTGTCAACACTTTTATTACGATTTTGTAATAAATTATTTTGGGGCGTAATATTTCAACCCGCCCGCCTTACTCCACCTCGTACCCTGCGTCGGTTATGGCCTTGCGCGCGGCGGCCTCGTCTGCATTGGCAAAGGTGGCCTGCTTGTTGGCAAGGTCAACGGTTATGTCCGTTGCGCCGATTTCCGCAAGGGCTTTCTCCACAGCCTTCTGGCAATGCTGGCACATCATGCCGTTCACTTTAAGCGTAATCATGTTTGTTTCCTCCTTAGAAGTAATGTTGTTATTATTTCCCGCCTGCGCGGCGTCATTCCCGCCGTTCTTCTTTGAAGAATGGGGTTTAAGGTACTTGTGCGTCTTGTTCGGGTCGAAACGGCGCAGCCTGAGCGCATTGGTAACGACCGATACGCTGCTCAGGCTCATTGCCGCCGCAGCTATCATGGGGCTGAGCAGCGGCCCGCCGAAGGCATGCAGCACGCCCGCCGCAACGGGTATGCCCAGCGTATTGTAGCCGAATGCCCAGAACAGGTTTTCCTTTATATTGGTCATTGCCGCGCGGCTGAGCCTTAGCGCCGCCGCAACGCCGCCAAGCTCGCCGCCCATAAGCACTATGTCTGCCGATTCGATTGCCACGTCCGCGCCCGCGCCTATGGCTATGCCCGTATCCGCCTTAACGAGCGCCGGCGCATCGTTCACGCCGTCGCCAACCATTGCAACGGTGTAGCCCATGTTTTGCAGCCGCGCTACCTCGCCCGCCTTATCGCCGGGCAGAACCTCGCTGCGCACTTCGTCTATGCCAACCTTGGCGGCAACGGCCTTGGCGGTTAGCGAATTGTCGCCCGTGAGCATGACAAGCTTCACGTTCATCTCTTTAAGCAGGCGTATGGCCTCCGCGGCGTCCGGCTTTATGGCGTCCGCCACGGCGAAAAGCGCCGTCAGCTTGCCGTCCGCTGCCATGTATATTGGCGTTTTGCCATCCGCGCTCAGCGCCGCCGCCTTTTCCTCCAGCGGGTTTGCAATGCCCTGCTCACGCATAAGCCTTGCGCTGCCCATAACTATGTGCGTCCCGCTCACGGTGCAGTCCACGCCGTGCCCCGCGCTGGCCTTGAAGCCCTCCGCATCGGGTACGGTTATGCTGCGCTGCTCCGCCGCGGCAAGTATAGCCTTGGCAAGGGGATGCTCGCTCTGCTTTTCAGCCGCCGCTGCAAGGGTAAGCGCGGCTGTTTCATCCGCACCGGGCGCGGTTATTATGTCCGTAACCACGGGCGAACCGGTAGTGACTGTTCCGGTTTTGTCCAGCATAACGGCGTTCACCTTGCCCGCCGTCTCAAGCGCTTCGCCGCTTTTTACCAATATGCCAAGCTCCGCTCCGCGCCCGGCAGCAACCATTATCGCCGTTGGCGTTGCAAGGCCCAGCGCGCACGGGCAGGCGATTACAAGCACCGATATGAATACCCTTACCGCCAGCGCAAAGTCACGGGCGAACACGAGCCACAGTATGAATGCCAATATTGCCACGCCGCCGACCGCCGGAACAAAGTACGCCGCAACGGCGTCCGCCATGCGCGCTATGGGAGCCTTTGACCCCTGCGCTTCTTCAACCATATGCACTATGCGCCCAAGCGCCGTATCCGCGCCCACGCCCGTTGCCGTGAAAAGCACCGCGCCCTCGCCGTTTATTGTGCCGGCGTATACCTTATCGCCAATTTCCTTATCAACGGGCATGCTTTCGCCGGTAAGCATGGCCTCGTTCACGCTTGTGCGGCCGGATACAATGGTGCCGTCCACGCTCACCCGCTCGCCGGGTTTAAGCACCACCGTGTCGCCCATCATAACGTCCTTGGCGCTCAGTTCAACCTCCACGCCGTTGCGCATAACGCGGGCCGTGTCCGGCGCAAGGCTCATCAGCTTTTTGATAGCGTCCCCCGTGCGCCCCTTGGACAGCGTTTCCAGATATTTGCCGAACTGTATCAGCACTATTATCATGCCTGCCGATTCAAAATACAGCGAGTGCATGGCGTGCATATCCCCATCGGCGATTTTTATAACACCGTATATGCTGTAAAGCGTTGCGGCAAGCGTGCTTACGGCTATGAGCGAATCCATGTTGGGGCTTTTGAGCCACAGCGCCTTGAACCCGCTCCTGTAAAACCGCCTGCCGGCGATAAGTATGGGTATTACCAATATCAGCTCCGCCAGCGCATAGTTGAGCGTATTATATTCCGGGTCTATAAAGCGGGGCAGCGCATGCTCAAGCCCCTTTATCATAGGCGCCATGGCAATATAGAAAAGCGGTATGCCGAATGCTGCCGCGAATATGAGCCGCCGCCTCATGTCCCGCTTTTCGTTGGCCTTTTTTGCGGCCATTTCGGCCTTGGCCTTCTCCGTCAGGTCGAATGGATTATACCCCGCGTCCTTAACGGCCTTCTTCAGCGCCGCCTCGTCCGTAACATTTTCGTCATATACTATGTTTGCGCGTTCCGCGGCCAGATTAACGCTTGCACTTTCCACGCCGCCAACGCCCTTCAGCGCGCGCTCTACCCGCGCGGAGCACGCCGCGCAGCTCATTCCGCCCACGCCCAGTTCAAGCCTTTTCATTCTGTCCTCCTTTTTGGCTTAAAAAGCTTATATATGGCATTGTCTGCCTTATTTCGTTTTGTATACAGAATTATAGCGCAACATCATTCCGCATTCAAGCGGTTGAGGGGAATTGGTTTGATTGATTTAACCACCCCCCTTTTCACATTCCCCCTCCCCTCTGCATAATATGGAATCAGCCAATAGATGCGGAGGTAAAAAGAATAATGGTAATTGCAAAAAAGGCAGCGATGATACTTGCGGCAGCTATGCTGCTGTGCGCGCTCATGTGCGGCTGCGGCGGCGGCAGCGAACTGCGCCATGTTACGCTCAACGAGGTCACGCGCAGCGTGTTCTATGCGCCGCTGTACTGCGCGGTGTCGCTCGGCTATTTTGAAAAAGAAGGTCTGGACGTGGAAATAGTCACAAGCGGCGGCAGCGACAAGAGCATGACAGCCCTCATATCCGGCGATGCCGAGGTCGCCCTGATGGGGCCCGAAACGGGCATATACGTCGCCAATCAGGGCCTTGAGAATCATCCCATGATAGTGGCGCAGATAACCAAGCGCGACGGCTCCTTCCTCGTAGGCCGCGAAGCCGAACCGGACTTCGACTGGGAATCCCTTCGCGGCCGCAGCGTGATAGGCGGCAGGCCAGGTGGCATGCCTTACATGACACTGTGTTACGTTCTCAAGTCCCATGGTCTTGTGCCGGGCGAGGATGTGGAGGTTATAGACAACATACAGTTCCCGCTGATGGGCGGCGCGTTCGAGGGCGGCACGGGGGACTACGTTACTCTGTTTGAGCCCACGGCGAGCGAGTTCGCTTCGTCCGGCAGGGGGCATATAGTGGCCAACGTGGGGCTTGAAAGCGGCGAGGTGCCGTATACAACCATTATGATGAGCAGCAAGACCATTGCCGAGGAGCCGGAATTTGCGCTGAGCTTCGTGCGGGCTATATACAGGGCGCAGCAATGGGTAAAGACCGCGTCAGACGAGGAAGTGGCCCGCGCCATGCAGCCGTTCTTCCCCGATTCTTCGATAGAAACGCTATCCGCCGTGGCGAACAGCTACCGCGCGACGGACAGCTGGATGTATTCCCCCGCCATGAGCGAGGATGCGTTCACCCGCCTTCAGGACATAATCGAGGCCGCGGGCGAGCTGAGCGCAAGGGTGGAGTTCGGCAGTTTGGTAGACAATTCCTTTGCCGATAAGGTAATGGGCGAATAATAAGCCTTAGCAAATAAAAAAGCGGCATAGCCAGTCATTTGGCCGTGCCGCTTTAGCTTTATTCTATCAACTCAGTTCAAACATGCCCATATAAAGCTGGTAATACTTGCCCTGCTGCTTTATCAGCTCATCATGGTTGCCGCGCTCTATTATTTCGCCGTGCTCCAGCACCATTATCGCGTCCGAATTGCGCACGGTGGAAAGCCTGTGCGCTATTACGAACACCGTGCGGTCCTTCATCAGGCTGTCCATGCCCTTCTCAATCAGCGATTCCGTGCGGGTATCTATGCTGGAGGTTGCTTCATCCAGTATCAGCACCGGGGGATCGGCCACCGCCGCGCGAGCTATTGCAATAAGCTGCCGCTGGCCCTGGGACAGGTTCGCGCCGTCCGCAGTAAGCACGGTATCGTAGCCTTCGGGCAGATGAGAAATGAAGTAATGCGCATTGGCAAGCTTTGCCGCGCTCACTATTTCCTCGTCCGTTGCATCAAGCCTGCCGTAGCGTATATTTTCGCGCACGGTGCCGGTGAAAAGATGCGTATCCTGCAGTACCATGCCCAGAGACCCGCGCAGCGACGCTTTCTTTATCTGCCTTATTGGTATGCCGTCGTATGTTATGCGCCCGCTCTGAATATCGTAGAAGCGATTTATAAGGTTCGTTATGGTTGTCTTGCCCGCGCCGGTGGAGCCTACAAAGGCTATCTTCTGACCCGGCTTTGCGTAAAGCGAAACGTTTTTCAGCACGTCCACCTTGCCATCATAGCTGAATGTAACGTCCTCAAAGCGCACGTCACCGCGCACGCGGATAAGCTCGCCCGTGGGCTTTTTCCATGCCCAAACCTCTGTACGCTCGCTGCATTCTTCAAGCTCGCCTTTTTCGTTCACGCGGGCGTTTACCATAACTATGTCGCCCTCGTCCTCTTCCGCCTTTTCGTCAAGCAGGGCGAATATCCTCTCCGCGCCCGCAAGCGCGCTAAGCACGTTGTTCGCCTGCTGGCTTATTTCGGCTACGGGCATGGAGAAGCTTCTGGTGTACTGCAAAAACGCGCCCAGCGTGCCAATGTCTATTATTCCGGCAACGCCCAGCAATCCGCCGCTTGCGGCGATTATTGCATAGGTAACGTGGGACAGGTTGTTCATTATCGGCCCCATTATGCTGGCAAGCGTGCTTGCGGCGGCGGTGTTCTTCCTAAGGGTTTCGTTCAGCTCGTCAAAGCGGCTGTTCACGGCCTGCTCGTGGCAGAATACCTTTACCACCTTCTGCCCCTCTATCATTTCCTCAATATAGCCGTTCACCTTGCCCACGCTATCCTGCCGCGCCTTGAAGAAGCGGCCGGAGCGGCCCGCTATTGCCTTGGTGATAAGCATCATTATCACCAGCATCAGTATGGCTATGCCCGTAAGTATGGGGTTAAGCACGATCATCATCGTGAATACGCCTACTATTCTTACCGCGCTGCTTATAAAGCTTGGCAAGCCTTGGCTTATCATTTCGCGCATAACATCGGTATCGTTTGTGTAGGTGCTCATTATTTCGCCGTGCGTGCGCCTGTCAAAATAGCTTATGGGCAGCGTCTGCATCTTTGTGAACATCTCAAGGCGCAGCCTTGTGAGCGTGCCCGTGGATACGTTTATCATAAGGCGGTTATACATAAACGTGCCCAGTATGCCTATGGTGTACACGGCTGCCATAACGGCAAGCTGGCCTATAAGGCCGGTAAAGTCGGGATTTTCATTGCCTATCCACGGTATTATGTATACGTTTATTATAGGCGCCAGCATATATGTGCCGGCAATGTTTGCGGCAACGCTTACAAGAAGCCCTATCAGCACCAGCACAAGCTGCGCGCGGTACGGCCTGAAATACGTCAATATGCGCCTGAATGTGCCTTTGGCGTTCTTTGGCTTTGCAAAGCTCTGTTTCCTGGGTCCGGGCATTATTCCTCCACCCCCTTCTGCTGGGAATAGTATACCTCGCGGTATATTTCGCTGCGCTGCATCAGCTCCGCATGCGTACCAACGTCGTCTATCTTGCCTTCGTTCATAATAACTATCCTATCCGCATCCATAACGCTTGCAATGCGCTGGGCAATTATTATGGTTGTCGTGCTGCTCAGTTCTTCGCTCAGCGCCTTTCTTATGGCCGCATCCGTTGCGGTATCCACCGCGCTTGTGGAATCGTCCAGTATTATTATTTTGGGCTTTGATATCAGCGCGCGGGCTATGCACAGCCTTTGCTTCTGCCCGCCGGATACGTTCACGCCGCCCTGACCGAGTTCGGTATCGTATCCGTCGGGGAAGCCCTTTATGAACCCGTCCGCAGCGGCTGCGCGGCACGCTTCCTCAATTTCCGCATCGGTCGCATCCGCGTTGCCCCATTTAAGGTTTTCCTTAATTGTGCCGGAGAACAGCACGTTCTTTTGCAGCACCATGGATACGCTGTGCCTAAGCGTTTGTATCTTATAATCCTTCACGTTGTGCCCCGCAACCTTGACCGCGCCGCTTGTCACGTCGTAAAGCCTTGGGATAAGCTGCACCAGCGTGCTCTTCGCGCTGCCCGTGCCGCCTATTATGCCTATGGTCTCGCCGGAAGCTATTTTAAGATTTATGTGCTCAAGATTCGGGTTATCGGGGTTGCCGTTGTAGCTGAAGGATACGTCGTCAAACTCTATCGAGCCGTCCGCAACCGCAATGTCCTTGGCGTCGTCATCGTTTATGGAAGGCTTTTCCTCGATCACCTCGGTTATTCTTGCCATGCTGGCACGGCTCATAACAAGCATTACCATCATCATGGCAACCATCATAACGGCGCTGAGCACCTGGCCTATATAGCTTATAAAGCTTATAAGGTCGCCGGACTGCAGCCTGCCTTCAACTATCTGCACGCCGCCAAGGTAGCACACGGCTATCATGCAGATATATACCATATACTGCGCCATTGGCATTGCGACAACCAGCAGCTTTTCGGCCTTTACCTGATAATCCTTAACCTCGTTTGCGGAAAACGTGAAGCGTTCGTCCTCGTAATCCCCGCGCACGAATGCCTTGACCACGCGGATAGCCGTCAGGTTCTCCTGCACGTTTGCGTTCATGGCATCGAACTTGGCAAGCATTGCCTTGAACCGCGGGAATGTTTTCGTCATCAGTATGCCAATGACTATCGCCAGTATCGGTAGCGCGAACAGGAACACCAGTGCAAGATTGGGGCTTATCCTTACCGCCATCACCGTTGCCGCAATCAGCATGAACGGCGCGCGTATGAACGTGCGCACGGCCATCATGTATGTGTTCTGTATGGTATTCACGTCCGTGGTAAGGCGGGTTATAAGGCTTGCCGTTGAAAAACGGTCCACGTTTGCAAAGGAAAAGCTCTGCACCCGTTCAAACAGCCCGCCGCGCAGGTTCTTCGCAAAGCCGGCGCTGGATACGCTTGCAAACCTTGCGCTCAGCGCGCCAAGGCTCAGCGAAGCTATTGCCATAAGTATCATCATAATACCGCGCTGTATTATAAACGCGGTATCCTTGTTCTCTATGCCTATGTTCACAATGTCCGCCATCATATACGGTATGCTCACTTCCACCAGCACCTCGCCTATTATCGTAAGCGCGGCCAAAATGGATTTGAACCGGTAGCCCTTAGTGTAGGGCCAAATTGTCTTTATCATGCCTTTTCATCATCCTCCAGCCTTCTCAATTCGTTCATCAGCTCGCTCAGCGGCTTTTCC
>ENA-ORNY01001952-ORNY01001952.1-human-gut-metagenome-genome-assembly--contig:-NODE-1952-length-11019-cov-4.458592_pt1 | contig 11019 bp, 15 predicted proteins | sample MGYA00242122_ERZ509036 | MGnify/ENA primary metagenome ERZ509036 (study PRJEB26280, sample SAMEA2338696) | human gut metagenome | biome: human gut; feature: human-associated habitat; material: faeces...
ATAGGTGAGGCACAAAATGGTGAATAGTAATATAATCTGTGAAAAATTAAGTATGATGAGTTTTAACTGTTTATTTAAACAAATGGATTTAATTGTTATTAATTTTGGGGTTCCGATACAATATTCATTACATGTTGCAAGTGCTGTGCGTGTTTGCAACGGTGATAAAATAATCTTAAATTTATCAGATGAGTATTTTACAAAAGAAGGATTGCCTAAAAGCGAAGGAACATATGAATATTTAGAAAAGACAGGGTATATTAATGACCCAAACAGTTTATTAGCTAGTAATATTGCAAAGGTAAATTGTCTTTTAAAAGGGAAAAAAGTCCAGACGGTTGAGGTGTCGAGGTGGAAAGATTTGACTATATGGTTTTCTGACGATATTGTAGTACAAATTATGCAAGATTGTTTAGAAAAAGATTTTGAATATTACAGATTTATTGAGTTTTCGCCGCATTATGAGAAAGATTTGGAAAAGTGTAGATCCGTTCATTATGTCGTCAAAAATAAAGGCGGAGTTCCTACATTGATTAGGGAAGGTTAAACGAAGAATTTAGTAAGTTTAAATAATGTAAAGGAAATGAATATTGTTGATTACTTAAAAGCCGGAAGTAGGTTGAATTCAATATCTCGTATTTGTGATTTAATAAAAATAGATTTCATAAGTGAGGGCAAAGTTATTTGTTTGCATTCTCAAAGTGCTCTTATGAGAGGTTTGAAAAACAATGAATTATTGATATCGTCAAACGACATATTTTTACCAAGTAAGCAGTATAAAAAGAAGTTGTTTAGAAAGTTTAAATGGGATATGCCGGGAAATACTTTGTTTGATGATCAGCTTATGGTTTTCGAAAAAGAGGTCATAAATAAAAACCTTCTTTCTGTTCATGTTTTAGGAAAAGATTTGATTTTAGAATTAGATGATAATTATAAAATAGAAATCTTATCTTGCACTTTGGAAAAAGGACGAGAACTTTTTAGAATGTTTATAAAAGGGGAACTTGATAGTCATATCGTCTTTGATTCATAGTATACAAAATTAACAATATGCTTTAGTTGGCATTGAGAAAAAAGAAAATGGAACAGATTGTTTTATTGAGGAAAAACAAAACAGGTATTCGGTAGAAATCTTTCCAGATGATATTGTGTAATGAAGTTTTGTAAAACATGACTAACAAAAGGTCGTAGGAGGAACCCTGTGACCTTTTGTCATAATTGGAATTACTTGACAAAATTATTATTTTTTTGTATGATATCGGCAGTTGAAATAGAAAATAATGAACAACTACAAAATATAAAAGACGTAATAATTGAAGATGGTATGTCATTGTTAACAATTAGTGATAAAATAATTGATAAATTAAATAGTGAAATACAAACTATAAGTAAACAAGTTCAACAAGATGAATTTAAGTTATCAGAAACATGTTATAACGTGTTATTATGTGATTCAGATATTTATGAAGAAAGCTTAAAGTTATATTCTAATTGTGGTTTTGATGATATTATTAACATTAAATTTGCTTCAATGATTGAATTTGTTGAAAGGGCAAATGAAATGCTAATCAAAAAAACAAATGAATTAGATGGTATTTCACAAAAACCAATTGTTTATTCAAAATTAAACATTATTAACTATAATAACACTTTAAACACGAAAATATTGTCAGATTATGACATTGCGACAATATTAATAAATAATTATTATAAAAAAATATGTAATATTGAAAAAAATATAAACATTATCTACATAACTAATTCTCTATATAAGCATCTTAATAATACAATTAATGAAACTAGAGTAAACCAAACTGTTTTATTTAACAATGTTAAATTAATAGAAACAGAAAACAAATGCAAGAACTTGATTAATAAAGCAATATATTTAAAAGAGTCGTTTGACTATACAACTAATTGTTCTTTTATTGGGTATATTAAACTATTCAAACAAATGGGACTAAAAGAAAACCGTCTTGAAGCAATTTCTTTAGATGATAATGCTAAAAAGATAACTGGCGTTTATCAAAAAATAAACATAGTTGGTTTGGTTACGAAAGTTTTTCCAAAACTAGAAGAAGTAACAAAATATGATTATATATATGTATTAGATGATACTGAAAAATTAGATTATGTTAATGAAAGCGAATATTTAAATGATTATAATATGAATGAAATCTATAAAAAGGTTTTAGATAAGCCTGGTAATAAATTTTTAATGAGGAAATAATAATGAATATATCAAAAACAATGTTCAAAAACTTTGCAAGATGTCGTAACTTTGTAAGTTATTACGATTTGTATATTAATAGATTTCTCCACGAAGTAAAAGAAATAGATGGCACCCCTGTCATAACAGAAGAATTATTGAAAGAAATGAAAGATATTCCTGAAGGAATGTTCGATGAATCACAAGAAAGACTAAATGAATTTTTCAAGGGGATGTTCGATGAAGAAACTGGAGCAGATTTGACAATCATAACAAATGCCCAAATGGAAGCTTTCAAATCAATATTTACCGAAGTTGAACGATTAGCCGCAGAGTATATATCAAAGTTATTCAATCATGAAGTAATTGCTTCTGAAAACACATACGAACAAAAAAAGTATGAATTTGAAAATTTTGGGCATCAATTCTATTGTTATTTAGATATATATTTTGAAGACCAAGATTCCATTAAAATCTTTGAAGTAAAATCTACAACAAGTAAAAAGTATGACGATTTTAAAATAACTTTAGAGGGGGAAGAGTTTCCTCTTTTCTTGAAAAATAGAGATAATATATATGAATATGTAGGCGATGAACTAATAGGTACTGTAGCTGGTAAAAAAGTAATAACCCAAAAAATGGTAGAAAAGAAACATGACGCATTATTTAATAAATTTTCTAAAGTGGGGAAATATATCTATGACCTTGCGGTAGAAAAATATATTGTTGAAAATAGCCGTATCAATGCTAATGACGAATTTAAAGATGTTGAATATTATTTAGTTGTATTAAATAGTGAGTATCACTTTAGCGGTAGATATGATGAAAATGGTAAACCAATTTATGACCTTGATGAAAATGGTAATGCATTATTTAAAATATATGATTTAAGTGATATAGTTGAGGAATATTTTTTTAAAATAGATGATGAATGTAATAGAATATTAGAAAATCTAAAATACCTAACTATTAATACACATATGCTTGGTGAATGTTGTGAATACAAGAAGACTACTCAATGTAAGTTCTGTAATATATGTATGAAAAAAGTATTGAGAGATGGCTCAATACTTGAATTTATGAAAAAAAATTATGCATTTTCAGAAGAAACACCTGATGGAAAAAGGGATAGACTTACTGTTTATGAATTGATAAATAGAAGATATTATACAATAGATCAGTGTAGGGATTTCTTGACTAAAAATGATAACATTATGCAATATGAATGTTACGTTAATAATAAAGTTTATATGGATAAAGAAAGAATTAAATTAGCTTTAAAAGAAATAAGATATCCAATATTTCATCTTGATTTCGAAAGTTACAATTGCCCATTGCCAAGATTTAAAGGTGAAAAACCATATGAACAATCTTTATTTCAATACTCGCTTCATGTTGAAAATAGACCTGGAGAATGTGATTTAGTAGCTAATCATTATGAATTTCTTGCGAAAGATCACCATGATAGAAGGTTAGAATTGACTGAACAATTGATTCATGACATAGACCTAAAGAATGGTGGATGTGTAATGGTTTATAATAAGTCTTTTGAAAAAACGAGATTACATGAACTTGCGGCATTCTTCCCTAAATATAAAAAAGAATTAGATAATATTAATGAACATGTATTTGATTTGTTGGAAGTATTAAATGGTTCATCAGCTTTGTATGATGATATTTTAAATACCAAACTAAAAGAAGAACAAAAGAAAAAACCTGATTTTACATATTATAATAATTTAATGCACGGCTCATTTTCTATAAAAAAAGTATTACCACTATTTACTAATTTAACCTATAAAAATTTGGTTGTCAAAAATGGTACTGAAGCAATAGTCACATATGGTAGTTTACCATATTTGACGCAAAAAGAATATGATGAAAAATATTTAGCACTAAGAGTATATTGTAGACAAGATACTTGGGCAATGGTAGAAATATTAAGAGGATTACGGGAGGCAGTAAAAAATGAAAATTAAAATATATAATTTAGTACTATTAGCAATGTATGTTGTGCAAATTGTACTTTTTATAATTTTCGCAAATGGTGGATTTAAGGCTGTATCAGCAGGAATAATATGTGTAGAGACAATAGGACTAATACTAAGTTTTAGAATAAATAGAGATTCAAAATTATTTATTGCCTCCTTGGTATTTCATATATTATGCTTATTAGTTAATTTAGCAATGACATTAATATATGTACCTACAACATCTCAAATTCCACTAGCAATTTTTATCATAACATTATTAGTTACAGTTACAATTTTAGTAAAAATAGTTTTAGATCTATGTATAAAAAAATAAGCTCAAAGTGAAATAGTCAAGAAAAAGTAGACACAAAAAAAGCATTAATTAAATCCCTGCTCAGTTCTATACTGAATGGGGGTTTTATATTTTAACGAATAAGCTAATCTTTGTGTGTTAAAATATTTAATATAGGCATTTATAGCTGTATTAATATCTTCTGAAGAATATATTTTGAAATCTTTATATAATTCATTTTTAATCCATCCATTTAAAGATTCAATAACAGGATTATCTGTAGGTGTTCCTGCTCAACTCATTGATCTTTTTATGGTATAATTCTCATGTAGCTTATTGAAAGCTTTTGAGGAATATATAGTGCCTTGATCTGTGTGGAAGATAGTCTCAAGGTCTTTATATCCTCTTTTTATTTTTTCTTCTAAAAATTGTTTACATGCATTAAAATGATTGTTTATACCATTACCATGTTTTGACAATTGTATATCAGAACTTATTATTTCATTATTATAAACATCAATATAATAAGTCCAATCATAACTTTTACCTCTACAATGAATCATAGTTGTATCAGAAACAACTACTTCAAAAGGCCTAGTTGAGTTAAAATTGCCTTTTACTATATTTTGATAAGTTATACTTTCTTCACCTCTTGGGATGTATGTTTTACGTGCTTTTGAACGTATATTTAAACTTTTACATACTTTATGGCATAAATTATTACTAAATATCCATCCAGTTTTATTTCTGATATTTTGTGCTATAGATCTATATCCATAAGTTGAATGATGCTTATGGATATTCTTTATTTCTTCTGCTAGTGATATTCTGTTTTTTTGATAGTTATTAATTATTCCTTTACGGTTTAGCCATTTATAGTATCTGCTTCTTGAAACATTCATTACTATACAAAGTGATTTAATATTAAACTCCCGAGAAAGAGTCTCTACTACTTCGTATTCTTTTCTGATAATTTCTCTAGGGCTAAAAGAACATCCTCCTCGGTGTATCCTTTTTTTAATCGTTCATTCTCAATTCGAAGTAACATATTTTCATATTCAAGTTGTTCAATAGGTGTTAATTCTTTTCTATGTGAATATTTAGCTAATGGATTGCCAGGTTTACGTTTATTTTCTAAACCTTCTATACCTTTTTCATTATAACGTTTTAACCAATTACAAATCATTCCATTACTGATGCCAAACTCACGTCCTAAATCATTTATACTTTTTTCACCATCAATAACGTATTTAATAATTTCGTATTTTTGATCTTTTGACCATTCTCTGTTTTTACCGCCTTTCGTTCTTCCCATAATATCATCTCCTTTACCCTATTATATCATAACAAAAAATGTAGACACTTTTTTTGTGTCTACATTTATTTTACCATTTCATTTTTATCTTATTCTTATTTTTAAAAATTATTTGAATATTCATATAATTTTTAAATAGTTTTGATATATTGATGTTCTTGCCCATTGTATCTGTAACAATTTTATATTTATTGATATATTTCATAATGAATTGTCTTATTAAATAAGCATTTATAATTGTTAATGGAAATATACAACCCTTCATATCGAAAAATAAAGTTTTTTCTTTCAATTTAACTTCATAAATATTTAATTTTTTTCTATTTCAATAATAAATGCTTTGTCTATTTCAGTTAACTTATCTGCAAAAGGATTAAATTAATACTCTGAATAATTATTTAATGGATATCTTTCTGTATGAACATGAAAAGCCTTTATATTAAACAAAGTTGCAAATGACAGAACCAATATCCAACATATATATCCATAAGTGAACAATTAAACATTGTCAAAACGTCCATTTATTTAATTTATTTTTTATACTTATTCATTATATTACATACAGCTTTAGTTAATAAAACCGCTGTTATTAATTCCTTTCCATCATCATTATCTTTGTTAGATTCAATCAATGGATTAATTACTTCTAATTCATAATCTAAAAAAGGAACAAAATCTTCTTTAAACCTCTCTCCATGAAGAAATCTTGTTACATAACCGGCAAGATAATCTTCTTCTAATTCAAACTTATGATTAAGTAATTTACGAGGTGGTATATTTAGATAAGCTTCTAAAATTTGTTTTTCATATTTTTTTAACATAATTAATTTCCTTTAAAAAAAGAATGTAATAATTTTTCCTGCACTATTATAATATCCTCCAACACCATATATATTAATAAAATTCCAAGATGCATTTTGGTATTTATAATTGTATGTATATTTAAAATACGATGAGCTAACAGTAGAAAAATCAATCGCAGATTGAGTATATTGAGTTGGTGTCATCCCATTCGCGTGAGTTTTATAATGATACTTCATTGATCCATATCTAGTGTGGAATGTTCCTTTATCCCAATATTTTGCATTTTGTTGAATCTCATGTGCCAATTTCCCTGCAGACGAATTCATATAAGCAGTACCTCCAATGCAAACAGCTGCAGATGCTATACTTGAGCCTATATACAATCCAGTATATAAATCACCAGTAATACCAATATCATTAATCCAGTTGTTACCAGTAAAGTGTTGTTGAAGTTCCGCAGTACCAAAGGTAATATTAACAGCACCTAAAGCTATTGCTACGCCTCCTAATACCCACCCTACTGGTCCGTATGCTAATAATGATATACCTGTCGCAATTGTTTGTATACCACCATATACTGATGAAGCACCACTTACTAAGTGTTCACCTAAATAATAACTAGCAATTGATGAGATTACCCAAGAAGCAGCTAATCCAATCAAGAAAGTACTAACTGCAAAGTGACCGCTAGGATCGCAGAAGGAAATCGGATTATTCCCACAATATGCGTATAAATTAACGCCATTTACAGTTTCTGAATCAAGATAATTTACATCATCTATTGATATCCATCTTCTTATTTCTGGATCATAATATCTATATTTACAATAATATAGTAATGTTTCTTTATCATAATAGTATCCTTTATATAAGTAACTATTTATTTCAATTAAATCTTCATCACCATCTATATTTATTACTTTACCCCAAGCATCATATTCATAACTTACTTTTATAGTTCCATTACTATCTATTATGTTTGTTATGTTTCCTGAGATATCTCTTATGTAGAAATATTCTTTTGTATTATAGTTAAATCCTACTAGTTCTTCTTTTTCATCATAGTGATAGTATATTTCTTTATTATTTGGTTTTATTTCTTTTATTATTTTGTTTCCATCTAGAAGATATTTGTATTCTCCTTCACTTGTTGTTTTACTTATTCTTATTCCTTCACTATTATATTTATAAGTGTTTGTTCCATATGAGGTTAATCTTTTACCATTCCATGTTAGATTGTTGTTTTTATATGTTGCTGGCCTAAATGGATCTTCTTCTAGATAAGTTATTGTTTTTGTTTCTATTATTTCATTATTTGTATTTATTTTATTTATACTTAATAACTGACTACTATTTGTTGTTGAATAGTTATAAACTTCTTTTGATATGATTACATCGCTAATATTATATTCTATTTATTCTAAAATGTCGCCTAATAAGTTGTATTTATATTCGTAATTATATTTAAGAATACTTCCATTATAATATATAATTATTTTATCTAAATCTTATTTTATACAAAATTAGATTTAAATAATGTTTTTAATATTATCGCGAATATTTTGACATTCAATAAATATGTCATTTTTCTATTAAACAGCCTATTAATATATATTGAATAAAAGTGTTATTAAAACTCTAGGAAAAGTGTTTTACTATTTATTTAAGATCTCATTTATCTTTCTAACATATTTTTTGTAATTTAATCCTATGAATGAAATCCATGAATCATCCATATAAATCTCATTTGTTTCTTCATTGATTAAGTAAAATACTACAAGTGTATTAACACTATTGAAATAAACTAAATCAACCTTTTTAAATTTTTCTTTTGTTTTACCAACTACAATTAATGTTTTAGATTCTGTAAAGTTGGGATTTTTAGTTTTTTCTTCTAAATAATTTAACATCTTTTCTATAGAATCCTTTTTAATTAATTCATTCCAAAATATTAAATATCTTCTTTTATCTAATAAATAACAATTTAATTCAAAATCAATTTTATTAACTAACGGATAATTTTGAATAATTTTTTCTTGAATATTCATGCATCTATTCTCCTCTAAAATAACGGACGTACGGGTACCACTGGAACTGGAATGATAGGTTTATATTTACATTTGCGCCAGTCCTTTTTTCTTACAAAATTAACTATTCCAGATAAGGTTGCACCAATTGCAGTCTGCATTAAGATTTTTTTGACCATAAGGTTTAGTAAATACACTTAAGAATTTTTTTGTTTGGAACCATCCTGAATTAGTTGGAATCATCTTACTACCCAAATAATTACCGGCTATTGAAGTGACAAAGTTTAATCCTAAATCAATAAATGTTTGACCAACTTCAATCACCTATTTACTATTACATTTAATATTATTTCTTATAATTAAAGTCAATTATACTTATAAAACCAGCTAAACTATCATATTTTTTAAACAATTCCTCATCAAATGTTTTGTTTTTTGTGGCTGAGAATTGTAAACTGTTTGATAGATTTTTTAATTCTTTTATTTTTTCATCACTTAACTCAAAATCAAAGATATATGCAGGTTCTTTATCAAATCCCATTTTATATCCAACATCATCAATAGTTGCAGTATCAACTATACTATCATAATAAGATGGCAACCATTCTTTAACACCTTTTAAAAATCTTTCAAACAATCTTTTTTCTAATCTCATTTCTTAGACCCACTTAAATAAAAGATGCCATATCCATCTATAGTCACTTGTTAATACCAGTTCGTAAATACCTTTATTAAATGTACCAGTAATTACAGATGATCCTTTAGCAGTAAACAAATAAAATAGTCTACCATTTTTGACTTAGGAAATATATTTTTTGCAACTATAATTTACCATAATTTGACATTTATTGCAAGAGATTATTAAAAATTTATTTATTTTTTATAATTTATGTTTATAAAAAACTAGGTTACTTCAATAAAGAAATAACCTAGTCTATTAACATTTATTATTTTAATCTTGAAAGACGTGTATTAGCGTGTTTGTTGCCTTTTGAAGCAGCCTTTGTATACCATTCAATTGCTTTGTTAATATCTTTTTCAACGCCTTTTCCATATTCATAGAAACTACCAAGATTGTCTTGGGCCCATGCATTACCTTTTTCAGCGGCCTTTGTATACCATTCAATTGCTTTTTCATAGTTTTGTTCTACACCATAACCATATGTATAGCAATCACCTAATTTGTTATATGCACTTTCAACATTTTGTTCTGCAGCTTGTAAATATAATTCAACTGCTTTTTCGTAGTTTTGTTCTACACCATAACCATTAAAATAACAGTTACCTAAATTACATTTAGCAACGTTATGTCCTGCTTCTGCAGCCATTGTATAGTATTCAAATGCTTTTTCGTAGTTTTGTTCAGCACCTCTACCATAGTAGTAGCAATCACCTAAACGGCACATTGAATTTTTATTACCTGCTTCTGCAGATTTAGTAAAGTATTCAATTGCTTTAGCTTCATCTTGTTCTACACCATCGCCATAGTAATAGCAATTTGCTAATTTATTTAAAGCCCATTCATTTCCTGAATCTGCAGCCATTGTATAGTATTTAACAGCTTGTTCAAAATCTTTAGCTACACCATTACCATAGAAATAGCAATCACCTAAACTTGATTGTGCAAGTGTATTTCCTGCTTCTGCAGCTTTTGTATAATATTCAGCAGCTTTTACTTCATCTTTTTCTACACCTTTTGCGTAGTAATAACATTCACCTAAATAGTAGTTAGCCCAAACGCTTCCTTTTTCAGCTGCTTCAGTGAAATATTTAATTGCTTGTTCATAATTTTGAACTACACCTTCACCGCGATAATAGCAATTTGCTATACTTTCAAGTGCATATTCATGTCCTTTATTTGCGGCTTGTCTATACCAATAAACAGCCTTTTTATAGTTTCTTGGCACGCCTTGTCCATAATAGAAACAATCTCCAATCGCATTTTGTGCTTCTGCGTGTTCTAACATTGCTGCAAGTTCAAAATAATATGCAGCTTTCTTCTCATCTTTAGCAACTCCTACACCAGCTTGATATAATTGTGCTAATTCATATTCTGCATCTGCGCAGTCTAATTTTGCAGCTTGTTCATAAAAACTTACTGCTTGTTCATAATCTTCTTTTTCAAAGCATTCTTTTGCAAGTTGATACTTTTCTTCCTTAGTCAATTGGTTTTCATTGTTTTCTAAAATTTCTTTCTTTGCCATAATTTTTCCCTTCACTAGTTTTTTTATTCTAAATTATCTACAAAACTTTCTCTAATGTAGACGTGTTTAATTATATCATTTTTTATGCATTTATAACAAGATTTTGCATATTTTTTTTACTAAAAAATTGTATATTTTATTATGTTAAATTGTTTGGAAAGAGTATTGCTTTTTTAAGATAAATTAAGAAAAAAA
>ENA-ORNY01001953-ORNY01001953.1-human-gut-metagenome-genome-assembly--contig:-NODE-1953-length-11017-cov-4.850483_pt1 | contig 11017 bp, 11 predicted proteins | sample MGYA00242122_ERZ509036 | MGnify/ENA primary metagenome ERZ509036 (study PRJEB26280, sample SAMEA2338696) | human gut metagenome | biome: human gut; feature: human-associated habitat; material: faeces...
GAAAAATTCGAAGAAGTTAAGTTGAAAATACAAGCCGCCAATATTGACTTGGTCGAGTCCCATGAAAATGATGAATATGAACAAGACGATACGGATGCGGCAAAGTCAAGCCCACCAAAAGAAGAGAATGCATACGAGGCCGATTCTCTCCGGGCGTATTTCCACCAGATTGCCAAAATACCATTATTGACCCACGAACAGGTCTGTGAGCTATCCCTCAAAATGCGAGATGGGGACAGGCGTGCCAGAGACAAATTGATCGAATCTAATCTCCGACTGGTAGTAAGTATCGCAAAACATTACCGCACTTTTGGACTCCCTTATCTTGACCTTATTCAGGAAGGCAACATGGGGCTTATTCGGGCTGTAGAAAAATTCGACCCAAACAGGGGCCTGCGTTTTTCTACTTATGCAACTTGGTGGATCAAGTTTACCATACGAAGAGCTCTCGCCGACCAGGGCAGGATGATTCGGATTCCCAATTACATCATCGCCAACATCTCAAAGATTTCCAGAATCCGGGGACAATTTTTTCAGGATAATGGTAGAGAGCCATCCTTGAAAGAATTGTCTGTCCTATCCCATATGCCGGAAGCAAAGGTGAAAGAGGTACTGTCAATTATCCAGGAACCTTTAGCTTTAGAAACCGTTGTTGACAGCGAACGTCAAACAACCATTATGGATTTTGTCGCTGACGATTCCCCTTCCAGCAACCCTTCCGACTCTTATTTTGATACTGTACGAATGAGAAAATTTGAGGAACTACTAACTTTATTAAATGAACGAGAAGCCATTATTATACGCATGAGATATGGGTTCGATACCGGAGAAAAAGCCACCTTAGAAACGGTCGGCAATGTCCTTGGAATTACCAGGGAGCGTGTCCGGCAGCTTGAAGCAAAAGCTATTTTAAAGCTGAGGCGTTCTGACCTGTTTCAGGAGGTATCAAATTTATTTGAGCAATGAGTAACGGAGACGAATGGAAAGATTCGTCTCCGCTTTATTTTTACATATATGTCTCCCCTTAGTTCTTCAAATTATTTTTCATATCGTTTATATATAGGCGCTGTCGACGGCAACATTTTGCATGCCTCCGACAGCGCTATTTTCATGAAGTATTCTCTTGTCCCGCCCTTTCGGAAAAACTGGGGTAAAGGTACCCAATAGTAACGATTTTCCGGAAAGCACTAAAAAAAGAGGACCCATTTTGGGCCTTTTTCCTGAGATAAATTTCTTTGGAATTCCCTCAAAAGTCCAGTGTTTATGCGGGTTTACAGGGTTTGGTGCCGACGTAACATCTCAGTAATACCGTTTATGTTGTATCTATTAAAAATATGGAGGTGATGTCTTGTGAAGATTCTGCTTAATAGTATTTTTGCCGGAGAATACGGAGCGAACGACGGTAATTTGCCACATGAAGTAATCGATTTTTTTCGTACAGATAATGGAAATCATTATATATATATCACACCTTATGGCACGATTAATCCGCATATGAATGGTGAAGATTTGTCCTGTGTTTTGCTAATTCGCAGTATTGGAAATCATATGGTTCAGGTGATTGCCAAAGCAGAACCAACGGTTAAACTGTATACGCAGGGTGCTGTTCTAAACAGATCAGACAGATCGTTCAGAAATCCTGATTTGTTCGGGCGATATAAAGATATGCTCGCAAATGACAAAATAACATATGCCGGTCTGCAACCTAAAGAAATATTCGGAAAAAGTAAAATGGATAATGAAATACATATTACATTGCAGACAGATAAACTGTGTTTGCCCAAGAAACAAATGATACTTACTAACTGTGAAGAGCGATCTGACGGAATAAACATTTTTTATATACCTACAACTACCCGTTTGGCAAATCAAAGTATGAAAACATATTTTGACAACGAGACTCAGGACGAATGTGAGGCGTACGAAGCATTACATAAATTGGTCGACTTTGACGAACTATGGACGAAATCATGGATTCCGCCTGAACTCTGTCCGGCTTCGATAAAGAAAGCAATAAATTCAATCAAGGAAAATATTCAATTTGAAAAAGATCAGGAAAGATTTGAAAATTCGTTAGATAGCTTTGTTGGTAGAATTATAAAAATCATTAAAGAGAAAGAGGTTCGGTAACATGAAAAAGTTTTTATCTTTTCTTCTGTGCGCATTGCTGATAGCAACGATGCTGCCGGTCACTGACGTTATTTCTTTTTCCGCAGACTATAACACAATGTGAAATATGTTATAGATTTTTAATAAGATTTGAAACGAATAAAAGGTGATTAAATGTTTCAAGAAGTTTTTTCCGGAATTTTAGGCGCAATATTGGGCGCCGGTATTACTGCTTTAACTATTCGTTTTAACTATAGAGATTTATACGCCCGAAGCATATCGGCAAGTCGAATGGAATGGATAAATAATTTCAGAGAAGAAATAGCGATTATAGTTGCTACACTAAAAACTACATCTTGTAAAAATCTCAAAAATGATGAATGCGCACATTCTACCATATATTCTGCGGAAAAAGCGCGTACAAAAATACTGACTCGAATTAATTTGGATACTACGAAACGAGGGAATGAATATAATAAAGTACTATCAGATATTCTGAATAACATAGATTTTAAAAATCCTTATATTGACAATGAGCCTTATGAAAAGGCACTGATTGAATTAACAAGAAAAATACTTGAACCTGAATGGAAAAGAGTGAAAAAAGAAGCGGGAGGTGATAAAAAATGAGTGAATGTGCTTTTCTTATTGTGAGCATTGCACTTGTAATTATTACATCAATTATATGCGTAACAGTTATTTTTATATCGCATGAAAAAATGAAATCATTAAAGCGACAGCATGAAAATCAACTGAATGAGGCTGAAAATATCAAAAAAGAATTGTGTTGTAAACGACATCATCAAAAAGATGTTTAAGTACATAATGTCAAAATAAAAATTTAACTGTTGTAATGACAACAAATCTTTTTCAAAAGAAAACCAAGGAGAATGTGGAAAATGAAAAAAGTATTATCAATAATTTTAACAATATGCTTAATGCTGGGCATTGGGTCGTTCAATATAAGCGCAAGTGCTGAAAGCACTACTATTAATGTTTACGATACGCAAACATTAGAGACAGCATTAACGACTGAAGGCGCAGACATTATTCTGTGGAATGATATCTCGTATGCCGGATTCGTAGAAGTAGCGTGTCATTCCATTGATATAAATGGTTACAAATTAAAATATGACAGCAAAATGGCTTTGGCTTCGAAAGTTACAGAGTTTATTATATTTGATGGCTTGTTTGGCAAAAGCGCAGAGACAACCGGTAAGTTGGAAATAACAGAAGGTATTTACGCGCCGACAAGCAATATTTATATTGAGTCTGGAATGATTTTTGTTTTTAACAGTATTGGAAAAAGTGGTGAAGCAGGAAAATCCGGTTCACACGGCGAGCCGGTTTATGTCATCTCTAAAGGTGAAGCCGGTGAACATGGTAAGAACGGCGGCGATGGTAGCAATGGCGAAAACGGAGTTGTTGTAAATTCTTTGTATATACGCGGCGGAGAAATTAAAATTAGCGGAGGTTGTGGTGGAATCGGTGGACAAGGCGGGACCGGTGGAAATGGCGGATTTTCTAACTATATAGGTGGTGACGGCGGTAATGGCGGCAATGGCGGCAATGGCGGTGATGGCGGTGATGGCATTATCGCAAGCCTTGTAGAAATATCCGGTGGAGATATAGAAATTAATGGCGGTAATGGCGGCGATGGCAAAAACGGTGGCGACGGCGGTAAAGGTGGTAACGGCCTTTCCGGACCTTATAATTCTTGGGGCGGCAATGGAGGAAACGGCGGTAATGGAGGAAACGGCGGCAATGGCGGCAATGGCATTACTTCAGCTAATATTAAAATATTCGGTGGAACTGTAGGAATTAGTGCCGGCAACGCTGGTAACGGTGGTACCAGCAGTAAAGGTGGCTCTTATGGCACTGCCTCAAGCGGCAGAGGCTCTAAGGGTATTTCAGGAAGCACCGGTAATGGTGGATTTGGCGGTTGCGGTATTGTAACTGACGAAATCATTGTAGTAGCTGGGCAATTACTAAGTTCCGGTGGAGATGAATCAGATAGCAACAATGTCCTTTATGGCGGCGGTTCCGGTATCTGCGGTAATTTAACTATTAATGGTGGCTCTGTGTATGCGTATGGTAAGTATGATGGGGCTGGTATTGGCGGTGCAGGTAATGTTGCAAACAAAGACGGTTCAAATATTAAGATTACAGGTGGCTATGTTTTTGCGCAAGGTTCCGGTGGGGCTTTTGATATCGGTTCCGGATATTATAACGGGAGTTTTGGTTTGCCGGGTACACTGGAGATGACAGGCGGTACGCTAGAATTCTCAACCTATGGTCGTGCCACCAATGTATCTTCACCCATGTTCAAAAGCTGTACCGTGTTCGGAGACGGCGCTTATCAGCACGAAGGTGTTTATGACGCCAACGGAAAATTTACCCTCAGCGCGGCGGCGCTTACTGCAAATCCCGAAGCAAATGAAAGCGGTGAAACCGTAACGCTGGTTGCTTCCTTTGACGTTTCCCGTACAACCAATATTACAACTCCGGCTCCCCGCGGCTCTGTTTCCTTTGAACTGGATGGTGAGAAAATCGGTACTGTACCGCTGACAAAGACAGCTGCGGGAACCGACGGTTATATCAGAGCAAGCGCCGAGCTGGAATGGACGGTGCTGGAAGGAAAACATACCATTACAGCGGAATATATTCCCGGCGTAGGGGATCCGTATACATCAAATGACCGTGTTATTTATGAGGTATCTGCCCACAAACATATTTGGGATGAAGATTTTACAGTTGATGTTGCGCCCGATTGTATCAATGAAGGCTCAAAGTCGATACATTGTTCCTTGTGTGAGGCTATGAAAGACGAAACCGTAATACCGGCGCTCGGTCACGAGTATTCCGCTGAGTGGACGATTGAGAAAGAAGCCACCTGCACGGAGCCCGGAAGCAAATCGCATCACTGCATCCGTTGTGATGAAAAAACGGATATTACAGAAATCCCTGCTGCACATACGTTTGGTCCCTGGGAGGAGAAAACTCCGCCTACCTGCGATACAAACGGCACCAGCACACGCACATGCTCTGTATGCGGCTATTCGGAGACAAAAACAGTTCCTATGAGACACACTGTGGTAGAAATTCCGGAGGTTAAGGCAACCTGCGCCAGCACAGGTCTTACTGCGGGCGAGAAGTGTTCAGTATGTGGAAAAACCTTGAAAGAGCAGGAAGTTATTCCGATGATTCCGCACAATTATGTCACAACGATCATTCCTCCGACAGAAAACTCTCAGGGCTATTCCCTGCACACCTGCTCTGTTTGCGGCGATAACTATAAAGATCATTATACCGATTATGTTGGTGAGGACGTCCCGCAGATTGTTATTGAAAATAAAACCTCCTCGGCAGGACAAACGGCAACAGTAAATCTCTTCGTGAAAAATAACCCGGGCTTCAATGCGGCGTCAATTAAAATTGATTACGATACAACAAGGCTTAAGCTGATCGGTGCGGAACTGAGCGAAGAGTTCGGCAACGGAACGACTGTTTCATATGACAATCTTCCTTATCTGACATTCGTCAGAGGCGATAATATCAATTCTAATACAAATATGTTGACGCTTACCTTTGAAGTGCTTGATACAGCTGTGACCGGCGATGCATATATCTCGCTGTTATATGAGGAAGGAAATATTTCTAACATCGATGAAGAGGATGTAAACTTTAAAATCGTTGATGGAAAAATTACAATTATAGATTATCTTCCCGGCGATATCAACGGTGATGGCAGGGTCAACACGAAAGATTTGACACGCTTAATGAAATACATCAATCATGAGGATGTTGAGTGTACGGAAAAAGCGCTCGATGTCAACGGCGACGGCAAGGTCAATACCAAGGATTTGACGCGCTTGATGAAATACATCAATCATGAAGATGTTGAAATATTTTGAGGAGGTTAATTTTGAATGAAAAAAATAATGGCATTGCTGTTGTCCTTAACGTTGCTGATTACAACAGCAGTAAATGTGATCTGGGCTACAGCAGCAGATACTCCCGTTATGACCGTTGGTTCGGTTGAAGGCTACAAAGGCGATACTGTAGAGGTGTATGTTACGCTTGAAAACAATCCTGGGTTTTCTGCCGCATCCATTGAAATCAGCTTTGATGATACCAATATCGAATTAACCAAGGCAGAACTTTGCGGAAATTTTGCTGTCGGTGCACAGGTCGCTGATAAAAATCTACCGTATTTCACCTTTTTAAAAAGTGAAAACACAACGGACTCCGAGTTTTTAAAGCTCACTTTTACAATAGCGGAAGATGCAGCACTCGGCGATATACCCGTTACTGTCCTTTATGAAGAAGGCAATATCAGTGATATAGATGAAAATGATGTGAATTTTAATGTTGTTCCGGGGAAAATCACCGTTATGGAAAAACCTGTTCCCGTAACCGGCATTGCGCTTGACAGGGAAACAGCAAGCATCGGCACAGGAGACGGAACTTTGACGCTTACCACAATTTTCTCTCCTGAAACGGCAACGAATAAAAATGTCACTTGGTCGAGCAGTGATAATACTGTTGCAACGGTGAAGGATGGCGTTGTAACACCGCTCAAAAAAGGAACAACGACGATTACAGTAACAACTGAAGATGGTAATTTCAGCGCTTCCTGCATTGTGACGGTCAACTGCTCTCATCTGCATACAACGGAACACTCCGCAGAGCCGTCGACTTGTATCCAACATGGGCACAACGCTTATACAGTCTGTGATGATTGCGGTGAGGTTACGGAAGGCTCTGATGCTGAATTACCGCTCAGTGAACATACCGGCGGCACAGCCACCTGCACAAAAAAAGCGGTCTGCGCTGTTTGCCATCAGGAATACGGTGATTTTGCCGCCCATAATTACATCGAAAATGCAGAGACGGATTATCTTAAAACTGCTGCTACCTGCGGAAGCAAAGCTGTTTATTACAAGAGCTGTTCTGTATGCGGAGCCAAAAGCGAAGAAACCTTTGAAACAGGTGAATACGATTACATGAATCACGTCGGCAAAACCTATCTGAAAAATCAGAAGGAAGCCACCTGCTATGAAGAAGGCTACACTGGAGATACTTATTGCAGCACCTGCAATCGTGAAATCAGTAAAGGACAGTCTATCGCCAAAAGCGTTCACAACCCAGCTCCCGTTTGGACAACTGACGAAACGGATCACTGGAAGGTATGTCAGACAATCGGTTGTGGAAGCATCATTGATAAAGCGCCGCACAGCGGCGGTGAGGCAAACTGCCATGCCAAAGCAGTATGTGAAATTTGTGGAGTGGAGTATGGTGATTTTAACTCAGACAATCATGACGGCGGCACCGAAGTAAGAGATGCTGTTGCCGCCACCTGTAACAAAGACGGCTATACGGGGGACACCTATTGCCTCGGCTGCGGTGAGAAAATTGCCGAAGGAAAAACAATTCCCGCAACGGGTGAACATGTCAATGCTGCCGGAAAATGGGAGAGCGATGGTGCCAACCACTGGCAGGTATGCGACAGCTGCGGTACTGAGTTCAATAAAGCGGCACACGAGGGCGGCGAAGCGACTTGCTCTGCCAAGGCAGTATGTGAGGTTTGCAGTGCAGAGTATGGCGAATTAGATCACGACAATCATGTGAATACCGAAATTCGTGGCGCTGTGGCTGCTACCGAAGAAGCCGAGGGCTATACCGGCGACAAATGGTGCTTGGACTGCGATCAGATGATTGAAGAAGGCACAGTGATTGCCAAGCTTGACCACACCCATGCAATGGTAAAGACCGAGGCAAAAGCTGCTACCTGTGAAGAAGACGGAAATATCGAGTATTACACCTGCTCCAAATGTGGAAAAAAGTACAACGATGAAGCTGGAACACGGGAACTGACAGATGAAGAGATTATTATTGAGGCTGCCGGTCACAGCTACAGCACGGAGTGGAAGTTTGACGCTGACAGTCACTGGCACGAATGCATCTGCGGCGAACGCAGTGAGGAGGGGTCGCATACCTTTGGCGACTGGACGGTAACCAAGGAAGCAACCGATACGGCAGACGGCAGCAGGGAAAGAAAATGCACCGTTTGCGGTTATGTGCAGTCTGAGAAAATCAGCGCCACTGGCGGAGCAACGGATGATACCGAGTCAGGCGGCACAGATAGTTCTGGTGATTCTGACACTCCGCAGACGGGAGATAAAAGCAACTTCTTTTTATTGCTGGCTTTGATGGTTATAGGCGGCTGCGGCGTAATTGTCACAGCGGTTGCAAGAAAGAGATACGGAGCAAATAGATAAAATGTGATTAAAAAAGTGATGGCGAAGTTTTACTGCTCCGCCATCGCTTTTTTGTTGAGAGTAATTTATAAAATATATATAACTTTGGTATATACGATTTCCATCGCTCTGTTACGGATATTGTTCATCCTTCGCACCCACTCCATTTGATTTTTAGCTTTAAGTTGTTCGGTCACGCCCTCACGCTCAGCCATTTGTTTTACTAACCGAGAAAACAGTTCTTCTGCCTCTTTATCAATATCTGTAAGATAACTGTTCAACTTTCCGCTTGTCAATAGACTGTAATACAAGTTTTTTCGGTGTTGCTTCAGATATCGTGTGTGCCGCTGTCCCCAAATACCGATAGACTGTTTTTCTTCGGTAGGTAATGTTAAATTGGGCAGAATATAATCTCCTTGCTGTGTGTAAGTGCCGCCCATTTGCTCAAAGATTGATTTTTCCATAGTGATTTCCTCCTGTGTTTTATGATACTTTCATTTTACAGGAAGATAAAGAATAACACCAATGTGCCGATAAAAATTACAGCGTACCTGCTTTATCACAGATACGCTGTAATTTTATATATTTATTTGAGGATATGTGGTTACCAATTGCTGATACATCTTTCTTGACGGTTGGCGTGAACCGCTTTCCCATTTAGAATAGATACTCAAACTAATACCTGCTTTTTCAGCAAAATCTGCTTGATTTAATCCGTATGCTTTTCTGACTTCACGTAATCTGTTGCTGTAAGGATAATCAATAAATCGTGCAAAGTCATCAAAGAGCAGATTTCTATCAATTTCAAGAATATCCGCAAATGCTACCGCTGTTTGATATGGTATTGGAAATTTTTCACGCTCGTACATTAAAAGCGTAGCAGGGACAATGCCTACACTCTCAGCTAATTGCCGTGTAGTTAATCCTTTGCGTTGTCGGTAGTACCTAAGCATTGCCGCAGGAGTTAGTTCGTTGGGAATACTCTCAAAACAGAACTGGAAATGCATTAACATTTTGCCGTGTTTATATTCATAAAGGTCTGTGTGATTGAGAACAGTATCGTATTGCCGCAGCAATATTTTCGGCGCTGTGCGGAATGCTCCTGTGCGCCTGCAACCTGTCCGTCTCCGATTCGGAAGGCCCGGCGAAGCAATCCTCGGACACAGACTCGGTCCGGCAGGACGGAAACGGCGAGGATATCGCCGGCGTTACGCTTGAAGACCAGCTTGCATGGTCGGACAGTATTTTGGAAGCGCGGTTTGTATATGAAGAAGATCATGGCACCTATCAGTTGTATTATTTCGAGCCGGTCGACCAGCTACGCGGCCGGATCGACGGGCCGCAGTTTGCCGTCCGCTATGTATGCCGGGCGGTGGAATTGACCGAAAGCGGCCCGAGGGGAGAAAGGGCGCCCTATGGCTTCAAGGCCGGACGCGAATATCTGCTGATTCTGGAAAGATTCGTGTCGGTTACGCAGCCCGAAGATTATTACTATATTGTCGGCAATCTGCAATACGAAAAGCCCGATGCGGCCGGCGACGGGATGGATACGTATCAGGCTCTGCGGAGCGAAATCGTGGAGATTGCGGAGGGAATTCCTCTGCAGTCGCCGCCCTACACGGGAAAGGCGTATATCCAATCCGACGACCCGGCGGAGATTGCCGCAGGCTCGGATTATGTCGTAAAAGCGAAGGTTGCCGAGAGCAGCGGCGGGAACGAGCTGAACGATACCGAATGGTTTTTCTGCGAAATTACGGAGGTGTACAAATCCTGGGGCGTGCCGCCGGAGGGAAAGGCTGAGATCATTTTCCCGTCGGGCGCAGTCTCGCCGGGGGGCGAATACATTCTGCTGCTGACCTACCCCGACAACGAATGGCCGTCTGACCTGCCGGCGCCTTTTTATATCATGTCGTCCAAGAACAGCATTTACCAACCGGACGACCCGGTTGTCGGAGAAATTCTCCGCGCAGCGGAGCAGGACGCGTAGCCGCAGACAGGGGAGCGCCGGAAACGGCTCTCCCCGATGAAAAAATACAATGGGAAGAAGGTATGCGGTGGAGACGCTGAAACTGACAACAACGCCGATTGCCGATATAATCCGGGACGGACGCGCCGAGCAGTCTCCGATTGCGGAATCCTTTTTCCAAAAGCTGCGCCGTCTTTACGGTCTGGAGCCAGTTGCCTGCTACGCAGATTGCCGGCAAATCGTCCGATTGCGGGAAACGGGGCGGGTGTTCAAAAAAACGACAGCGGAGGGCGCAGAGAGAGTCAACGAGCTGCGGCTGACGCTGTATCTCCGCGGCATTTTCCTGCCTGAAGCGTTTGACAGCGAACAAAAGGCGTGCATTCTTGCGCAGTTTCTGCAAACGGTTTCGGAGGCGGGACAGCAGCTCGATTATCCGCGCAGCTATACGGAACAGGAACAGGCGTTTTACGGCTGGAAGCATCGGCCTGTCGCCGAATGGGATCTATCCAGACGGCTCGAACCGCCTTCGCCGCCGCGCTTTTCCGGCGAAATCGACGCGGAATCGTTTGACGGACTGGCACTTTGGCATATCCTTTCGGGCAGGATGCCGAGAGACAAAAAAGATGCAGTCTGAACGCGGGTATGAAAACAAAAATTGCGCACTGTGTATTGTGCGCGGATC
>ENA-ORNY01001956-ORNY01001956.1-human-gut-metagenome-genome-assembly--contig:-NODE-1956-length-10995-cov-10.452925_pt1 | contig 10995 bp, 10 predicted proteins | sample MGYA00242122_ERZ509036 | MGnify/ENA primary metagenome ERZ509036 (study PRJEB26280, sample SAMEA2338696) | human gut metagenome | biome: human gut; feature: human-associated habitat; material: faeces...
GCCGGCGGCCTGTCCCTGCCGGAGGCAGTCTATATGTCCAACCGCGCGTCGGGCATTGTCGTCGGCAAGGTGGGTACTTATCCCGTCCACCGCGACGAGCTGCTGCAGGACCTGCTGGCAGAGGAACGGAAACTGGGATACGGCTTCCGGCCCCTGTCCTGGAAGGAAATCGCGGATTTGGCTTCCATCTGGCATAAGAGCGGTGAAAAAATCGTCTTTACGAACGGCTGCTTCGATATTCTCCATGTGGGCCATGTGTCCTATCTGGAGAAAGCGGCCAAATTGGGGCGGCACCTGATTCTCGGCCTCAATTCGGACGATTCGGTGCGCCGTCTCAAAGGGGAGATCCGGCCTCTGGTCCGCGAACTGGACCGGGCGCGCATCCTCGCGTCCCTGTCTTGCGTCGACGCGGTCGTCATTTTCCACGAGGACACGCCGACGAAATTGATCCAACTGATTCGGCCCGACATCCTTGTCAAAGGCGGCGATTACCGCCCCGACCAGGTCGCCGGCCGTGAATATGCGGGCAAAGTGGAAATCATCAAATTCGAAGAAGGATATTCGACAACGGGACTGGTCGAAAAAATCGCCGGCCTCGTACGGGAGGGAAAATTATGATTATCGTCACCGGCGGCGCCGGCTTCATCGGCAGCAACATCGTAAAAGGCCTCAACGAGCGGGGCCGCGAGGATATCCTCGTGGTGGACAACCTGACGAACATGGTGAAGTTCAAGAATATCCAGGCCCTGAAGGTCCAGGACTACATGGACAAGGTGGACTTTGCCGAAGCCCTGAAGGCAGGCCGTTTCGACCACGAGAAAATCGACGTCATCTTCCACGAAGGGGCCTGCTCCGACACGATGGAATACAATGGCAAATACATGATGGCGAATAACTTCGAGTACACGAAGGAACTGTTCCATTTCGCCACGGACCGCAAAATCCAGTTCCTGTACGCGTCGTCTGCCTCGACGTACGGCAGCGGTAAGCATGGCTTCACGGAAAAACCGGACTGTGAAGAGGCCCTCAACGTCTACGCCTTTTCGAAGCTGTTTTTCGACAACTATTTCCGCCGGCTCGCCGCGGGCCTGGAGAGCCAGGTCGTGGGCCTGCGGTATTTTAACGTCTATGGACCCCAGGAAAACCACAAGGGCAAGATGGCGTCCATGGCCTTCCAGATGTACAACCAGTTCAAGGCCGAAGGGAAAGTGAAGCTTTTCGGGGCCTACGAAGGGTACGGCCCGGGCGAGCAGACCCGGGACTTCGTCTACGTCAAGGACGTGGTCAAGGTCAACTTCTTCTTCTGGGACCACCCGGAACTGTCGGGTATCTACAACTGCGGCACGGGGCACGCCCATCCCTTCAACACCGTGGCGAAGGCCGTGCTGAAACATTTTGACGCTCCCCTGGAGAAACTGGAATACGTTCCCTTCCCGGAAGTGCTGGAAGGTAAATACCAGAGCTATACCCAGGCGGACGACGCGAAACTCCTGGCGGCCGGGTATGACGGCGGCTTTACGGATATCGGGGAAGCCGTGGGCGAATACTGTGCCCTGCTGGACAAGTCCGGCGGGTATTATACGAAGTTTTGAGCGGCGCCGGCAAGACAGCGTGGGCGGCGGCCTCGGCCGCGCCTGCCCGTCCGGTCAAGCTGGCCTTGTTTGACCGGGACGGCGTCCTGAATGTGGACAAGGCGTATCTGTACCGCCCCGAAGAGGCGGAATGGATCCCCGGCGCCCGCGAGGCCGTCGCCTGGCTCAACGGACAGGGATACACGGCCGTCGTGGTGACAAACCAGAGCGGTGTGGCCCGGGGCTATTATACCGAAGAGGATGTGCGGCGCTTTCACGCGTGGATGGCCGGCGAATTCGCCAAGGCCGGCGCCGTCCTGGCCCGCTTTTATTATTGCCCCCACCTGAAAGACGGCGTGGTTCCGGCGTATGCCATTGACTGCGCCTGCCGCAAACCGAAGCCGGGCATGGTCCTGGCGGCCCTCCGCGATTTCGGCGCCCGGCCGGAGGATTGCTTCCTCGTCGGCGACAGTCCCCGCGACGTGGCGGCAGCCGAAGGGGCCGGCGTGGAGGGCTATCTGTACGGCGGCGGCAGCCTCCTGGATTTTGTGCGCTCCCTCGTGTCGGCGCGGCAGGGAAGTTCCCCGGAAGGATCGGGTACGTGATGGAATACAACAACATCCTATTGATTAAGATGAGCTCTTTGGGCGACGTATTGCATACGTTGCCCTTTGTTGCGGTTTTAAGGGACCGTTTCCCCCAGGCCCGCATCACGTGGCTCGTGCATCCGCAATTCGCCGGGTTCATCCCGGATCCGCCCGTCGTGGACGAAGTGCTTTATTTTGACAAAAAGAAATTCAATCGCGCCGGCTGGGGCGAAAAGTGGCGCATGCTGAAGGAGATCCGCGCCACCCTGCACCGCCGTCATTTTGACCTGGTCATCGACCTGCAGGGCTTGGCCAAGAGCGCCCTGATGGCGGCCCTCAGCGGCTGTCCCAACCGCATCGGCTGGGCGGAGATGCGGGAAGGAAGCGGTCTCGTTAGCCGGCCGGTCCGGGGCGCCCACGGGCAGGACCACGTCATCGAGCGGTACCTCGACGTGGCCCGCTATTTGGGCTGCCATGTCGGGGACATCCGCTTCCCCCTGCCGGATTTGACGCGGGAATGGGAAAGCCTGCAGGCCAAATGTCCCGTCGACTGGACGCGGCCCTATGTGGTCCTTTGTCCCGGCGCGCGGTGGGAAACGAAAAAGTGGCCTGCCGGGCACTATGCCGCCCTGGCGCGGCTCCTGTTGGCCGACGGGATGGGCGTCGTCCTGGCCGGCGGGCCGGAGGATCACGGACTGGGAGAGGCAATCGCGGCTCAGGCGCCGGGGGTGACGGACCTGACGGGGGCTACCTCCCTGCGGGAATTGGGCGCCTTGATCCAGCACTGTGCGTTCTATATCAGCGCCGACACGGGTCCCTTGTTCGTGGCGTCAGCGTGCCGGAAACCGCTGATCGCGCTCTACGGCCCGACGAAGCCGGACCGGACAGGCCCTTACGGCAGTAACAGCGCGACCATCCTCGTGGCGCCCGTGCCTTGCGCGGGGTGCCTGAAAAAACATTGCGGGCACTGGACCTGCATGGCGTCCCTGACGCCGGAACAGGTCTATGAGGCCTACAAAAAACAGACCGCCGCGGCGGGAAAGGAGGTGGGACCATGGAATTGAACCGGAAGCGGATCCTCGTGACCTTTTTGATGCACCTGGGCGACCTGACCCTGACGACTCCCTTTCTCCGCGCCCTGCGGAACGCGGCGCCTGATTCGTACATCGCCATGCTTGTCGACGAAAAGCTGAAGGATGTGGTGCTCCACAATCCCTGCCTGGATGAGGTGATCACCATCGACAAGAAGGGCCGGGACAATCACCTGCTGTCCCTTTGGGCCTGCGCGCACCGGCTCAGCGCCATGCACTTCGACATCCTTCTCAACCTGCACCCGAACGAACGGTGTTCCTTCATCGACGCCATGACGAAGGTTCCTGTCCGCGCGGGGACGACGAACTGGCTTTTCCGGCCCTGGTTCCGGCCGTATACGCCCCTGGATCGGACGAAGCACGCTGCCGATATGTATCTGGATGTACTGACGCAGCTTGGCGTCCGGGAGCTGCGTCACCACGGCCTGGAAATCTTTCCGGGGCCGGAGGCGGACGCGGCGGCGCGGGAGTTCTGGCAGCACGCCGGTGTGGAGGCGGAGGACAGGCTGGTCGGTTTCAACATCGGCAGCGCCGTGGAAACGAAACGGTGGGCCCCGGAACGGTTTGCCGCCGTCGCCGACGCCTTGGCGTCCGAAGGGTACAAGATCGTCTTTTTCGGCGGTACCATGGACCTGGACATGGTCCGGGACGCCGTGTCCCACATGAAGGCCCGCCCCATCGTTGCCACGGGGGAATTCTCCATCGGGGAGCTGGCGGCGGCCATGCGACGCTGTGCCCTGATTGTGACGAATGACAGCGGCCCTATGCACGTGGCTATCAGTCAGCGGGTGCCCATCGTGGCCATGTACGGCCCGAGCCATCCCGACCTGTACGGTCCCTATACGGACCGGGCATCTATCGTAACGGCCCTTCCGCCCTGCCCCGGCTGCGCGGACGGGATGAAACATCATTGTGACGATCCGCGCTATCATGGGCGCTGTATGACAGACCTGACGGTGGACCAGGTCCTGGCAGCCTGCCACGGCTGGCTGGACGGGACTGCGGCGTCGGGAGGAACAGAGAGGAGAACCGTATGAAACCTGCCCAACGGGTGGACGTACAGCAATTCAAAAAGGTCTTTATCCTTTTCAACCGCTATTCGGGCAAACAACTCTTCGCGACCAACGCGGCCCGCATCAACCAAATCTTTAAACTGCTCAAGGAAAAACTGAATGCCCAGGTGGAAATGCTCGACGTCCGGTATTTCGAACAGATGCCGGAACTGGCCCGGCAGGTCGCGGAAGAGCAGTGCGACTGGGTCATCATCGCCGGGGGCGACGGAACGATCCGCGCGTTTGTGGAAGACCTGCTGCGCCTGGATTTTCATCCCTACATCAGCGTCTTTCCGGCGGGAACGGTTAACCTGATTGCCAAGGAATTGGGCCTGAGCCGCGAACCGGAACGATGGGTGCACCGTGCCCTGCAGGGGTTCGTCTACGACTTTTACACGGCCCGGGCCAACGGGAACCTGTTCCTCACGGTGGCCAGCGTCGGCTTCGATTCCCTGGTGGTGGACAACGTGGGCTTCATGGAAAAGCGGCTGCTGAACAAATTCGCCTATTTCCTTACGGGCACGCAGACCATGCGGAAGGAGCTGCTCTTCAGCCACTGGAAATACGAATTCGCCGTGCGCTTCGACGACGAGGAGGAATGGCATTCCGCTGCGTCGGTGATTGTCGGCAAGAGCCGTTACTACGCGGGTCGTTTCAACTTGTTCCAGGAGGCGGCCATCACCTCGCCTAACCTGTACGTGGCCCTCTTCCCGGGCCGCAGCCGGGCGGACCTGCTCAAGTACGCCTCCCTGATCACGTTGGAAGGCCTTGATCTGGACCGGTCCATCCTGCGCCGGCCGGCCCGGACCGTGGAAATCCGCTGCCTGACGGACGACGGGGAATTCCCTGTTGAACTGGACGGCGACGCGGTCACGGCCACGCCCTTGGTCCTGCGGATGGAAGCGGAGCCGGTCAGGCTGATTCCCTGACTGTCCCGCGGCCCTGTCCGCGCCTGTCCGCGCTGCGGTCCTGTTCCTGCGGCGCGCTGTCCTTGTCCTGAATCCGGAAGGAGTTTTCCCTTTGAACTGGAAGAAGCTGCTGTCATTTTCCGGCCGCGCGGCTGTCGTCTTGCTTCTGGCGGTCGGCCTCGTCTGGGCCGAACATCACAGTGCCGCGGCCTTTTTTAAAGGTATTACGCCGTTTCCGTATGGGGATTACCTGGAACGGCTCGTCAATGCCTTGCTGCGGGATGCCTTCCTGGCGGCCCTGGCGGGACTGCTGTGGTACCGCCGCAAGCGCATTCCCGACCGTCTTTGGCGCTACGAGCCTGCGGTGGTCCTCGGGGTGGTGTATCTGGCTTTCGCGGCCTACATCTGCGCGAAGATGGCCCTGGATCCCTTTTTCCTGACGGCCCTGGCCATTCCCGCCGGCCTGATGAATAACGTGGTCCTGGTCCTGCTGGCGGCTGTCGCCTACCACCGCCATCCCATCCGCCGCAACGCCGTTCTGTACTTTGTGGTCTACTGGGTGTCGGGCATCATTATGCTGACGGATATCCTTTATTTTTGGCAGACCTCCATGCACGTGCAGGGCGTCTTTTTCCGGAATTTCAATATTTATTCCATCGAGGGCATTTTTGCCTCCTTTTCCCGGACGGATGTCGCGGCCATCGCGGCCTTTGTGGCGTTTCTCTGCCTGGCCTTCCGGCTGCCCGGGCCGCGGCGCCACAAACCGAATACGCCCTGGGCGCTGCTCGTGGTGCTGGGGTATACGGTCGGGTTCAACCTGCTTTACCTGACGGGGAGCCAGCTGGGCCTGTTCGCCCTCCACGGGTCGGGCCTCTGGTCGGAGGAGCAGGTGGAAAAGAGCCGCCGCGAGTTCCGCGACCTGCTCGTGACACCCATAGTGCCGAATTTTATCGGCAAGGCCATTTTTAAAAAAGAAAAGAACCAGCTGAAAACGGCCCGCAAGGCCAAGACCCTGACCGACCAGGACAAGCGTCTGCTGCACGGGCTGGGCCTGCTGCGCCGGGAGCCTTTCGTCGTGCGCCGGGATCCGGCGTATGATCGCGTGGTCCTGATTATCCTGGAGTCGGTCCACCGCGACTTTCTCCATTACTATAATCCGAAACATATTCCCGCGGAGGCGACGCCGTATCTGGACCGCCTCGTCCGGACCTACCCCCATCTGGATCATTACTATTCGTCGGCTATTCCGACGACGGAAGGCCTTAACGCCACGTTTCGGTCGCAGCTCCTTTTCGATGGCGACGTGGACGGCCGGGACAAACCGTCCCTGTTCCGCAGCGTCCAGGCCCACGGCTACGAAGGGTATTTCCAGAGCGCGTCGAGCCGGTATTACAACAGCGAGTTCCGGGAGTATACGGAACAGTTCGGCATGGCCCACTACGAGGCCCGGGAGGACCTGGAAAAGGCCGGGTACACCGGCGCGTCGGGCTGGGGCTTCCACAACGACCAGATGTACGCCCGTATGCTGGAGCAGCTGAAAAAATTGCGGGGACGGCGCTATGTCTACGTGACGAAGACCCTGGACATGCATCAGCCGTACCCGTACTATGCGACGAAATGGGAAGACACGCCGGAGAGTTTCCGGAACAATCCTATCGTTACCATCCACGGCATCCACTGGGTGGATCGCACGCTGGAGAAATTCTTCACGGACGCCGCGCGGGAGGGGCTCTGGGACGACCGGACGCTGTTTATCATTACGTCGGACCACAACCCCCACTCGGGCGGCGAATACACCAAGCTCGTCGACAACCCGGCGGACCGGCAGAGCATCGCCCCCATTCCCCTGCTCTTTGTGGCGAAGAACGTCGAACCCCTGCAGTTCCTGAACCGCAGCGCCTACGCGTCGCAGATCGACCTGGCGCCGACCCTGCTGTGCCTCCTGGGCATCGAGCCGCCGCGCCGCTTCCTGGGGCGCAACCTGCTCCAGACCTACCTGGAACCGGACAATGCCCTGGGCTTTTTCGGGAACAAGGCCTACTATTTCTCGCGGACCCGGCGCTTTGTCGACAAGATCGACGAACCTTATCCGGCCCACGATTATGAGGACAGTCTGGCCAACTATGTCCTGTATTCTTACTACCGGAACAGTCTGCCCTGGAAAGGGGACGCGGAGTTGTAACACATGGTACACAACTTGTCCTTGACTGTCCTGCCCGGGGGGAGTACACTAAATCTGTGCAGCACGAGCGGCTGCCAACGCGATGGAATCAGGAGAAACAGGTGCTTATCATGACGAGTGCGCGCGATTTCGCGGAAATGTATGCCTTTACCTTTAGCGATAGCTATTTTTATGGCTATGGCTATTTTGGCATGAACAGAACCGCGAGCGTAAAAGCGTGTACCTCCGAGGCATAAGCGGAACGGTCCGGCGAGGACCGGGATAATGCAGGCAGGCGGACTCTTTTACGGAGTCCGCTTTTTTGTTGCTGTCCCGTCCGGATTGACCGTTCGAGGAACAGGGGAAGAAAAGGAGAGAAAAACCATGATCATTGTCTTGAAACCGAACGCGCCCGCGGTGGAGCGCGACCGCATCATCACGAACTTGGAAAAACGGGGCTATAAGATTGACGTGAGCCGCGGCGACCAGAGTACCATCCTGGGCATTGTCGGTGACACGAGCGTCCTCAATCCCCATGACCTGATGGTCAACGACTGGATCGAAAAGGTTATGCGCGTCCAGGAACCGTTCAAGCGGGCCAACCGGGCCTTTCATCCCGAGGACAGCGTCGTCGACGTGGCCGGGGTGCCTATCGGCGGGAGGACCATCCAGGTGATGGCGGGACCGTGCAGCGTCGAGACGAAGGAGCAGGTGACGGGCATCGCCAAGTCTGTCAAAATGGCGGGCGCCCACCTGCTGCGGGGCGGCGCCTTCAAACCGCGCACGTCGCCGTATTCCTTCCAGGGACTGGGGGCCCCGGGACTGGACCTGCTGAAGGAAGCGAAAGCCGAGACCGGCCTTCCCATCGTGACGGAAATCATGAGCGAAGACATGATCGACCGGTTCGTGGAGGACGTGGACATGATCCAGGTCGGCGCCCGGAATATGCAGAACTTCAGCCTCCTGAAGGCGCTGGGCCGGACCCGCAAGCCGATCCTCCTGAAGCGCGGTCTCGCGGCGACGGTGCAGGAATGGCTCATGAGCGCCGAATACATTATGGCCGAAGGGAACCCGAACGTCGTCCTTTGCGAGCGCGGGATCCGTACCTTTGAAAACTACACGCGCAACACTCTGGACCTGAGTGCCGTCCTGGCCGTGAAAAAGCTGAGCCACCTGCCGGTCATCGTGGACCCGAGCCACGCCGCGGGCCTGTGGTGGATGGTACCCCAGCTGGCCAAGGCCGCTGTCGCTGCCGGCGCCGACGGCCTGCTGATCGAAGTGCACAACGATCCCGAAGCGGCGCTCTGCGATGGCGCCCAGTCCCTGAAACCGGAACGGTTCGCGGAACTCATGGGGGAATTGAAAGGCATTGCCCGCATCATCGGGCGAGATCTGTAAAGGAAAAGAGGAAAAAGACATGGAGAAAGAGCGGGGAGCGGAAGGATTTTTCGGAGGGCGGCCGCTGGAGGACCTGGCCTTCGCCATTGTGGGACTGGGACTCATCGGCGGTTCGTATGCCAAGGCGCTGCGGAACCTGCGCGTGCGCCGCGTCCTGGGGGCGGATATCAGCCACGGCATCGCCCGGGCGTGCCGCAACGCCAACCTCATCGACGATATCATCGAACCGGGAGGTCCGTCCTTGTCGGAAGCCGATGTGGTCCTTTTCTGCCTGTACCCCAGCGCCGTGGAAGCGTACATTCGGGAGCACGGCAGCGAGTTTCGGCCGGGCATGCTCGTGACGGACGCCACGGGCGTCAAGGGGAAGCTGCCGGAGACGATCCAGTCTCTCCTGCCGGCAGGGTGCGAATTCCTGTCAGGGCATCCCATGGCGGGACGGCAGGGCAGTGGGCTGGGTATGTCCGACGCGGCGATTTTCCAGGGCGCCAGCTACATCCTCGTGCCGACGGAGCGGAACACGGCGGTCGCCCGCGCCTGGATGGAACAGTTCGCCAGGGCCCTGGGCTGTGCCCGCACCGTGGCTGTCACGGCGGCGGAACACGACCGGATCATTGCCTATACGAGCGATTTGCCCCACATTACGGCCGTTTCCCTGGTCAATAGTTCCTCCTACAGCGAAAATACCAAATACTTCATTGCCGGCGGTTTCCGCGATGCCACGCGGGTGGCCGATATCAACCCGGAGTTGTGGAGCGACCTGTTCCTGGCCAATGGGGAGAATGTGCTGGCGGAAATCGAAAAGCTGCAAAAGCAGCTGGACCGGTGGCACCGGGCCGTAGCGGACAAGGACCGCGGCGCCCTGCAGGATATTTTGCGGGAAGCAGGGCCGCGGCGGCGGCAGCTGTATTGAGCGGCAGGGATGCCGGGAGGGGAAACTATGCGTACTGTACACGTTGCCCTGGGCAACAGAAGTTATGAGATAGAGATTGGGCAGGGTCTCCTGCCCCATGTGGGGGCGAAAATCCACGCCCTGCTGCCCCGGGCGGCGACCGTGGCGGTCGTGACGGATTCGCACGTCGGCCCCCTGTACGCGGACACGCTCTGCCGGGGCCTGGAAGCGGCGGGCGTCCGGGCGCCGCTCCTGACGTTTGCCGCAGGGGAAGAAAGCAAGAACCTGACGACCCTGGGCCGCCTGTACGAAGGTCTGGCGGCGGCCGGCGTGACCCGGAGCGACGCCGTCGTCGCCCTCGGCGGCGGCGTGACGGGCGACATGGCGGGGCTGGCGGCGGCGACCTTCCTGCGGGGCATCGACTTCGTCCAGGTGCCGACGTCCCTGCTGGCCGCCGTGGACAGCAGCGTCGGGGGAAAGGTCGCCGTCGACCTGCCTTGCGGCAAGAACCTCGTCGGGGCCTTTTTGCAGCCGAAAGCGGTCTACATGGACACGGACCTGCTGCGCACCCTGCCGGCCCGCTTCCTGCACGACGGCATGGCCGAAGTGATCAAATACGGGTGCATTTTCGACGCGGACTTGTTCGCGGACCTGGGCCGTCTCTCGTCTGACGGGGAACTCCTGGCGGCGGCGGAAGACATCATCGAGCGGTGCTGTGCCCACAAGGCCCGGGTCGTCGAGGAAGACGAACGGGAAACGGGGCGCCGCATGCTCCTGAATTTCGGCCACACCCTGGGACACGCCGTGGAGAAGGCTTTCCACTATGAAACCTATTCCCACGGGGAAGCCGTCGGTATCGGCATGGTCCTCCTGACGCGCCGCACGGAAGCCCTGGGCTTGACGGAACCGGGAACGGCAGACCGCATCGCGGCCCTCCTGCACCAATACAGCCTGCCGACGGAGGTGCGGCTGGCGCAGGACGATTTTTTGCGGACCATTGCCCTGGACAAAAAGAAACGGGGCGATGCCCTGACGTTAGTGGTCCTCCGCGCCATCGGCGACAGTTTCCTGCACCGCGTCGCTTTCCGGGAATTACCGGCCTACCTGCCGGAGGAGGAACGTCATGACCCGGTATGATCTGGCGCCGGCCCGCCTGCACGGGACGGTTGTCGTCCCTTCGTCGAAAAGCATGGGCCACCGTCTGTGCATTTGCGCCGGCCTGTCGCGGGAAGGGTGTATCGTGGACAACATCGCCCTGTCCAAGGATATCGAAGCCACGAACCGCTGCCTGGCGGCGCTGGGCGTGCCCATCCGTCCGGCGGAACCCCATACGGCGGG
>ENA-ORNY01001958-ORNY01001958.1-human-gut-metagenome-genome-assembly--contig:-NODE-1958-length-10993-cov-6.432712_pt1 | contig 10993 bp, 8 predicted proteins | sample MGYA00242122_ERZ509036 | MGnify/ENA primary metagenome ERZ509036 (study PRJEB26280, sample SAMEA2338696) | human gut metagenome | biome: human gut; feature: human-associated habitat; material: faeces...
GCCGTTGGGCTGCTGCTCGCCGCGCTGCTATCGATGGCCAGCTTCCGCAAGGCATTTGGCGCGGCGGAGGACGGCCTTCGCTTCTCGTTGTGGGCGCTGCCGCTGGGCTTTGTGGGCGCGCGCCTGGGCTACTGCGCGGTCAAAGCCAGCTTTATCGCGGTGGACTTCGGCCCCGCCTTCCTCTATCACTTCGGTCTGGGCGGCTATTCCATGGCCGGCGCGTTTGTGGGGGTGCTGGCCGCCTCCGCGCTGTTTGGACGCATCACCCGCCGCGGCTGGCTGCCCACGATGGGCGCAGCCATGCCCGCCCTGCTGCTGGCGGCGGCGCTGGTAGTCGGCGGCGCGGTGCTGAAAGAGCCGCTGGTGCGGGATAGGGGATTCCGTTTTGCACTGTATGGCGGCTGCGGACTGCTCTTTGCCGTGGAGATCGTGCGGATCCTGGTGTGCTGGAAGCCGGCCGCTGCCTATGCGGCCACGGTCAGTACGGCGGAAAGCGTTATGATCAGCCGCTATGCAGACATGTCCGCGGTGGCCTGGCCCTTGGAGACGGTGCGTTGGATCGTCCTGGCGGCGGTGGTAGCGGCCTGGCTGGTGTGGGGCATGCAGGCATATCGGCACGCAAAGAAAAATTAAACTTGCCTAACCTACGGGATTGGTGGTATACTATACACGGGTCATCTTATGGCCCGTGTATTTTCTGACAGGAGGAAGACCTATGATCTCCACGAAAGGTCGCTATTCCATCCGCGTTCTGCTGGATCTGGCGGAGCACCGCAGCGGGGACTTTATACCCATGAAGGAGGTGGCCGCCCGGCAGGACATCTCCCTGAAATACATTGAGCGGCTCATGCCCGTGCTGAAGTCCGCCGGTCTGGTGGAGAGCGTCCACGGCATCGGCGGAGGCTACCGTCTGACGCGAGAGCCGGAGGACTACACCCTCTGGGAGATACTGGAGCTGGCGGAGGGCAATCTGGCGCCCGTCACCTGTCTCCAGCCGGATGCCCCGGTGTGCCAGCGGGCCGGGGAGTGCCGGACGCTGGGCGTGTGGCAGGGTTTTTACAAGCTGACGCAGGACTACTTCACCCACATCACGCTGGCGGATCTGATGAACGCCCCGGCCGGGGACAATTATGTGATATAAGCGAAAAAGAACCGCCCGCGGGCGGTTCTTTTTTTGCCTGTTCAGGGCTGATAGGTCAGGGATACGGTGTCGTTATCGGAGCCGTCCAGGTTGTAGTAATAGCCTGTCAGCGTCACAGACCCGACCTCGTTCACATCTACCAGCCGATTGAACACATAGGTGTAGTTTTCAAAGGCAGCTTGACCGTCGCCTGTAATGGAGCCGATGACCCAGTTCATCAGGTTTTTGCTGCTGCTTTCCACGGCGAAGCTGCTGCCGTCCTTGGCATTGACCAGCACCTCGTCAGTGTGTATTTCGCGGCTGGGGTCGGGATTTACGATGGTCATGCCCAGGGCAGAGAGCGTCACGATCTCGCCGTTTTTGGCGGTCAAAGTCTTGACGGGCACGTAGGTCTGGGGCTGGATAGAGATGGAGTAGGGCTGGTAAGCACTGTCGCGCACGGTGAAGTAGAAATCATCGCCCTTCTGGAAATCCTTACCGGCTGCAAAATAGAGCACCACCTGCAGGCGGGTATCGGTGCTGGCATCCTCGTCCACATGGCATCTGCTGTTGATGCAGGTACCGCCGTAACCCTGTGCGTCGGGCGCACTGCCCAGCCACATGGACGGCTCGGCGGACATATCCACGGCTTCGCCGTATCCTGCGTCTGTATACTTCACGCCGTCCGGATTCTCCACCGAGTAGGTCAGCATACCGCTGCCGCTTTCATCTATGAGGAGCGTGCCGAGGCGGATGGTGTTGCCCTCGACCGTCATTTCCGCGTCCAACTTGGACAAATATTTGCCCACCAGACGCTGGGTGGTCTGGATGTCGCCGGGGATGCGCTCCATATCGGGAACAGACACGGCGGTACCCTTGCCGTCGTCTACGGTGGGCGTGGTGGCATCCAAATCGTCGGTAAAGGCGTGGTGGGTGGTGTCGTCCACTTTGTCGGCGGGAGATACGTCGGCTTTGATGAGCGTTACGATGCCGCCGGCCACGGCAATGGTCAGCGTCAGCGCGGCGGCAATGGCGACCACGGCGCTCTTGCCCAGCGCCCGGCGTGTCTTTTTCTCGTTTCGCATGGTCTTTCTAACCTCCGTCAGTGTGTCCGGGGAGGCGTGCAGCGGGGAAAAGGCTTTTTCAAATAATTCTCTGTCATGCATACTGCGGCACCTCCGATAAAATGTGTTTCAGCTTCTCTCTGGCGCGGGCGAGCCGGGTGCGCACCGTTTCCTCCGGTATGCCCAGCAGTCCGGCGATCTCCCTCTGGCGGTAGCCCTCGTAGTAGTACAGCAGCACCGGCAGGCGGTACCGCCTGTCCAGCGACATCACCGCGTCGAACAGCTCCCGGTATTGGGGCTGCTCGAACACCAGCGTGTTCTCGTAGTCGGCGATGTCCTCCGCCTTGTGCCACGGGGCGCGGAGCACGTTCTTGCAGCGATTGACCGTGACGCGGATGAGCCAATTCTTCACATGGGCGTCGCTTTCGAACGCCTTGTCTTCTTTGTACAGCTGTATCAGCACGTCCTGGGTCACATCGTCGGCATCGTCCCGGCAGCGCAGATAGCTGTACGCCACCCGGAACACCGTGTCCATATACCGCTCCGCCAGCGGGGTGAACTGTTCGTCCGTCATAGGGGTTCTCCTTTTGTTGAGGTGAAAGGCCTTTCATCTATCATACACCTGCGGAGCAAAAAACGTTTCAAAAAAGCAGAAAAAATGTAGAAAGAAAATAGAAGGAGAATAGAAAGAAAGTGGAAAGAAACAGAAGAAAAGACGAACGGACCTCGAAAGAGGTCCGTTCGTCATGTTTGTGAGGAGAAAATGGAAGGAAGAAAAACGCAGTATCAGTCCGCAAACAGCGGGGTGGAGAGATAGCGGTCGCCGGTGTCGGGCAGCAGGACCACGATGGTCTTGCCGGCGTTCTCCGGACGCTTGGCCAGCTCGATGGCGGCCCACAGTGCCGCGCCGGAGGAGATACCCACCAGCACGCCCTCGCTTTGGCCGATCTCCCGGCCAGTGGCAAAGGCATCCTCATCGGCGACAGGGATAACCTCGTCATAGATCTTGGTATCCAGGACGGCGGGAACAAACCCAGCGCCGATGCCTTGGATGCCATGCTTACCGGGGACGCCGGTGGAAAGGACGGCGGAGGTCTTAGGCTCAACGGCGACGATGCGGACGGCAGGATTTTTCTCCCGGAGGTAGCGGCCCACACCGGTGATGGTACCGCCGGTGCCGACCCCTGCCACAAAGGCATCCACCTGCCCATCGGTATCCTGCCAGATCTCCGGGGCGGTGGTGGCGTAGTGGGCCTGGGGGTTGGCCTGATTGACAAACTGGCCGGGGATAAAGCTGTGAGGGATCTCGCGCGCGAGTTCATCCGCTTTGGCGATGGCGCCTTTCATGCCCTGGGCGCCGGGGGTAAGAACCAGCTCCGCGCCATAGGCTTTCATCAGCTGGCGGCGCTCCACGCTCATGCTATCCGGCATGACAATGATGATACGATAGCCCCGGGCGGCGGCCACCGAGGCCAGGCCGATGCCGGTATTGCCGGAGGTGGGCTCGATGAGGACGGACTGGGGGGTAAGGAGGCCCTTCTGCTCGGCATCCTCTATCATGGCGAGGGCAACGCGGTCCTTGACGGAACCGGCGGGATTGAAGTATTCCAGCTTGGCCAAAAGGCGGGCCTTGAGGTCATACTTTTTTTCAAGATGGGTGAGCTCCAGCAGGGGGGTATGGCCGATGAGCTGGGCGGCGGAAGTGTAGATATTTTCCATAGGAATGCCTCCTAACATGAAATAGACAAAAACGGTAGATTTACCATGGGAATGTTATACACCCTGGGCGGGGATTTGTCAAGAGAAAAGCTCCCCGGGAGGGGAGCTTTTTGGTGGGGCAATTAATCATGCTTGCGCAGGAGGGCGGCGGAGCCGAGGGCTGCGGCGACGGCAGCGGCGACGGCCAGGCCGACCAGGTCATTGGCGCCGGTGGAGGGATTGGGCTGCTGGGCCGGTTTCTCCTCTTCGGCGGGGCGGATGATGACGATGGTGCCGGGGTTATCGGGGGTGGGATCAGGGGTGATCTCGCCGGTACCAGAGTAGGCCGGGACAGTAACCTCTACCACTTCGCCTGCGGGAGTGTTATCTGTCTTCTTCATCCGAACATAATACTTACCGGCAGGGACATCCGTGCTGTCATTGGCACAGGTAGTCCAATCTCCCTCAAGACTGGAAGCGTACTCCATTTGGGCAGTGGTACCGGTGATTTTGCCATTTCCATTCTCGGAAGTGGGGGCTACCCCAACCAAACCGGTAGGAGCAGCGGGGATATCCGGAGTGGGATCGCCACCGGGGGTATAGGCAGGAACCTCAACGGTTGCTACCTGATTATCCGGGAACCTTTCATCAGTCTTTGTATAACGCACATAGTAAGTGCCTGCAGAAAGGCCTGTAATATTACTATGCTCATTCCATTTAGTCCACGGACCGTTAAGGTTTTGTGCATACTCCATACCAATGTTGGAGTTCAAAATCTTACCATCAGTCCCGTTTTCAGAAGTGGGGGCTACACCTTGTAGACTGGGGGGAGCAGGAAGACCATTGGGATTATACCCACACTTACAGGTACCAAAAGAATCATAGCTGTGTGTTTCATTACTTCCAACATAAGTACAATTTGGATAGCTGCACCGCTCTACATGATAAGTCGCATCAACAAAATTGTAGTACTTTCTGAATTCGTGGATTTCTCCTTCATGGCGACATTTATCGCATGTCCGACCATGATTTCCATTGGAGTTCTTCCACCAGGTATTGGTATAAACATGTTCTTCCTTGTCGCTTACTTCGGTACAGCCCTGTACAGTGCACTTATGCCAGTGATAATCGGCATTGCTTTCCCAGCTTGTGCTAAAAACATGCTCGTGGGTGGAGCCGCCACCGGTTTCGAGGGTCTCCTTGGTGATGCGGAGGTATTGGTAACCAGCATCCTTGTCACCGGAAGTGGGAACAGTATATTCTACCAATGGAGAACCGGAAGCATTAACACTAGCATAGGCATTGTAGCCATCGAAGCTAAAGGTATCATTAACATACATTAAGTAACCGGCTTCTTTGGTATTGACCATCGTTACATCGGACTGGATATTGAGACCACCAATGGAACAAATCACCATCCAATTGCTGGTCAATGTCAGTTTTGCGTTTTCTGCCTCAGCAGCATTTTTGATCGTAAGAGTTCTGTCCGGCCTGTAGCAGTTGATAGCATAAGTATTCGTGCTGGAAATGGTATTTTCGCCGCTCAACTCAATAAAATAATTTTCAAATTCTTTGAAAATGATAGCCCCGTCTTGTCCACCGCCATATTCATGAGCGAAAGAATGACTAATTTGCGCATTGTTCAGCTTGAGGGTCTTGGTTGTGGAATTGTAGAAGGCATTGTAGTTGCTTTCAGTTCCCTCGGCTACTGTGCTGCCATTGATGGTATAGAAGGTGTCATTCAGCAGGGTGGTGCCAGCAATGACAACAGGGGAATTGGTACGGGTAACTTTATCGCCGCGGGTGATGGTGAGGCTATTGTTCCTGACGGTAGTATTGACATTGGGGGCAATGGCTTTTGTATCGGTACCTACCTTCAAGTAATGCCCTTCATTAGCGTTCTTGATATAGGCATTGATTGCGCCGCCGTATGCCAAATTATTGTTATGAGTATTGGTGGCGGTAATGCGGGTATTTTCACCACTGACGATGAGATTATACAGAGTATTAACTTCACCGCCTGTAGCACTACCAGCTGTGATGGCATTGAAGTACTGAGAATTGTTTTTGGCGGTGACAGTGGCATCATTGCTAACGGTGATATTGCCAACCGCACGGATGGCGTTGCCGCCAGCTTTGGCTTCTGCCGTTACTGTGCCGCCGGAAATGGTGACAGCGCCATTGACATGGAGGGCGGAGGAGGCTGCATTGCTGTCTTTGTATCGTTCGCCCTGTGTGGTGCTGTGATTGGTGATGGTGACGGTGCTGCCGGTGAAGGAGGCATTGCCGCCGACCTGGACGGTGGGAAAAATATTGGAGTTGCTGGTGGCGGTGAGGGAACCGTTCGTTACGGTGAGGTTGCCATCGATATCGATGGCTCTGGTGGTGAGTTCAGCGGTACCGACGGTGACAGTAGCGCCATTGATGGTGAGGCTGGGTTTGGTCTTTTGGTTATGCACCTTGATGGAACCGACGGTAAGGGAGCCGGAGCCGGAGATGGTGAGGCCCTTTTGCGTGGTTACGATGGAGGAAAGGGTGCTGGTGCCCTCGAGGACCAGGGTGCTGTCGGCGGAGGATCTGAATTCGAGGGTGCCTTCGGTAGCGCCGTTAAGGGTGATTACACCATTCTCATCGCAGGAGATGGTGCCGCTGCCTGCATTCCTAGTCTCGCCATACTTCATGGTTTTGTCATTGTAATAAGTTTCTGAAGGCTTGGAAGCGATGGTGATGGACTTATAATTTTTGAGGTCATTGTAATCAGTGTACTGGTTTGTGGGATCAAAAGTCATATCCCCATTATCGGCTGTAATCCTCAAGTTCTTATTGAAATCGTCGCCAATGGAGATGTTGCCGCTTACATTGATAGCTTTCCCATTGAGGGTATTTGTTTCCAAGGTAATGGCACCAGTGTTGTTGAAAACAAGGTCACCCTTTAGCATGGTAATGGCATTACCTCTAGCAGTAACCTCCAGGCTGCCGGAGCCGGAAATGGTAACACTAATGCCATCAAGGCTTTCATAAGCATCTTCAGGAACACGAATAAAGCTACTAACATCCTTTATTCTGTTGGTGCCTTCCAACTTGATGATGTAAGGGGCTCCAGCCATAAACTGGACAATAGCGCCGTCACTGTGAGTGATGTTGACATCCTTGAGGGTGAGGGTTTTAGACGCCTGATCGTAGAAATAGGTGCCGGAGCCGTTGGCGGATGGGATTGAGGTTTCCACGCCGACAACGGCGTCTTTGCCGGCGATGAGGACATCGGAGGTTCTTTGGAGGGCGGGGATGGTTCTCTTTGCGATGCAGATGTACTGGGAATATTCCTTTGTGGGATAACCAAAGTATTTTTTCAAGGTCCCCCAGCTGCACACCTCAGGATCGCTTTCTGTAAGAGCATCACCGGAATAAGAGCCTGTGGTGAATTGGTAGTTGCTCCAATCGATATTTGATGCTGGACCAGCTGTACCTGCGACAATGTTGGCTGCACTCTTGTTGGATATTTCCAATTTGGCATTATTCCCAGTCATTGCCAGAGTCCAAATCACAGTTGTTGCAGTATAGGCCGACGATTCGGCTATCAATGTGGAATTATCGATTGTAAGCGTACCATACACTCTTATTGCCTGGTAGTAGCCGTTAGTAATTGCCTTCAAATTACCGCCGCCTGTAAAAGTAAGGTTTGTATTGGGAGTTGTTTCGATTGCAATATTATTACTTGTTACGGTGTTTTCTCCGGTAAGGATCACACTGTAGGTTACATAATTTGTTGTATCGCAAAAATCAATGCCGATGTTGCTGCCGGTGGCGTTGATGGTGGCACTATTGAGGGTGAGGGTGTGGGTGGCCTTATCGTAGGAGTAAGTGCCGTTGCCCTCACCGAGGGAAATATCATTGCCAACGATGACAGCGGTGCCGTTGATCTTTACATTTTCATCGGTTACGGGGGTGGTATCTGCCAGGGCGGTGGTGGGGAGTAGGACAAAGACTAAAGCCAGCGCGAGCAGGGCGCTGAGCAGGCGTTTTTTCATGGGGGTGGGCCTCCTTTTCATTTTTCTTAAAATTGTGGTTTTACTGGGCGCAGAGGCCCTACTTTCGACCCCCATAATACCCCCTAAAAGGGGGTATTTTTCGCCCAGGGGGCGAAATGCGGGCAAAGCGGTGTGAATTGCAGAAACGCCCTAAAAAGTGCACAAAAAGCCCCCGCGATGGAAGGCTTTTTGCTAAGAATGGGAATATATGGCATCATCAAATATTATTAACCGTTACATAATGCCGCCGGCGGTGGAGGTATAGACGCCCAAGATGAAGGCCACAATGCACAGCACGGCGCAGACGAGGGTATCGGTTTTCTTTTGGCGGGCCATCAGCTTGGCCAGCAGGGCATCGTAGTTTTCGCGGTTTTGGTCGTAATCCGGCTGGGCGGCCAGGGTCTCTTCCATCTTTTTGCCGTACAGGCGGTAATCCGCATAGGTAAGGGCGGGCATAAGCACGATGAAAAGCAGGAAAAACAGCATGGCTGGTGCCTCCGTTCTATTGGGATAAGATGCAGGGAAGCTCCGGCCGGAAAACCGACCGGAGTATGGCCCGTGCTAAATTCCGGAATCAGTGCAGCAGTGCATTGGGCAGCACGGTGACGATGCCGGGGATGTAGGTGAAGAGGAACAGATCGACGATGAGAACCGCCAGGAAGGGCAGTACCTGCCGGATGACCTTCTCCAGGCGAACTTCGCAGATGCTGGAGGAGACGAAGAGGTTCATGCCGATGGGCGGGGTGATCTGGCCGATGGAGAGGTTGATGATCATGATAATACCGAAGAAGGTCTTATCGATGCCATAGGCGCTGATCAGCGGGACCAAAACGGGGGTGAGCAGGGTGATGGCGGCGACATTATCCAAGAGGGCGCCGGCCACAAACAGCGCCAGGTTAACGAGCAGCAGAACGACAGCGGGGCTATTGGTAATGCCGCTGATGGCAGCAACGATCTGATTGGGGATCTGCTGCATGGTGAGCATGAAGAACGGCCATATCAGCGCCATCCGCTTTTCCACACTGGCGGCTATCTGTGATGTCCTAAAATGCCAGCCGGGAGACATCTTGGAATACAGCCCTGAAGAAAAAAATAACTAAATTCTAAAAAGCTAAAGGCCGCCAGACTCAAATGAGACTTGAAGATTTTTATCAGTTGAAAAAGAAATAAGTGATGCTATAATAAAAGTGGACACATATATGAACTTGATTGGGACAATGAAAGTACCGTTGAATCTGTGCTCCTTATGAGACGGGCAAAGCGGTAATTGAACAGAGTTTGGAGAGAAAAAATGTATGAATCAAATTGTTTCGTTGTTTATGTTTAGTTGTGGTGATTATGAGAAAGTAAAACAGGATGTATGGGAAGAAAACTGGAAAGCCATGCGGCTGTATTCTGTTGTGGCGCTTGTTGCCTTTGGAGTCATAACGCTGGTGAGTGTGTTTTCTCTGAGTATCGGAAAATTTAAATGGGTGTATCTGGTCTATACGTTCCTTTCTTTGGCCTATTTTTGCATTTCTCGTTGTCAACTTAGAAGTTTCTTGGGGAAAGAACTGGTTGTATACAGCTTTTTTGCCGCGCTGCTGCTGTTCGGCATTATTACGGGAACGCTGATTACACCGGAGGAGCTCGCTGTCAACTACATTGTGTTCATGATGGCAGCGCCGCTGCTGTTTACCGCCAGAGCGGCGGTCATGAACGGGCTGATTCTGAGCAGTATGCTGCTCTATATCGGACTTGCTTTCTTTACGCAGCACAACCCAATTCTATCCCAAAACCTAGCGGATGTTATTCTGTACGGGGTGCTGAGTATGCTTCTGACTGCCACGATGATGCGAAGCAAGCTCCAGAGAATCCTGTACCATAAGGAAATGGAAACGTTGGAAGTCAGCAAGCGCAAATCGCAGGAACGAATCCTGAATTACGAGAGATTCCTCACGGACATGGTTCGGTATGCCGCTTCAGAAGAAAATCCGGACAAAGTACTGAATCAACTGGTGGAGTATATCGGACAGCGTGTGACCGCCGATCGAGCGTACATCTTTGAACAGAATGGCCGCGGAACGTTTGACAACACCTACGAGTAGTGCAAAGCGGGCGTATCCAAAGAAAAAGATAACTTGCAGGATGTGCCGTATGAAGGCATCATTGAAACATGGTTTGCACAATATCAAGAATCCAACAATGTCATCATCCATGACATTGAAGAATACAAAAAAAAAAGCGAAGCCATCTATGAACTGCTGAAACCTCAGGGTGTCAATACCCTTGTGACAGTGCCAATCAAAATCAACGGCAAGATGGTCGGATTCTACGGTGTGGACAATCCTCCCGAAGAGAAACTGCATGAGATCTCGAATGAGATAGGTATGATCGAGTTTATGATCTCTTTTATGATAAGACTGCGCGATAATGCAGATGCACTGGAGCACAGTGCATTATATGACCAGCTCACAGATTGTAAAAACAGAAAAGCACTGGATTGGGCGTACACAGAAAAGCTGGAGAAGTACTTTCCCCTGGCGGTTGTCATGTGCGACCTAAATGGCCTAAAGGAAATAAATGACCAAAAGGGACATGACGCCGGTGATAAATTCATTGTGCAGACCGCACAGACGCTGAAATCTGTGTTCGGAAAGCGTCATGTGTATCGGCTTGGCGGAGATGAGTTCATTGCGGTTCTGCCAAACATCACACATCCGGCGTTTCAGAAACTACTGGAAACGGCAAAAAGCCAACTGGGTGCTACCGCGTCCCTCGGTACGGCGATAAGCGGCACAAAGGACACGGATTTTGAGTCGCTTCTGAAAGCCGCAGATGCGGAAATGTATGAAACCAAGAAGCAATACTACATCGTGCCAGGAAAAGAGCGGAGAAAGCACAGCTTGTGAGAAGGAAAGACCGTGAACCTGATAATTGAATTATAAAAAAAGGAAGAGATACTGACCCTGGCGCGTTGATATCTCTTTTTTCGTGAAAGAAAAGACTACTCTGCAATTGTCCATAAAATGAAGAGTAGCCTGATCCAATATACATTGACTCAACGCTTGTTTCCAATAGCCTCATAGTATCGCATTTCAAAT
>ENA-ORNY01001960-ORNY01001960.1-human-gut-metagenome-genome-assembly--contig:-NODE-1960-length-10987-cov-2.492682_pt1 | contig 10987 bp, 7 predicted proteins | sample MGYA00242122_ERZ509036 | MGnify/ENA primary metagenome ERZ509036 (study PRJEB26280, sample SAMEA2338696) | human gut metagenome | biome: human gut; feature: human-associated habitat; material: faeces...
ATCAGGATGGCATCCGCGCCGCCCGCCACGCCGGAATACAGCGTCAGCCAGCCCGCCTTGTTGCCCATGATCTCCACCACCATGCAGCGCCCGTGCGACGCCGCCGTGGTGTGGATGCGGTCGATGACCTCCGTCGCAATGTCCATCGCTGTATGGAAGCCGAACGTGAAGTCCGTGCCATAGAGGTCGTTGTCAATTGTCTTGGGCAGACCGATGACGTTCAGCCCTTCCTTGGAAAGGAGGTTCGCCGTCTTGTGCGTGCCATTGCCGCCGAGGGTGACAAGGCAGTCAAGTTTCAAATCCTTGTAGGTCTTTTTCATGGCGGCAACCTTGTCCACGTTGTCTTCGCCAATCTTGCGCATATCGCGGAAGGGCGTGCGCGCCGTGCCAAGAATCGTGCCGCCAAGGGTCAGGATGCCGGAGAACTGGCTGCGCTTCATCTCCTGATAGTCGCCCGTGATGAGACCCCGATAGCCGTCGTGGATGCCGACAATCTCCGCGTCAAACAATTCATACGCCGCGCGGGTCACGCCGCGGATTGCCGCATTCAAGCCGGGGCAGTCGCCCCCGCTGGTCAAAATGCCGATTCTGCGCTTCATCGCATGTTCCTCCTTATCGAATAACCTCTTAATAACATTTATTATAGCACGCACGGACTGGGATGACAACGAATGATTTTCCTCATCAGGGCAATGGAGGCTTGCGGCGGAGGACGCAGCCCCCTATAATGGACAAAAGGGGAGAGGAGTGGGAGCATGCACATGAAAGATGGGTGGAGGGTGGCGGAACCTGTGCTGGCGGCGCAACCTGTGGAAAGTCCCACGCTTTCGGAGGCGGCAGCCGTGGCGCTGGCCAGAGACGAGGACCTGGAAAACCTGCGCTTTGTGGACGGGGAGCTGACCGGTTTTTCGGGCAAAACGCTGGACGTGCGAGGCTGCGTGTTTGAGCGCTGCCGGTTTGGCGATAACGATTTCAAGCGAATCAGCTTCGTGGACTGCGTCTTCGATAAGTGCGAATGGAGCAACGCGCGGCTTACGAACGCGGCGTTTCAGCGGGCACGCCTGCAGGGCTGCCGCATGACGGGGCTGGAAATCATGCGGGGCGCGCTGATGAACGTGGCCTTTGACGGCTGCATGCTGGATTACGCCTCCTTTGCGGAGTGCAAGCTGGACCATGCCGTCTTTTCGGACTGCCGCCTTCGAGACAGCCTGTGGTCGGAAAATAGGCTGTCCAGGGTGCGTTTTGATCATTCGGATCTGGAACGTGCGCAGTGGGCACGCACGCAGCTTTCGGGCCTGGACATGACCACCTGCCGTATCGCCGGGTGGACCGTTTCCCTCACCGACCTGCGAGGGATGAAGGTTACGGCGGCGCAGGTGCTCGACCTGGCCGGGCTGCTGGGCGTGGAGATCGTTTCATAAAAAAGCAGCAAGACGCGGCGGGACATTTACGCATCCCGCCGCGTCTTGCTGTCCGGCGAACGGCTCAGCCGACCACCTGATACCCCTGGTCCTCCACGGCCTTTTTCAGCGTGGCATCGTCTACAGGGGCGCTCATGGTGACCACGGCGGTGCCGTTTTCATGGCTCACTTCGGCGGAAACGACGCCGGGCAGCTCCTCCAGCGCCTTTTTGACGCGGCCGGAACAGTGGGTGCACATCATACCTTCGATCTTCAGGGTTTTCTGCATGGTTTTTGGCTCCTTCGCAAATTTGATTTTATGGTCCTTCCTCGCGCTGTGCGGGTCAAACAGATTCAGGCGCAGCGCGTTGGAGACGACGCAGAAGCTGGACAGACTCATGGCCGCGGCCCCGAACATGGGGTTGAGCTGCCATCCCAGCAGGGGAATAAACACCCCCGCTGCCAGCGGGATCCCGATGATATTGTAGATAAAGGCCCAGAACAGGTTTTCGTGGATGTTGCGCAGCGTGGCGCGGGACAGCTCATAGGCGCCCACTGCGTCCATCAGCGTGGAGCGCATCAGCACCACGTCGGCGCTCTCCAGCGCCACATCCGTGCCGCCGAGCTGCAGAGGCTCGGCCTCATGCAGTTCAAAGCTCAGCCCCGTCAGCTCAGGCATATCCTCCGTTCCAATCATAAGCCTGCCCCTGCCCTGCAGTCCGTCCGGGCCGGGCTCCACGCCCGCTTCCAGCGTAAAGGCGTAGGTATCCGCGCTCTGCGCCGCGTCCGGACACAGCGTGCCTTCCAGTGTAAACGCCTCTCCGCCGTCGGGGGTCATAAACGCATTCATCTCATGTTCGTATTCCATTACGATTTCCGGATTGCCGACGCCTATGTAGACCTCGCCTCCATAGCCCGGCAGGCCTTCCTCCGTGGTGGTGGGTCTCTTGAGCGCACTTATCCGCAGCAGCCCCGTGTCCGTCTCGCCCTCGCTGACGGTCAGCTCTACAGTCCAGCCCGTCAGCGCAGTGTCCGGCATGCTTAAGATGCCCAGGATCAGCCGCATGCCGTCGCCCAGGCTTCCGTCCGCAAGCGTCTGCGAATAGCCAAGGTCGAAGAAATACGGGGTGTTTTCCTCTGCATAGGGCTCAAAGCTCAGATACCATTCATCGGTCGCGCCGTCCTCCTGCGTATTGGTAACAACGACGTACCACGGCTCGGCAGCCGCATCATAATTCGTCCCGGCGCCCAGCACGAAATGGCCTTCGGACTGCGCAAGCGGCCCGGCTGCGCCGCGCATCAATTCCACAATTGCGGCAGATCCCAGCCCCTGCGAGGCGAGCATCACGTCCAGCACCGGAGCCAGTTGCCCGTCGCCTTCCAGTTGGTCGGCCAGCCGTGTGAGCAGTTCTGCCGCCTGCGCATGCGTACAGGTAATGTAGATTTCGTAGGCAACGGCGGGAAAGCCGTATTCCTCGGGCACATCGTAGAATTCCTTCACGGCCAGTTCCTGCATAAATTCGTCAACGATCGCGACATACGGCTCCATCAGCGGTTCCAATGCGCTGATTGCGGCTGCGGTCTGCGCCGTCTGCATTTCCAGCGTGCCGAGCAATCCGGCCGTCATTTCCTCCAGATTCATTCCCAGCAGAGTCTCCCAGTTCATCGTATAGCGTTCATCCGGCAGAAGATCGCTCGCTATAGCCAAACCCTGCGCGTCCGCATCCAGCACGATGTCAAAGCCCACGTTTTCCTGGCTTTCACGCAGGCCCAGTTCCAGACGCGCACCCTGCTGCTGAAGGCCCGCGCCCAGCCGCAGGACGAGATCCGGCATCTCCGCTTCAAGGGGGATACCCTCGCCGCGTACCTCCGCCACAATCATTGCACCGTGTTCCTGCCCAAACGCCTGAGCCAGCAGCCCGGACGCAATATCGCCCGGCTCGTAAACATGGGAGACCAACTGCCCGCCGCCATTATCCCCTGTGGATTCCACGGCTTCCTGCTCTGCCAGAGCGCCGGGAAAGCAAAACACCGTTGCCAGCAGCAAGGCCAGCAGCATCGTCCATTTTCTCATCATATACCTCCTGCATTATCTTCGCCATTACTGATTGTTAAAAAACATCCCAGCGCAGCAGTATGCACTGCGCTCCCCCCGTCGGCCAACCCCAGAACCGCCACTGCGTCGCGCCGCTGTGCTGATTCGTCACCCGCGTCATCGCTGCGTTGATGCCGTCTATGGGCAGTTCCTCACCATAGCCAAGGAGCAGTACCCATATATCCCGCTCGCCGTCATAGGCGCGCTTATTGTAACAGTACTGCGCCATCAGATCCAGGTCGTCGAATGTCGCGCCAAATCCGGGAATTCCCGCGTGAAAGAAGTAACTGCCGCCCGAACCGTCCGCGATATCCGCGGTTTCCCAGACGGGATCCCAGGAAAGAGCACCCGCGCAACGGTCGCGGCCTGCGTTAAACAGCGTGTAAACGCCGATTTCCGGCGCGACCAGGTCGCCTGCAACATCCGCTGTGGAGACGTCCACAACATACCATTGCCCGCCTAGTTCCACCGTGTTCCACGCATGCAGAACCCCGGCGTTGTATCCATTTTGGAATCCCACCTCAAATCCCGCCATGCCCGCCAGCAGGTAGAAAGCGTCGGAATAGCCCTGGCAGTTGGCCCAGCCATGGGTCAGCGCGAAGGCGGCGCTGACGCCGAGGGCGTCCTCGCTCGGCTCCTTTTCAAGCATCTCATTGAATGCCAGCCGGGCGCACAATTCGTCAAAGATCGCCCGCTCCAGTTCAAGCGAGGAGGAGTACCGCGCCTGTAAGCGCTCTACAATGGCTTCCGCCTCATCGAGTGCCGACCGCTCCTGCTGCGAAAGCGCGCTTTCGTCGTCGGTTCTCCATGCGTCCAGCATCCTTACGCCTGCCCGGTATACCGGCGTGATTACAACCTTCACGCCGTTCCCGCCATGGTCGAAAGAGGCGTACAGGCGGCTCATCAGCGGCGCCATCTGCAAAAACTCCTGACGCAGATCATCTTCCGGCATGGTCAGCGCCTCTTGAACCGACAGCGTAAAGCGAATCTCCCCCGCACTCTCCTGCGTGCAGTCGCGCAGGTAATCTGCCGCTTCCATCCATGTGTCAAAAGACGGCGCGCCCTCGCCCATGGCCGGCATGGCCGCAGCCAGCAGGCAGACCGTAAGTATCCAGAAAACAAGCCTGCGCCTGAACATCGGAATCCCTCCTTGTGCCGCGCGCCTTCCGCCGGATCGGAGAGAGGCGCGCGTTCAATCTTTACGTCATTGATTCACGGTAAAGCTGCCCAAAATCATGGCCGCATCTGCGTCCGAAACGTTCGTCAGCGTAATCGTATAGAACACGTTGTTGACGATGTAATAGTACTGCATCGTGGGATAAACCGCGTCATAGGTGCCCGTATAATACGTTCTTCCGGAAAACTCCGCCGGGCCCGCCATATCGTAATTGGTTATGCCCATGCTGGCATAGGCGGCGGCGTAGTCCGCCTCCAGCGTCGGGAGCGTATCCATGGTAATGCCCTGCGCGCTCTCCTGCGCCACGTTCATGTTGGCATTAAGATCCGCCGAGTAATACAGCAGAATGCCCATCGACTGGGCATACTGCAGCTGCTGGCTGAGCCCGGCAGCGTCCACAGCCGCCTGACCGTAGGTCTGTATCAGCTGCTGAAGCGTGGCTTCGTTCAATTCCATCCAGCCCTGCGGAACCTGCAGGGTAAAGCCGTTTCCAGTTACGGTCTGCCCGCCCACAGCGGGGGGCATGGTCGAGGGCAGAGCCGCGCCGCCCTGACGCGCCATAAACAGCGTTATGCCGTCTACATCGACGCTGATCGTGCCGTCCGCCTGCATGACAAACGTCCAGGTGTATCCATCCTGCTCCGTCACGGTGGCGGCGGAGCCGTTCTGCACCCAGGTGCAGGCGAGCGATTCCTCGCCGTCCCAGATTGTGCCGCTTCCGCCGGCGTTGAAGGTCGCGGTCATCTGCACACCCATGGCCGCTGGGTCAATGGTCTGGCCGTTTGCGGAAGCCTGCGTCAGCACCCACTGGCCCTCAAAACTGCCCGTGGCGGGAGCCGTGCCGCCCGTGGAGGGCAGCAGGCCGTCCGGCAGCAGCCCTCCGCCGGGCGCGTTCGTCGCCTGCGGCGCGGCTGCGGTCTGCGTAAAGTACATGGCCACGCCGTCCACCATGGCCAGCAGCGTGCCGTCCGACTGGAGCGTGAACGTCGAAACCTCTCCGGTGAGCTGGCTGGTGATCGTGACCGTGTTGCCGGCCTGCGTCCACGTCCCGTTCTCTTCCATAGGAGCACCGTTGATGGTTTGTCTGGCAAAAGCCGTACCGTCGGGGTTAAGGACAATCGTCATGCTGAGGCCATAGGCTTCCGGCGACATGACCACGCCGCTTGCGACTGTCTTCGTCATCGTCCATTCACCCGCCAAGCTCGCCGTCTGGGCGAATGCCGGCGCGGCGAGCAATAGCGCCGCCAACAGTACCGCCAATAATTTCTTCATGATATCCTCTCCTTTTTTCTCAATCTGATTTCAGAGCGCGCCCGCGCCCGAAATGCTTTTGTCATTCTCCCGCTCAGGCAAGCCCACGGATGCCGAGCGTCTGCGCAAGGTCGCAGTCGATCACATATACGCCGTCTCCGGAGAGATACTCCCGCCATTCGTCCGCCGTCAGGAAGCGGGCAAAGGGCATCGTTTCCTCCTCGGTCGCGTTATAGGGCAGCATGGTCGTCTCCAGCAGGTAGTACGTGCCGCTGTTTTCCCAGGTTTCCAGCGCCACCTGCGCGTGTCCCGGGGTGATGATGATCATGGCGTGCATCTGCGCCGACTGCAGGGCGGACGCCATCAGAAGCGCGGTTTCAATGCAGATGCCCGACCGGCTCTGGATCACCGCATCGGGGGTCAGCACGCGCTGTGAGCCGCCAAAGGAATACGGTCCCATGTTATAGCGCACGCCAATATCGCTGATCGCACCTTGTATGGCCATGGCCTGCAGTACGGTGGTAGATGGCTCGTCGGTACCGTCCGGATAGGCGAGCTGATAGCCGGGCAGGGAACTGTAACCCGCGCCAGCGTTGGTTTCCAGCCAGTAGATGGCCTCGCGCCGCAGCGCCAAAACCTCCTCCGCGTCGGGCCGGAGCCACGCCAGCAGGTTGTACGGTTCGATCACGCCGAACTCGCTGTTCAGCATCGTAAAATCGTATATGCTGTGCAACGTGATCGTTTTGCTCTCCGCGACCAGCAGTTCGCCGGTATCCATTTGGGTCACGCGCAGCGTGATCTGCGTCTCGCGTCCGCTTCCCAGGCTGGTCAGGCCGCTCATGGCCGGGGGCTTGATCATCAGATAGGTGATCTCCGGCCCCACGTTCACCGTCCGCTGGTATTTTTGCGAAAAGCCCTCGATCTCCACCTCGACCAGCAGCCGGGTTTTCCCCGCATCCGTGCTCAGCGCCAGGTTCACCGCCGAATCCATGGAGGGATACAGGTTAGGATAGATTTCTTCGGCCATCGAGTAATCCACCCATATCTGCTGCTCGCCGGTATCATCCTCCAGCGTCAGCATGTTGGCCAGGTTGACAAACTGCTGCTCTATGACGGCGTACATCAGTATTTCATAGCGCAGCATCAGGTAAGGCTGGCGCATAAGAAGCTGCGTTGCGGAAAAATCCATCAGCGCGTCGTCCAGCAGCGCCGCCTTGTAATCAGCATACAGCTTTTCCTGGAAGGCGTCGATCTGACGGATATACAAGGGCCATGTCTGCGTCATGGCCGGCGGGCATGCCAGAGCCTGATAATTCTCCTTGACATCGCCCATGGCGATATACATGGCGTTGAGGGAATCGGCTTCCGAGGCGTACATTCCCTGCGCGGCCTTTTGCTGATACGCCCCGAGCGGGTCGCTGGAATCGTAGTACCCGATATAAAAGGCCAGCAGGCTTTCCGCGATGCGGCAGGCCTCCAGCGCGTTCTCATACTGAAAGGCGCCTTCTCCGCCAGAAACCATTCCCTTCATGCCCTCCAGTGCGCTCCGGCAGGCGGAAACCTTTTCCAGCTTCTCCCTGCACAGCGCCGCGTACGCCTGCATTTCGGCGGCGTAAGCCGTATCGGCATTGTTCACGGACGCCTGATAACTCCGGGCAAACGCTGCCGTGGCCTGCGCGATCTCCATGCAGTCCTGATAAAGCGCCGCCATCCATTCGGAAAGTGCTCCGCCCTCCGGTACTTTTTCCTGAGCGCCCTCCGCAACGGGCGAAAACGTTTGCGAGGCCAGCACCAGCCCGGACAGCACCGCGTCGGCCTCCGCCGGGATATATGCCGCGCCGTAAAGTATGCTGTAGCCCTCCCGCTGTTCCCACAGATAAGCGCCCTCTATGATCTGGCCGCTTTGCGCGTCGGTATAGGCATACATCATGGCGTCCATGGGGATGCCCCGCATATCCATAGGCTGGCTCTGCGTGCCGGGATCGTACACCATGCTCCCGCCCATGGCGGCGCGCAGCGCTTCGCCCGTCTGGGCAAAGAAGTCCTCTTTGTTCACATCGCCCTCCTCCGCCCATGTCAGGCGGAAATTAGAGGCGGTTTCCCCGGGATAGACCCATATATAGCCATCCCTTTCCGTAACGCTGTAGCCAGCGTCCACCTGAAAAGAGAGCCTCAGCGCTTCGCTTGTATAGGTGGTATACGCCTGTTCCGCCGCCGCCGGAAATGCGGACAGCAGCATAACCGCCGCAAAAAGAGCAGCCATTCTCCTGCAGTGCTTGCGTTTCATCCACGCACGCTCCTCTCTAAAACATAAGCTTACTTATATTATATTTCAGCGATGCATGGCAGTAAATATTGTTGACGTATTTGTCAATGACAAGTACAAACAGCGTACTTTGAGCCCGCAAACAAATATGTATGATACAAAAAATACATGTCGCGCAGGGATGCTGAAAAACGGAAAAGAAAAAGGTGTTGTTTGTCACGCTCTGCATAATGGTTGCGGAGATAGTTTTGCCGGTACACGGCACACTCTCCGTAAGCGTCAAATAAACCGCCGTGAGATGTAGCAAGGCATTTCGAGGTAAGGTAGGAAATCTTAGGAAATCTCAGGAGCACCGAAAAAGGCTTCTCAGCGTTTGTCACGAGGCAATTCCTTTCTGGCATGACCATCTATGCCGCCATATACAAGAAATGAGGCCGGATTGCTCCGGCCCCAATGTGCGTTTCTACATTATATATGTTCGTCAGACGACCTGCGAATACTTCCCGGACACCCACCCCACCTGAGCATTGACCACGATGGCGTGCCAGCCGTTCTCCGCAGTGGCGATCCATTCGAAGGTCGCACCATCCTTCACGGAGGTGATGCGGCTGTACTTGGTGTCATTGCCCACGCGGATGTTGACAGAGCCGCTGGCGCAGACGATGCGCACCTGCTTCGTGGCAGGAGTCTGCACCTCCGGTTTCTCAGTTTCGGGCTGTTCTTTGCCGTCATCATCGTCAGCCACAGCGTCCATCAGCGCCGTATGGGTCTCGCTGCCGTAGATGCCGTCCTGCTTGATTCCAACCTTCTTCTGGAACTTCTTGAGGGCGGTTTCAGTCTCGGAGCCGAACTCGCCGTCCGCCCCATACTTGGGCAGGCTGTATTCCAGCTGCAGCAGGAACTCCTGCAGCGCCTTCACGTCCGTGCCTTTGCTGCCCTTCTTCAGGGTTCTGGTTCCCAGCGTATACTCACTTGTCGGGGTATCGGGTTTTGTCGCGCCGCCGCCCGTAAACACCGCGTTGCCATAATCCACAAAGGGCAGCTGATACCAGTGCGTCCACTTCCGGGAGGACACCTTTGTTTTCACGCAGCCATAGTTGAAACCGCGTTCCTCTACGGCGTAGCCGCCGCCGATGTACACACCCACATGCCCGTCAAAGCGCAGTGCAATGCCGGGCACCTCGGGCAGCGTGTCCATGGTACCCCAGGCGCAGCCCTTGCTCTTGGCGTAGCTGAACATGCCGTTTGCACTTTTGTCTGGGCAGCCGTGTCCACCATACTTGCTGGAAAAGGTCTTGTCCGTGCCGATGCTCTCCAGCACACCCTGGCCGCCATTCGTCCAGGCATATCCCTTGCAGCCGCCCACACAGTCGGCCACTACCTGCTTGTTGGCGATGTCCTGCTTATATCGGGAAGTGCGGCTGGAACCGTAATGGGACGGATACTGCCTTGTTTTGCTGTTCAGCACGGATGTGGACGCCTTGTAAACACAGGTTCCATACCAGTAGGGGCTCTTTTTCGCCGCCATTTTCAGACACCAGTCAGCAAAATGCTCGTTGGTGAACGGAGTATTGATTCTCTCAGACATGATGATACCTCCAGTCATGAAAAGAGGGCGGCGGTTATTCTCCGTCGCCCTGGTCGGTCGTTCTCTCTTTGTCATGAAGCTGGGACAGGATGTCGCGCAGCTTGTCCGGAATGGGCAGGCCGATATGCGCGGCATTTTCAAGCAGGCTCAGGCCCTCATTGCTCATGTAGAAGCAGATAACCGCTCCCCGGAGCGCGCTGCCCGTGCCCACCACATGCAGGTCGATGATGTGCGCCACACCCACCAGCATCAGGATGAACACCTTCTTGCAGATGCCCTTGAAGCCCACAGCCGAGGACAGCTTCTTATCGATGATGGCGCACATGACGCCGCTGACATAGTCCAGGGTCATCAGCACAATGAGCGCGATCATCAGGCCGTCCATGCCGCCCAGAAAGTAGCCCAGCCACCCGCCCAGCGTGGTGATGGCAATCTAGGCCTTCGTACAGATCAGGTCAATGGAAAAGTCTCTCATAGTCATTTCCTCCTTGTCGTTGATATGGAAAACCCGCCCTCGTGTTGAGAGCGGGTCGATCCCGGGATTTATGTTGTTTCATGCGAGTCCTCCTAAACCTGTATCCAAGCGCCGCCGCTGCGGTAATACGGTGCGACCTGCACCCACGCTCCGTTCAGCCGGTAATACACGGCGCACCGCACCCACTGTCCGCCCGTCCGGTACCACACCGTCGCTGCTTCATAGGTCACCGTCATGGTGATGGACGTGACGCGGGCATAGTTCGCAGAGTAGCCTGAGCTTGTGGACGTCTCGCCGTTATAGAGAACCAGCAGGGAATTACCCGCCTTCAGATACGCCGCCAGGGCGCTAAAGAAGGCTGTGTTGGATGATGCGTTCAGCGTGAACGTTGTGGTGTTCCCATAGAACTTGCCGGTAAGTGTGCCCAGCACATCGCCCACCATGGCGGAGCCGTTGCCGCCCGTGGGAAAGGTCTGCTGCGTGCCTTTCCTGAACGTCAGCACCTTGGATGTGCTGCCCGAGCCGGCTTTGGACGACGTGATGGAAAACACGATGTTCCTGATGATTTTCCCCTTCAGCGCCGTACCTGCCCCCGAGAAAAGCATCACGCCCACGCGGGAACCGCTGGCCGATGTTTTCTGGTACGCGCCCTGGCACGCACCGTTGGAGGAGCCTTTGCTCCAGGAGGAACTGCCGTACAGCGCGTAGCCGATGGTGGCATTGCTGTTTGCCGTC
>ENA-ORNY01001963-ORNY01001963.1-human-gut-metagenome-genome-assembly--contig:-NODE-1963-length-10982-cov-4.443489_pt1 | contig 10982 bp, 10 predicted proteins | sample MGYA00242122_ERZ509036 | MGnify/ENA primary metagenome ERZ509036 (study PRJEB26280, sample SAMEA2338696) | human gut metagenome | biome: human gut; feature: human-associated habitat; material: faeces...
CCACCACGGACTTTGAGTTCCTGTTCCCCTTCGGCTGGGGCGAGCTGTGGGGCGTAGCCGACCGTACTGACTATGACCTGACCCAGCATCAGAATACCAGCGGTCAGAAGATGGTCTACCGCGAGGGCGAGGGCAAGGACATGGTGGAATATATCCCCTATGTCATCGAGCCCTCTCTGGGCGTGGAGCGCAGTGTTCTGGCCGTTTTGTGCGACGCTTATGACGAGGAAGTTGTGGGTCAGGACAAGAACGGCAAGGACGATGTCCGCGTGGTCATGCACTTCCATCCCGCTCTGGCTCCCTTTAAGGCCGCCATCCTGCCTCTGAGCAAGAAGGAGGTCCTCTCCGGCCCCGCTATGGAGCTGTACAACGAGCTGTCCAAGGAATTCATGGTGGACTATGACGAGACCGGCTCCATCGGCAAGCGCTATCGCCGTCAGGATGAGATCGGCACTCCCTTCTGCATTACCTTGGACTTTGAGACCGTGGGCGATGAGAACACCCCCGCTGACCACTGTGTCACCATCCGTGAGCGTGATACCATGAATCAGGTGCGTATCCCCATTGATCAGGTGAAGAGCTATCTGGAAGAGAAGATCAAGTTCTAAGAAAACACAGTAACAGGGCGGAGGGTTTGATCGACTCTCCGCCTCTTTAAGGAAAAGGATCAGAGGAACATGGAAGAACAGTTGGAGCAATCAAAACGGCGCCTGCATTTCTGCATGGCACTGATCGGCGGCTGGTTCGGCGCGTATGCTATTTTGCGCTTTCATCACTTCGCCTCGGCAGTGACCGTCAATTTCATTGAGGTTTTCACAAGCGCGGTTCAGGAAAACTGGATCAAAGCGCTGCTGCGTCTTGGAATCGTTATCCTGTATGTTTTTACGATTTTTCTGGCAGCCTGCCTGTCGAAGCGCTGTAAGGGCGATCTGCGGATGTGGGCCATTCTCTCAGATGCAGCTGCGGCCTGTGTGCTGAGTGTTCTGCCGGAGCACTTATCGGAGCTGGGCGTTTACATCTGCATTTTTGCCATGGGCTTCCAGTGGTGCGTGTTTGCCGGAAAATACGGGTATCCCTGTTCCACCATCTTTTCTACCAACAACCTCCGCCAGTTTGTGGATGCCTGGGTCCAGGCCCATTTATTCCGGGATTCGGACCATATCCCCCGGATGAATCTCTATGGAGGAACACTGTTGGCCTTCCATGCCGGCGTTATTGCAGAATGTGTGCTGTGGGCGATGGGGTGGGGAAGCTGCACGATCCTGCCTGTTCTGCTACCTGCGGTTCTGGCTCTTGTTTGGCAGCGCCGGGATTTCCGGATGCGGGAAAGGATCGAAGAAGCCTTTGAACCCCATCATACCGCCTGAACGAAGCGGCCTTGTCGAAATAACAAGACTGTTTTTGTGCAATGCGCCAAAGATATACCTGTTTTTTCGGTAAATCTCAGAACTATTCACGGATGGGAATTTGTGTTAAGATTTCGTTATAGCAGAGGTGGACCTTTATGGGACCCTATGATAAGAGAAAGGGGAAAACTATGGAAAAAATCTTTAAACTGAAAGAGAACGGCACCACCGTCCGGACAGAGATCCTGGCGGGCCTGACCACGTTCATGACGATGGCCTATATCATCGCCCTGAACCCCAATCTGCTCACCGGTTTCGCAGTCGGTACGCCGCTGTGGAACGGCGTGTTCCTTGCAACCTGCATCGCCTCCGCCATCGGCACCGCCTGCATGGCCTTTCTGGCCAACAAGCCCTTTGCCATGGCGCCCGGCATGGGTCTCAACAGCTTCTTCGCTGTGGTGGTGGCCAACATCGCCGTGATCAATGACTGCGACTACACCAGCGCTTTTCAGGCTGCCCTTGTCATCATCCTCATCGAAGGCATCGTGTTCCTCGTGCTCACCGTGCTGAAGGTGCGCGAGAAGATCGTGGAGGCCATTCCGCTCGGTGTGCGCTACGGCATCGCCCCTGCCATCGGCCTGATGCTGATGAACGTAGGTCTCGGCTCCAACATTGGCATCTATTCCGAAAACGGCGGTCCGTTCTACATGATGCGCGACTTCTTCGGCGCCCTGACCCCCAGTATCATCAAGGGCAACATGGGCTCTGGCTATGACACGATGGTCCTGACCGTCGTGACCGCGTTCCTCGGTGTGTTCGTCATGGTCGTTCTGGCCAAGAAGGGCATCAAGGCCGCCGTGCTGCTTGGTATGCTCTTTTCCTCCGTCCTTTATTGGATCGGCAGCTTCGCATTCCTCGGCGTGAATCCCTTTGCAAGCCTTGAGACCGCAAGCTTCGTGCCGCCCTTCGCCGACATGGTCTCTACCACGCTCTTCAAGTTTGACTTTGCGGGCTTTATGAACATCGGCTGGTTCACCGCCATCACGCTGATCATCACCTTCTGCATGATCGATATGTTCGACACCATCGGCACTCTGGTGGGCACCGCCTCCCGCGCCGGCATGGTGAATGAGAAGGGCGAGATGCCCAACATGAAGGAGGCCCTGCTCTCCGACGCCATCGGTACGGTCGCGGGCGCTGCCACCGGCACCTCCACCGTTACCACCTTTATCGAATCCGCCTCCGGCGTGGAGGCTGGCGGTCGCACCGGTTTGACCGCGCTGACCTCTGCCGTGCTGTTCCTCGCCTGCATCTTCCTCGCTCCCCTCGCCGCCATCATTCCCGGCGCCGCGACCTCTGCTGCGCTGATCTACGTCGGTGTGCTGATGCTTCAGGGTCTCAAGAATGTCAACTTTGACGATATGGACCAGATGCTGCCGGTGTCCATCATGCTCATCGGTATGCCAATCTCCGGCTCTATCGGCCACGCCATCGGTCTCGGCCTGATCTCCTACGCGGTGGTCAAGCTCCTCTCCGGCAAGGCCAAGGACGTCAGCGTGCTGACCTATGTGATCTCTGTCCTGTTCCTCATTAAGTTCTTCGCGGTGGTGTGATCCGCCACCCCGCAGACAACAGGCAACCGCAAATTGTAAAATAGCAGAATAGCAACCCCGGCCCCGGACTTTTGTCCGGGGCCGGGGTTTTACTATGAAAAACAAATTTTCCGCAGCGGTAAAGAAGTCAATAGAACATCCCCATAAAGCCGTCGGGCCGCTCCTGGGCCTGATTCCACACCTCGATGAACAACTGCCGGGGGATGGCCCGGACCTCCACCTCACCGGGGCGGTTCAGTGTCCGCAGATCCTCCGGGAAAGGCGCGGAGTCCAGTACCTCGTCCTGTCCCATATCCCCACCGTAGGCAAAGCACATACCGGATGGATAAAATTCCACCCGCCGGGTCTCCCGGCGTTGGCTGTCCAGCTCCGAGTAGATGAAATTGGCCTCGTCATCCTCCTCCGGGTGAAGCAATTCCTTAATCACATATTCCATATCCATTCTCCTTGAAAAACGATTCGATGGCGCTCCGCTCCGCCTCCACGCTGCCTTGAGCGAAGCCGTTCCGTCCGCCGCCCCGCCCGTGAAGCACCGTATTCATGGCCTTGACCAGAGGGCTGATGTCCTGTCCGTCCGCCCGGCCCAGGGCGTAGGCGTAATGGCCCTCCTCTCCGGCGAAAACTGCCGCCAGACCGCCGCAGGTCTTGGACACGGCGTCCATCAGCCGCCGGACGCTGTCCGGCTCCAGGTCCGGCTGCACCAGCAGCACGTTCCCGGCGTTCTGATAGCGCTCCGCCAGCTGCCGGAACGACTGCTCCTCCAGGGCGGCGCAGCGCTCCCGGCTCTCCCGCAGCTGCCCCTCCAGCCGCTGCACCGCCGGGAAGGCTGCCAGCGGCTTCACCGACAGGGCCTGGCCGATCAGGCGGCTCTGGTCCCAGGCCCGGGACAGGTAGTCCATGGCCCGGCCGCCGCACAGCAGCTCCAGCCGCACGCCCTCCCGGAGCTTCTGGCAGGACAGGAACTTCACCAGTCCCACCTGGCCGCTGGCGGCTACATGGGTGCCGCAGCAGGCGCAGCAGTCGGCCCCGGGGAACTCCGTGATCCGCACCGGCCCCTCCAGGGCCTTTTTGCTGCGGTAGGGGATGGCGGCCAGCTCCTCCGGGGCGGGATAATAGGCCCGGAAGGGGTGATTTTCCCAGATGTAGCGGTTGGCCCGGGCCTCCACCTCCAGCACCTGCTCCCAGGTCATGGGGGCGTTATAGTCGATGGTGACCACGTCCGCCCCCATGTGGAAGCCCACGTTGTCGCAGGAAAAGGCGGCACACAGCATACCGCTGACGATGTGCTCGCCGGAGTGCTGCTGCATATGGTCAAAGCGGCGGGACCAGTCGATGGCGCCGTGGACGGAGGCCCCCACGGTCAGGGGCCGGTCGCAGGTGTGGAGCACCAGGCCGTCCCGCTCCTGGACGTCCAGCACCGCCGCGCCGCCCAGGTCGCCGTGGTCCGCCGGCTGGCCGCCGCCCTCCGGGTAAAAGGCCGTGCGGTCCAGGGTCACAAGATATGTGTCCCCCTTGCCGGGCCGGCAGTCGGTGACGACGGCGTCGAACTCCTTCAAAAATGCGTCCCGGTCATACAGCTTCTCGGTGTCCATGGGGCATCCTCCTCTGATGGTTTTCTCCTATCATGCCACATCCCGCCGGGATTTGCAAGGTTTGTAGGTTTGTAGGTTTCCCTTGCCGGTGGGTGGGAAATGTGGTATAATACTCCTGGTTATGCGCCCGTGGCGAAATTGGTATACGCGATGGATTTAGGTTCCATTCCGCAAGGGTAGGGGTTCGAGTCCCCTCGGGCGTACCATGCTGAGAACTCCAAGAAAAATCTTGGAGTTCTCTTTTTATCTCTGAAAGCCCTTGTGCCACAACGGCTCTGCGGATTTACGCCCACAAATCCGATTTCTAATTTTTACAAAAATCCTATACTTCTGGAAAAGAGAATGTCAGAAAATAGAGAAAAATATGACATAAATTCTGACGCCGCCAACTGCCTCCGGGCCTTCTGGGGACAGTCCCGGTAATTTCCCCCAAAGCATAAAAAATCCGAGGGCGGTCCGCCTTCGGATTTTTGCATTTTTTGAGGGCCTGCGTATAAATCCGCCGCCGCCCGGCCATACTGAGGGCAGAAACGTTTCCCAGGATTTCGGCCCGCCGCAGGCCGGTATATGCGGCTCCGGCCCCAGGCCGGACGGGAAAGGCACCTATGAGCAGATTCGACGGAAAAAAGGTCAAGGCCGTGTTCGGCGGCAAGGGCTTCTACATAGCCCTTGCCCTCTGCCTGCTGGCAGCCGGTATTGTCGGCTATTACACCCTGCTGCGGCCCCAGGCCCCGGCAGAACCCGCATCCAACCCCACCACCAACGTCCCCGACGACCGGGACAACGCCTGGGTGGCCCCGGCGGTGCAGCCGGAGGAGAATGTCCCCGCCGCCCCACCGGCGGAGGAGACGCCCATCTCCGACCCCCAGGACCTGCTGCCCCAGGTCATGTCCCCGCTGGACGGCACCACGGTAACGGTGTTCAGCGTCATGGAGCTGATGTATGACGAGACCATGGCCGACTGGCGCACCCACAACGGCATCGACATCCAGGCCTCGGAGGGGGACTCCGTCCGCACCGCCGCCAGCGGCACGGTGCTGTCGGTGAAGGACGACGAGCTGATGGGCACCACCGTGGTGATCCAGCACGGCGGCGGCTATACCACCCAGTACAGCTGTCTGCAGAAGGATCCGCCGGTGCAGGAGGGGGACCAGGTGGCCGCCGGTGACGTCATCGGCCTGGTGGGGAGCACCGCCTCCGCCGAGGGCAGCATGGGCCCGCACCTGCACTTCTCCGTGTCCAAGGACGGCCAGGTCATCGACCCGGCGGATTATGTGAATTGACCCAAGCGGCCCGGCAGGGAGTTTTCTCCCCGCCGGGCCGCCTTTCATATCCCGGCTTGAAAAATTCCGCCGAAGCCGCTATACTATATAAAAACCCTTAAAGGCAGGTGCCCCTTTATGTACGATCCCGCGCATCCCTTCGGACGCAAGCGCTACAGCCGCGCCGTTATCGACCCCGTTAACTGCACCGGCTGCGGCTACTGCACCATGTTCTGCGTCATGGACTGCATCGTGCTGCGGCCTGACGGCCTGTATACCGTGGACCTGGAGCGGTGCATCGGCTGCCGGTCCTGCAAGGTCAACTGTCCGTTTGACGCGGTGACCATCCTGCCGCCCAAGGAGAACTGATATGAAAAAGCCTGTGATCGACCGCAACCGCCCCCTGGGCCTGTATCTGCACATTCCCTTCTGCAAGGCCAAGTGCGCCTATTGCGATTTTTACTCCCTGCCCCATAGCGAGGAGAAGATGGACGCCTATGCCGCGGCCCTGGCCCGGCACATCACCGAGGTGGCCCCCCAGATGCAGAACCACCGGGTAGACACCGTCTATTTCGGCGGCGGCACCCCCAGCTATCTGGGCCACAAGCGGCTTATTGCCCTGCTGAAAACCGTGAAGAAGCAGTGCCGGGTCTGGGACCGGGCGGAGATCACCCTGGAGGCCAACCCCGACAGCGCCGGGGACTGGCGGGCTCTGCGGGCCCTGCGCCGGGCGGGCTTCAACCGCATCTCCCTGGGGGTGCAGTCCTCGGACGATGAGGAGTTGCGCCGCCTGGGCCGGGTCCACACCTGGCAGCAGGTGAAGGACGCCGTGGCCGCCTGCCGCAAGGCCGGGCTGGACAACATCAGCCTGGACCTGATCTACGGTCTGCCGGACCAGACCCTGGAGCAGTGGGAAAACACCCTGGCCGACGCCCTGGTGCTGGCTCCCCGGCACATCTCCTGCTACGGGCTGAAGCTGGAGGAGGGGACGCCCATGTATGACCGGCGGGAGAGCCTGAACCTGCCGGACGGGGACCTGCAGGCGGATATGTACCTCTACGCCGTGGAGCTGCTGACCCAGAACGGCTATCAGCAGTACGAGATTTCCAACTTCGCCCAGCCGGGCTATGAGTCCCGGCACAACCTGAAATACTGGATGCTGGAGGAGTACGCGGGCTTCGGCCCCGGGGCTTACTCCGACTTCGGCGGCGTGCGGTATGGATACACCCGGGATCTGGACGGGTACATAGCCGGCCGGCTGGACCTGGCGGAAAGCGAGCGTATCTCCCCCCAGGAGCGGGAGATGGAGTATATCATGCTGCGGCTGCGGACCGCCCGGGGCATCGACATCCGGGAGTTCGAAAACCGGTTCCGCCAGCGCTTCGCCCCTCTGTCGGCCATTCTGGAGAGCTGCGCCGCCCACGGCCTGGCCCGGCAGACGGAAACCGGCTGGTGCCTGACGCCCCGGGGCTTCCTGGTGTCCAACCGCATCATCGGGGACCTGCAGGAGGAGCTGAACCGGGAGAAGGTCCAGCGCCTGGCCCGGGCCGCCCAGGGGGATTACCGGGTAGTGGAATAAGAGAGACTGCTCAAAAAGGGCTTCGCCCTTTTTGGACAAGCCAAAAGCCCCGGGGCTTTCCCCGGGGCCTTGGTGCGTTATCAGTCTATGTTGATCTCACCGATATCCTCCGCCGGGATGCCCAGGTCCAGCAGGGCCTGGGTCAGCTCCTTGTAAGAGGACTTGGTGCTGCTGATGGTGCGGCTGTCGCCGTCGCGGAACAGGGTGATCTCGACTCCCAGCCAGGCGTAGTCGCCATCCACCGGAAGAACGTTCTCCGCCCGGATATCCCGCCAGGCGGCGTCATACAGGGCCTGGGCCTCCTCCGCCGTCAGCTCCCGGGTTTCGATGGTGGTGTTCAGCCACAGGCCGCCGCCGGTGGGCTGCCAGCCGGACGGGGGAACGTTGCCGTTGAACATAACATAGGTCTGGACCTCCTCCAGCCGGGCCACCTGCTCCAGAGCCGCCTTGACCGGCTCCGTCATCGCCAGCCGGTAGCGCCGGGCCATGGAGGTGCCGTCCTTCAGAACATAGTGCACCTCAAAGGTCATCCGGCAGTTCACATTTGCGGCGCGATTCTCCGCCAGCTCTGCCTGGGCCTTTACAAGGGTCTCCAGGGACTGGGGGTCCTCCAGGGTAAAGCTGGTGTCCAGGCAGTATACCCGGGCCCGGGCCACATCCTCCGCCTGGGGCGTCCGGTCGGCGTATCCGAACACGTCCGCCCGCAGCACCACGCACAGCAGCACCAGCACCAGCGCCGTCACCGCCGCGCCGGGCAGGCGCTTGGGCAGCACCCGCAGGGTCTTGCCCACCAGCATGGCCGCCGCCAGATAGCACACGATGCCCATCACGGCCATGCACACGCACAGCCGGGCGGGGCTGAAGTCGCCGCTGCGGCCCACGGACACCAGGATATACAGCAGCATACCCAGGGGCAGACCGCCTACCAGCCCCACGCCCAGCCGGAACACCGGCCGCATCCAGGAAAAGGCCGCCGCATCGCCGGACAACTCACTTTTCCGCTGGCCGTACAGCAGCCGGGACAGGACCGTCAGCACCAGGGCCACGGCGGTGAAGATCAGCAGGGTCCGCCAGCCCTGGGGGGTCAGGCCGCTGACGCAGTCGGCGTTCTGTATGTAGTTCTCGGGCAGCACGCCGGTGAAAAACGGCGAATAGCTGGGACCGCTCTGGCCCAGGTCGCAGATCAGCTGATACACCGGCGTCAGCCACCGGGTAATGACGGGCTGGACGTCCGGCATGGTGAAGCCGTCCAGCAGAAGCTCCGCCAGCTGCTGGCCCAGCCAGGTCAGCGCCACCGCCAGGCAGTTGACGGCGGCGTACAGCACCGGCACCGCCAGCAGCCACCCGGTGACCATGGCGCACAGGGTCCCCAGGGCCAGGAAGATCAGGTCCAGCAGGGTGGCCACCACGAACCACGTCAGCAGGGTCGGCGTCAGAGCCAGGCCGCCCAGCAGGGCCGTAAGGGCCGTCACCGCCAGCACCAGCAGGTTCCCCGCCGCCAGCATGGCCCAGCCGGTGAGAAAATGGGTCCAGAACAGGGTCCCCCGCCGCTGGGGCAGGGCGTGCATGGCCCCCACGGACCGGGTCTGCATCAGATAGGAGAACACCGCCGTGGCCATGATGCCGCCGAAGATCAGCGCCAGCACCACGGCGGTGGCGTAGGTATCGGCGCACAGCTCGGTCAGGTTCACCAGGGCGGGATTCCGCTCCGCGGCCCGGTTCCACACCGGGATGGGCAGGAAAAGCAGCCACAGCCCCACATACAGGAACAGCACCGGCCAGTATCGCCGCAGGTCGCTGCGGGCGATGGCCCCGTTAAAGAATGATTTCGCGGACCGCATAGTCAGCACCTCCCAGCTCATAGATGAAAATTTCCTCCAGGGTCAGGGGAATGGCCTCCAGCAGCAGGGGCGACAGGGCCTGCATCCGGTGCAGGATGTCCTCCCGCTTGCCCCGGATGATGTAGGTATACACCCTTCCCACGGCGGACCGGTGCAGCACCTCCAGCTCCGGGGGCAGGGCCGGTTCCTCCGCCGCGGCATAGGCTGCCTGGATTTTCACGGTGTTGTCCTGCAAGTCGGACAGACTCCGCTCCAGCAGCACCTTTCCCTTGTTCAGAATCCCCACATGGTCGCACACGTCCTCCAGCTCCCGGAGGTTGTGGCTGGACACCAGCACCGTGGTGCCCCGGTCGGCCACGTCCCCCAGCAGCAGGGACCACACCTGCCGCCGCATCACCGGGTCCAGACCGTCCACCGGCTCATCCAGCACCAGCACCTCCGGCATGCAGCTCATGGTCAGCCAGAAGGCCGCCTGCTTCTGCATGCCCTTGCTCATCCGCCGCAGGGGCTGCCTTTCCGACAGGGGGAACACCTCCCGCAGCTTGTGATACCGGTCCCAGCTGAAGAAGGGGTGGGTCCCGGCATACAGCCGGGCCATCTCCCGGATGCTCGCCTGGGGGAAGAAGTACCAGTCGTCGGGTATTGCCGCCATGCGGCCCTTCACCGCGGGATTTTCGTATACCGGCTGCCCGTCCAGGGTGATTTCGCCGCTGTCGGGCCGGTATATGCCGGTGAAGTGCCGGATGATGGTGGATTTTCCCGCGCCGTTGGGGCCCACCAGGCCGTATACCGCCCCCTGGGGCACGGTCATGCTGACGCCGTCCAGAGCCCGGAAGCCGTCAAAGGTTTTCACCACATTTTTCGCCTCAAGCATCGCTGTCCCCTCCTTTCCAAAGGTCCGTCCATTCCTCCCGGGTCATGCCCAGGTCTCGCAGCTCCTCCATCAGGGGCCGCACCCGGGCGGTGACCTCCGCCCGCCGCTGCCGGTTCTGTTCCCGGACCTCGCAGACGAAGGTGCCACGGCCTGACACGGTGTATACATACCCCTCCGTCTCCAGCTGGGAATAGGCCCGCTGGATGGTGTTGGGGTTGATGGCCAGCTCCGTGGCCAGGCTCCGCACCGACGGCAGCTTCTCCCCCGCCGCCAGGACCCCTGTCACCATCAGACTGCGCAGGCCGTCCCGCACCTGCTCATAAATGGGCCGGGCGTCCCGGTAATCCAAGCGTATCACCTGCTATGCCTCCTTTCATGTGTATTAGCTGTATTCATACGCTTATTATAGCGGGATGTCCCGCCTGTGTCAAGCAAAATCCCGCCTGTGTCCCGCAAAAATTGCAGTAGATATTTTGGCCGGACCGGTGTACAATATGGGCAGGAACCTGAACCGGCGGTCGAATCCTGACGAAAACTTTACAGAAATTTTCAAATTGTTCATATACTTTTCTGCCGCCGTGCTACAATAGGTTGCAGTTTGTAACCGAATCTTAAACTTTGCCGGGAGGGTGCTGCAATGAAGCACATCTTTATCATCAACCCCACTGCGGGGAAATATGACAGCCGCCAGCGGATCTATGAAATGGCCGATCACCTGCGGACGGCTCACGGTCTGGACGTGCAGTGCATCCTCACCAAAAAACAGGGCCACGCCACCGAGATCGCCCGGAAGCTCTGTCAGACCGGGGAGCCCCTGCGGTTTTATGCCTGCGGCGGCGACGGCACCGTCAACGAGGGGGCAAACGGCATCATCG
>ENA-ORNY01001966-ORNY01001966.1-human-gut-metagenome-genome-assembly--contig:-NODE-1966-length-10969-cov-2.662635_pt1 | contig 10969 bp, 6 predicted proteins | sample MGYA00242122_ERZ509036 | MGnify/ENA primary metagenome ERZ509036 (study PRJEB26280, sample SAMEA2338696) | human gut metagenome | biome: human gut; feature: human-associated habitat; material: faeces...
TTGTTTTACCATCCTGTATCCGGCCGCTATATATCATGCCTGCAAGCTCATCAATATCATGTATTTCTACATTAATAAACTCGTTAGGATCAGGATTGCTTTTTGTGTGGACGAGATTAGTCGCAACAAACACATCAAAAGTCTCTCCAAATACTGCAACTGTTGTTGAAATTGTAAACAGTTTTTCAAGACAGTCTGAATGATATCCCGTCTCTTCCTCTAATTCCCTTGCCGCACATACTATGGATTCTTCATCAGGTGAATCCTTACATCCTGCAGGAATTTCAAGAACTTCCTTATCAAGGGCATTTCTGTATTGCCTTACAAGAATTATCCTGCCATCAGGTAATACCGGAATAACAGCTGCCGCTCCTTTTTTATGAAGAACGGTATCCCATACCTCCGTATTGCCGTTTTTAAATTTCATTGTATCGGCATACACATCAACAACAGCACCCGCATACTTTAATTCCCTTTTGATTCTCTGCATATCTGCCATATTATTTAAGCCCTGTACATTTTTCGTAACATTTATCGGTAGCTGCTATAATGGAATGTCTGAATCCATTCTCTTCAAGAGCCGCAACTCCGGCAATAGTTGTTCCTGCCGGTGAACATACCATATCTTTCAGTTCTCCCGGATGCTTTCCTGTCTCGAGTACCATCTTTGCACTTCCAAGTACGGCTTGTGCCGCAAATGTATACGCCTTATTTCGAGGTAAGCCTTGTGCCACAGCTGCATCTGCCATCGCTTCAATAAACATAAATACATAGGCAGGACTTGAACCACTTACACTGGTCACGGCATCCATCATGGTTTCTTCAACCACTTCACATTTGCCAAAACTATTAAAGATAGACTGAACACAAACTTTATCTTCTTCAGTAACCAAATCATCAAACGAAATGGCACTCATCGCAGATAATACCAATGCAGGCGTATTCGGCATTGCCTTAATCACCTTTATATCTTTGCCAAAGTATGTCTTCACATCTAAAATAGTTACACCTGCCGCAATATCCACAATAATCACATCAGATTTGACACTGTTCTTGATTGTTTCAATCACCTTTGGATAGTGCTTTGGCTTCACGCTCAACACCAATACATCACTATTTTGTGCTACTGTTTTTTCATCTAAACTCGTTTCGACTCCATACTTTTCATGTAGTACATCTAAATTTTCCTGGTGATGATCACACACCCAAACTGTATTAAATACATGGTTCTGACAGATTCCTTCAATCATGGCTTTACCCATGTTTCCAGCTCCAATAAAACCTATTGTTTCTTTCATAATCCCCTCCTTAAATCGAATATGTCTTTCTTCTTGAAAACTCTTTTTGTTTACCCTCATTCCAATCCTCTAAGTTTCGATAATATCCTGAAACACGAGAATAGATCTCGGTTGATTTGGAACATTTCGGACAAATATCTTGATGCCCCAATAGATAGCCATGTTCTTCGCAAACCGAATATGTTGGCGTAATTGTGAATACAGGCACATCGTAGTTTTCATAAATAGTCTTTACAAGTAGGGCAACCATTTTCCAATCCGCTATTCCATGATCAATGAAGACTGGAAATGAAGTGGCTCCACTATATTGATTTTGAAAATCTTGTTGTATATGTAAAGCTTCAAAGACATCATCCGTACTGGCGACATCTAAATGCGTTGAATTCGTATAATATCCATGACTTTGAATTTCTGGATACAATTCCTTATCAATTTGGGCAAAATGCGTACATACACTTTCTGCAGGTGTAGCCTCTAAATTAACTTTTTGACTTTGATTTAAAAGTTTGTGATTTAAAAACTCTAACACTTCCATGGAAAAAGTTTGTGCATCAAAATCCATCAAATCCTTCTTTAACCATTTCGCATTCAAACAAGCCTCATTCATACCCACAATACCTAAAGTACCATAGTAATCATTAAAATCCGATATATAGGCCTTGGTATATGGATATAAGCCGGCCTCCAACAATTGATTCAACACTTGTCGCTTGACTTCAAAAGAACGAAGGGCCACATCACTTAAATTATCTAAGCGCTTAAAGAAATCTTCCTTACTACTTGAAAGATACGCTAAACGCACTATGTTTAATGTCACAACCCCCATACTTCCACATAAAGGTTTATAGCCAAAATATCCTTCCACATCTTGTTTTTCTTTTGTCAAAAAATAAGGCGTTCCATATTTGGCACAAGCCTTAAACAACTCTTCTTCGTGCATCCAATCAAAATCTGGATTTAAGTAAAGGGCAATAATTGGAAATTGAAAACCACGACCTGAAACATCTCCCTTATTGATAACTTCAAATAAGGCATCATGAAGAATCTTCATTTCCTTTTGACAATCTCCATATGTAAAATCACATTCACACCCGGCTACAATTGCCTTTTTGTTTATAAATTCTTGCGGAACATTCCAATCCAAAGTAATCTGACTAAAAGGAGCTTGGGTACCCCACCTTGAAGGAATATTTATCCCATATATAAAGCTTTCTAGACAATCACTGACCATCTTGACAGATAGCTTGTCCTGATGAATAAAAGGTACGAGTAACGTATCAAAATGTGCAAATGATTGGGCACTGGCCCATTCATTCTGCATGATTCCTAGAAAGTTGACCATCTGGTTACATAACGTCGATAAATGCTTGGCAGGAAGGGATGAAATCATCTTATTCACAGAAGGAAGTCCTTTTAAAATTAGATTTTCTAAAGACCAGCCTGCACTGCATCCCGTCAACATATTGATATTATGAATATATAGATCCCCATTTTTATGTGCGTTGGTAATTTGGGCATCATACACTTCACTCAACCAATAATTCGAAGTGATCATACCTGAATTGGATAAGATCAAACCACCCACAGAATACGTTGCCATGGAGGTTTCATCTTCCAAAGAAATATTATCGTGTAAATACGAATTGACTAAATGAATATATTCATTGGCCGTCGATTGAATCTTACGTACATTTTCTCTTTGTTTACGATATAAAATATATGTCTTTGCGACCGGATAATAGCCAGATTCGGACAACGTTTTTTCAACACTATCCTGAATCATTTCTACACTAATGCGATTGTCTTTGATCTTCGTTTGAAAATCAGCCGTGGCTCTAAGCACCAGTAAGTTGATAATCGCATCGTCTTTTTCCATATGTAAAGAATCAAACGCTTTGGATATGGCCGAAAAGATTTTTGACGAATCAAAACCAACTATGGACCCATCTCTTTTTTCGACTTCGATCATGCTTGATCCCCCCTTATCTTTACATGTTTAACATACTTTTCGAATATCTTTTTATATTTTAAAACAACTTCAAAACTAGGTCGATGCAACGAATGATCAATGGTCGTTTCACTATCTTCAAATGGCTGTAAAATCACTGTATCCACGCCTTGGATCCATTGTCCTAATTCTTCTATCGTTGCTTGATTATGCAATTCATCTACCAAAGTTACACAAATGTCATATGGTACAGCCGATTGCTTCAACAAATCTAAAGACTTCTCAATATCCTTTAGATCCATATCCTCAACCCCACACGTTTTCGCATAGGCACTCGGCGCATTTTTGATATCTAGACTGACATGATCTACCAATTTTTGTGCAAGGATTGTTTTTAAACGTTCATAGAACATACCATTCGTATGAATCTTAATTTTATAGTTTAAAGTCTTGGCATACTGTAGAAAGGAAACAACCCCCTCATGCATCAAAGGCTCTCCTCCCGATATATAAATGCCATCTAAATCTTTGCGATGACTCTCTAAATATTCATTGATTTTTTCCGTAACGATCGGATACATGTTTTCTTTTAAATACACCAAATCTCTTGAATGACAATACGGACACTTTAAATTACATCCCCCTGTATATAAAGAACAACTCAAATGTGAATCATAATCCGATAAAGATAATTTTTTTAATTTATAAAACTGCAGATTGGTCTGCTCCAAATCCGCATAGCTTCTGGCATGATTGGATAAAGTCTGATAAAACGTAGTAAAAACTTCAATATTCTCTGCCGTTAGATCTTGTGTAATGTGATGCCACCAGTCTCTACGAATCCCATAGATTTCAGATATATGTTTTTTCGTGAGTGCCGTCGTATATAATTCTTTAACACGCTTATCTTTAGCACTTGTTAAGATGGAAACATAACCCAAAGTATTCAATTTTTGAACATTTTTTGTGACTGTACCCTTGTCATATCCACCAACCTGTACGATTTGTTGGAGGGAAATACCTTCATTCTCATAGATTTCAATCAAGATTGGAAGCTGGGCATAACTCAAATTCAAATCTTGCAGCATCTTATCATAATATTTCTGTGTACTTCGATAGAGGATACTTGAATCCATCAATAAATCATTTTGTTTTTCCATACAAGTATTATAAGGTATTTTGATAAAGAAAAAAAGGACCGAAGTCCTTTTGAGATTATTGTGGTTTTGCGTCGAAATGTTCATCACGAACTACAACGTCGTGAGCTCCACCTTCGACAATACTTGTACTTGATACTAATGTAACCTTCGCATCTTTTTGAAGTTCAGGTATTGTTAAGCATCCACAGTTACACATTGTATGACGAATCTTAGATAAAGATAGACCTACATTGTCTCTTAAGCTACCTGCATAAGGAACATACGAATCAACACCTTCTACGAAAGACATTTTCTTGTCTCCACCAACATCATATCTTTGCCAGTTACGAGCACGAGCACTACCTTCACCCCAGTACTCCTTCATGTAATTTCCATTTACACTTACAATCTTATTTGGAGCTTCTTTGAAACGAGCAAAGTAACGACCCAACATAACGAAGTCAGCACCAAATGCCAATGCTAATGTGATGTGGTAATCATGTACAATACCACCATCTGAACAAATTGGAACATAGATTCCAGTTTCTTCAAAGTATTCATCACGAGCTTTCGCAACATCAATTGTAGCTGTAGCTTGTCCACGACCAATACCTTTTTGTTCACGAGTGATACAGATAGAACCTCCACCGATTCCAATCTTAATAAAGTCAGCTCCTGCATCCGCTAAGAAACGGAAACCATCTCCATCTACAACGTTACCAGCTCCAACTTTTACGCTGTCACCATAGTGTTCACGGATCCATTTAATTGTTTCAGCTTGCCATGCAGAATATCCTTCACTTGAATCAATACATAAAACATCTACACCAGCTTCTACTAAAGCAGGTACACGAGTCGCATAGTCACGTGTATTGATACCAGCACCTACAATGTAGCGCTTTTTATCATCCAATAATTCATTTGGATTATCTTTGTGTGATTCATAATCTTTTCTGAACACGAATGCCTTTAAGTGTTGTTCTTTATCAACGATAGGCAACTGATTTAATTTGTGTTCCCAGATTAAATCGTTTGCCTCAGACAATGTAATATCTTCATCTCCGACGATCAATTTTTCAAATGGTGTCATAAATTCCTTAACCAAGATCGAATGATCCATACGACTTTCGCGATAATCACGACTTGTTACGATACCTACTAATTTACCATCTGCTTGACCATTGTCAGTAACAGCCATTGTTGAGTGTCCTGTCTTAGTACGAAGAGCAATTACATCCTCTAATGTTGCTTCAGGGCTAATATTTGAATCGCTGCCAACAAATCCAGCCTTAGTCGATTTTACTTTACGAACCATAGCGGCTTGAGACTCAATTGTTTGACTACCGTAAATAAAACTTACTCCACCCTCACGTGCAAGTGCACAAGCCATTTCTTCACCGCTAACAGCCTGCATTACAGCACTTACCATTGGAATATTTAAAGATAGTGCAGGTTCTTCACCTTTTTTGAATTTTACTAAAGGCGTTTTCAAACTCACCTTATCCGGTGTACAATCCGGACCTGTGTAACCAGGAATCAATAAATACTCACTGAACGTTCTAGATGGTTCTTCAAAAAATTTTGCCATTGTTTATCTCCTTCTCAATTTAACCTATATTATATGTTTTGAGTTCTACGCCGTCAAGCCAAATTGACAAACGACGACACTAAATGATGCAATATGAATATCCTGCGTTTCTAGCGCATTGCTATTTCCATCATCAAACAAGACTCTAGCTTCTTGTTCCAAATGGTAATCATAAGGAATGTTAGTTGGATTAAAGAAAGCCACACAATGATCATCCCCTTTTTGACAAGAATAGACTAAGACTTGATCATAGATCGAATCAAATTGAACACCTTTTTCGATGTCTTCAACCGTGCTCAATCTAAAACAAGGATGTTCTTTACGAAGCTGAATCAATTCCTTTGTACGCTCTACAATTTCAATATGATGATCCCTTCTTTGATAATCAACACGATTGTAGTTATCCGAACTATTGTATGTATTCCCTAAACCTTGTTTAGTGCGACCAAACTCTTGACCACAATGAATAAATGGAACCCCTTGTGCAAGTAATACCATCGCATTGGCCATGATCTGTCGTTTTTCTCTTAAATCACGACTCTCCCCATGACAACATACTCTGTTTTTATCCCATAACGTATGATTATCATGACACTCTACATAGTTAATGACTTTCGCTGGACTATCAAACACATGGTCCATACAGCTTGCGGCCATTACACATTTTACTTGATAGAATAAATCGGCTTGTCCTGACGCAAAGCCTTTTCGTGAAAGCTCATCATTCGATCCACGAACAACTTCACGGAAACGATCCGAGAAATGACCAACATGTGGCATCTTAGCTTGATTCAGTTGCGAAGCACGAATCTCTTCCGCCACAAAGCTTGGCATATTCCAGCCTTCCCCATAAATCATAAAATCCGGTTTCAATTTTTTACATTCTTCACTAATTTCATTCATTAAGTTATAATCTAGAATTCCCATTAGATCAAAACGGAAACCATCCACATCAAATAACTCAATGATCTTCTTACAAGTTTCTAAAAAATATTTACGTGCCATATATGGCTGTGTATCAATATCATTGCCACAGAAACTTCCATTCGAAAATTCACCTTCACGATTCATTAAGAAATAATAATCGGGCACCATATTTTCTAACGCAAAATTTTCTTTGACATACACATGATTAAACACTAAATCCAAATTCACTCGAATGCCTGCCTTGTGACAATCATGCACCAAATTCGCAAACTCCTCGATACGTAACTTCGCATTCTTTGGATCTAGTGAATAGGCCCCTTCCAAACAACGATATTGTACAGGATCATAGCCCCAGTTATAGAAAATATTTGGATACACTTCATCCACACTGCCAAAGTCAAATACAGGCATCAATTGTACGTGTGTCACACCTAATGATTTTAAATAACTAAAACCCGTATTGTGTGCTTTTGTGATTTCATTTTCTTCCGTAAATCCCACAAATTTTTTTGGATGACTCACACCAATTCCAGTTTGACTTGTCATATCACGAATACTTGCCTCATATATAATCGCATCGCATTCACTATCCATTGGCTTCAACTTGACTTTTTTTGGAAGTTTTAAACTCTTAGGATCTACAATCACACTGTATTGGCCATTCGGACCACTAAAACAAGTATAAGGATCTGTTACCCCTTTATATTCTCCATTCACACGTACTAAGTAAGAATAGTGAACTCCATTTAAATCTTTATTGACAGTAAGCGAGAAAACCCCTTTATCCTGTCGAGCCATCGATTCAACGGTTTTCTTGCCATTTAAAACATAGCCTACATTCACAGCTAATGCGGTGGGTGCCCATACTTTAAAGGTTGTCTTTTCCGGTGTATATGTAACTCCTAGATCCTCTTTTTCATACATGTACTCTTTCGCAAAACGCTCTGTTTTAACAATATGAGAGTATTTGGCAACACAAGTTTTACAATGTTCATCATACACAGTGTATTCTTGACCCATTTGCAAATTCCCGTTTAAAGACAATGAATAATGCGTATATCCATTGTATAGATCACTTTGAGACTGAATCGTCAACGGAATAATACGATCCTTTGTATCTTTCATATGGAAAATACGACTTTTTCCACCAAAAAAATTTTTGGACATATAAACATCCAAACAATTGTAATCATCTAAATAAGCTTCATATGGCTCCTTCATTCGCATATGTAGTATTCCTCATTTCCTTTTATTTTACGTATCTATTGTAACATGTATACAGACAATTTTTTAAAAAAATGTTAAACTACTTCATAGAGGTGAACAAAATGAGTACATATCGTATAGAAGAAGATTGCTTAGGACAAATCAAAGTCGAGGCTGACAAATATTGGAAATCCCAAACCCAAAGAAGTTTAGAGAATTTTAAGATTGGACAGGAATTAATGCCTGCCTCTTTGATTCATAGTTTTGCGATATTGAAAGAAGCATGTGCCAAGGCCAACCTTCATTTCAATAAAATTACTGAAAAACAATGTGAAGCCATTGTCGAAATCTGTCAAAGAATCGAAAACGGACAATATTTAGACCAGTTCCCTTTACATGTCTGGCAAACAGGTTCTGGAACACAAACCAACATGAATGCCAATGAAGTCATTTCCATGTTAGGAAATGAATACGCAAAGGAAAACATTCTCCATCCAAACGATACGGTTAACGCATCCCAAAGTTCAAATGATACCTTCCCGGCTGCGTTACATATCATGGTCGCACAAAAAATCAATGCTGAGCTACTTCCACAATTGGATTTAATGATTCATCAAATCAAAAAACTAGAAGAAGAAAACGAAGGCATTATTAAAATTGGTAGGACTCATCTTCAAGATGCCACTCCATTATATTTCTCACAAGAATTAAGTGGATACCGTTCTATGATTGAGCATAGTAAAGCTCAAATTATCGATAGCTTAAAATATGTGTATGAACTAGCTTGTGGTGCAACCGCTGTAGGTACAGGAATCAACTGTCCAGAAGGTTTTGATGAAGTCGTCACAAAGATCATTTCTGAAAAGACACATCTTCCTTTTATACCAGATTCAAACAAATTCCATGCTCTAACAAGTAAGGATGCCATGGTATATACAAGTGGGGCTTTAAAAGGTCTTGCCTCTAACTGTATGAAGATTGCGAATGACATAAGATGGCTTGCCAGTGGCCCAAGAAGTGGCATTCATGAAATTGATATTCCAAGCAATGAGCCAGGATCTAGTATTATGCCAGGTAAAGTCAATCCAACTCAATGTGAAGCCTTAACTATGGTTGCCGTACAGGTCATGGGAAATGATACGGCGATTGGTATTGGGGCAAGCCAAGGAAACTTTGAATTAAATGTCTTTATGCCATTGATTGCCTACAATATGGATCAGAGCATTCAATTATTAAGTGATGCGATTCACTCATTCACCATCCATTGTTTAGATGGTTTAAAGGCCAATAAAGAAACTATGGATAAAAACTTACATAACTCATTAATGTTAGTCACTTGTTTAAATCCAGTGATTGGCTATGAAAAAGCAGGACATGCAAGCCAACATGCCTTCAAAAATAACTTAACTTTAAAAGAAGCCATTTTAGATTTGGGTTATTTGACGAGTGAAGAATTCGATTTGTATGTGCAACCCGAAAAAATGATTCATAAATAGAAAAAAAGGTATTTATTCCTACATGATAGGACTAAATACCTTTAATATATTTCGATATACTTTCACAGCTGGATTTGTGTTTACACATTCCTCTAATGAAACTTCATGTGAGACTTTGAATATCTCTTCAAAGTCATTTTTTATATCTGTTAAACAAGTAGTTTCATGCATCCATACACCACATTCATAATGTTGATAATACGATCTAAAATCCATATTCACTGTGCCTACTAAAGCACTCGAATCATCAACGATACAAACTTTGCCATGAATAAATCCAGGTGTATATTCGTAAATTTTAACACCTGCTTTGATCAATGTATCAAAGTTGGCTTTTGTGACTTCATACACCATCTTTTTATCCGGAATTCCAGGAACAACAATTCGTACATCTACACCATTGGATACAGCGAGTTTTAGAGATGAAATCATTTCTGCATCCAAAATTAAATAGGGCGTTGTGATCCAACAATAGTCTTTGGCACAGCCAAGCATATTCAAATGCATATTTAAACTTGTGTTATTTTCATCCGTTGGAGAATCCGAAAATGGAATGATATATCCAGGATTCTTTAATGATGAAAAGACTTCACGATTTTGAATAAAACGCGAATACGATGTATATTCACTGGCTTGATAGTTCCAGATCTGTAAGAAGGAAATGGTAAACATTTCAACACCAGCTCCTTTGATCATACAACCCATATCTTTCCAATGTCCAAAACGTTTTTTCGTGTTGATATATTCATCGGAAATGTTGCAACCTCCTGTAAAGGCCACCTTACCATCAATGACTAGAATCTTTCTATGATCTCGATTGTTCATTGCCATGGCCAGTTGAGGTCGTAATGGATTAAAGGCATGTGTTTGAATGCCACGCGCATTCAACATTTTCGCATAATCTCTAGGTAAATAGGTCAAAGATCCCATATCATCATAAATAACACGAACATCTACGCCCATAGCGGCTTTATCCATTAAGATCTGTAGAATGGTATTCCACATAACTCCTTTATTGATAATAAAGAATTCCATAAAGATAAAATCTTCGGCTTTAATTAATTCTTGAATAAAAGCCTGATATTGTTCTTCACCAGAAGGAAAATAAGTTAACAAACAATTGTCATAAACAGGAAAATATCCATTTGTCCATGCCATGGATGTCATTTTATCTAAGACATAGTCATCTTCATGAAGATCACTTAAAATTTCAATGTTTTGAAGAGCATACTTTTTATAGTCTGAATATGCCTGTCTATCTTTGATCATTAAAGCCTTTGGAATCTTACGATTTCCAAGTAATAAATAAACAATGCCACCAAAGATTGGAAAAGACATAATCAATAAAACCCATAATAATTTAGAAC
>ENA-ORNY01001970-ORNY01001970.1-human-gut-metagenome-genome-assembly--contig:-NODE-1970-length-10957-cov-2.539442_pt1 | contig 10957 bp, 8 predicted proteins | sample MGYA00242122_ERZ509036 | MGnify/ENA primary metagenome ERZ509036 (study PRJEB26280, sample SAMEA2338696) | human gut metagenome | biome: human gut; feature: human-associated habitat; material: faeces...
TTATCCGGACGGCAATCTGGACCTGCGCGGCACGCTCACCCGCGCGCCCACCGATACCTCCGCGCCCTCCGGCACCAGGTAGGAAAAGGGGCGGGCCACGTTTGTGTGCACCACGTCCACAATCACCCGCGCAACCACGGCCCCGCCTCCTTTCGTATGCGTGCTTGTCAGCGATAGAAGCGGTTGCGCGGCCTGGGCACGCGGCCCTTGCGGTGCCGGCCCGTGCGGCGGAACACGCGCATCAAAATCCGAATGGCCACAAACACGCCGCCTACCGGCAAAAAGATCATGACCACCAGCTCCGCCGACAGCGGCGGGAAGGGGTTGGGATCGGCGTAGACCTGCTCCACGATCTCCTCCAGCGAAAGGGGCGCATTCTCACGGCGCGCGATCGTGCGCGAGGCCACCAGGTCATAGGTAACGGGGCTGCCGCCGTCGGTGGGGTAATAGGTCATGGTGCCCATGACCTCACCCGCCTGAATGGGGGCGGCAAAATCGCGCGTGTACTCGATCAGTACGGTCTGCCGGAGGTTTCTGGCCATGCTTTCCATCTCGGCTTTGGTGGCCACGATGCTCACCTCGCGCGACCCGCTGCGGGCCTGCACATTGAGCTCCAGCCGGCCATAGCCCTCATCGTCCAGAGAGAAGCCGGAGGTTTCCACCATGATGGGGTTTTCGGCATACAGCTCCGCGGGCGTCATGCTCACGAACTGGGAAAAGCCGTATTCCATCAGCTTGACCGTATCGGTCCAGCGGCCGTCCGCCGTGGTGTAGAACACCACGGAGATCAGCTCCACCCCGTCCCGCTCGGCCGCGCCTACAAAGCAGTGGCCTGCCGCATTGGTAAAGCCGGTCTTGATGCCGATGGCATAGGGGTAATAGGCGTCGTTTTCCTCCAGGCTGGGGTTGAAAAACGCACGGGAGCTGGAGGTGAGCACGCGCGCGCTGTGCAGATTGCTGGCCGGCAGGTGATAGGTATAGGTTTTGGCGATGTCGCGGAAGGTCTCGTTCTGCATGGCGGCCTGGGCGATCTTGGCCATATCGCGCGCGGTGGTATAGTGGTTGGGGTCGTGCAGGCCATTGGCGTTGGCAAAATGCGTGCCGGTGCAGCCGTACATGGCGGCGGCCTCGTTCATGACCTCGGCAAAGGCCGGAACGCTGCCGTAGAGCGTTTCGGCGATGAGGTTGGCGCCCTCGTTGGCGGAGCGCACCATGGTGCCGTAGAGCAGGTCCTTAAAGTTGATGCTCTCCCCCACGTCCAGTCCCATGTCCGAGCTGTCGTCGCCGATGTCGGCAGCGGTCTGCGACAGGTAGACGGTCTGGTTCATATCACCCATCATGATGCCCAAAAGCACGGTCATGATCTTGGTGGTAGAAGCGGGATACATGGTGGCATCCGCATTCTTTTCAAAAATCACCTCGCCGGAGGATGCTTCGATGAGGATGGCCGACTTGGCGTAGAGCTGGTCCTCGTAAAGATCCTCCGGATGCTCCGGATCGTAGGGCTCCACATCGCTGGGGAGCTCCGGTTCGATATAGTAGATGACGTTTTCCTCTTCGGCGACAGCATGGAGCGGGAGCGCCGCAGGGCACAGCGCAATCAGCATCGAAAGCAGCAGGCATATAAGCGCACCCATCCGTTGGCTGTGCATAGGCGGGTCCCTCCTTCCGTGCGGGTCAGGCATGCAGGCCATACCACAACAGTTTATTATACCACCAAAGCAGGGAAATGCACAAGCCAGGCTCCCTTTTTACACCTGTGAGCCCTCCACGGTGATATTACGCACCCACTTTCCCCTTTTGAGCACCCACAGGGCCGGAATGACTTTCAAGTTCATCAGCACCTGCACCACCAGCACCGCCGCGGCGATGTCGATGCGTCCCGGCAGCAGCAGCGCCATCAGCAGGCTTGCCGGCACGGGCACCAGCCACATATAGCCGCTGTCCAGCAGCATGGCGCTGCGCGTGTCACCCCCTGCGCGCATGCAGTAGAAGCAGAACCCATAGAGGAAGTTGAACGGTGAAAACACCCCCATCACGGTCGCTATGCGCGCGGCGAGATAGCGCAGCCGGGGCTCTACCCCAAAGGCGTTGGGCAGGATCGCGCCCAGTCCCAGGCATAGCGCCACGCACACCAATCCGATGGCCACCACCAGCGTGAGGAGTTTTTTGCAGTTGGCCTTTGCCTGCGAAAGCCGTCCCGCGCCGAGTTCGGCCCCGATGAGCACCGAGACCGCCGAGGACGTTCCCATGGCCAGCACCGCCGCGATGGTGGAGATCTGCTCGCCGATGGTCACGGCAGGCAGGGCGGTTTCGTCCAGGCGCGCATAGCTCCAGAAGTAGACGTTCATGCCCACGTTCCACAGGATTTCGTTGAGAATCAGCGGCACGGCCTTAACGGCAAATGCACGCACCACCGTGCGCGGCAGGCGGAAGGCGGCTCGGAGGTCCAGCGTGAACAGGGAGCGCCCGCCAAGGAGCATACGCAGGTAGAACAGCATCTCCACGGTCCGGGCGATGAGCGTACCCAGCGCCGCGCCGCGCACGCCCAGGGCCGGCATGCCCAATCGACCAAAGATAAGCGCGTAGTTGCAAAGCGCGTTGACCCCCATGGCGGCCAGGCTGACCAGCATGCTCATGCGGTTTTCACCGATGGAACGAAGGGAGAAGATGCATACATTGCTCACCGCCAGGGGCAGATAGCTTAGCCAGATGATGCTGAGGTACTCCATGCCCAGCGAGATGGTGCGCGGATCATTGACAAAGATGCGCATCACGCTTTCGGGCCACAGCGCCAGCCACAGCCCCACGCACAGCGAAGCAACCAGCCCGATTACCATCTGCAAGGCAAACAGAGCGCGGCAGGTCTTGACATCGCGCGCGCCGTAATACTGGCTGATGAGCAGCCCTGCCGCGCCCGTCATGCCGAAGAACACGCCGAAAAAGATGGTGTAGGGGCGGTTGGCCACCGTCACGGCGCTCATGGCCAGGCCGCTGGCGTCCAGGCTGCCCACCATCAGGTTATCGATCATGTTGAACAGGTTGTTGATCAGCTGCTGAACCGCGACAGGGGCCATCACCCCCAGCGCGCCGGCGTAGAAGGAGCGGCTGCCCACAAAGGGGCGGGCTTTGGCAAGCAAGGTCTGCATAGACGGCTATCTCCATGTGCGTATCGTCCGCCTCCGGAGGCGGGCGCGGGGCGCGGAGCCGCGCGCCATTTCATCATAGCCCGCCGGCAGCTGCCTGTCAACCATAAGGGCTTTGCAAACCCCGCACAGGCATGGTACAATGTATCACACCGTTGTTTCACCAATTTTGTAAAGGAGCCGGCTTTTATGATTGACTTTGTGTTTCAAAATCCTACCAAGATCTACTTTGGCAAAAGCGCGCTGAGCAACCTGAAAAGTGAGGCCGCCCACTGGGGCGAACGGGTGCTGCTGGTCTACGGCGGCGGCAGCATCAAGCGCACCGGCGTATATGACCAGGTGATGGCGCAGCTGGCGGGCACGCAGGTATGGGAGCTGGGCGGCGTTCAGCCCAATCCGCGTCTTTCCCTGGTGCGGGAAGGTATCCGCCTGTGCCACGAGCACGACATTCAGTTGGTGCTGGCGGTCGGTGGCGGCAGCGCCATCGATACCGCCAAGGCCATCGCTAACGGCGCCTGCTATGACGGCGACGTATGGGACCTGTTTGACGGCAAGGGCAGGAATACGGAAGTTCTGCCCCTGGGCACGGTGGTGACCATCCCTGCTGCAGGCAGCGAGATGAGCAATTCCAGCGTCATCACCCGCGAGGAGGACCTATGCAAGCGCGGGCGCAACACGCCGCTGAACTTCCCCAAGTTCTCCATTCTCAACCCCGAATTCACCTATACGTTGCCGCCCTTCCAGACGGCCTGCGGCGTGGTGGACATCATGGCGCACATGATGGAGCGTTATTTCACCCGCGTCACGCATGTGGAGCTGATCGACCGCATGACCGAGGGTGCGCTCAAGACCGTGGTGGGCAACGCCCCCATCGTCATGCATGAGCCGGAAAACTACGATGCGCGTGCCGAGATCATGTGGGCCGGGTGCCTTGCGCACAACACGCTGCTGCAAACCGGCCGCATAGGCGACTGGGCTAGCCACAAGCTGGAGCACGAGCTCAGCGCGCTCTACGATATCGCCCACGGCGCGGGGCTGGCCATCGTGTTCCCGGCGTGGATGAAGTACGCACTGGCCCACGGCGGAGAGGCCAAGCTGGCGCAGTTCGCCGTGCGGGTGTTCGATGTGCCGATCAGCGGCGATGATGCGGCGGACGCCGCCGAGGGCATCCGCCGGCTGGAAGCGTTCTATCGCAGCCTGGGTCTGACGACCACGCTCACGGAAAACGGCATCGGCGATACGGACTTCGGCCGCATGGCCGAACGCGCCGTGGCCATGGCAGGCGGCACGCTGGGCCAGTTCGTGCCCCTGAAGGCAGCGGACTGCGAAGCCATCTACCGGCTGGCGCTGTAAGGAAAAAAGAAGCAGTCCCGGAGGAAACGCGCTTCCTCCGGGACTGTTTTCGTTAAAACTGGAAATAAATGAACTGGCTAGCATCAAAGCCTGGGCCATACACGCCAAAGATAAGGATACAGAGGATCGCCGCGAGATAGGCCAACCATCGAAAGGCCAGGTTCTGCCGTTCCAGACGCTTTCTGAGCGTCACGCCATGCTCATGGGCCACATCCACTGCCAGCACCACCGCGGCCGAGGCCACCAGCAGGCCCAATTCCAGCCGGGAAAGGCCCAGCGTATACAGCGTTTCATCAAAGAAAATCCATGGATTGTGAACCGAAAACATCTGCCGCAGCACGATCATTGCCGCTTCCAGCGATTCGGCACGGAAAAATACCCACGTCAGGCAAATCAGCGCAAAGGTCATCAGCCTCTGAAACAGGCGGTAGCTGAAGCAGTCCCGGTTCACGACGGGCCGGCCATCCTTCAGTGTGGCGGGCAGGCGGGACAGCAGCGTATTTTTCACGTTTCCCGCAATCTGAAACAGGCCGTTAAGGCCGCCCCAGATGACATATGTCCAGTTGGCGCCATGCCACAGTCCGCTGAGCAAAAAGGTAATCATCACGTTGAAATACCGGCGTACACGCCCCACCCGACTGCCGCCCAGGGGAATATACAGATAGTCCCTGAACCAGGTGGACAGGGTGATATGCCAGCGCCGCCAGAAGTCGCTAACGCTGGTAGCCAGATAGGGCTGGCGAAAGTTCTGCGTCAGGTTTATGCCGAGCATCTGCGCCGCCCCCAGGGCGATGGATGAATAGCCCCCGAAATCACAATAGATTTGCAGGGCGAAAGCGACGGTGGCTACCGCAATGCTGTAGCCTGCATAGGCCTGACTGTTGCCGTATACCTGATTGACCAGCAGTGCGGCCCGATCGGCCACAACCATCTTTTGAAAGTATCCCCACAGCATCATCAAGGCGCCGTTTTTAAAGGCGTCTGGATCGAAAGGCCTGGGCTGTCTGAGCTGCCCCAACAGGTCGCGGCTTCGCTCAATAGGCCCCGCCACCAGCTGCGGAAAGAAACTCACAAAGAGCGCATAGCGGAAAAAGTTCCGCTCCACCTCCACCTGCCCCCGGTACACATCCATCGTGTAGCTCAGGGCCTGAAAGGTATAAAAACTGATGCCCACCGGCAGCAGCACATCCAGCTCCGGCGGCTGCCAGCTGATCCCCATATTCGACAGCAGCGCCGTTAGGTTTTCCGCCGCAAAGCGGTAATACTTGAAGCAAAACAGAATACCCAGGTTGATGATCAGACTCAGCGCCGCCCATATTCTGGGATGATGCCACAGTGCGCTTCCCGCTCCGTGTGTTTCCTCCGGAACACGGCAACGGGCAATGAGCAAACCGCTGAGATAGGTTACGGCGGTGGAGGTGAGCATCAGGAGCGCATAGACAGGATTCCAGCACATGTAAAAGTAGTAACTGACCACCAGCAGCCATATCCACCGGACACGGCGCGGCAGCACAAAATGCACCAGCAGCACCGCCGGAAAAAACATCAGAAAGGGCACCGAGTTAAACAGCATGCAGCTTTTCCCCTTTCTTACTCATCCCAGGCAATCTGGGTCATATCAAAGGTGCGGCAGTCCATGAGCATATGATCCGGCAGTGAATAAACGGCGATGTTCATGCCCGTGTTCGTGCTTCCGGCCGAATTGCCATCCACACTCCATCTGGAATCCTCAAACGTTATCTCATGGCCCAGCAGATTCCACGCAATCGTTTTTGTCCGGCCTTCCGGTGCATAGGCGCTGGCAAGCATCCTTCCTCCACAGCACACTCCATCAAGCGTGCCTGTGCCGGTATAGTACCACTCCTCCACAGCCTCGCCGTTCATGCCCAACATCTCGGTCATCAGCAGCCAGTCGCTTTCGGTGAAGCCTTCGTACACATCGCCCTGGGCTGAAATCAGAACCAGATAATCTCCGTCCAGCGCGGCCAAAGCCTCCAAATATCCTGTCAGCCCCGTCTCCATGCCAATCAGGGACATGGCGGCGCGCTGAACATCGTAACGTCCCGTCCCCTCACGCCATGGAGTGTAGCGGCTGTCCGCACTTTCACGCCGGTCGGGCAAATCATAATGATCGGCAAGGTAATCACTCCAGAACTCCGTGTACAGGCGGGCGCCCCTGTCGTTCAGATGGCCCAGATCGCGCATGTACTGCAGCCCTTCGATGCCCGACTCCTCCAGCCCCACAAACGGGACGCCGAGCTCGTCTGCCAGCTCACCCACCTGGGCAAACAGCTTTTCCTCGGCCCGGTTGGTCATATAGGGTGCGGCGCACAGCACGATCTCAATTCCCTTGTCGCTGGCATACTCCACAATACGCCTGATGGCATTGACAGACGCATCCAGCAGTTCCGCAGCCTGAAGCTGCTCGTCCGTAAATTCCCAATAGGTGCCCACTTCGTTCGCCTGCAGGGCCGCCTCCTGCGTATAGGCCTGCACGGCATACTCCTGTCCTTCCATGCTCTGGTCGCCGTAAAGATAGCCAAAATTTCTGATGGAGCGTGTGTCTCCCCGCAAATATTCAAAATTGTCACGTGCCAGCTCCCCATAGCGGCTATGCATGCGCGTCAGTTCAAAATAGGCTTCTCCGCCTGCTCCGGAACGCGTATAGGCCTCGACTATGGCCCCGGGCTTAAAGGGGCTTCCCACCGGCAGCCAACGCGCCACGCCCGTGGCCGTGTTGTAAGGATTTGATCCCTCGCTCATGCCGTCGCGGTATTCCAGCGCCAGCACATTCTGCACATAGAAATAGCAATACGGCGCTGCCGCAGGATACACGTCCAGCACAATCACCCGCGGGCTCTGCGTAAGCAGCGCCTGACGCAGCATCCAGTATGAGGCGTCAAGATCCACCGAGTTTCCCGTGGCCATGGCGCTGGTTACACCACACAGATCATAGAGATATTGCGGAATAATGTTATAGTTCATATGCGATGTACCCAGCCAGAGCACATCCACGCTTTCGGCTGGCAGGTGTTTAAGAGAGGACGCGCTCTGCGTGACATCATCTCCCCCGCTCAACAGCGTTCCCGTTGCGTTGACCGCAATCGCCAGCAAGCACAGAAACACGAGGAATTTCAGCCAGAACGCCGCCAGCTTGCGCATGTCATTCTTTCCTTTCTTTATGGGTAATTTAATCATTTCGCTTTATTATAGGTAACGTTTGTACTCCTGTCAAGCTGTGCAGCCCATGGGACCTCAGCCGCAGCGCCATTGCAGGGAATGAAGCAGCTACATTATTCCTTCCTGCGAAGGCCCTCTTTCCCGGCCCGACGTGCAACGCGCCTTGGCAACGTCTGCGCACTTTCTTGGCCGGGGTTTCATCTTTTGATCCTACGCCCAGTTGTCAGGGTCAAATGGCATACAGACAAATTACCCCTCCGGACAAATGATGTCCGGAGGGGTATTGGCATAGGCGTTTTGAGAAAACGCTTACGCCTTCTTGGCCTTGAGCTTTTTCTGGCTCTTGTGGGCGATCCGCAGTTCCTCCAGAGCAGCCCATACATAGCCGTTGATCATGTTGGCGCTGTAGGCGCCCGCCAGAATGCCGATAATGATGGGCAGGCTGAACTCGCGGATGGTGTCCACGCCCAGGATGTAAAGGGTCACGATCGTCACCAGCGTGGTCAGCGTGGTGTTGATCGTGCGGCCCAGGCTTTCCCGCACGGAGATGGAGACCATCTCTTCGCGTTTCATGCCGGCATACGCGGGCTTTTTGTTGTTCTCGCGAATGCGGTCGAAGATGACGATGGTATTGTTGATGGAATAGCCGACGATGGTCAGCATGGCCGCGATGAAGGACGAATTCATCTGAATCACGCTGCGCAGAATCACCATGAAGGCGATCATGATGAGCACGTCGTGCAGCAGGCCGATGACCGCCGCAAGGCCCGACGCAAAGTCAAACCGCAGGGCGATATAGGCCAGCATCAGCACAGCGGCCAGCAGCACGCTGATCACGGCGTTGCGCACCAGCGTGGCGCCCGCGACAGGGCCGACATAGCTGGCGGTGGCGGTTTCGGTATCCATGTCGGGATAGATCTGAGACAGCTCGGCCTCCAGGCCGTTTTGCAGGTTCTGGATTTCCTCATCGCCGCTGAGCGTGGGCACGCGGATCTGCACCACATGTCCCTCGGCGCCGGAGGAAGAAATGGTGAACTGGCTGATGCCCTGATTGCGCAGAGCCGTTTCCACATCGGCCTGGTTAAAGGCGGCGCCCATGTCGTACTGAATATTGAGGCCGCCCGCGAAGTCAATGCCATAGTTGATGCCATAGCCCAGCAGCGACATCACCAGAGCGATCACCAGGATGGCGGCGGAAACGCACAGGCAGATGCGGGCGCGCTTCTGAATTTTCATATTACTTCGCCTCCCCTTCAACAGCGGCGTCTGCGGCGGGTTTAACCGCTACAAACAGCCTGGGCTCATGGAACACGCGCACAAAGCGCGTGAGCAGGAAACGCGTGACCACAATGGCCGTGATCATGCTGGTGATTACGCCCAGCAGCAGCGTCGTGGCAAAGCCCTGCACCGAGCCGGTGCCATAGAACAGCAGCACCACGGCGGCGATGATGGTGGTCACGTTGGCGTCGAGCACGGCGCTCATGGCGTTTTTGAAGCCGATGCGCACTGCGTGAATCATCGGGCGGCCCAGGCGGACCTCCTCCATCACGCGCTCGAAGATGACCACGTTGGCGTCCACCGCCATGCCGATGCCCAGAATGATACCCGCGATGCCGGGCAGCGTGAGCTGGATGCCGGGAACGACAGCGATGAAAAGGAACAGCAGGATGATATACACGCACAGTGCCCAGTCAGCCACCAGGCCGCACATGCGGTAGCGCACCAGCATGATGAGCATGACGATCAGAATGCCGATGATGGCCGCCGTAATGCTGGTAGACAGCGCGTCGATGCCCAGCGTGGCGGAGATGGTATCCAGCTTGTCCTGGCGCAGATCCAGGGGCAGCGCGCCGCTTTGCAGCTTGAGGCAGATATCCTGTGTCTGTTCCTCGGTGAAGCTGCCGGTGACCATGACATCGCCACCATAGATGGCCTCGTTGACAGTGGGGCTCATGAGCACTTCGCCATCCAGCTGGATGGTGATGGTCTTGCCAATGGACTGAGCGGTCATGTCGCCAAAGATTTCGGCGCCCTCGCTGGTCAGGCGGAAGCTGATGGCGGGCTGTCCGGTCTCGGTATTGGTGATGGGGGTGGCGGACTGCAGGTGGCGGCCCTCCATGAATACGTTACCGTCAGGATCGAGGAACTCCAGCTTTGCCGGCGAACCGATCAGGTCCAGCACAGCTGCGGGGTCGGTCACATCAGGAATCTCCACGCGGATGCCGGTCTGACCCAGTTGACTGACGGTGGCTTCCGGATATCCCTTTTCAGTGAGGCGGTTGGCGATGATGCTCATGGTAGAGTCCAGCAGCGTGCCGAAATCATATCCCTCGGCGCGCATCTCATCGCTCATGGACGCTTCATATTCCACATACACGCCGCCCTTGAGGTCCAGGCCCAGGGCGATGGACTGCGGCCAGTTGTCCACATCAGAGGTAGGCAGCCAGGGCAGCAGCTTATACAGTCCCCGGCTATCCAGCCATGTGCCGTTGAGGCCCAGATAGCCCACGGCCAGCGTAAGCACCAGCGCCACGCACAGCACGATGATTGCGGAGGTCCGCTTGCTCATCTTCACGCGGCGGCGATTGTTGACCTTCATGGTATGTCAACCATCCTTCCGTTTTTAAATTTAAGATGTTGAAAAAATGCATGAACTGGGCTTCATCCGCCCGCCGCCTCTGCCCGAAACACTTGATACACGCTCTGCGCATACCGCGGAGCGGTAAGAACACGGCCGTTCGCGTCACGCCGACCCTCCGACTCGCGTCTGAGCCCTTCTGTGGGCGGCGCATCCAGCCGTGCGTCCATACGCGTCCCCTGCGCGCCGCTATTTGCCTGTGCGGCCAACGTTCCGTCAGTCGAGGCCATGGCGGCGAGCACCGCATCCGGCGGCACGGTGGGCGGCTCAATGCGCCGTGTGAGCGCGCCTTCCTGCGGCGAAGCCACGACCAGCGCGCTAAGCAGCAGCAGAAACAGCCCGACCATCGCCGCGACTCCAAGCGCCTTCCGCACAGCCAAGCCCTCCCCTGCCCTACGCGCATTTTCTATGACACATATGCGTATTATATCCGCCGCCGCACGGCACGTCAAGTGCAGAAACGGCGTGCGGAACGGCTTCCGGCGGTATTGGCGGCTTTTCAAAAAAAAGGCTGGACAAATGCGCCGACCTTTGCTATAATGATTAATGCTGATGCGCCAATATAGCTCAGTTGGTAGAGCAGCTGATTCGTAATCAGCAGGTCAAGGGTTCGAGTCCCTTTATTGGCTCCCGCTTTTTT
>ENA-ORNY01001971-ORNY01001971.1-human-gut-metagenome-genome-assembly--contig:-NODE-1971-length-10954-cov-7.128911_pt1 | contig 10954 bp, 10 predicted proteins | sample MGYA00242122_ERZ509036 | MGnify/ENA primary metagenome ERZ509036 (study PRJEB26280, sample SAMEA2338696) | human gut metagenome | biome: human gut; feature: human-associated habitat; material: faeces...
CGGGCTTATACTGCATATGGTTCTTATAGGCGTAGAACAGCCGGTCCATAAAGGATTTCAGCTGGCCGGAAATGCCCGCGTAAAACACCGGAGAGCCAAATACCAGCCCGTCGGCTTCAATCAGCTTTTCTGCCAGCGCGTTTACTGCGTCGTCAAATACGCAGCGACCTGCCTTCCGGCAGTAGCCGCAGCCGATGCAGCCGTGAATGGCGGCCTTGCCGATATGCACGATTTCCGTTTCCACGCCCTGACGGCCGAACTCGTCCGCCATTTCCTTCAGCGCTGTATAGGTGCAGCCCTTCTCATTGGGGCTGCCGTTGACCAGAACCACTTTCATTGCTGTTCCCTCCTTAGGTTCCTTATCAGTATAGCACAAAAACACCGGGGAAGAACATCCCCTGGACAGAAATAAGCATCCACGCTATGCGTTCAAATGCCCTTTACGATGGCGCGAAGCCGGTTGTCCGCAACAAAAGGCGCTGTCCTCGGATCACCGTCCGCACGGTAGACCGCCAGGCTTCCCAAATCAAAGATGGAGCTCCAGACGGTCTCGAAATCCGGAATGTCGTCATATTGGCACATGAAACCCTCATCGCCTTTCAACAGTCGCATGGCCGCCTCGGTTTGATCGCCCTGCATCGGAGTGGAAAAATGATCAATCACGGTCCTGTAGCGTTTGGCAGAATGAAAGTCTCCGGCGTCGGAGCAGTCGCCGCATCCGCTGGGTTCATCCAAAAAACGGTTTACGGCGCACACCACTCGTCCTCCCGGCAGAGAAATGGGGGGTCGCACCCGTTTGACGCAAGGTGTGCATTCGACAACCGCCATTTCTCCGCTCGCGTCGGCCAGCAGCAGGTTGCAATTGCCCGCGATGGGCAACGCCATCAGCAGGTCAAGGGCGTGCTTTGCACTGACGGCCCGTTCAAGCAAATATCTGACCACAAAACAGGCATTCAGACCGGGCCGCAGCTGTTCGGGGTTTGTGAGCACGAAGGTCATGGCTGCGACCAGGCCGTGTTCGTTCAGCCCTTCCTCGCCGTTGATGAACGAGGAGGTTGTCATGCAAAACCGGTTTCCGCCGTTGGGAAGGTACAGTTCGCTTTTGCTCGCCTGCTTCAAATAGGGCGGTAAATCATTGTTTCTTCCATAAAGGGTGCAGCTGCCATTGCTGTGAGCAAAGGCGGTGCACCCTCTGATCTCAGTGGGTAGGTTATCCTCCAGATTATACATGCAGCATCCCATGCACAGCAGCCAGGAGGCCAGAGCGGCGTAATCTGTGCCAGTTGCTTCGCTCACGCCCCAGATTTCCGCGCAGACCTCCGGGAAAAAATGCCTGAGGATGGCTTCGCTTCGTTTGCCATGTTCCAGTTGAAAACGGTCCAGACGAAAGGGAAAGGTTATGCCATTTCGCTTCAGAAGCGTTCCACGCTCCACGCCCATTTGAAAATAATCGCCTTTCCAGACCAGGTATTGCATTTCTTTTCCTCCATTTCGGCCCCGCTTGCAGAGGGGCAGTTTTTGTCGTGAGGCAGTGTAATTGAATAAAAATTGAATTGCAATACCCTGGGGCATCATCTCACGCAATCAAACAGCGGCATGGCCTTGGCCATGCCGCTCAGGCTGCTGACAAAGTGTGGGGTGCAGGGGGATCATCCCCCTGCCGGGGTTTGGGGCAGAGCCCCAAAGCCTTATGCCGCAGCATATTTCGTGAGCGTTGCGAGCGTCCGAAGGACGCAAGAAACGCGGCTCTTTCCAAAACCAGGGGTTTTTCAATGGTCTGAGGGCCGCCCGGCATTGCGCCGGGCGGCTCTTTGCGTCAGCGCTTTGTGCGGCTTTCGCCCGTCAGGCCCAGCGCCTTGAGCATTTCCACAATGGGCAGCGGCATCAGGCTGAGCAGGGCCACCAGGCCCCATTGGGCGGGAGTGAGAGCGGCCACGTGGAACAGCCCCTGCAGGAAGGGAACCAGCAGCACGCACAGCTGCAACGCGACGCCACTCAGGAAAGCGGGAATCATCCACCGGTTCATCTTGCCGCGCATGAAGGCCGAGTGGGTGTTGCTGCGCACGTTGAAGGCGTGCGTAAGCTGCGAGAAGGCCAGCACCGCAAAGGCCATGGTATGCCCTGTATCCGGGCTGACGCGCGCTCCCGTCAGATACGCGGCAAGCGACAGACCTGCGATCATCAGGCCCTGATAGATCACACGCAGCAGAAGCGGCCGGGTGAAGATGGGGGAGCGGGGATCGCGTGGGGGAAGGTCCATCACGTCAGGCTCGGCGGGCTCCATGCCCAAAGCCAGCGCAGGGAGCGAGTCGGTGATGAGGTTGACCCACAGGATGTGAATGGGCAAAAGCGGGGACCCCAGATTGAGCACCGTCGCCACGAAGATGAGCAGCACCTCGCCCAGATTGGAGCTGAGCAAAAACTGGATGGCCTTGAGAATGTTCATGTACAAAACACGGCCCTGTGCCACAGCGCCCACGATGGTGGCGAAGTTATCGTCGGTCAGGATCATGGCGGCGGCTTCCTTGCTCACCTCGGTGCCGGTCTGGCCCATGGCCACGCCGATGTCCGCGCGCTTGAGCGCCGGCGCGTCGTTTACGCCGTCGCCGGTCATGGCGGTGACGTAGCCTGCCTTGCGCCACGCCGAAACGATGCGCGTTTTATGCTCGGGCTGAACACGCGCATAGACGCTTATATTCTGAAATTCGCGCTCGAACTCCTCGTCGTTCATCTGCGAAAGCTGTGCGCCTGTTACGGCTCTGTCGCCCTCGCGCAGGATGCCAAGCTCCTTTGCTATGGCAACTGCCGTGTCAACATGGTCGCCGGTTATCATAATCGCGCGGATACCGGCGGCCTTGCACTCGTCGATAGCATCCTTAACCTCCGGGCGCACGGGGTCGATCATGCCCGTAAGGCCCACAAAGCAGAGCTGCTGCTCAAGCGTCTCCGGCTCGCAGTCATCAGGCTGCGCACTCCATATGCGCAGAGCGCAGGCCAAAACTCGCAGAGCCTTATCAGCCATTGCCTTGTTGCTGCGGAGTATCTCGCTGCGGTAGTCCTCGGTCATGGGAACAGCTTCGCCGTTTTTGAGATAGTGCGTGCATTTTCCGATGATAACATCGGGCGCGCCCTTTGTGTACTGAACAACGCCGTTCGGGGCAAGGTGCAGGGTGCTCATCATTTTTCTGCCGGAGTCAAACGGCGCTTCGCCGCAGCGTGGCAATGATGCTTTAAGCGCGGTTTTATTAAGTCCCAGAGTGTTTGCCCATGCAACCAGCGCAGCCTCCGTAGGCTCGCCGGTCACGTTACCCTCATCGTCGATCTCGGCATCGCAGCACAGCGCCATTGCCTTGGCAAGCTCCTGCTCGTTTTCGCCGAAGAAATCGACAACGGTCATCCTGTTCTGCGTCAGCGTGCCGGTTTTATCCGAGCAAATGACCTGCGCGCAGCCGAGAGTTTCGACCGCCGTCAGGCGGCGGATTATCGCATTGCGCTTTGACATGTTGGTAACGCCGATGGACAAGACCACCGTAACGACCGCAGCAAGCCCCTCGGGTATGGCAGCGACCGCGAGCGATACCGCTATCATGAAGGAGTTGAGAACGACCTCAAAGCTCATTCCCCCGGCGCGCAGAAGCTGCACGGCAAATATGACGACGCATATGCCGAGAACGAGCCAGGTGAGTATTTTGCTCAGCTGCGTGAGCTTTATCTGCAAGGGCGTCTGCCCGTCGGAAGCCTGCGCAAGAGCGGCGGCTATCCCATCTCGGTATCCATGCCGGTTGCGCAGACTATCATCGCGCCGCGGCCGTAAACGACGGTAGAGCCCATGTAGGCCATATTGCGGCGGTCGCCGAGCGGAACGTCGCCCTCGCCGTCTACGAGATTTATGATGTCGATAAACTTGCTCACCGGCACCGACTCGCCCGTGAGCGCCGCTTCTTCTATCTTGAGGCTTGCGTTTTCGATTATTCTGCCGTCTGCCGGAACGGCGTCGCCGGCTTCAAGCAGCACAACGTCGCCGACCACAAGCTCCTCGCTGTGGATCGTGACTATCTTTCCGTCGCGCAACACCTTTGACGTTGCCGCCGACATTTCCTGAAGAGCTTCAATGGCCTTTTCCGCCTTGTTTTCCTGATAAACGCCCAGAACGGCGTTAACGACGACGACAAACAGGATGATGATAACATCCGTAAAGCTCTCGCCCTGCGTCACTGCAAGCACTCCGCTTATCGCGGCCGCAGCCAGAAGAATGATTATCATCGGGTCTGCCAGCTGCTTCAAAAGCTGTTTGAGTATCGAGTCTTTTTTTGCCGCAGCAAGCTTATTTTTGCCGTTTTCGGCAAGGCGTCGCTCCGCCTCGGCCTGACTCAGGCCGTTTTCTCCGCTGTCAAGCTGCCGCATCACGAGATCTTTTTCTTCGCAATAATACTTCACTTATGAATCCTCCCTGAGTATGCTAACATTAACATTTACCTCGAGCACACGTCTTTCATCAGTAGCCTCGACCGTTACCAGCATGCCGCTGCACTCGAAGCTTTCGCCGCTTGCCGGTATGCCGCCGAGTGTTTCCGTGACCCAGCCGCCGACCGTGTCGGCATTACTGTCGATGCTGCATCCAACGCTTTCACACATGTCTGAAAGCCGTGTGCTTCCATTTATATCATAGCTGCCGTCGGGGCGTTCCCTTATGTTCTCTATCACTTCATCGCTCTCGTCCCATATCTCTCCCACCAATTCTTCAAGAATATCCTCAAGCGTGATTATTCCGATAACTCCGCCGTAATCATCAACAACCACTGCCATATGCGCATGCTCGCGCTGCATATCGAGAAGAATGCGGTTTATGTGTGTGCTCGCGTGGACAAAGCGCGGTGGCATCAGGAAATCCTTCATTTCGCACCGTTCGCCCCTGCTTTGGGCGGTAAGATACGTCTTTGCGTAGAGTATTCCTACAATGTCGTCGATATTTTCGCCGTACACGGGAAAGCGAGAATAGCCGCTTTCGGCTATTTCATTGAGCAGTGTTGTTCGAGCATCGTCGCGTTTTAGGAAAGCTACTTGCGAACGATGCACCATAACATCTTCGGCAGTGGTATCGTTGAGTGAGAATACATTTTTTATAAGCTCTTTTTCGCCGCTTTCTATAGAGCCTGCTTCCTCACCCTCATCGAGCATCATTATTATCTCTTCCTCCGACACCTCCTCGGCATTATCCTTCGGGTCTATGCCGCACAGGCGCAGCACACCGTTAGTTGAAACGGTCAGCAGCCAAATTGCAGGGCGGAGCACCGTTGTCATTCCTATCATCAGTCCGCTTACAGCGCGTGCAATGCCCTCCGGGCGTTTCATTGCGATACGTTTTGGAACAAGCTCGCCGAGCACCAGCGTAAAGTAAGACAAAACAAGGGTTATTATGATGACCGATATCGTATCAAGTGCCGAGGGCGACACTCCGGATACGCCGCAATCGTTTATAAGCCAGTTTACGAGCTTATCGGAAAAGTTATCCGCCGCGAACGCCGAGCCAAGGAAGCCTGCAAGCGTTATGCATATCTGAATAGTTGACAGGAACCCCGTAGGTTCAGTCACCATTCTAAGCATTTTAGCCGCTTTCCTGTCTCCGCCCTCGGCCATGCGCCGCACTTTCGTCTCGTTGAGCGAAATAACGGCTATCTCGGTTGCGGCAAACAGTGCGTTGACCGCTATCAGCACAAGCTGAAGCAATAGTTGAGGCAATATTGAGTCCGATTCCATGTTTAAGTTCTCAAGTCCTTTCTATAAATAGTATAAAAAGACCTTTACGGCAATTATTCTTGCCGTAAAAGTCTTGCAAATACTGTATCGTACTCGGCACACCGAACCTGACGGTTGAGATGACGACGTGCCGAACGCCGCTTGGCGCACGCTACTCCCTTTTATTGAGTTATAGAATATCACAGCAATGCCGCCGCGTCAATATTACACACGAAATTTTACATTTTCTTAATCTAACTTGACAGACGGCAGATTCCACTTATAGATCGTCGCAAACAGGCGCAGCGCAAAAATCACGAGCATTCCGCAGCCGACTGACAAAAGCTGATTTATGTCGAGCACATGCATCACATAGTAAAGTCCGCCGCCGATAAGCGACGCGACCGCGTACACGCGCTTTCGGAGCACCTTGGGCATGGTGTTCGTCATAACGTCGCGCAGCATGCCGCCGCCGACGCCGGTGCACATGCCTACAAACAAAACGAGGATAACATTATCGCTCACCGGCATTGCGGCGTTCATGCCGGATACGGTGAAAACAGCAAGGCCTATCGCGTCAAAGACATTGTTCACTGCGTCAAGCTTGTCCAAATGCAGCTTGTATTTTTCGCTGCGCAGATAAGCGTCTATAAACACCGCAAGCGCCGCGACGACGGATATGAGCAGATACCAGTAACTAACAAACATCACCGGCGGTATTCTTCCTATGAGCACGTCACGGATAACGCCGCCGCCGAGCGCCGTTGTCACCGCGAGGAACAAAACTCCGAATATATCGGCCTTTTTTTCGATCGCGACCATTGCTCCCGACACTGCAAACGCCGCCGCACCGATGAGTTCGAGAACAAACATTACATCTTCCATCACACGTTGAATCTGAACAGCGTAACATCGCCGTCGTTCATAACATAATCCTTGCCCTCGGAGCGGACAAGGCCTTTTTCCTTGGCTGCCGCCATGCTTCCGCAGGCCTTGAGATCGTCAAATGCTACTATCTCGGCGCGGATAAATCCGCGTTCGAAATCGGTGTGTATCTTGCCGGCGGCCTGGGGCGCCTTTGTTCCGCGGCGTATCGTCCACGCTCTGCACTCGTCGCTGCCGCAGGTGAGGAAGGATATCAGGCCAAGCAGCGAATACGAGGTCTTTATCATGCGATCAAGTCCCGACTGGCTCATGCCCAGCTCTTCAAGGAACATTTCGCGCTCATCCGGCTCAAGGGCCGCGATCTCAGCTTCGAGCTTCGCGCAGATAGGCAGGACCTCCGCGCCCTCTTTGGCTGCTATATCGCAAAGCTGCTTGTAATAAGCGTTGTTTTCATAATCGGCGATGCCGTCCTCATCCATGTTCGCGGCATAGATGACCGGCTTTATCGTAAGAAGGTCGCTCGTTGCGATAAGCTCCATATCGTCCGGATCGCACTCATAGCTGCGCACGCTCTTGCCCTCGTTCAGGTGCTCAAGAAGTCCCTTGAACACCTCGGCCTCGTGCAGATATTTCTTGTCGCCCTTAGCGTTCTTGTTTGCCTTTTCTATCCTGCGCTCGACCATTTCCATGTCCGCCATTATGAGCTCAAGGTCAATGATATCAACGTCACGGGCAGGATCCGTTCCGCCCTCGACGTGGATGACATTTTCATCATCGAAGCATCTGACAACGTGAACGATAGCGTCTGTGTTGCGGATGTTGGACAGAAACTTGTTTCCCAGGCCCTCGCCCTTGGACGCGCCCTTGACAAGGCCGGCTATATCCACAAATTCTATGACCGCCGGAGTGTACTTCTTCGGCTCATATATCGACGCGAGGAAGTCAAGGCGTTCGTCCGGCACGGTGACCATGCCGACGTTCGGCTCGATCGTGCAGAACGGATAGTTCGCGCTCTCCGCCCCGGCGTTCGTAATTGCATTAAACAGTGTGGATTTGCCGACATTCGGCAGCCCGACAATGCCTAATTTCATTTTTATCTTTACCTGTCCGAAAACCCTTTATTTATGCGGGTTTTCGCCTTTCTCTATATTTTTATTACACCCTTTTTACACCCTTTTTTCAACTGTGGGTGTAGCTGCTTCAAATTGCTGAACAGCTTTTGCAAGGGACTCGTCCGTAACATGGACATACCTGTCCATTGTTGTTTTAATACTTGCGTGTCCTAATAGTTGCTGTAAAACTTTAGGTTGTACGCCGCGTTCAATCGCGCGTGTAGCATAAGTGTGTCGTAAGGCGTGCATACAAAAACGCTTAATACCAGCTTCATCACACAATTTATATAAATGTGTATCGTAGGAACTGTTTTTAGCAGGTTCTCCTGTTCGCCAGTTGATAAATACCAAATCCCGCATGACAAGACATTTCTTTTCTCCCGTTCTGCTGTCTGTGTACTCCAAAATCTGTGAAAGCATTTCAGACTCTTTCCGGGTATCTTTTTCATCATAACAACTTTTTAGGATTGTATATGCGCGTTCTGTAAGCGGAATAGTACGATAACTTTTTTTTGTTTTAGGCGGACCGGCACGCCAATATCTCCGGCTGTGTCGATACTCTAAACTCTTATTTACAGTTAAAGTACGTTTTTTCCAATCAATAGCGTCCCATGTCAGACCAATCAATTCAGCCGTTCTCAAACCCGTTTCTAATAACAAAGCATACTGTCTATAATTATGAGAACGCTCTGCGGCTTCAAGAAACTTTTCCTGTTCCTCAACGGTTAAGTATTTAATATCATCTACTGCCCGGACTGGTTTCGTATATCGAACACCATTCATAGGGTGCTTTGCAATAATATCATTCATAACTGCTGATTTGAACATAGTTCCCATTGAAATATAGGTCTGCCGGATTGTTGAGCCTGCATATTCTGTTTCCATTCGATTTAAGACAGCTTTACAGTGCATAGGTTTTACATCAGCTATACACATAGTTCCTATCAATGGTTGAATATTTCTTTCGTAACGCTCACGATAATTTCTAATCGTGTTTGGCGCAAGGTCACAAATGATATTATCAATCCAATAATTGAACCATTTGTCTACTGTCATATCAGGCGCAGTAACGATTAGATTATGTGTATCTTCATACTTTGCGTCAGCAAGCCATTTTTTTGCTTCTGGCAGCGTTTTGAAATATCCATTTTGACGCGTACCATTTTTAGCATAAAATCTTGCGAAATACAAACCGTCCTTTCTTTGACAAATACCTTTTCCACACTCTTTGCCTTTTAAATTTTTTCCCATGACGGACTCCTTTCACGTAAAAAAAGAGTCCAACGCAAATATAAAGTATATCACAAGGACTCCGTTTTTTCAAGCTTAACAGACAAATATTTCAGCTATTAAAGGCTATATAATCAATTCTCGGCGAATGTATTCCTCAAATTCTTTACGCTTCACTAACTTTCGTGTTCCAACATATAAAACAAAAGGGCAGTTTGGCTGTTTTAACATAGAATCAATCTTATTGATACCTATGTTGCTATATTCAGCGGCTTCCCTTATTGTTAATGTTATTTTCAAATGGATAGGTACTCTTACTTCTGTTTCCTTATATAAAGGCAGTTCTTTTTCTTCACTGCTATTTGATTTATTCATTAGAATTTCCCCCTATCTTTTTTCAATTTAACAAAAAATAGGCTCGTCAGACGGTCTTAGCAAACCTCACAAGAATTTCACTTCCGCATGGTTCTCATGCAGCTCTACCCGTTGCCTGCGACGCTTCTAACGCTCGGACTACGGCGGTAAAGGAGTATCATTATACCGATATATGGATTGTGGCGGCAGAGTTGCTAAGTCTGCTTTGGAACACTGATAATTCTCGCTCGTTTTGTCCCTCCTTTCGGTCATGGCGTATCAGCCCAACGGCTCCCCATATATCGAATGTATCCGATTTGCCTTATGCTGCGTCGCCGTTCTATTGCGCCGCTTTCTTTGTCAAAGAGCAGGGGGCTGTTCTGCGATATGGAACGGAAAAGGGGGAAGCGTTCCAATACCGCGTTGCTTTATTCAGCCCTAAATGTGAGGATTGCCCTCATTAGTTTTGCTTGCAGCCTTTCACGTATTTCTTCGTCTACTCCAAAATAAACATTTCCTCGCTCATCATAGAGCTTCCGCATGGAAAGACTTGCTATGTAGCCGCTGAAATGCTGCAATACAATCTTCATTGCATCCGGGTCGCCTTTGCTCGCCGCCAAAATAACGGGATAGGGAACAAGGGCATTTTCCGGGTAGTCGTTTTGATTACCATTCAATCCATTCATCAGCGTTTTCCTCCAAATATTTTTTTAACTGCTCAAAGGAGCTTGTCCGGCGATACTGTACCGTACTTCTTGAGATATTGAGCTGCTTTGCGATTTCTATATCAGTCAATCCCTCAAAGTAATACAGCAGTACAATTTTGCGCCGTTCTTCGGGTAAAGCCCGGATAGCTTCAAGTAGCAGTTTTGGGGTTATTTCTTTTCCTGCCATTTGATAAGACGGCTCTGCTTCTTCATCTTGAAAATACTTATCGACGGTATAAAGCTGCCGTTCCTCATACAAGGCAAGGTCGGAAAAAGTAACTTCCCGAACTCTGCGCCGACGAATTTCTTCATGGGCGTTGCACGCTTCATTGTGCAGCACTGATTTACAGAACTTTTGAAACGTACATTGTTTTTCAAATTCCCTGCGATTAGGTGTCATGGTGTTCACCTCCTTTCTGCCGAAAGGCGGTAGTACCTCCCCTTTTCGCGGGATAATACAGGCGACTTTTTGCTTTGCCAAAAAGAGGGCAAAGTTTTTGAAAAATCTTCTGTAAAATGCGAAATGCGCCTGCCTGCAAAATGCAGACAGACGCATAGGAAATAACAGCAGTATTTAATTGATTTGATAGTTCATCTACATAGCCGGAATACCCCGTCGGTGGATAATGGCTTTTTTTGATAGTAACCCATTAGGGTATAGAAAAAAGGACATGGCGATACCTCCTTGATACCGTCGTGTCCCCAAATAGCAGGATTTTAATATGTCCTCTGTTTTAGATTTTCAAAAGAAAACGACGGTTTTGATTGTTATTTCAAAACCGCCGTTAGAATGGCATGAGAACTTTCTACTTCATAAGCGGTTTTTTTTATTTCATGCTTATGAAGTAGAGAGTTTTTACCTTATCGTAAATTCACAAGATAAATTATATGTATCGTAATCCCAATCTCTTTCACTTTCAAAGAACGCAA
>ENA-ORNY01001972-ORNY01001972.1-human-gut-metagenome-genome-assembly--contig:-NODE-1972-length-10949-cov-3.072609_pt1 | contig 10949 bp, 20 predicted proteins | sample MGYA00242122_ERZ509036 | MGnify/ENA primary metagenome ERZ509036 (study PRJEB26280, sample SAMEA2338696) | human gut metagenome | biome: human gut; feature: human-associated habitat; material: faeces...
AGCCGAATAAGACTTCCATTATATCCTACTTTGATGGCCAAACAGGAAATCTTCAATCTCTTGGCTCTTTTTCGCCAGAGTCTGATGCTGGCGCTAGTTCTTTGTCACCAAGAATAGTAGGAGATGAACTTTGGGTCGTGCGATTAAACACATTTGTGAGTAGCGTTGAAAGAACTGTTATAGCGAAATTCAATCTCAAAACAAAGCAGTTTGTTGAAACCTTAACATCATATAATATTGGCTATATGGGATGCGGAATTGTTAAAGTTGGAGATAAGATATATTCGCTAAACACGCACTATTCAAGTGGTGGTTATGGCTACACCGAGGATAAAATGTGTATTATCGACCCGACAACAGGAAGGTATAACAGTACCACTCTTTCAATTAGCGCAATTACCTCATATGCTTATGTAAGTGCAGTTACAGATGGGAAATACATTTATGCTATTGGCGGTTCTAATAGCGACTCCGTTGATAAGATGTTGGTTATCGACCCTGAATTATTGAAGATTACAAAAACCATCTATTTTGGAACCAATTTGTTTCGTGCCACAAGCATTATATACTATAACGGATTTGCATATTTCGCTTACAACAATACTTTAACGGTATCGGAATGTACGACTCGTATAAAAAGAATAAACCTAACAACATTTGAACATTCTGACATATACCAAAGTGGAGCTGATATGAAGTCAAGCTATCTATGGTCGCTGACAAATGATGGCGAAACGGCATTTTTGGCTTGGGCAAGCTGGGGAAACGCATCTTCAAGCACAAACTATTCATCGAAAACATTAAGGTTTAATCTCCTTGACACAAATATAAACCCTGTTGTTGTTAGCGAACAAAAGCCCGGAAATGGCACGTCAAGATTGTTCCAAGAGGCGCACCTTGGAAATATTTATTCTTGCTTGAACGACACCTTATATACAATTCCTTACAAGCGTGACTTGGCGAGTGGTGATTTGGCGATAACTGCTGATATCTCCAAAGATGGTATTGATATTTTAGCCGACAAGAATAACTCTATCTTCATAAATCCGATATCAGTTTATCTCGGAGATGAAAATTCGATAGCACAAAAAGTGGATGCGTATTTGTACGACAAGACAGATAGCAAGTGGAAAACACTTGATGGTGTTTCTTACACAACCGATATGCTCAACGCACTTAACATTATGGGGGTGAACTAATGGGCTATTACACAGAAAAAGCCAAAGAAGTAAAAGCAAAGCAGGATGCAGAGTTGGAACATCTGAAAGCAGCGCTGCAAACCCTTGGTGTAGAAACAGAAGAAAAGGAGGAAACAGCCAATGCGGAATGACATCTTAGAGCAGGCGCAGGAAATCCGGACGAGCATTGACAGCGTGACCGGCGCCATGGCGGACGCTGATGCAGCAAAGAACCCCATGCTGTTCCTACCATGGGAAACTGATACCAAGTATGCGGTGGGTGACCGCAGACGACACGATGGCAAGGTATACAAGTGCTTGCAGGCGCACACCTCGCAGGCAGACTGGGAACCCCCGGCTGTTCCTGCTCTGTGGGTGGTAGTCAACACCAGTTCTCCCGGAACGATTGATGACCCAATCCAGGCATCGAAGGGTATGGAATACGAGTACGGCAAGTACTACCTCGACCCGGAGGACAGCAAAACCTACCTCTGCAAGCGTTTGAATGAGACCGGCACCATCGTGCTGTATTACCTGCCGCACGAGCTTATAGGCCAGTATTTTGAGGAGGCATAACCCATGGAAATTGCACTGGCCCTCCTCGGCTCCAGCGCATTGGCTACCGTCATTAGCTGGCTGCTGCATCGTATTGACCGCAAGCAGGACAAGCAGGATCAGATTATATCCGGTATGGCAGCCTTGGACAATAAGCTGCAACAGCATATTGATTCTGACGAACGCTACCGGGCAGATATGTGCCGCATCCGCATCCTGCGCTTTTCGGACGAGCTGCGCCGTGGGGCGAACCACAGCGAAGAATCCTTCAACAATGTGCTGGAGGATATCGACAACTACACAGAGTACTGTGTGGAGCACGAAGATGTCTACATCAATTCCAAAGCGGATGCAGCGATCCGCAACATTAAGAGCGTCCACGACCGCTGTATTCGTGGCGAACTCAAATTCCTTTAAGGAGGACATAAAATGAACGAATTTGTAACTTGGGCTTCCCTTGGTACTTACGCAGGCGCTGTAATGATGGTCACAATCATCACCCAGTTCCTCAAGCAGACCCCCCTCAAGAACATCAACACCCAGCTGCTTGCTTACATCATCTCTGTGGCCATCCTCATCGGAGCCGAAGCCTTTAACGGCTCTGCTCTGACGGTACAGGGCGTGGTGCTGTGCCTGCTGAACGCTGTTATTGTCGCTTTGGCTGCTAATGGTACATATGACGCAGCCACCACCGGCATGGTCAAACACACTGATGCGGCTATTTTGGATGCCGAAGGAAAGGGGGAAGCCTAATGGCTTTCCTCTCTCCCGACAATGTACGCTATGATAACGGCGTAAAAATCTGTGAAAAGCTTATTCCTGATAGCGCCGTATGGAACCGAGACTATACCGAGGCCGGTTATACATACCGAAAAGGTACGCAGTACAAGGCAAACCGGGCGTTATCCGCCATTAACGGTGTGACTATTCACAATACTGGTCGGATTAAAGTCCCCAGCGGTACCACAATGGCGGAGCAGTACACCAGAGCAACTTATCCGAACTGCAATATGGGATCTGTCCGTGTCCACTACTATGTGGACGAGAACGAAGCATGGCAGAACCTTGACGAGGGCGAGGTCGGCTGGCACGCTGCCGATGGAAACTATGGCCCCGGCAACAGCACTACCATCGCCATCGAGATCATCATGGACGGAACTGATGCTGAGTATAACCGGATTGCCGAGGATAACGGTGCAAGACTTTGCGCTGCTATTCTCAAACGGCATGACTTTGACGAGACCGCAGTCTATCAGCACCATGACTGGTACGCAAGGAAAGATTGCCCTGCCTATATCAGACCGCACTGGAGCGCGTTTTTGGCGTTGGTGCGGCAGTATCTCAATGACGATACGCAGGTGCCGAGCGATTATGATAAGCTGGTCGCCGAGCTGGAAGACATCAAAGAAAAATACAGAAACGAACACGCCAGCGCGCAGGCGCTGCGTGGGAGAATTTTAGCCGCCATCGAACAGTACGATACGGTGGCAAAATAACTCACTTTGCAACTCACTTTTGTTCCGAAAGTGAGTTTTTCATGCTTTTTTCAGCGGAATGAAAGTCGGAAAAACCGCTTGATTCCTACACTTTACGGCAATAACATAATTTTGCGTGTGGGTTCAAGTCCCATCTTCCGCACCAACGAGAAAGCCAGTAACCATGCGGGTTACTGGCTTTTTTCTTTTGCAAAAAAACTCACAAAATAACTCACTTTTTTCCCTGCTGGCCAAGAATTGATGTAAACACGCCATCAAGTGCGCTGGTTATTTGCCGATCCATCCCGGACACAGCGTGACCGTAAACCCCAAATGTGTCCATACTCTTTGAGTGACCGACCAATTGCTTTACCCACCCCTCGGGTAGGGACTGGGCAAGGGAAACGAAAGTATGGCGCAGCTCGTATGGTGTCGTTTTCGGAATTCCGTTTGCATTGCAATATCTTTGGAAAAACTTGCGATAGGTTTCCGTTGTCGGCATTTGGAACAGATACAGGCCGTTTGACTTGGATGCTTGGTCTTTTACAATCGCTTCTGCAATTTCGCCCAAATAAACGCTGCGTATCGCATTTTCATTTTTGCCTGTAGTGATTTCGTTATCCTCGTTTATCGACCGTCTTACCTCCAATCTGCCCTGTTTGAAATCGTTCCGCATGATACCGCGCAATTCCCCCGGACGCAGTCCGGTCAAAACCTCAAGACGATAAGCGTTTATATATGGGTCTTTTACCAATTTCCCCTTGTATATCGTTGTATCAACGGAGAAAAGCGTTACAATATCATCTGGCTGCAAGATGTTCCGAACGCCAACAGGTGCTCCCTTGGGAATTGTTATGTCCTCCGGGGTAAAGCCGGTTACTTTCATTTTCCGCAAATATTTGCAGAAAGAAACCATGTCGGCCCTGATGCTTTGCAGGTACTTTTTCGACAATTTCCCGTTATTGTATGCATAGTCGATAACCTTTTGCAAAATCCCATCGCAAAGTGCATCTGCCTTTAGGTGGCCTATCCTTGGGTCAATCCATGTTTTCCAGCGGCTTTCCTGCGGTCGCCAATTCGATTGCGAAGTCCGAATTTTGAGCTGCTCCATATAACTTTCGTGCAGCTCCGATAGGTGCAGCTTCGTCCCGCAGATGCCTGATGCCAGCCAGTCATCTGCTTTTCGGTTCGCTTCCCTCTGCCCTTCCCTTCCCGGCCGACTGCTTGTAAATGTTTTTCTTACGCCATCTTTCTGGACGGCGATCTGCCAGCGGTTCTGTTTCTCAAGCCACTTTGCCGTATTTGTCCTTTCTTTCATTTTTCTCCTCCTGATAGACAACCGCCCTCGTTGCCGGGGGCGGTATTTATTAACCAATTATATCTATGTTGCCGATCTGGAGCTTTGCGCACTCCCCGTCTCTGTATATAGCAACGACATTATTTCTCGTGGAAACTCCCAAACCGTTTTGAGCATCAACATACGTCTCAACTTTCACGGCATTTCCTGTACGGATAAAGAACCATCCTTCGAGTGGTGTTAATCCACTGCCGGGGAATTTCGCGGTATCCGGGCTGGTGAGGGCAGCAAGGACAATATCCTCTACCTTGCTTTGATAATCCACCATATCCTCAACGGAAAGCAGCTTGTCATAAAACTTGCTTTTTACCTCTCCGTCCTTATAAAAAACATAGTCTCCACAATACGCCTTTTTTACCTCACCGTTTTCTATGTCAAAATTCACATAGTAATAGCTATCCTCAACGATAGTCTTTACACCGTCCACTGTTTTGACGCTTGTTGATATAAGGCCTATTTGTTGCGCTACCTCTTTTATTTTTTCGTCTGTTACATCTTTTCCGCACGAAGCAAGCGCAATCAAAATTGCTACCGCCAACAAACAAGAAAATATCTTTTTCATGACCTCTCTCCTCCAGTACTGATTATTGTACACTTTACGGTGTACGATTATATTTGGAAAGAACATCCGTTCTTAACCCCGAATTAAACCGTAGTTAAGGTTATTTGCATCGATTAGGACGAGGTATAAAATCATCATCGCCAGCAGGGCAAAAATAACTGCGAAAAGCGTTTTGGAGAGCCTCCGGCGCTGGCGCACCTGCTCTTTCAGCATCTCGATCATTTCTTCGCTGTTCTGGCTGTCTGTTTTGTTATAGACTTCCTTTACGAAATGCTTGTCGAGAGATATGTGCAGCGCTTGGCAGACGGAAGCAACGAGAAAAAGGCTTGGATTTTTTGTCGGCTCCGAAAGCAACCGGGAGATCGTCCTCTCAACTGTCCCGGCATTGTCGGCCAAATCCTTGTGTGTCATTCCCTGCTCCTGCCGTTTTGTGGCTACCTCCAATAAAAAGTTTTCCCAATTCCTTTCTTCGTCTGAATTCACAAACTCATCTCCTGTTTTTTGTTACCGGGCACTTTTGTCAGGAAAACATGACAAATTTGACGCCAAAACCGCAACATTTGTCAGTACATATTGGCAATGCAATTTGTTACAATTGAATTGTACCAAATACCTACTGAATTTGGAAGGATTTTTATTCGACAATAATTGACAAAAGAGGAGGAACACCAATGGATTGGAACACGGCGTTAGAGCAGCTTATTTTACAAATGACACCTGAACAGTGCGAAAGAGCTATTTCTCTAGTAGCAGCGAAATGGCCTTATATACTTTCTCGGCTTCCTCCGGCGAAAGAGTCCGGGAAAGCTCCATAAGTTTTTTATTGGCAGGATGCAGCTCACCTTCGGTGGGCTGTTTTTCTTTACCCAAAAGCTCGTCAACGGTGATGCCGAAGTACGCCGCAAGTTTCTGCAAGGTTTCAGCGGACGGGCTTGCTCCTGTCTTTTTCCATTTGGTCGGAGCTGCTGCGCTTAACCCTACGGCCTTTGCGGCTTTTGTTGGCGTAACCTTCTTCATCTCACATAGTACACAATAGTTATCGTAAAACATACCAAAAATCTCCCTCCGATATTGTGCAGAACGGAGAAGTTTACCGAAGTTAACGATATGCATTGACAAATTAACTATAGTTAAGTACAATGGGCATATAGAATTAACTTCGGTTAATTCTTACCTTGGGGTGTCGGGGTATTTATATTGGGTGGCACTTATATTCTACCCCATCCCCTTACCAAAGTCAACTATATAAGGAAAGGAGGGTCAATTTTTGTATGCCCGCACAATGGACAGGCAAGCTAATCGGCGAAATACACAACGCAGGATTTACGATCAAGGCCGTGGCACATCAGGCGAAGCTGCATGAGAAGTATGTAAGCCAATTGCTGAACGCAGACCGTGAAGCCCCTGTTGCGGAGGAAAAACTACGCCGAGCGCTGGACGCGCTTATCAAGGAAAAGGAGGTAGGGAATGAATAAGTGGACAAAGTGGGAAATCGCATACTGCGTAATCCTGCTTATATGCACTGCAATAAATGTCGTTATTTGCGTTACCCGCTAACGGCATCGAAGATTGTTACGATTGCTGCCGCTGCGGATATGACGGCGAAAACAACCTTGAAGAACGCCTTCCACCACCAAGCACGGTATTCTCTTAACGATTGTTCCCCTGCATCGGTCAAATGAACCTTAACGCGACCGCTGCCGCCCCACCAGTACTGGCCGGGCTTTAGTACGGGGTAGAACAACCCGGAAGCCGCAATCTTTGCAAACTTTTCTTCCGATATTGTAATGGTGCTGCGATAGCGCAGCTTTCGGAGAGCGCGTTTTTCAGCTTTGGTCAACATCAAATCACCTCAACCATAGTTTACCACATGAAGGGAGGGATAGCAATGTCAAGGAAAGTTGATACCTACCGCAGGCTGCGAGCGCTGATGCTGGAACTTGGCCACGACCAGACAAGCCTTGGAAAGCGCACCGGTATGAGCCGCCAGCAGATCAGCGACAGAATGATTTGCAAGACCCCGTGGACATTGGAGGAAGTCTATAAGGTCTGCGATGCATTATTTATTCCAATAAAAGATGTCAAGAAGTTTTTCCCGCCAAACGGGGTGGAAAAGAAGGAGGAACAACATGGAAGCAACAACCAACACCTTTATCCGGTGGTTTAACTCGGATGAGATCGTACCCAGCAAGGACGGGCATTACCTGTGCCAGACAAATCCGGGAAGATACGCAACCTTGCCATTCAGCACCAAGCATCAGGTGTTCAATGTCAGCAAAGACAATGTGGATTGCGCTATCGAGGTCCAGTGGTGGGCATTCCTGCCGGAGCTTCCGCAAAAGGAGGTACAGGAAGATGAGTAAAAAGGAGTGGCTGCAGGAAGCCTTGGCCGTAGTTCTCGGAATGGGAGCCATCTTTTCAGCAGCGGCTATCCTGCTGCTGGTGAGGTAAGGCCATGGAGCAGAATGAGAGGATAGCAGTTATCCGGGAGAAGTTCCACGGTTACACCAAGCCGCTGGACAGTATGTGCAAGAAGCCGGGCTATTACGGAATTCGGCGGACTTCCGAAGCGGAAGCGCTGATAGCGGACAATCCATGCAGGAAGCGGGAAGCAAACTATAAACTGTCTGTGCGTATTCCTTTGGGTTATGTGAATATGGCGGAGTTCCGTCAGCAGCTTATCGAAATGGGCTATTGCAATTTCACGGTATGGGTTCTGCGCTGTATCCGCCGCCAGCAGGAGGAGTACAAAAAAAGAAAGGCCCCCGCAAAAGACGGGAGCCAATCCACCACCACAACTATACACGATAAGGGGAGGGATGTCAAGTGATCGTCTACAAAGGCACCGATAAAGACATGAAATGCCGCGGTTTCCAATTCGATCTTGGCAAAGAATATGTGGAGGAGGAAGCGAAACTGTGCGACAAAGGTTTCCATGGATGTGAGTATCCGCTGGATGTGTTCGCCCATTACGCTCCGGCCGACAGTCGGTTTTTCGTGGCTGACCTCGATGGCGTGACGGACGAAGAAAAAGGCGACAGCAAGCGAGCCGGAACGAAAATAAAGCTCCGGGCGGAAATCGGTATCGCTGGTATTGTAAAAGCTGCTGTCGAGTACATAAAGGAAAGAGCCGAAAGCAGCGACAATCAGACCGGCGACTGTAGCGCAGCCACCGTTGATGGAAAGGAGTCTATTGCAATCGTCACCGGGGTCGATAGTAAAGCATCCGGCGCCATTGGATGCTGGCTCGTCCTAACCGAGAGGGGTGGCTGGAACGGTGATACTTACCCCCTTAAAGAGGTGCGAGCGGTAAAGGTAGATGGTGCGGCCATAAAACCAGAGGTCTTTTACAAACTGGAAAATGGGGAGGTCGTGGAAGCATGAACCCATACGATATCCCGGATAGGCCCATCCCGAGTTGGGTGGATAACTACGATGATAAGCCGCACATCTGCCCGGAGTGCGGCTGCGAGATCAACGAGACCATTTACATTAAGGACGGAATGGTCATTGGCTGCGAAAACTGTGTTAAGCGGTTTGACGCCAGCGATGCGGATGCTGACAGGTACTTTGATGAAGGACCAGACAGATATTAAGGAGGAGCTATGGAGAACTACTTTCGAGAATTGAACAGCATCAACTGCTCTGACAAGACAGAGAAGAAGAATGGCCTTACATACCTTTCTTGGGCATGGGCCTGGGGAGAAATCAAGAAGCTGCACCCGGATGCCACCTATACCATCTACGAGGATGCTAACGGCCTGTTTTACCACACAGACGGTAAGACCTGCTGGGTTAAGACTGGCGTAACCGTCAACGGCATTGAGCACATCGAGTATCTGCCGGTCATGGATAACCGCAACCGCTCAATCCCGGCCAGTGATGTTACCTCATTCGATGCCAATAAGGCAATCCAGCGTTCCCTTACAAAAGCCTGTGCCAGACACGGCCTCGGCCTGTATATCTACGCTGGCGAGGACTTGCCGGAGGGTGCAGAAAGAGAACCGGAGCCTACCGAGTATTGCATCGACTGCGGGCAGCAGATCACCGGTATCAACAAGCGCAACGGGGAGTATTGGCCTGTAAGCGAGATCGCCGCCTACAGCGTCCAGCGGTTCGGCCGAAAGCTGTGCACCAACTGCCAGAAGAAAGCCTTTGCCGCCGAAAAGGAGGCCGAGAAGAATGAAAACAAGGCTCCGGTTTGATTCTGCCGACTGGACAAGAGACCGGAACGGCTACGGCATCACCCTGTATACCAAAGATGCCGCAGCCGCACAGGCTTTCCTTGATGAGATGAAGCCAGGCAAGATGTACGCCGCCGAACTAAAGGAGCACCACGAGCGCAGGAGCCTTTCGGCCAACTCGTACCTGTGGGCACTCCTTGATGATCTGGCCTTTACCCTCTCCACCCAGGCGGCCCCGCTGACTAAGGAGGAGCTGTACCGGAAGTACATTAAGGAGGTCGGCATCTGGAAGGATGTGCACAATATCGAGCCGGAAGCCGCCAAGACCGTCCGGACAGCGTGGGAAATGCTCGGTACTGGCTGGGTAACGGAACAGGTAGACTGCGAGCCAGACGGTGACCATCTGGTGATCCGGCTGTACTACGGCAGCAGCACCTACAACACCAAACAGATGTCCCGGCTGCTGGATGCCGTCATCGCAGACTGCAAAGAGCAAGGGATAGATGTTGCCACTCCGGCCGAGCTGGCGCTGCTGAAGGAGGAATGGGGAAAATGAAAAACGAATGGGGCGCAGAGCTTGACCGAAACGGATACGCACCGAGCATCGTACAGGCCGACACATCCAAGTGCTTTTTGTGCCAGCGCTCCGGCGTAAAGCTCGACGTCGGGGTGACGCTCGACGATGCAGCGGATGCCCTCGGGAGCGGCGACGAGCACCATGAGCTTGATGTGCTTGCAGCCGCGCTTCTTCATCTCGGCGATGGCCGCGTCGGCGGAGCCGCCGGTGGCAAGCATGGGATCAACGATCAGGATGTCGCGCTCGGCGATATCCTTTGGCATTTTGCAGAAATAGACGTGCGGGATCAGCGTCTCCTCGTCGCGGAACATGCCAATATGACCGACACGGGCGGAGGGGACCATGCGCAGGACACCGTCAACAAGACCGAGACCGGCGCGGAGGATGGGAACGACTGCGAATTTCTTACCGGCCAACGTCGGCGCATCCATTTCGCAGATCGGCGTTTCGATATGCTTGGTGGTCATGGGCAGGTCGCGGGTCGCCTCATAGGTGATGAGCATACCGATCTCGCTGACGAGCTCACGAAAATCCTTGACACTGGTGTTCTTGTCCCGCATGATGGTCAGCTTGTGTGCAACCAGCGGATGATCCATGATGTGTACTTGAGGCCCAAAATTCTTCTCGTTCATCCTTCGATTCTCCTTTTCCGTCCGATTATTCTGTTGTGTTTGCTTCCAGCCTTGCGCGTTCTGCCTGAGAAAGGCGGATATAATTCGGCGTCAGCGCGGCCGCGTCGCCGCCCTCGCCGGACTGTATCTGCTCCCACGCCGCCAGCGCAGCGCCGGACGCCCGCTGCTGGCGCAGATGCTCAGGCATCAGACAAAGCTGCGGGACCCTATCCGAAAGAGTAGTATAGCACAAAGCGGCACCGTCGCCAACAAGAAATATTTTTTTATCGATTTTCAACAAATCCTGCTGCAATTCCACGAGAGAAATTGCACGATCCTCCGTCATGCGCGTAAGCGCGCCGTCCTTGCAGGCAAAAATGGCGTTATAGACCTGTGCGCGGCGGGCGTCCATACAGCAGCAGTAGACGCCGTCCGCCGAGGCTGCGCCGA
>ENA-ORNY01001978-ORNY01001978.1-human-gut-metagenome-genome-assembly--contig:-NODE-1978-length-10914-cov-3.952113_pt1 | contig 10914 bp, 7 predicted proteins | sample MGYA00242122_ERZ509036 | MGnify/ENA primary metagenome ERZ509036 (study PRJEB26280, sample SAMEA2338696) | human gut metagenome | biome: human gut; feature: human-associated habitat; material: faeces...
TATTGTATGGAATTGGAACAATGAAATTGTGATAGGAGAATGTATCTTTTCTGTAAATCACCGGTTTGTAAGTTGGTGAATTATTTGAATAAAGCTAAAATGAATATTGTTTAGTTAATCTTTTGTTTTAATTTTAAAGCGGATTTAGTATCCATTATTACATGTTTGTATTGTTGAAACCTGCCGGGGTAGCAAAATGATTTATTTTATAAAATATTGTATTTGAACAAATTATTTATGAAAAACCTGAAGAAACTACTAGGATGTGTGGCTTTGGCCGCTTTTTCAATGGGCTTGAGTGCTCAAGAACAGGTGCAGGGATTTGTGCACCAACAATCCAAGGCTACGGATTATGTGTGGCCTACTGACCAACAAGTATTGGATAAACTGGCTAAATGGCAAGATCAAAAATTCGGAGTATTGTTTCATTGGGGGTTGTATTCTGTGCTGGGCATTGTAGAGTCATGGTCCATTTGTTCGGAAGATGTGGATTGGATAAGCCGCAAGGGAAGTTTGTCTTATGATGAATATAAAAAATGGTATTGGGGCTTGAAAGATTCATTGAATCCTGTGAATTTTAATCCGGAACAGTGGGCGGAAGTGATGCAGGATGCAGGTATGAAGTACATGATTTTCACAACTAAGCATCACGATGGCTTTTGCACTTTCGATTCTAAATACACTGATTTTTCTATAGCCAATGGTCCGTTTAAAAATAATCCGCGTAAGGATGTGGCGTTTCATGTGTTTGATGCTTTCCGCAAGAAGGGCTTTATGATGGGATGTTATTTTTCCAAGCCAGACTGGCATTGTGAATGGTTCTGGAATCCTTATTTTGCTACTGCCAACCGTCGTATTAACTACAAAAAAGAGAACCATCCGGATTGGTGGAAGAATTATCAGACCTTCACACAAAACCAACTGGATGAGTTGATGACTCGTTATGGCAGTTTTGATATTTTGTGGTTGGACGGAGGCTGGGTAACCGGTGATGATATCAATCTGGATGGCATTTTGGAGAAGGCTCGCAAGCAACATCCCGGTCTGATTTCAGTAGACCGTAGCATTCGTGGCAAGAATGAGAACTATCAGACCCCGGAACGCGGCATTCCTGAAACACAGCTGGACTATCCGTGGGAAAGTTGCATCACGCTGAGCAATGACTGGGGATGGGTTCCCAATGCACCGTTTAAGTCACCTCAAAAGGTGATTAATATCTTAAGCGAGATTACGGCTAAAGGTGGATGCTTATTGTTGGGAGTAGGACCTACAGCGGATGGAGTTATTGAGGAAGAAGTGACAAAACGTCTGCATGAAGTAGGAAAGTGGCTACGTTTCAATGGAAAAGCTATTTATAATACCCGTATAACTCCGGTGTATCGGGATGGTAATGTATGGTTCACTGCCGATAAGGATGGAAAGACCTTGTATGCTATTTATGCGTTGCCCGAAGGCGAGAAGTTGCCGAATGTCATTGAATGGAAGGGCAATTTGCCCAAAGGGAACATGAAGTTGTTGAAGGGGAATAAGCGTGTGAAATATGTTTTGAAAGGTGATAAAGTGGAGGTTACCTTGCCTAAGGGAATAGAGAATGAACCGATAGCGTTATCGTTTGTTTTAAAGAAATAATGATTATGGTAAGAAGGAAGAAGTTATTGTCGGGAGTGCTTCTCCTGTCCGGTATGTTATGCACCGGACAGGTTATGGCGCAGCAATGGCTCTATAAACAGGCAGCTGTTCCTATAGAATATAGAGTGAAGGACTTGTTGGGGCGGATGACCATTGAAGAGAAGGTGGGGCAGTTATGTTGTCCGTTGGGTTGGGAAATGTACACCAAAACGGGAAAGAATGAAGTGACGGTATCCGAATTGTATAAAAAGAAGATGGCAGAGGCACCTGTAGGCTCATTTTGGGCTGTACTTCGCGCGGATCCGTGGACACAAAAGACATTGGAAACCGGACTAGGTCCTGAGTTGTCGGCAAAAGCATTAAATGCACTTCAAAAATATGCTGTGGAAGAAACGCGGCTGGGTATTCCGGTATTGTTTGCCGAGGAGTGCCCACATGGACACATGGCTATCGGAACTACCGTATTTCCCACAGCTTTGTCGGCTGCCAGTACCTGGAACGAGGGGCTGATGTTGAAAATGGGGGAAGCTATTGCCTTGGAAGCCCGTTTGCAAGGGGCGAACATTGGTTATGGTCCGGTGCTGGACATTGCTCGCGAGCCGCGTTGGTCACGCATGGAGGAAACCTTTGGGGAAGATCCGGTGCTGACTACCATCATGGGAGTGGCTATGATGAAGGGAATGCAAGGTAAAGTGCAGAATGATGGGAAGCATCTGTATGCCACATTGAAGCATTTTGCGGCATACGGTGTACCCGAGTCCGGACATAACGGATCTCGTGCCAATTGTGGTATGCGCCAGTTGCTTTCTGAATACTTGCCTCCTTTCAGGAAAGCGGTGGAGGAGGGAGCAGGTACCCTTATGACTTCTTACAATGCGATAGACGGAGTGCCTTGCACTGCCAACAAGGAATTGCTGACTGATGTGTTGCGCAATCAATGGGGATTCAAAGGGTTTGTCTATTCGGATTTGATCAGTATAGAAGGTATTGTGGGTATGCGTGCCGCCAAGGACAACAAGGAGGCGGCAGTGAAAGCACTGAAAGCCGGTCTGGATATGGATTTGGGTGGAAATGCTTTTGGAAAAAATTTGAAGAAGGCATACGAAGAAGGTTTGATTACCATGGCCGATCTGGACAGGGCGGTCGGTAATGTACTTCGTTTGAAGTTTCAGATGGGCTTGTTCGAGAATCCGTATGTGTCGCCCGAATTGGCAAAGAAGCTGGTTCACTCTAAAGAACACAAGGAACTGGCACGGCAAGTAGCTCGTGAAGGGGTAGTGCTGTTGAAGAATGAGGGAGTGTTGCCATTGAGCAAGCATATCGGACATTTGGCGGTCATCGGCCCTAATGCGGATGAAATGTACAACCAGTTGGGCGATTATACCGCTCCCCAAGTTCGTGAAGAGGTGGCTACTGTGCTGGACGGCATACGTGCAGCTGTATCGGAAAGCACTCGGGTAACTTATGTAAAGGGATGTGCGGTGCGCGATACGACTGCTACTGATATTCCCGCTGCTGTGGCAGCCGCACAGAAAGCAGATGCGGTAGTGCTGGTAGTGGGCGGTTCCAGTGCCCGTGATTTTAAGACGAAATACATCAGTACCGGTGCTGCTACCGTTTCCGAAGATGCAAAGACATTGCCCGATATGGATTGCGGAGAAGGGTTCGACCGTAGTTCTTTACGTTTGCTGGGTGATCAGGAGAAGCTGATTAGTGCCGTGGCGTCTACGGGAAAGCCTTTGGTGGTTGTGTATATTCAGGGGCGTACCATGAATATGAATCTGGCGGCGGAGAAAGCACAGGCTTTGCTGACTGCTTGGTATCCAGGTGAACAGGGAGGAATGGGAATTGCCGACATTTTGTTTGGCGATTACAGTCCGGCGGGACGTCTGCCGGTGTCTGTTCCGCGCAGTGAAGGACAATTGCCTGTTTTCTATTCACAAGGTACGCAGCGCGATTATGTGGAAAGCAAAGGTACACCGCTTTATGCTTTTGGGTATGGTTTGAGTTACACCCGGTTCACTTATAGTGGTTTGGAACTCCAAAAAGGCACGGAGATGGAAACTTTGCAGACAGTTGCTTGTACGGTGACCAATACGGGTAATCGTGATGGCGAGGAAGTGGTGCAACTTTATATTGGCGACAAGGTGGCTTCTGTTTCACAACCTCCTTTGTTGCTGAAGGCCTTTCAGCGTATTTTCTTGAAGAAAGGAGAGAGCCGGCAAGTGATTTTCCATTTGAAGAAAGATGATTTGGCCATCTATGATTCGGAGATGAATTATGTGGTGGAGCCGGGAGAGTTTAAAGTGATGGTAGGTGCGGCTTCTAATGATATCCGGCTGGAAGGAGAGTTTGTGTTATAGAGATAGAATCGGATGAACCCATCCGGATGCTTTGTGATGTATTTTCATGCGAATGACGCAGATAACAAGGATAAACTAAAGGTAAATCCGTGTCATCTGCGTCATCTATATGAAAAGGTATCTTATTTCATCTTATAAATCAGCGTTCCTCCTTTCAGGATATCTTCATGAGAAATATAATTCTTTGCATAAGGTTCTCCATTCAGGGTGATGCTGTCAATATACTTGTGTTCCTTTGATAATCCTTCGGCAATAATGGTGAAAGTCTTTCCGTCTGCCAGGTGCAATACGAATTCTGGCATCTGCGGAGCACCGAATACATAATTGCCGCTTACCGGATCCACCGGATAGAATCCCATAGCCGAGAACATATACCATGCTGACATCTGTCCGCAATCATCATTGCCGCACAGTCCATCGGGTTCGGGGCGATATTGAGTATTAAAGATTTCGCGGATCAGTTCCTGGGTACGTTCGGGACGGCCTGCCAGCGTATATAAATAGGTAATGTGATGGCTTGGTTCATTGCCATGTGCATATTGACCGATCAGACCGGTCACATCCGCTTGGGTGGTTTCCAGTTTCAGGGTGAATAATGAATCCAGTTTGGTCAGGAATGGTTGTTCCCCGCCAAATAACCCGATCAATCCCGGTACATCGTGTTGTACGTGCCAAGTGTACTGCCATGCGTTTCCTTCGGTATAGTCACCTCCCACGCTTTCCGAGTGTCCTACCTGACTGGGATTGAACGGAGATTTCCAAGTTCCGTCTGCTTTTCGCGGACGCATGAACTGGGTTTTCGTATCAAACAGATTCTTATAGAAGTCGGCACGTTTGGCAAAATAAGCTGCGTCTTCTTCTTTGCCCATTCGTTTGGCCATGTCGGCGGCGGCATAGTCGTCATAAACCGACTCCAATGTGGAAGATACGGATTCTGTCTGAATCAAGTCGGTGGGCAGATAGCCATATTTCATATAAGTTTCCCAGTCGGATTTCAACTTGTGAGATGTTGTCTGGGTCTTTTTAATAGCATTGAAAGCTCGTTCGGCGTCAAAACCGCGGAAACCTTTGCGATAGGCTTCGGCTACTACGGATACTCCATGGTTGCCCACCATGCAATAATTTTCTTTTCCCCAAAGTCCCCAGATGGGCAGGAACCCTTGTACTTCGGCTTGTTCTACCAATGAATTGACGAATCCGTCTACTTTTTCAGGAACCATTAAGGTGTAAAACGGGTGGGCGGCGCGATAAGTGTCCCATAAGGAGAAAGTGGAATAAAAAGCTCCGTTACCGGCTTTAACGATGGAATCGGCTGCATTACGGTACCATCCGTCTACGTCCGAGATTTGGTTGGGCTGTATCAGGGCATGGTAGAAGCTGGTATAGAAGTTGGTCTTCTCGTCATCCGTACCCGTTACTTCAATGCGGCTCAGATAATTGTTCCATTCGTTGTGGGCTGCTTGCTTCACTCCTTCAAAATTCCAGTCGGCTATTTCCGCTTCCATATTCTTCTTGGCTCCATCCACGCCGGTGGTGGACATGGCTACTTTCATCAGCAGTTCCTCTCCCGGCTTCATGTCAAAAGTAGCGATGATGCGTTTCCCTTTTTCAGTTTCGGCCATGGGCAGATACAGGGTATCTATGACGGGGCGATTGAACTTCATAACAAAAAAGTAATCCTGGTTCACCCATACGCTGTTGCGTACATGTCCGGTCAAGGTTTGTGCATCTTCCCAATTGGTTTCGCAACTTTGTACTTGCGAATGGTATTGGTTTTCGTTCCACGCAGGTCCGTGCTGAAGGTCAATCAATACAGATGCCGAGTCGGCGTTATGATAGGTATAACGGTGCAGGGCGGCATGGGGAGAGGCGGTCAGTTCGGCCTTCACGCCGGGGTCGGCCAGCTCTACGGTGTAGTATCCGGGAGTCGCTGCTTCCTTGTCTTTGGGGAAGTGGCTGCGATAAGCGTCCCAGGCACGGGCGCGTGTTCCGGTAACCGGCATCACCAGGATGTCTCCCAGGTCCATACACCCTGTTCCATTAAGGTGTGTCTGGGTAAATCCCCATATCAGGGAGTCGGTGTACACATATTCCGAACAATATCTCCAGCCGACAGCTCCGGTTACGGGGCTTGTCTGGATCATGCCGAAAGGACGGCAGGCACCGGGAAAGGTATGTCCGTTGTCTGCTGCTCCGATGAACGTGTTAACATACTGCGTGTAGTCAGTTTCGCCTGTCTTCTGCTGTGTTGTGGAACAGCCGAAGAGCGAGCCTGCCAATACAAATGCGCAAAGGATAGAATTGGTTTTCTTCATAGATTCGCAATTAATAAATATTTTGCGTAAAGATAAAGAGTTTTCTGGAAAAATGGGTCAAGAAATCAAAACAAGAAACGAATTAATAAGAAGTAAATGAATATCTTTGCATCTCTTAAATTAATAAACGACATGAAAAACCTTAGTTTGGGATCTCTCATGAGGATACTCTCTGCATTCATTTTCCTTTTATCGAACCTTCTTTAGATTAATCCGAAATGTTTCAACGCATTGGCTATTCCGTCTTCATCTACGGAGGTGGTCACATAGTCGGCCACAGCTTTTACATGAGGTTCGGCGTTTCCCATAGCTATCCCTGTGGCTACGTGTTTCAGCATGGGGATATCATTGCCGCCGTCACCGAAAGCCATGGTGTCTTTCAGGTTGATGCCGAAATATTCCAGTACCTTGTCTATTCCCGTACTTTTACTGTTGCCCCGTGCAATGATGTCGGCAAACAATGGATACCAGCGCATTGGCTCGCAATGGGTCAGCACTTTGCCGAATATATCTGTTTCTTTTTCCTCTTCGGCCGTAAAGTACCCCATTATTTGCAGGATGTCTTTTCCACGGGCTTCTTCTATGGAGGCGACAGGGGGAACAGGAATTTCAATCAGATCGGAAACAGCCTGTACTCTGTCATTCACTTCAGTGACGAACATTTCATTGCCGTATGCAAAAACGAAAGGTACCGGATATTTCTGTTGAAAAGTGATAAGCCGTTCAATGTCTTCTTGCGGGATGCAACCTTTATAAATGGGCTGGTGGCCGGCGGTAAAACAATAGCTTCCGTTTACGGTGATATACCCGTCAAACTCTAAGTCACCCAGGTTGTTTATTAAACATTGTGGGCGTCCGGTAGCAATAAATATTTTAATGCCTTTATCACGAAGTGTCTTTAATGCTTCTTGGGTCGAAGCAGGAATCTTATGTGTTTCAAAAGAAACCAGTGTACCGTCAATATCGAAAAAAATAGCTTTAACCATACGTTTGCCTATTGAATATTATCGTTATATATTTTCATTTTGCAAAGATGAGAATTAAAATACATGCACACAAATACGATAAAGGTTAATTTTTGGCTTATTTGACTTTACAGATTGATTTTAATATCTATATTTGTGTTTCTAAAATAACAAGAGAAATGGCAGTTCAGTTTACAAGAATAGCAGTAAAGATCGGTAGTAATGTGTTGGCGCGTAAAGACGGTACGCTGGATGTGACGCGTATGTCGGCATTGGTAGACCAGGTGGCGGAATTGCGCAAAGCCGGGGTGGAAGTCATTCTGATTTCATCCGGGGCGGTAGCTTCGGGACGCAGCGAGATCAAGCCTTCCAAGAAATTGGATAGCGTGGAGCAAAGGCAGCTTTTCTCGGCGGTGGGCCAGGCAAAACTGATCAACCGGTACTATGAGCTGTTTCGCGAACACGGTATTCCCGTCGGGCAGGTGCTGACTACGAAAGAAAGTTTCGGCACGCGCCGTCATTACCTGAACCAGCGCAACTGTATGATGGTGATGCTGGAGAACGGTGTCATACCTATCGTAAATGAGAATGATACCATTTCGGTCACCGAACTGATGTTTACAGACAATGACGAGCTTTCGGGAATGATCGCTTCCATGATGGATATGCAGGCGTTAATCATACTGAGCAATATTGACGGCATATACAATGGCTCTCCTTCTACCCCCGGTACGCAGGTGATACGGGAGGTGGAGCAGGGAAAGGATCTTTCGGACTATATACAGACGGAGAAATCGGGATTCGGCCGGGGCGGTATGCTGACCAAGACTACCATTGCCCGTAAAGTGGCCGATGAGGGCATTACCGTCATTATAGCCAACGGCAAGAAAGACCATATTCTGGTCGATTTGCTGCAACATCCGGCAGAGACGGTTTGTACGCGCTTTATTCCGGCAGAAGGCGGAGTATCCAGCGTGAAAAAGTGGATTGCCCATAGCGAAGGCTTTGCCAAAGGCGAGTTGCATTTGAACGAACAGGCCGTGAAAGTGTTGAAAGGACAGAAGGCGGTAAGCCTGCTTCCTGTGGGAGTGGTCCGCATAGAAGGGGAATTTGAAAAAGATGATATAGTGAAAATCATAGACCACCGGGGCAGGCAGATAGGAGTGGGACGCATCGGATTTGATTCGGCAGAAGCGCGTGCATTGCAGGGGAAACATGGACAGAAACCTATGGTACACTATGATTATTTGTATTTGGACTGATGCGGTGTGGTAATGATTTAGATAAAATGAAGTGACTATGGAACAGATAAAAGATATTTTTAAACAGGTGCGGCAGGCAAAAGGATCTCTTGCTTTCTGCAAGGAGGAGATCATCAATGACACCTTGTATGCATTGGCCGACAGGGTGGAGGCTGCTACGGACCGGATTCTGGAAGAGAACGCCAAGGATCTGGCAGCGATGGATCCGTCGAATCCCAAATATGACCGTCTCAAACTGACGGCGGAACGTATTCACGCCATAGCCCAAGGCATACGACAGGTAGCCACGCTGCCTTCTCCATCGGGAAGGATACTGAGCCAGGCCGTGCGTCCCAATGGCATGAAGCTGACCAAGGTAAGTGTGCCTTTCGGGGTGATAGGCATTATTTATGAAGCTCGTCCTAATGTGACTTTGGATGTGTTTGCACTTTGTTTCAAATCCGGCAACGCCTGTATATTAAAGGGGGGGAGCGATGCCGATTTCTCCAACCGTATCCTGGTGGAGATTATCCGGAATACCTTGCTGGATGTAGTCCACTTGTCTCCTTATCTGGTGGCATTGTTGCCGGCAGGACATGATTCGGCCGACGCGCTGCTCCATGCCCGCGGCTATGTGGATCTGATTATCCCCCGGGGCAGTAAGGGGCTGATAGACTATGTGCGGCAGAACGCCACGATTCCCGTTATCGAGACAGGAGCCGGTGTGTGTCACGTTTATTTTGACAAGGAGGGTGATGTGGCGAAAGGAGCCGCCATTATCCGCAACGCCAAGACACGCCGTGTCAGCGTGTGCAATGCCTTGGACTGTCTGATTGTAGATGTGAACCGGCTGACCGATCTTTCCACTCTTTGTAGCGGCTTGCAGCAGGACAACGTGGAAATCTATGCCGATGACTTGTGTTACAATTATCTGAAGACTTCTTACCCTTCCCACTTGCTGAAACATGCTTCTACGGATACTTTCGGAACAGAGTTTCTGGACTACAAAATGGCAGTGACGGCGACTATGACCATACAGGCGGCTGTGGCCCACATTTCTATTTATGGTTCGGGACATAGTGAATGTATTGTGACGGAGAATGACCGGGCGGCCGATTATTTTATGAAGATGGTGGATGCGGCTTGTGTCTATGTGAATGTGCCTACTTCGTTCACCGATGGAGGTGAGTTCGGACTGGGAGCGGAAATAGGTATCAGCACGCAGAAGCTTCACGCCCGTGGTCCGATGGGACTGGAGGAACTGAACACATACAAGTGGATTATTCAGGGGGATGGACAAATAAGACAATAATACTATAAATGAAAAAATTATGAGATACTTTACAAACGTACACGATTTGGGCGACTTGAAGAGTGCCCTTGCCGAAGCTTTCGAAATCAAGAAAGACCGCTACAAATATGAAACCCTGGGAAAGCATAAGACTTGCCTGCTGATTTTCTTCAACAACAGTCTGCGTACCCGTTTGAGCACCCAGAAGGCAGCCCGTAACTTGGGCATGGATGTGATTGTGCTTGATGTGAACCAAGGTGCATGGAAGCTGGAAACTGAGCGCGGTGTCATTATGGATGGCGACAAGAGTGAACATTTACTGGAGGCTATTCCGGTGATGGCTTCTTATTGTGATATCATCGGTGTGCGTTCGTTCGCTCATTTTGAGAACCGCGAGGATGATTATACCGAAAAGATTCTGAATCAGTTCATCAAGTATTCCGGCAAGCCTGTATTCTCCATGGAAGCCGCTACCGGTCATCCGTTGCAGGCTTTCGCCGACCTGATTACTATCGAGGAGTATAAGAAGAAAGACCGTCCCAAGGTGGTCTTGACTTGGGCGCCGCATCCGCGTGCATTGCCTCAGGCCGTTCCCAACTCGTTTGCCGACTGGATGAACGAGGCCGATGTGGATTTTGTCATCACTCATCCCGAAGGCTATGAGCTGGACCCGAAGTTTGTCCGTGGAGCGAAGGTGGAATACAACCAGATGAAAGCCTTTGAAGGGGCTGACTTTATCTATGCCAAGAACTGGGCATGTCCCGGTGTCACCCGTCCTGCCGACTATGGAAAGATCCTGAGCAAGGATATGAACTGGACGGTAGATGCAGCGCACATGGCAGTGACAAACGATGCTTTCTTTATGCATTGTCTGCCGGTGAGAAGAAACATGATTGTGACCGATGAGGTGATTGAAGCGCCTACTTCGTTGGTTATTCCTGAAGCGGCCAACCGGGAAATTTCTGCTACAGTTGTTTTAAAGAGAATGCTGGAAGGGTTGGAATAACCGGCAGTCGGAATGACGTATTCTTCCTTTTCAATTTATCGTTTCACCTGTAAGCATTCGGCCTCGTGCGTGTTTCTCTCCAAGTTATAATAAAGTCAAAAGCC
>ENA-ORNY01001983-ORNY01001983.1-human-gut-metagenome-genome-assembly--contig:-NODE-1983-length-10891-cov-11.119786_pt1 | contig 10891 bp, 12 predicted proteins | sample MGYA00242122_ERZ509036 | MGnify/ENA primary metagenome ERZ509036 (study PRJEB26280, sample SAMEA2338696) | human gut metagenome | biome: human gut; feature: human-associated habitat; material: faeces...
CGGCTGGACGGTCAACGTGACCTATTCTGTCCGCAATGAGGACGAAAAAGAGCTGCCGTTCGGCATCGGCGGGCATCCGGGCTTCCGGGTTCCGCTGGCTGACGGCACGGCATTTGAGGACTATGAACTGCGCTTTTCGCACGCCTGTCAGCCGGATCGCGTTGGCTTTACGGAAGCCTGCTTCCTGAACGGTCACGATACCCGCTATCCGCTGGAAAACGGCACGACCCTCCGGCTGCGACACAACTTGTTCGACGACGATGCCATCGTGCTGAAAAACACAGCGCGCCGCGTGACGCTCTGCTCTGCTAAAACGAGCCGCTCCGTTACCGTGACCTAGGGTGTATCTGAAAAGTCAAAAATAGCGAAGCGTACAAGAAAAAGACACAAACAAGTGGTAAGACAAGGGCAGAAAGAAGTGACAAGCATGAAAGCCCGTCGTTATGAACTTACCGATAAGGAATGGGAACTGATCCGGCCACTTATCCCGATCTCGCATACCGGTCGCCCGCAGAAGGATATTCGCGCGCATCTTAATGGCATCCTATGGCTTGCACGCAGTGGTGCGCGCTGGAGCGATCTTCCGGCGAGATTCGGTCCGCATCAGACTGTGTACAGCTGCTTCTGCCGCTGGCGGGACGATGGAACCTTGAAAAAGATCTTCGAGCTCTGCGCGGCCTCGAGCACTGGCGCGGAGCTGAGCATGGATTCAACGTCGATCAAAGCATCCGTGCAGGCAGGTCGTGGAATAAGAACGCGAGCAAAAGTCAGACATCAAGCAGCATCGGCAAAACACGATGAGGCCTGAACACGAAAATTCATGCCATTGTCGGAAAAGGCCTGCGACCTGCGGCTTTTTTGCTGCCTGCCGGAAATGTAGATGATTGCACGGAGGCAGTTTCTCTGCTGAAACTGCTTCCAGACCTGAAGGACTGTGATATTCTTGCCGATAAAGCCTATGGCGCAAAAGAGATCCGAACCTATCTGTATGACCAGTCCGCCCGCTATACGATCTCGCCGAAAGTGAACACAAAGCAGCCGTGGCCGTTTGATAAAGAGGCGTATAAACGGCGGAATGTGATAGAGCGTTTCTTCAATCGCCTCAAGGAATTTCGCCGTGCTGAGACACGCTATGACAAGCGTGACGACTCCTTCCTCGCTTTTGTTATGGTCGCCGCGATCTGTGTCGCTTTCAGCATTTTGCACATCTAAGCGCTGTTTTCAGATACACCCTAGGATAGCGGCCAAGTCGATATCTTCGACTTCGTTCAAATTACAATATTATAAATCTGGTGCAATTAAACAGCCCCGGCTCGGAATACCGAGCCGGGGCTGCCGTATGTCCATCAAAAATCCATATCAAGCCGCTTTCCGAAATCGCAGGCCGTTTGCCCGCACGGACAGCTCCTGCGACAGAAGGCGCAGCGTTTCAAATTCGTCGTCGAGGCCGTCGAGCTCCCGGCGAAGAATTTCTTCATAATGCTGTTTCTTCTGCTCCAGCGTGGCAATTTTGTTGACCCACCGCTCCATGACGCTGGGGCTGCGGCTGCCGCTCTGGATGAGATAGTCGGCCTTCTCCTGATACAGCGCGATCTCCTTTTTGACCGCGGAATAAAATTCCTCCGTCATTTTGTCGCGCTGCTTCGCGTCGTCAATGATGTAAAAGCTGTTGACGCTGAGCGTATTGTCATTCTGGTTCATCGCGCTGAGCTGCTCAATGAACGTTTCAAACGTGTCCACTTTGTCCATGTGCTGACGTGGGATAAAATACAGATGCCCGGTCGTGCTGACCTTGGTGGCCTCCAGCATCCGCAGATAACTCAGGCAGATCGTCTCAATCTGCCTGCGGTTCGCACAGACCTGATAAAGCTCGAACAGTTCTTCCGCCCGGCGGCAGTAGTTCAGGGGATCAATATCGGCATCAAAGCCGATATTGTCATACCCAAACCGATTGTCGCGCCGGTCGTAAAAGATGTTTGCCAGCTTTTCATACTGGTTCGTCCGCTGGTTGAGCGTTTCCTTGACCAGTTCACGAGAATAAACATCCTCGGTGTGCGCGTTGTCGCGGCAGTAGACCGCGTAGATATGATGCGCACCGGGGCTTTTTACCGTGATCCGATCCTTGATATCGCCCGTCGCGGAACGGAACGCATCCGACACGGAAATTCGCTTGCTGCCGGAGTACGGGATGATCAGATCCTCGCAGAGCTGCGCCAGCGCCTCTTTCTCCACCAGAATGTTGGCAAGCGAGAAATAGAGGAATTTGCCCAGCACGGAGGTCTTGTCGCCGTTGGCTGCGCCAAGGATGTCCTGAAAATTCGTAATATTTGTCATGTGCATTTCCTTTCTAAGCCGTCTTTCGTTTCGTCCAGTCCAGCAGATAATCGTCCACGCCCTTGAAGCGCGGGTTCCATGTACATTGGTAGTACCGGATGCCCGGAATCGACTGCACCTCGCGGCGCAGGGTGCCGATCGCCTGCCGGACCTGCGGATTTGTAAACTGATCCATGTCCATCGCCTCCATGACCTCCGTGACGCCGAGCGACTGGAGCGTTTCCCGCAGTCCCTTGTGGGCATTCACGCCGCCAAGACACACAAAGAGCGCGTTATTTGCAAAGTAGCTTGCAATATCGCCCTTGAGCGGCCCCTCGGTGAGATAGGCGCGCTTCTGCGTGGTGTCGCCGGTAATATGAATCCACGAATAGCTGCGTGTGCCGTTTTCCATGCGGCTTGACCGGCTGGACAGCCAGCGGTATTTTCGCGCTGCATCGTCGTCCAGCCGGATCTTCATGCCCTGAATCAGGCCGTCCTTGTTCCGCACCGGAATGAGAAATCCATTCGCGCCTGCCAGCGTCCATGCCCCGTCCTTTGTGTAAAAGCCGGGTAATCCGTGCAATTCATGATCGCACCGGAGAAGCGACGCCAGCAAGCGCCGTTCGGATTCCGTTTCCGGCATGGACTTATAGCCGTTCCGCTCGATGATTTCGTCCGGAAGTCCACGTTCATGGAGGTTTTCTCTGTGCCGGTCAGAGAGTGCTAGATACGACAGCATCTCCGAATACGCCGCATGACGCTGTTCCAGCGCATACGGCTCGCGGCTCGTTGTGTTTGGGGAGCTGGGCTGCAAGGGCAGTTTATACACGTTGCTCTTTGCAGCCAGCTCCAAGTATGCTTCTTTGTTTGTCAGACCATTCAGCCGCGCATACAGCGTCACGCTGTTGCCGCTTGCACCGCAGAGATTGCAGCGGTATTGATCGGTCCGTGTGTTCAGACTCAGATGATATTTGCCGGTTCCATGATCGCCGCAGAAGGGGCAGCTTGCCTCAACCTCCTCGCTGTGAAGCGTTCGGTCATTGAGGACAAGCCCGCACCGTCTGGCGGCTTCCAGGATCGGCAGCTTCTGATAAGCCAGACGGCGCGCCCCCTTTCTGAAAAGTAAGGTTACGCCGCCTTCGGCATTGCAGTGCTGCCAGCCCGCACGGAAAGCTCCGCATTACGGACGCATTTGGCGAGGATCATCTGACTGGTCGGACGGATGTTGCTGAGATCGTCCACGGATTCCATGTTGTCGAAGAATACCGGATAATTGCGGCCGGTAAGCCGCTTCACCAGTTCGGATACCTCCGCGCCTGCCCGGATCTTCTCGGAGAGCGAGAGCCGATCGTAGCGGCGGCCGTTGTAGGTAAAGCGGAACACGTCCTTTAATTCGCCGGTCGTCTTGACCACATCGTAGAGCGAGATCTTCACACGGTTCAGCGCAAGTTTGGAAAACGTCAGTTCCGCGCGTTTGCTCATGTAGAGGATCACGTCTTTCATCATGATTTTCTTTTCCGTGATCTCATCCTCAATGGCTTTGATGCGCGTATCAAAGTCCTCCGGTGCAGCGCTCAGAACCTGCTGTGCGGCGGCAAGCTGCACCCGGCAGTCCTCCAGCGACGCTTTGCATTCCGCAAGGCGTTCACTGTCCGCGGGGCTCAGCGTACCGCATTCCATGCTGGCGCTCAGGTTCTGGATGCGTGCGCGAAGCTGCTCCAAGGTCTGCTGGCGCCGCGTATTCTGCTGTGCGGCAGCGGCCTGAAGCTGCTCCCGTTTCTGATTCAGCGCGTCGATCTCAGACTGGTATCTGACCAGATCATCCGCTTTGAACTGCTCGAACGTGCTTTGGCTTTTCTGCTCCAGCTCCTGAAGCTCAGCAATCTGACCTTTCAGCTGTGTGCCGTCGGCAGCGATTCTCTCCGTTTCCGCATGTAAAGCCTGACGGAACGCCGGATATTCCTGCTGGGAGAGCACGCGGCGGCAGACCGGGCAGCTTGTACCCGGCTGAAACCGCTTCAAAAGTGCGGCGTTCTGCTGATACTTCTTCCCGAGCGCCTGCACCTTTGCCGTATCCTCTGCCAGCGGGCCTGTGTATTTTGGCTGGTAGACCTCGGACGACCGAGCACCCAGCTTCGCGTGAAATTCTTGCAGCTTCGCGTCCAGTTCCGCCGTATCCGGCGTTTCCGGTGCCTCACCGGAAAGCTCCTCATACTGCTCGCTGGCCTGCACGAGCTGCTCCTGCAAATCCTCTAAATTGACGTTTTCAAACCGCCGTGCTTCCAGCGATGCGATCTCCTGCTGCAAGTCCTGAATCTGCGCAGTCAGTCCGTTAGACAGTTCTTTGCTGCTCTGCCGCTGCTTCTGCGCCAGATCCAGCTTGCCGCTCAGATAAACCGCGTTTTGTTCCAGTTCCCGAATTTCTTCCCGGCGATTCTTGAGAAACGTCTCAGGAGACGGAAGCTGTAAGCTGGACAGCCGCTGCTGCGTCTGCGCATTGAGCTGCGCCAGCACGTCAGCCTGCGGGATGGGCGGCAGATACCGCTCCAGCAGCTTCTTTCCATCCTCACCGAGTTCTTCAATGAAGTACAGGGGATTGAAAATGGAGAGAAACACATCCCGTTCGCCGAACATCTCGTTGAGATCCGTCTGCCGGATGGCATAGCCGTCGTAGGTGATGCTCATGCGATCCTTCTGCCGGCTGCGGGTCAGTTCATGCGCCTTTCCGGTATCATCCGTAAAGCGCATCGTGATCTGCAAGTCCGGATTCGTCTCGTTGTGCAGCCGGTCAATGCCGCGCTCGCCGAAAAAGGGAAGTCCTGTGACGGCAAATGCGATGGCGTCCGCCAGACTGGATTTGCCGCGGCCGTTGCCGCCAGTTACAATGGTAGGATTACCGAACGTGATCTCCATAGGCGCTTCATAGCATTTGAAGCCCGAAACGGTCATGCTGCTGATCTGAAAGCCTTTGATCTTTTCCATTTTGCTTACTGACACCTCCTATTACGCTGCCTGCTGCACGACCTGATAGCCGTCCAGCGTATAAAATGCGACGTTTCCCTGTTTCCGCATCGTGATCTGCGCGTCATAGAGCTGCGCACCGGGCATGAGCACGGGATGACTGCCCTGCGCGTAGACCTTCGCCTGCTTGCCCTCTGCGTTTTGTAGAACGGCGCAGACCAACGGCTGACCGGACATATCCTGCTGATTGCTCACCGACAGCACAACGTACTGGCAGACCTGTCGCGTCGTAAACGGAAGCGGCTGCTGCGATGGTTGCTGCGGCGCTTGCTGCTTTTGCGGCATAGCCGTCGGCGCAGCGTTCTGTGCCTGCTGTCCAGCCTGTCCGTCGCGCTTATAGCTGAGCTGTGCCTGTGCTGCGCCCGGAGATGTGGGAAGCTGATGCAGCTTATCCAGCAGTTCCAGATACGCGGCATTCAGCTTCGGCCGCTCGGTATCGCAGATCACATAGGAGTTGCCCTTCTGCTCGATCCTGACCCAGAGCGGCTTCGTCATCTTGTAGAGGACACGTCCAATGCCCCATTGCACGGCGGCGCGCTTCATCGAGTCGGACAAGCCGCCCTTAATGGGTTCAATGTCAGAATCCTCCGCACCGTCCCACTTTGTAATAAAGCCTTTGCCCTCAAAATAGATGGAAATGCCGCAGATCTGTGCGTCCTTCTTTCCGTTTCCGTGCCACGGCTTGTAGTCGTTGTACCAGTTCTCCGGTCCCACGACCTCATCCAAGCGGTCCTGAATGGCGCGGTTTGTGACATACGGAATGGCAAGGCCGCTGGTCTTGTCTTTCGACGTCACCTGAATGCGCCATTCAAGGTCTTCCGGCGCAAATGGCCGGGCCAGTTCTTCCCGGATGGTTTTTGCGTCTTTTGCCATACGTTTACCCTCCAATAAAGTCTTTCAAGGTCTTTCCGTTGGGGACCAGTACATCGGAATAGTAATACGATGGATCTTTGTCCTTCAGATGCTCCAGAAGGTCGCGGTACTCCAATTCCAGCTTGTTGTTCAGACGGTTGAAGCTGTGATCTCCGTTTGGAATGGACAGCAAAAATGCCGGGAGGCTTGCCAGCGCGTGCGGCGTTTTGTATTGTGGCAGAGCGTTTCTGCCAATGCAAATAGTCCCCATGGAACCGCCGACGTTTGAAAACGGATAGCGGTACATTACGGTCTCCATCGTCGGTCTTTCGTCCGCGACAACGCCCATCCTGCATCCGCTGACCTTACCTTCTGTGCCAACATGGAACGCAAAGACCAGTCTTGGCAGCGGAAAGTTCGGATATGCCGTCTCATGATAGCTGATGTCTGCGTATAAGTGCGGGTACCAGAGACAATATTCCTTGTTCCCGTTCGGATGGATTTTGACATGGATACAATCTGACGGCAGCAGTCCACTGTTGACATAATTCCATCTGGTGCTGTTTTTAATGCAGTCCAGAAACGCATCTTCCTGCACCGCTTTGCATTTTACGATCCCGTCTGTGTGCGTCTCGATGAGGACCTGTCCGTCCTCCGGAATGATCCGGATCCGCAGTTCGTCTTTGTTCATGCCGCCTCCAATTCCGGAACGTAGTGCTTCGCAAGCGCACGTTCCTTTCTAAGCAGGTTTTCCAGCTTCTGCACTTCTTCCGTGTACCATGCGTCAATGGAAAGCAGCGCTTCCAGCAGGTCAAGTTCATAGTGAAAATAACCGTCTGTTTCTACAATAAGGCCGCTCGACCACTCTGAGCTGATCTTTTTCTGGTAACCCCAGCCCATACCGCCGTTCAGACAGCAGGAATAAAGCGTAGCAGAGAGCATTTCCTCGGCTTTTTTGACGTATGGATTTTCCGAGAGCTTCATGCTGTGAAGGCTCCCGTATTCCCGGATCAGCCGGTAATACTGCATCATGCTGCGAAAGCTGAAATACCAGTGATCGTATTCATAGTCCTCATTGAATTTCTGATCCATATAATCCGTGGCGGCGATCAGAAGCTCATAATAGACCTCATACAGGTCATCGCTCGATGTCGTGATATCACGCTCCAACAGCCGATCCAGTTTCCCGTATTCGTAGAACATACGAGCCGCTCTGACTGTTTGAAGTGAACAGCATATAGATTCATAGTCCATAACTGCGCCTCCTTAACAAAATTTCCGCTGCGCAGCGGCTTTCGGGTTGGAATGGTCAAAAGTGCTGCGTAGGTGATTCAAACGGTGTTCCCGATCCTCTGCATCAGACAATGCGCTGTACAAGCTGTCAATATCTTCTTCGGTAAATGCCTCGAAATCAAGATCAGCAAAACAGATGCAATCATCATTTTTCAGCGGATCTAGAATATGCGTCAGCACATACGGCGGAACATTTTCAGGTTCCGGTACCGGCATATGCGGCAGCGCCTCCAGTCCCTTAAAGAGCTTGGAAAGATCAATCTTCATGATTCGGTTTCTCCCATATCAGCTTCACCACGCAGATGGCATAGTCCTTCATATTGCAGAGGATCTTTTTGTGCTCATCCTCTGTCATATACGACCGGCCTTCGCGCAGGAAATAGATCCCGCAGTCCGGCATCAGCTCTCCAAACATGCTGGCGATGTGCCACTCCATGTGGGAGCGCGCTTCGGCGGTATCTCCCTTGAGATAGGCCGTACACATCTTGGTATCTCCGACGGTCTGCTCGTTCCCGATCTCCAGATGCTCCATGAAGCCGTCCAGATGTGCCTTTGCGCGCTCATCCAACTGATGCTTCGCAGATGCGTAGAAGTACAGGAACAGCGCCGGTTCGTTTCTGCCCAGAATGACGCTGTATGGGCTGGACACTTTCTGACCCCATGCGCCGCCGGACGGCTCGAACCGTGTGCAGAGCTTTCCCATCTGCGGGAGTATCCGCTCGGTGACCTGCTGCCAGACGGCTTCGCGCGCCGTCTGGTCATCTTCTTCTGTGACAGGTACGATCATTGCAAGATTTGTAGTTGACATAACTCCTCCTAACTCAACGCTAAAAATCCATTCGGCGTCAGGACATTGAAGATCATCTTGTTGCTGACGACCTCGTGCACTTCTGCGCCGGTATGGTTTCCGCGCTGGTCAAACTGTTCTTCACGTTCTGCGTTTTTGACCTTCGCGATACGTCCTTTGATGATGTGCGGGGTATCGCATTCGATCAGTCCGTTGATCATCCCGGAGCCGCCGATGAGACCGATCTGCCCAATGGAAAGGGGTAGGAGCGGCCGTTTCTCTGCGCTGTCCAGCGCGCTTTTCTCATTCAGCAGTTGTTTGAAGCTGCCGGAATGCGTCAGCTGGCGTTCCAGCTCCTTCTCGTTGAACCGTTCGCCGCGAAAGACCTCAACGGTCTTTGTAACGGCGGGCAGCGCATAGCGGTGTTCCTCCAGCTCCGTGACACACGGGATCATCTCCGGGGTCAGCGTCTGCACACCCAGCCGGTCGGCTGTTTCGTCGTCCTCCGCAGGCTTCTTCCGAAGTCCCAGCACGACCGCCTGATGGAATCTGGAAAACTCGCCGCTTGTAAATTTCCAGACAGAAAGGTCCGAGAAGTTCTCCGCGAGGATTTTACAGATGTCCGGCGTCAGCCGATAATACGGCACGATGTAGACGAGCAGACCGCCCAGCATGAGCGCCCGGATGCTCTGCACCAGAAACTGCTTTTCGCTGCGCACCCGGCTGCCGCCCTCGGTTAGAACGGACAGATACGGCGGATTCAGAAACAGCACATGAAACGCCTCTCGGCTGATCTGGCTGTGAAAGAAGCTTCCGAAGCCGACACGGTGAAGTCTTGTCTGCGCTTCCTCCGCACGGTGTTCGTCCAGCTCCATGCCGTAGGTGCAGCAGTTGTTGCCGTTGGCAAGCTGCCGGAGCGCCTTGCCGCAGCCGCAGCATGGATCGAGCAGATTGGTTGTCACGCCCTCTGGAAACGCGATCCCGCGCAGAATGTGCGTGATATTTTCCGGGTCTGTCGGGTAATAGCCCATGCGGACATGGTTCATCAGCCGCCCGATCACTGCTGCATTGACGGTATCTGCCTGCGGAAGTGATTTCGCAAAGCCGGTCAGGACTTCATACACAGGCTTGTACGCTCTGGACATGAGATCAAAGCGTCGCAATCCCGTTTGGAGCTGCCCGGCTTTTCCTGCCAGCGCGGACTCCTCCAATTCCAGAAGATTGCGCTGTGCATCGCCGAGTGCCGCAAGCAGCGCATCCCGCGTTTTCTGCAATTCCAGATAGTAGGCATACGCACGCTGCGGCTGCGCCGTGCGGTATTTCTCCACACCGGCGCGGCATTTAAGAAGGCGCTGGCTGCCGCGCAGAATGGCTTCCGCCGTCTGCCGAAGCTGTTCCAATGCGTAAAAGGAGCATTTCTGCTCCTTCTGCAATTCCTGTTCCATCTCGGTTGACCTCACGCCGCAGGCTGAATGCTCTCAGCCGCAAAGTCAAAGACCGGCGCGTTTTCCTCCGGCGTACCGGGGAGAATGCGCATGGTGTAGCCTTTGTCCCGCAGCAGCTTGAACGTGCCGATCATGCGCTGAAGCTCGAAATCGTCCGCGTCATTTGCATCATCCGCGCAGGCGGCCTTTTCCGCCGCCTGCTGTGCAAGCACCTCCTGCACAATTTTTGCGATGTTTGCCTTTGTTTCAGCATCTTCCGGTGTGTCAGAGGGTTCTTCCACCGGCGCTTCCGTGCGCGGCTTCTCAAACATGCCCTGCGGCCGGCTTGCCGTCAGGCGCAGCCAGAAGGTGCGCAGCATGGAAAGAAGCAGCGTCAGGAGCATGCCGCGCGGCTTCGGCGTCAGATGCACGATCTCCTCCGCGTCCGCTTCGCCGATCTCACTGACCGCCACGGTCAGGCTGGGAGCCTTGACATAGTTAGCGGAGAAAAAACGGGAGACAGCGGCGCTTTCCGAGACCAGCGCCTCATTGACGCTGACGCGCTGCGCCAGCAGCCTCCGGCAGATGACCGTGCCGCATTCCAGTTCGGTCACGTCCACGATATCCGCGGAAACCTCACCGGCGGTAATAAACCCTCTGCCGGAAATATGCTTCGCTTTCAGACCGTTCGTGACGTGCAGATGCCCGTGGACGATCACATCGTCCGTGACGAGCGTTTCATAGTTGTAGGTCGCACCAGCAGGGATATAAACTGTTTTCATGTTCAAAATTCCTTTCTTTTTATGTCTTCCTTTTTTACGCTGCTACCTGTTCTTCTCTGAGCCGTACCGGGAGGACGATGGCGGAGCTGTTGCCCGCAATGAGCGAGATCGCGCCCAGCGGGCTGGTCAGCCGCATCGTCACCAGTTCCTGCTTTTCAAACTGCGTGAGCGCATCCAGCATGAATCTTGCGTCAAAGCCAAAGATAATGCTGCTTTCTGCGCTGATGGAAACCGCCGCTTTGTAGAGGCAGTCCTTCGCACGCAAGGTCAGCAAGCCATTCTCAAACCGGACATAAGGCTTGTCTGTCTTTCCGATGCAGGCCAGCAGATATTTCAGGGCCTGCACAAAGTCTTTCCGATGGAAGCAGAATTCCTCATTCCACTTCTGCGGAACGATGTTCTCATAAATAAGAGGTGTG
>ENA-ORNY01001987-ORNY01001987.1-human-gut-metagenome-genome-assembly--contig:-NODE-1987-length-10876-cov-5.686443_pt1 | contig 10876 bp, 9 predicted proteins | sample MGYA00242122_ERZ509036 | MGnify/ENA primary metagenome ERZ509036 (study PRJEB26280, sample SAMEA2338696) | human gut metagenome | biome: human gut; feature: human-associated habitat; material: faeces...
CCGACCGGATATCGCCGGGCGTCAGGCCCAGCTTCCGCTTCTCCCGGGGCGCTGCCTTCTGCTTTTCAGGCGGATTCTTTTTCTCCTTGTGCTTTTTCTGTTTTTTGGGCTTTTTCGGGGGACGCGGCACGATCTGCATCCGCACAGGCCCCGCTGCGGCGGTAACGCGCAGCTCCTGCCCGAAGGCAATGCGCACCCCTACCCGCAGAAACAGCGCCGCCACGATCAGTGCCAGCAATATGCCCAGTATCCACAGTGCGACCATGCGGGGTCCCCCTTCCTGTAATTATTGTTCCGGCTCCTGAACGGCGCCGTCGTCATTCAGCCGCAGCTGTCCGTCGGCCTCCAGGCCCGGAATCTCCGGCAGATCGTCCAGCGAGTTCAGATGAAATGCCCGCAGAAACGCCTTGGTGGTGCGGTACAGCCGGGGCCGTCCCGGCACCTGCAGCCGCCCGCACTCCTCGATCAGGTGCCGGTCCAGCAACAGGCCCACGGTGTAGGCGCTGTCCACGCCGCGAATTTGGTCCACATAGGCCCGGGTGGTGGGCTGATAGTAGGCGATGATGGTCAGCACCTCCAGGGCCGGCTGGGACAGCTTCGCGGGCTTGCGGATCTCGAAGGCCCGGCGGATCAGGTCGGCGTACTCCGGGGCGGAGCACAGCTGCCAGGTATCCTCCATCCGCACCAGGCGCATGCCCCGGCGCTCGTAGCTGTAGTAGTCCGCCAGGCGGCGCAGCACCTGGTCCACGGTGTCCCGGTCCAGGTCCAGGGCCACGGCGATGCGGTCCGCCGCCACCGGCTCCCCGGAGGCAAACAGAATTCCCTCCACCGCGGCCTCTATTTCTTTCATTTCCATTGCTTCCATATTTTATTCCTCGGCGTTTTCCGGGTCCTCCCGGCAGGTAACGGTGCAGTCGGCGGCGGGCCCGGCCAGCCGGATGATCCGGCTGCGGCACAGCTCCAGCACCGCCATAAACGTGGCCACCAGTTCGCTGCGGCTGCGGCTGCCCCGGAACAGCAGCAGAAACCGGGTGATGCCGCCCTCCTTCAGCCGCCGGACGATCTCCTTGGCCTTCTGCTCCACGGAATAGGGCTCCCGCCGGACGATCTCGTCAAAGGCCCGCAGAGGCGGCGTTTCCGCCTGGCCCCGGCGGTCGGTGACCTCCTGCATGGCGATGACCAGGTCGGCGGGCTGCTGGTCGTATTCATATACCTTGCCCCGCTCCATAGGCTCGGGGTCCCGGGTCAGGATGCTGCGGCCAAACTCGCCCATGGGGCCCAGCAGCTCCGCCAGGCGGCGCACCCGGGCATAGGCCTCGCCCCGCTGGCGCTCCGCCAGGGACTGGATCAGGGCGTCCATCTCGTTTTTGGCCTCCTCGTCCTCCAGGGACAGGAGCATCCGGGTCTTGATATACATCAGGTGGGCGGCCATGGTCACAAACTCGCTGGCCACCTCCAGGTCCATCTCCTTGCGCCGGTCCAGATAGGCCAGATACTGGTCCAGGATCAGGGCAATGGGGATGTCCTGTATCTCGATTTTATTCTTGCTCAGCAGAAACAGGATCAGGTCCAGAGGCCCCTCGAAATCCTGAAGCTCCTCTTTTCCCTGAACCACCTTTTCCAGCTTATAAATGGGACTTTCCAATTGCCTGTACCCTCTTAAAAGCCGACCACGCGGCAGAATAGCTCATAGGTCCACTGGATGGCGGCGCTCATCCATCTGTCCCCCACGCCCAGCAGCACCACCGCCCACAGCAGGAGCATGCCGTATCGCTCGTAGCGCAGCATGGTGTTGTAGGCCCGGTCAGGAAGCAGAGAGAACAGCACCTTGCTGCCGTCCAGCGGCGGGATGGGGATCAGGTTGAACAGCCCCAGACCCAGCGACAGGATGGCCGTGGTCAGCAGAAAGGTCAGCAGCTGCTGGTTGGCGGCGGAATACGGGGCATAGTCATACACCAGCCGCCCCGCAAACAGCAGCACCAGCGCCAGCAGGAAGTTGGACACCGGCCCCGCCAGGGCCGTCAGGGCCATGCCCTGCTTGGGGCGGCGGAAATACCGGGGGTCCACCGGCACGGGCTTGGCCCAGCCGAAGCCCACCGTTACCATCATCAGCAGGCCGAACCAGTCGATGTGCCGCAGAGGGTTCAGGCTCAGCCGCCGGGCCCGTTTGGCCGTGGGGTCCCCCAGGGCCAGAGCCGCCAGGCCATGGCACGTTTCATGCACCGTCAGGCACAGGAACACCGACACCAGCCGCAGAACCATATCCCGCAGGGAGCCAAAGTCCAGCGCATTCCACAAATTTTCCAGGTATCCCACAGGACTTCCTCCCCAAGTTAGCATATAAGCGCATTATATCAGAAACTTCCACCGATTACAAGCAAAAAAGAACAGCCGCCCGCCGGGGCGGCTGTTCTGCCGATATTTGGCCGTTTTTTCAGAGCTTCCGCACCGCCACGTCGCACAGCTGCACGCCGATGCCCCGGCTGCGGACGGCCTGATTTCCCTTGTCCAGCAGCTTTTCGCGGTTTTTGGTCACCAGCTGCACCAGCAGCTGGTCCTTCTGCTCCTGGCTCATGGTCCCCAGTACCGTCCGGGCCACGGAGGCCGCCACGTCCGGATTCCCGGCCAGGACGTTTCCCAGGATGCCGCCCTTTTCCTCCCGGCGCAGCTTCTCCGCCACCGCAGGAATCAGATACTCCGCAATGGAGTCATAGTCGATGTCGTCCACCAGAATACGCAGTTCTAACATAGGTTCTCCTTTTGCAAAAACCGGGCTGGGTTTCACGCCCAGCCCGGTTGCTGTTTCGTTACGCCTTGGGGCCTGCGGCCACCACTTCCGCGCTCATGCGGGTATACTTCTTGAAATTCTCCACAAAGCTGGCCGCCAGCTTCCTGCAGCTGGCCTCATAGGCCGCCTGATCCTCCCAGGTGTTGGCGGGGATCAGCAGCTCGCTGGGCACGCCCTCGATGGAGGTGGGCACCTGGACGCCGAAGGTGGGGTCGGTGACGAACTCCGCCTTCTCGATCTCGCCGGTCAGGGCCGCGGTGACCATGGCCCGGGTGTAGCGGAGCTTCATGCGCTTGCCGGTGCCGTTCCAGCCGGTGTTCACCAGGTAAACCTTTGCGCCGGACTTTTCCACCTTGTCCGCCAGCATGGCGGCGTATACAGAGGGATCCAGGGGCAGGAAGGGCTCGCCGAAGCAGGTGGAGAAGGTAGGCACAGGCTCGGTGACGCCGATCTCCGTGCCGGCTACCTTGGAGGTGAAGCCGGAGACGAAGTAGTACATGGCCTGGTTCTTATCCAGCTTGCTGATGGGAGGCAGCACGCCGTAGGCGTCCGCCGTCAGGAAGATCACCGTCTTGGGCACGCTGGGGCTCATGCCGGACAGCTCGGCGTTGGGGATATACTCCACGGGATAGCCCACGCGGGAGTTGACGGCCAGGGAGTCGTCGTCGAAGTCGAACTCACGGGTGTCGGGATCCATGACCACGTTCTCTACCAGCGCGCCGAACTTAATGGCATTGTAGATCTCCGGCTCACCCTCGGGGCTCAGGTTGATGCACTTGGCGTAGCAGCCGCCCTCGAAGTTGAAGACGGAGTCGTCCGCCCAACCGTGCTCGTCATCGCCGATGAGCATACGGTTGGGATCGGCGGACAGCGTGGTCTTGCCGGTGCCGGACAGGCCGAAGAACACGGCGCTGTCGCCGTTCTTGCCGATGTTGGCGGAGCAGTGCATGGGGAACACGCCCTGCTTGGGCAGCACATAGTTCATCACGGAGAAGACGGACTTCTTGATCTCGCCGGCGTACTGGGTGCCGCAGATCACCACCTCGTGGGCCTCGTAGTCCACCAGAATGGCGGCCTCGCTGCGGGTGCCGTCGATCTCGGGGATGCACTTGAAGCCGGGGGCGGCGATGATGGTATAGTCCTCCTTAAAATCCTTCAGCTGCTCGGCCGTGGGGCGGCGCAGGAGCTGGTGGATAAAGAGATTCTGGCTGGCCAGCTCGTTGACGATGCGGAAGGCCTTGGTGTACTTGGGATCGGCGCCGGCAAAGCCGTCAAAGATAAAGATCTCCTTGCCCTGCAGATAGGCGATGACCTTGGCGCGGATGGCATCGAACTTGGCCTTCTCGATAGGACGGTTCACCTTGCCCCAGGCGATGTCGTCATGGACGGCAGGGGTGTCCACGATAAACTTGTCATTGGCGCTGCGGCCGGTGTATTTTCCGGTCTTGACCACCAGGGCGCCGGTGTTGGACAGCGTACCCTCGCCGCGGCAAAGCGCGTGCTCGGTCAGCTGCGCGGGGGTCAGATTACGATAGACCGCCTTGGCGTTGATGATACCCAGCTTTTCCAGTCCGTAAGTTTCCATTTGCAAAACCTCCTGTTTGAAATGTCACCGCGTCCGCCGCCGGCGGCGCGTTGCTTGCTTGTTCACCTTGGATTATACCATACGTTTAGGACAGTTAACAGTCCTTTTTCGCATTTTTCCTGAAAATCTTTCTTTATCTCTGAAAAATTTTTATCATTTCATTCGGTGAGCGCACAGTGGCAAAAACCGTTCCGCCGCCGGATCCCGATCGCATACTTTCTCTTTACGCAAGGATAACACCGTATTATGATAATGTCAATTTGCGAAAACCACGATTTTCTAAGAGGAGCGCCGCACTATGGCACACAAGATACCCATATGTGAAATACCTCTCGCCCCTGCTGCTGTCCAGCCTGAACGGCGTGGTGATACTCAACGGCGTTAGCGGCGGTACACGGAGCGCCGTGTTTTTCTCCGTGCTGCTGGGCGAAACGCTGACGCCGCCCGCTGGCTGGACGCGGCTATGATGCTGAGCAGTGCCATGCTGGCGGAATTCGTACATCCGCACAAGCAGCAAAAGTGACCTTCCCTTTCTCTCCCATGCAAAGAGTAAAACCTCCGACTGAGTCGGAGGTTTTGCTTTATTTGGCGCATATCTCGCTGATGGCTGCCAGGAGCTCCGTTTTGCCAGTGCCCTTCTCGGCGGAAAAGGGGATCAGCAGTGCCTCCTCCGGCAGGGTCAGTGTCTGGCGGATCAGGGCCAGGTTAGGCTCGATCTCGCTCTTTTTCAGCTTGTCCAGCTTGTTGGCCACAACGATGACCGGGCAGCCGGTGCCCTTGAACCAGTCGCACATGGTCACGTCATCGGCGGTGGGCTTGTGCCTCGCATCCACGATCAGCACGCCCAGGGTAATGAGCCCCTCCTCGGCGAAGTAACGCTCCATCAGGCGGCCCCAGCGGTCGCGCTCCTCCTTGGAGACCTTGGCATAGCCGTAGCCGGGCAGGTCGGTGAAGTATAGCCTGCCGTCGATGTCAAAATAGTTGATCTGGCTGGTCTTACCGGGGGTAGCGCCCACCCGGGCGAAATTCTTGCGGCCCAGCAGCCGGTTGATCACGGAGGACTTGCCCACGTTGCTGCGCCCCGCGAAGGTGACCTGGGGCTTTCCGTCGCGGATAAATGTCTCCGCCCTTACAGCCGAGAGCACGAACTCCGCCTTATTAAAGTTGATCGCCATGACGCACCTCCTGCATAGCCGGACTGCCCATCACCGCCAGATGCTCCACCGCCGCCTCTTTTTTCGGCAGGGTCAGTGCATGGGCAAACACGGCGTCCACCGTCTCGGCAGTGATAAAGCGCAGCGCCTCCCGTACGGCGGGATCGATGTCCGCCAGATCCTTCTCGTTTTCCCGGGGAATGATGACGGTCCGGATGCCGCTGCGCTTGGCGGCCATGGTCTTTTCCCGCAGGCCGCCGATGGGCAGCACGCGGCCCCGCAGCGTCACCTCGCCGGTCATAGCCACGTCATGGCGCACGGCGCGGCCCGTCAGGGCCGACAGCATAGCCGTGGCGATAGCGATGCCGGCGGAGGGGCCGTCCTTGGGCACCGCACCCTCCGGAAAGTGGACATGAATGTCCTTGGTCTTATAGAAATCCGGGACAATGCCCAGCTCGGCGGCACGGCTCCGCAGGCAGGTATAGGCCGCCTTTACGGACTCCTGCATCACCTGGCCCAGATTGCCGGTAAGCTCCAGCTTGCCGGTGCCGTCCATCACACCGGCCTCCACCTCCAGCAGCTCGCCGCCCACTTCGGTCCACGCCAGACCGTTGACCACGCCGATCTGGTCGATCTTGCTGCGGGTATCCTCGGCATAGGGCGGCGTATCCAGGAATTCACGCAGGCTCTTATCTGTAATGTCCATGCGCTTTACACCCGTTTCCACCAAACGCATGGCGGCGCGGCGGCACAGCTTGCCCAGCTGGCGCTCCAGCGTGCGGACGCCGGACTCCTTGGTGTAGTCGGTGATGATGGCCCGCAGGGCTTCATCGTCCAGGCGCAGCTGGCCGCGGCGGATGCCGTTCTCCTTCAGCTGCTTGGGCAGCAGATGCTCGCGGGCGATGTGCAGCTTTTCCTCGTCGGTGTAGCTGCCCAGCTCGATGACCTCCATGCGGTCGAGCAGCGGACGGGGTATGGTGGACGTGGTGTTGGCGGTAGTAATGAACATCACGCGGCTCAGGTCCACGGGCAGCTCGATGAAGTGGTCGCGGAAAGCCCCGTTCTGCTCGCTGTCCAGCACCTCCAGCAGGGCCGAAGCCGGGTCGCCCCGCATATCGCTGGCCAGCTTGTCGATCTCATCCAGCACCAGCAGAGGGTTCATGGTACCGGCGCGGGTCAAGGCCTCGATAATGCGGCCGGGCATAGCGCCGATATACGTCTTGCGGTGGCCGCGGATATCCGCCTCGTCCCGCACGCCGCCCAGACTCAGCCGGGCGCACTTGCGGTTCATAGCCTTGGCCACGGACAGGGCCACGGAGGTCTTGCCCACACCGGGAGGCCCCACCAGGCAGAGTATCCTGCCCTTGGCGTCCGGGTTCAGCTGCCGCACGGCGATAAACTCCAAAATGCGCTGCTTGACCTTATCCAGGCCGTAGTGGTCCTTGTCCAGTATCTTTCGGGCCTGTGCCACATCCGCCCTCTCCCGGGTGAATTTGTGCCAGGGCAGCTCCAGACACACATCCAGATAGTTGCGTATCACCGAGGCCTCGGCGCTGCCGAAGGGCTGCTTGCCCAGGCGCTCCACCTCTTTTGTCAGCTTGGTATGTATCTCGTCCGGCAGGTCCGCCGCCTGTATCCTGGCGGTGTACTCCTCCAGTTCCTCGTCGCCGTCATCCCCCAACTCATGCTGCAATACCTTCACCTGCTCCCGCAGGATCATGTCCTTCTGTACCTGGGCCACGCGGCGGCGCACCTTCTGCTCCATCTCGCTCTCCAGTGAGATGACGTCCACCTCATGGGTCAGGATATCATTGACGATACGCAGGCGCTTATCCGGGTGCAGCTCCTCCAGCACCCGCTGGCGGTCCTGGTGCCGCAGGGTGATATTCTGGGCGATCAGGTCGGCCAGACGGCCGGTATCACTGCAATCCAGCACCGCAGCGGCGAAGTCTTCGCCGATGCCGTTGGCCAGCTCGCGGTATTCACCGAAGAGCACATAGGTTCGGCGTATCAGTGCCTCGCTGCGGGCCGTATGGCGGGCCGCCATCTCGGGCAGCAGTTCGGCCTGGGCCTGTAAAAACGGCTTTTTCTGCCACAGGCGGTGCAGCCGTGCCCGGCTCTCACCCTCCGCGATGACACGCACCGTGGTGTCCGAGGTCTTGATGATCTGCAAAATATGACACACCGTGCCGATGGTGTACAGATCCTCCTCTCCCGGCTCCGCCGTGGACAGGTCCTTCTGCGTCACCGCCAGCAGCCGGCGGTCATTCTCCATGGCGTTGTCCAGAGCAAAGATGGAGATATCGCGCTCCGCGTCAAAGGACACCGTCTGCCCGGGGAAAGCCGTCAAGCCGCGCAGTGCCAGCACCGGAATGTTCCGGGTGATCGTTTCCATAGTTGCCTCCTTTCTCCCGCCGGACGGCGGGCGTTGGGAAAAGGGTAGTATCCGAACTGCCGGAAAAGCCTTGGCTTTTCCGGCAGTCTGAGTCTCTGTTAAGACGCCGGGGCGGTGGAGGTCTTCTCCGCCGTGCCGGTCTTGAATTTAGCGCGCTGCGCCACCTTTTCCGGGTCGTGCAGCACCGTGGGCTCGGCATCCCCGTCCACACACGCCTTTGTGATGGTCACATCGGTGATGGTGGGGTCGGAGGGCACATCGTACATGACCTTGGTCAGCAGTCCCTCCATCACCGCCCGCAGACCGCGCGCACCGATGTTCCGTGCCAGCGCGGTGTCCGCCACCGCCTCCAGCGCGTCCTGATTGAAATGCAGCTCCACGCCATCGTAGCTGAGCAGCTTCTGGTACTGCTTCACCAGCGCGTTCTTCGGCTCGGTGAGGATACGCACCAGATCCTCCCGGGTCAGCCCCTGCAGGGCGGTGATGACCGGCATACGGCCTACCAACTCGGGGATGATGCCAAACTTCAGCAGATCGTGGGGCTGGACCTGCTGGAACAGTTCGCCGGTATGGCGCTCTTTTTTGCTCTGCACCGCATTCTCAAACCCCATGCTGCGCTTGCCCACCCGGTCCTCGATGATCTTTTCCAAACCGTCGAAGGCGCCGCCGCAGATAAACAGGATGTTGCTGGTATCCAGCTGGATAAACTCCTGATGGGGGTGCTTGCGCCCGCCCTGGGGCGGCACATTGGCGACGGTACCCTCCAGGATCTTCAGCAGCGCCTGCTGCACGCCCTCGCCGGACACATCGCGGGTGATGGACGTATTCTCGCTCTTGCGAGCGATCTTGTCGATCTCATCCACGTAGATGATGCCCCGCTCGGCCAGCTCCACGTCGAAATCCGCCGCCTGCAAAAGCCGCAGCAGGATGTTCTCCACATCGTCGCCCACGTAGCCGGCCTCCGTCAGGGTCGTGGCGTCGGCAATGGCGAAGGGCACCTTCAGAATACGGGCCAAAGTCTGGGCGAACAGCGTTTTGCCGGAGCCGGTGGGGCCCAGCATCAGAATGTTGCTCTTTTGAAGCTCCACATCGTCGCCGCCGCCGAAATAGATCCGCTTATAGTGATTGTAGACCGCCACGGACAGCGCTACCTTGGCGGCTTCCTGTCCAATGACATATTCATCCAGCACCGCCCGGATCTCCTTGGGGGTGGGCAGCTGATCGGGGACGTCCTCCAAGGGAGTGGTCTCCGGGCCGTCGAACCCCTCGTTCAGAATGCTCATGCAAAGCTGCACGCACTCGTCGCAGATGCGCACGCCGGGGCCCTGGATCATACGATGGACCTGCTGTTCCCGCTTTCCGCAAAAGGAACAGCGCAGGGCCTTTTTGCCTTCGTCACTCATGGTATTACCTCTTTTACTTCTTAGCAGTGATGATCTTATCCACCAGACCGAAGTCCTTGGCCTCGTCAGCCGTCATCCAGTGGTCCCGCTCGGAGGCCGCCTTGACCTCTTCGGCGGTCTTACCGGTGTTGGACGCCAGGATCTCATTCAGGTTCTTCTTGATCCGCAGGAAGTGCTCCACGTCGATCTCCATGTCCGTGACCTTGCCCTGCGTACCTGCGGAGGGCTGGTGGATCATAATTTCGGCGTTGGGCAGCGCGATCCGCTTACCCTTGGCGCCGGAGGACAGCAGGAAAGCTCCCATGGACGCAGCCATGCCCACGCAGATGGTAGACACGTCGCACTTGACGTACTGCATGGTATCGTAGATGGCCATGCCGTCCGTCACGGAGCCGCCGGGGCTGTTGATATAAAGCTGAATATCCTTATCCGGGTCCTGGGCCTCCAGATACAGCATCTGGGCCACTACCAGACTGGCGGTGGTGGCGTTGACCTCCTCGCCCAGGAAAATGATCCGGTCATTCAGCAGACGGGAGAAAATGTCGTAGGACCGCTCGCCGCGGTTGGTCTGCTCTACAACATAAGGGACTAAGCTCATAAGTTGACCTCCTTTTGTAACGCGGCACATTTACAGCGCAAATCGTGCCTGATAAACCATTCTCTCATGATACCACGGGTACCATGAGAGAATGTGTCGAATCTGTAAAATGTACCGTGATCGCCGCGAAAAAGTTTCGCCTTTATTCGGCTTCCTTTTCTTCCTTCTTGGCAGCCTTCTTAGCGAAAGCCTTCTTGGGCTTCTCCTCGCCCTCGGCGGTCTCAGCCTTCTTGGTGGTCTTCTTGGCAGGCTTCTTCTCCTCACCCTCGGCAGTCTCAGCCTTCTTAGCGGTCTTCTTGGCAGGCTTCTCGGCGGTAGCGCTGTCCACCACCACGGCCACGGCCTTCTGGGTCAGGATCTGATCGTGGACCTGCTCCTTGGAGAGATACTTCTTGACCATCTCCACATCCATGCCGAACTGCTCAGCCATCTTTGCGAACTCGGCTTCCACGTCCTCATCGCTGGCCTCGATGTTCTCAGCCTTGATGATGGCGGCGGTAGCCAGATCCATCTTCACCTGACGCAGAGCGGGCATATCACGCCAAAATGATCCGGAAGGAGGTGGAGATGCGGCATGAATAAATTCAGAAGACCCGGAAGGCGGACTATCGCCGACGAGGAGCGCGAAAAAAAGGAACATGATCTTCAGGGCACGCGGCGGCAGTTCTGCAACCGCTATACGGTCATTGCCGTCGTCTTCATACTCGTCTGCATAGTATATATAGTTTCGATAGCCCGCATACAGCTCAACTACAAGCCGTCGGCGGGCGGCAACGACAAGACCAAGTACGCTTTCTCGTTCGCCGACTTCCTCGAAAACGGTATCTTCAAGAACAGCGCCTTCAACAAGATCACGGCGCCGAAAGAGCACGTGTTCTACCCGGACTTCGGCCACGAAAACCTGCCGGGCAGCGGAGATGCGACCCTGCAATGGTTTATCGATGAGCTGCTTT
>ENA-ORNY01001990-ORNY01001990.1-human-gut-metagenome-genome-assembly--contig:-NODE-1990-length-10862-cov-8.821597_pt1 | contig 10862 bp, 7 predicted proteins | sample MGYA00242122_ERZ509036 | MGnify/ENA primary metagenome ERZ509036 (study PRJEB26280, sample SAMEA2338696) | human gut metagenome | biome: human gut; feature: human-associated habitat; material: faeces...
AGCCGAGCGTGGTTATCGTCGACGTGGGGTGCCTAGCCACCCTCACGCCCGAGCAGTTCGCCGACGGCTGCGGCGAGGTCGTCAAGCACGCCGTGATCGCCGACCCGGAGCTTTTCGCCGAGCTGGAGAAGACCCCGCTCACGCTGGAGCTGCTCAACCGCGATGTGGCGCGCGTAGCGCTCATCATCGCCCGCAATATCGACATCAAGCGCGCCGTGGTTGTCGCCGACGAGCGCGAGACCAACCAGCGCAAACTCCTCAACTTTGGACACAGTGCCGGACACGCTGTCGAGGCCTGCGAGCACTTTGAGCTCGGCCACGGCAACTGCGTGTCGATCGGCATGGGCATCATCACGCGCGCCGCGGCCCTGCACGGCGTCTGCGATGCAGAGCTGCCCGGTCGCATCGAGGAGCTCTGCGCGCGCCACGGTCTCAAGACCCGCTGCGACTTGGATGCCGACGCCGTCTTTGCCGAGGCACTGCACGACAAAAAACGAGCCGGTGACACCATCGACCTGGTAATTCCGCATGGCATTGGCCGTTGCAGCATCGACCGCACGCCGCTTTCCACCTTCCACGATTTAATTGCCGAGGGCCTCGGCCAGAAGGGAGACGCTTCCGCATGCTAGCCCGCATCACCCCGTCCCCGCTCAAGGGCGCTGTTCCCGCCATCGCGTCCAAGTCGATGGCGCACCGCCTGATCATCTGCGCCGCACTCGCCAACGGCGAGACACACGTCACCTGCAACACCACCTGCGCCGACATCGAGGCTACGGTGCGTTGCCTTACGGCACTGGGCGCTCGCATCGAGACCGTCGAGGACGGCTTCCAGGTCCACCCCACCATGAAGAGTATTGAGTTTGGCCTGCTCAAGGCCCTTGCCGGCGGAACGCTTGACTGCGGCGAAAGCGGCTCCACGCTCCGCTTTATGTTGCCCGTCGCCTGCGCGCTGGGCGCAGAAGCAACTTTTGTGGGTCAGGGACGCTTGGGCGCCCGCCCGCTGTCCCCGCTCTCGGACGAGATTATCGCCGCCGGCTGCGACCTACAGGGCCTGGGCGGTTTTCCGCTCAAGACGAGCGGACGCATGCGCCCGGGCACCTTTGTGCTGCCGGGCAATGTGAGCTCGCAGTACATCTCCGGCCTGCTGCTGGCAGCCCCGCTACTGGCCCAGCCCTCCTGCGTGCAGGTGACCGGCCTCATTGAGAGCCGCCCCTACATCAACCTGACGATCCAGGCCATGAAGGCCTTTGGCGTCGAGGTCAACGTCGAACGTATTCCGGCCAAGGACGGCCAGCCCGAAGTCACGAACTTCCGTGTGAGCAGCGGCTCGTACCGCACGCCCGGCAGCGTGGCCGTCGAGGGCGACTGGTCCAACGCCGCCTTTTGGCTGTGCGCCGGCGCCATCGGCACCGACCCCATCACCGTCGAGGGTGTGTCGCTGAGCTCCGCACAGGGCGACCGCAACGTGCTTGCCGCGCTTTCGCGCTTTGGCGGGACGGCGACGCTGGACTTTTTCCACGCGCTGGGCCTTCTGACCACGGCAGAGCCGTCCGGGCGGGTCTATCCCCTGTCCGATCAGTCCAACAGCGTTGTGGACGTGCTGCGGTTCGCCGCTGCGCAGGCGGGCGTGCAGCTCGTCTGCGGCTTCGACGCGCAGAGCGTGAAGAAAAAAGCGCGCGGCTATCAGGTCACAGGCGCGGACAGCAGCGCGTATTTTGGAGATAAGCTGATCATTGCCTGCGGCGGCTGCGCGGGAAAGGCGCTGGGCGGAACGATGTCCGGCTACGAGCTTCTTTCGCAGCTCGGCCACAGCCGCACGGCGCTGCACCCCAGCCTCACGCAGATCCGCACGGACCCGGCCCCCATCCGGGGGCTGAAGGGCGTTCGGGCCGACTGCCGCATCCGTCTGCGCGCAGACGGCAGAACGCTGCTGGAGGACGCGGGCGAGGTGCAGTTTACCGAGACGGGCGTTTCCGGCCCAGTTGCATTCGCGCTTTCGCGGGCAGCGGGACAGGCACAGGGCGCCGGGCTGCTGCTCGATTTTCTGCGGGAGTATCCCGCGCCGCAGGTGCGGGCGCTTTTGCAGGCACGGCGCGAAGCGTTCCCGGCGCTGGCGGGCGAGGAGCTGCTTTCCGGTATGCTCCATCCGCGCCTCGGCAAGACGCTCTGCCATGCCTGCGGCCTCGGCGCGCAGCCGCTTGCGTCCGGTTCCGACGCGCCGCTGGAAGCACTGGTATCTGTTATCAAATCTTTTTCTCTTCCCGTCACAGGCGTTTCCGGCTTTGAGAGCGCGCAGGTGACGGCTGGCGGCGTCCGGACGGCAGAATTCCGCGCCGACACGCTTGAAAGCAGGCTCGCCCCCGGCGTATTCGCCTGCGGCGAGGTGCTGGACATCGACGGCGATTGCGGCGGCTACAACCTCCAATGGGCCTGGTCGTCCGGCTATGTGGCCGGAAAGCTGGGGAAGCTATAAACATATTCCTACCCGTTTATAGGGGTGGACGACTCTGTCCGCCCAGCAGAATGCACCGAATCATCAAAAATTCTCGGCGAATTCGTATGCACTTACCCGCTTGACTGTAGGGGCCGATGCCTACATCGGCCCGCTGGGGAGTTGCGAATTCACCTGAGATTTCCGTTAAAACGCTGCATTCTGCCGGGTCGATGTGGGCATCGACCCCTACAACCATGCGTGCAGGCATATCTGTATTCGCCGTAAGATTTCTGAAAAAGCACTGCTTCCAGCGGGCCAACAGAGTCTGTCAAGCCCAGATTGTTTACAAGAGTCGCCGGCCCCTACAGAAACAGCATCCCCGCCTGTCAGAACAGGCTTCACATACATTGACAATAAAATAACAGGAGAACACATATGGATATCACACTCAGAATGAGCGACCACGCGCTGACTGCGCGCGCTGCGGCTGCGGCCGGGATTGTGCTGCTGCAGAACAAGAACCGGACGCTCCCGCTGCTGCCGCAGGAGGATGGCGCGCCGCTGCCCGTCGCCGTGTTCGGCGTCAAACAGCTGCAAACCCCCGCCTTTGACAAAACCATGACGCCGTGGCGCTTCATCGGCGTGCTGGACGGCCTTGCGGCAAGCGAGACGGTCAGGCCCGACGCGCTTTTGGCCCGCAAATACCGCACCTGGGCCGTAGAACACCCGGAGGGCAGCGAAATGCTGCTGACGAATCTCGATTTCGGCGCCCTGCGCCATGACTGCGCGGCGGCTGTCGTCGTCATCGGCCGGACGCCGGAGCGCTATGCGCTTCAGCTGACCGAGGAAGAGACAGCCATGCTCACGCGCGTCACGTCCGTGTTTGACCGGACAGTGCTCGTGCTGGCGGCGCCGGGATTTATCGAGCTGAACGAGGCCGCGCTCTCCTGCAGCGCGATCGTCTTCCTCGGCCTTGCCGGGCAGGAGGCGGGCGGGGCGCTGGCCGACGTGCTGACGGCGAAGGTCATGCCGTCCGGCCATCTTTCCTTCAGCTGGCCCGAGCGCGCGGAGGCGTTTGCGGACGCCTGCGCCGCAGCAGACCAGTTTACGGGCTACCGCTATTTTGATTCCTTCGGCGTTCCCGTGCGCTATCCGTTCGGCCACGGTCTGAGCTACGGAACGGTCGCGTTCGGCAGTGTCTCGGCAGGGCTTGACGGCTGCGACGTGACGGTGAGCGCCGAGCTGGTCAACACCGGAGAGGAATTTGCGGCCAGCGAGCTTGTACAGGTCTATGTGACGCGGCCCGAGGGCGACCTGACGCGGCCTGTCAGCTTTTTGAACTGCTTCCGGAAGAGCCGCCTGCTGGCCCCCGGCGAGAGCCAGACAATTACGCTGCGCTTCCCCATCACCGAGCTTTCTGTCTACCGCGAAAGCGCGCACGCGTTCGTGCTGGACGCGGGGTATTATGATATCCGTATCGGGACAAGCAGCCGTGCCTGCTATCTGGCAGGCTCCATCCGTCTGACGCGCAGTGCCGTCGTGCAGGCGGCGGAGCCGCTCACCATGCCTGCCGCGCAGGAGCGCAGGCGGCCGGAAGCCGTCTGCTTCCAGTTCCCCGAGGATCTGGCCGAGATCGAGCAGGCGCACAAGCACGCCATCCGCTTTTCCGACCGCAATCTGCCCCGCCGCAGCCGCAGAAAGGGCCGGGAATTTACCGGCTGCCGCCCGGACGGGGCGCATCATACGCTTGCTGACGTGCGCGAGGGCCGGTGCAGCGTGTTCCATCTCGTGGCCGATATGGACACGGAAAATCTGGAGCGGCTGGTCTGCGGCTTCGGCAGAGAGGAAGCGTCCGTCCCCGGCGCGCTCGGTGCGTCGGCTGCGATCGAACGCTATGGGATTCCCGCCGTCCAGATCGCGGGCGGCGCGCAGGGACTGCGCCTGCTGCGCGATATTCCCGATGAGGAAACCGGCGAGATCGTCCGGCGGCAGTGCGCGACCGTCTTCCCCGCGCCTGCGCAGCTGGCCTGCTCGTTTGACCAGGAGGTCGTCCGGGCTGTCGGACGCGCGGTGGGCCTTGAAATGGCAGAGCTCGGCGTTCAGCTCTGGCTGGGGCCGGATACGAACGTGATGCGCACGCCGCAGGAGGCGCGGTTCGCAGAAAAATGGTCGGAGGAGCCGGTCGTCTGCGGCGCTATGACCTCGGCGCTGGCCGCGGGCGCATGGCCCTATGGAACGGCTGCGCTGCACGCACAGAGCCTGCCGGAGACCGTTTCCGTTTCCCAGTCCGCGCTGCGCGACGTGTACGGCCTTCCGTTTGAGATTGCGGCAAACAGCTGCCGCGCGGCAAAGCTGCCGGACTGCGCCATCTCCGGCCAGCGGCTCACGGAGAACAGTCCGCTCCTGCGTGCATGGCTGCTCGACTGCGGCTACGGCGGGATGCTCTGGGGCGATGAAACGCCCGGCTCCGACCGCATTGGTCTGGAAAAGGCGGCGATCCGGATCCTGAAATGGATGCTGCAGGCAAAAAAGCTGTGAAAAACATGGAAGAAGCTGTGAAAAGTCATTGCAATCAGCAGCGAAAGCTGATATAATCAAAATTACTCCCCCTGTGAGGGGGCAATTCTGACACCGGGGTACGGTTCGCCGCGGTCCGGTGCGGAATAATATTATGAAAGAGGTAGATTTTCAAATGAAGAAGTATCTTGCACTGCTTCTGGTTCTGGTCATGGTTCTGAGCCTGGCTGCCTGCGCATCCAAGCCCGCAGAGACCACCGACGAGCCCGAACAAACCACCACGGAACCCGCTCCCGCAGAAGAGACCAAGGACGAAGAGCCCGCTCCCGCTGAGGAGACCAAGGAAGAAGAACCTACCGAAGAGCCGGCTGACAACACCGAGTACGCTGTCGCCATGATCACCGACTACGGCGATATCACCGACCAGTCCTTCAACCAGACCACCTACGAAGCCTGCAAGGCTTTCTGTGAGGAAAAGGGTATTGACTTCAACTACTTCAAGCCCGCCGGCGACTCCGATGCAGAGCGCGTTGCTATGATCGAGTCCTCTATCGACGAAGGCTACAACGTAGTCGTAATGCCCGGCTATGCCTTTGCCGGCGCCATCAAGGAGACCGCAGGCACCTATTCCGATGTTACCTTCATCGCTCTGGATGTAGGCGCCGCTGACCTGGGCGACGATTATCAGCTCCCCTCCAACCTGTATTGCGCGGTATACCAGGAAGAGCTCTGCGGCTATATGGCAGGCTACGCTGCCGTAAAGCTGGGCTATAAGAACCTGGGCTTCCTGGGCGGCATGGCCGTTCCCGCTGTTGTGCGTTACGGCTACGGCTTCGTACAGGGCGTTGACGCCGCTGCGGCTGCTCTGGGTCTCACCGATGTTAAGCTGAACTACGTCTACGGCGGTCAGTTCTACGGCGATTCCGACATCACTGCCGTTATGGATACCTGGTATACCAACGGCACCGAGGTCGTATTTGCCTGCGGCGGCGGTATCTACACCTCTGCTGCTGAGGCTGCTGCCAAGGTCGGCGGCAAGGTCATCGGCGTTGACGTTGACCAGGCTGCTATCATCGACGGCGCTTATGGCGAGGGCATGACTGTTACCTCCGCTATGAAGGGCCTCGCCCCCACCGTAAAGACAATGCTGAGCGAAGTAGTTGCGGGCAATTTCGCAAACTATGGCGGCAAGATCGACACTCTGGGTCTGGTATCCGACAACCCCGAGGACAACTACGTACAGCTCCCCATGGGCTCCACTCAGTTTGCAGACGGCAAGTTCACTGTTGACGATTACAAGGCTCTGGTAGCCGATATGTTCGCCGGCAAGACCACCGTTTCCAACGATACAACCAAGGCTGCCTCTGACTTCGCCACCGTTATCACCGTTGACGATCAGGGCGCTATCAAGTAATTCAGCTTGAGCCTTACAGGAGGGCCGCTTCGGCGGCTCTCTTTTTTTGTGTATAAAATTTGTCGAAAGCGCTAAATTTTCTTTGCTTTATACATACAAATATAGTAAACTTTACTTATATGTATATGGTTTCCGTCCCCGTGAAACAAGTAGCGCCCGGGCCATAAAAACGGAAGGAGGGACAGTGACTTGGAAAATCAGTATGCTATAGAAATGCTGAATATAACCAAGAAGTTTCCTGGCATAATCGCCAACGACAACATCACGCTTCAACTCAGAAAGGGCGAAATACATGCCCTGCTCGGCGAAAACGGAGCCGGCAAATCAACCCTTATGAGCGTACTCTTCGGGCTGTATCAGCCTGAGGAGGGCGAGATACACAAGGATGGCCGCAAGGTCGAGATTAAGGATCCTAATGACGCCAACGCCCTTGGCATAGGCATGGTTCACCAGCACTTCAAGCTGGTGGAATGCTTCTCTGTTCTTGACAACATCATACTTGGCGTCGAGCCCAACAACCACGGCTTTCTGCAAAAGCAGGACGCCCGAAAAAAGGTTATGGAGCTTTCCGAAAAATACGGTCTTGCCGTTGACCCTGATGCTCTCATAGAGGATATCACCGTAGGCATGCAGCAGCGCACAGAGATACTCAAGATGCTGTATCGCGACAATGACATACTGATATTTGACGAGCCTACGGCTGTGCTTACCCCTCAGGAAATAGACGAGCTGATGCAGATCATCAAAAACCTCGCCGCCGAGGGCAAGAGCATACTGTTCATATCTCATAAGCTAAATGAAATAATGGCGGTGGCAGATCGCTGCACCGTCCTTCGCAAGGGCAAGTATATAGGTACCGTGGAAACCGCTAATACCACCATGGAGGAGCTCTCCTCAATGATGGTAGGCCGCAACGTCAGCTTTCACGTTGAAAAGGGCCCGTCCAATCCCGGCGACGTTATCCTTTCTGTAGAAGATCTTACCGTAGCCTCTAAGGTGCACAAGAACAACGCCGTAAAGAACGCATCCTTGAAGGTGCGCGCAGGCGAGATAGTCTGCATAGCGGGCATTGATGGAAACGGCCAGACCGAATTCGTCCATGCCCTTACCGGCCTTGAGCCCGCCGTATCCGGCAAGATCACCCTCTCCGGCAGGGATATAACCAACGTTCCCATACGTCAGCGCAGCATAATGGGCATGAGCCACATACCTGAGGACCGCCACAAGCACGGGCTGATATTGGATTACACCCTGGAGGACAACCTTGTGCTCCAGCGCTACTTTGAGCCCGAATTCACCGACAAGGCTGGCTTCCTCCGCAGGAACAATATCCGCTCCTATGCGGAAAAGCTGATCGGCCAGTACGACATCCGTTCCGGTCAGGGTCCCATCACCATTGCCAGAAGTATGTCCGGCGGCAATCAGCAGAAGGCCATAGTCGCCCGCGAGATAGACAAAAACCCTGAGCTGCTGGTAGCCGTCCAGCCCACCCGAGGCCTTGACGTAGGCGCAATCGAGTACATTCACAAGCAGCTTGTAGCCCAGCGTGACGCCGGCAAGGCAGTACTTCTGGTATCCCTTGAGCTGGATGAAGTGATGGACGTTCCGGATCGCATACTGGTAATGTACGAGGGCGAGATAGTCGGCGAGCTTGACCCAAAGGCCACCACTCAGGAAGAGCTGGGCCTCTACATGGCAGGCGCAAAGAGAGACGAGGTGAAAGCATGAAAAAGAATCTGCTGAAAAATAACGGTGTGCAGTCGCTGATAGCGTCCCTCGTATGCATCGTGCTGGGACTGTTTATAGGCTATATTGTGCTGCTGTTCATCAATCCTACCGGCGCAGGCAATGCCATAGTTACCATAGTAAAGAACTTCATGACCTACAACAGGCCCCAGGCACAGCTGAAGTATATGGGCAATACGCTGGTAAAGACGGCTCCTCTGCTCCTCTGCTCCCTGTCAATACTATTTTCCTATAAAGTAGGCCTGTTCAACATAGGCGCCGCCGGTCAGTACTGTGCCGGCGTGGCTCTGGCGCTTTACACGGCGCTTGGCCTGGGCTGGAGCTGGCTCCCCTGCCTCGTATTCGCAATGCTGGCAGGCGCGCTGCTTGGCTGCATAAGCGGTGTGCTAAAGTCATACCGCAACGTAAACGAGGTCATATCCGGCATAATGCTCAACTGGATAACCCTCTACCTCACAAATATGCTGCTCACCAAGGTAAAGGAAGAGACCAGCCCATACACTCTGGTGCTAAACACCACCAATCCCAATGCGGTGCTGCCCTCCCTCGGCTTAGGCAAGTTGTTCAACAACAACCAGTACGTAGGCCTCGCCATTCCCCTTGCCATAATCATCGCCATAGTGGTGCTGATAGTACTGGAAAAGACCCGCTTCGGCTACGAACTGCGCGCTACCGGCTACAATAAAAACGCAGCCAAGTACTGCGGCATGGCCGAAAAGCGCAACATAATCCTCTCCCTCGGCATCTCCGGCGCACTGGCAGGACTGGGTGCGGCTATGCTTTACCTCACCGGCTACGAGCAGTGGCAGTGCTCCACTTCCTCCGTCCCCGGTATGGGCTTCAACGGCATAGCGGCCGCATTCTTAGGCGGACTGAACCCCATAGGTTCGATATTCTCATCCTTCTTCATTCAACACATAACCGCCGGTGGCGCATATGTGGATAAGTCCATGTACTGCTCTCAGATATCAGACCTTATCTCCGCCATAATCATCTACCTTTGCAGCTTCGTGCTGTTCTTTAAAACGGTGATGAACCGCGGTATTGCAAAGAGCGAAGAAAAAAAGGCCCGGCTGGAAAAGCAGGCAGCTCTCTGCGCAAATACTGAGAAAGAAGGCGACAATTAATGGTACTGCTGATACAATACACCCTGCTGTTCGCTTCTGTTCTGCTGCTGGTGGCCCTTGGCGGCTGCTTCTCCGAGCATTCCGGCGTAATCAACCTGGGCCTTGAAGGTATAATGGTAATGGGTGCTCTGGGCGGCGCACTGATGATGCGCTACCTGCCTGACGGCACTCCAGCTGCCCTTATGGTACTGCTGGTAATACTCACCAGCATCATAGCAGGCATGCTCTACTCCTGCCTTCTGGCTATATCCGCCATTCACTGCAACGCTGACCAGACCATCGTCGGCACCGCCATGAACATACTTGGCACTGCGGCGGCCACCGTTATCGTAAAGGCTATAAACACCGCAGCTAATCCCGATGACGTATCCTCTACCATACAGTACGTCAGCGCCAAGAAGGCCTTCCTTGTGAACATAGGCTCCTTTGAGTTCAACTGGTTCATGCTGGTCGCAGTGATAGCACTGGTGCTGTCCTATATCACCCTATACAAGACCAAGTTCGGCCTTAGGCTCATGGCCTGCGGCGAGCATCCTCAGGCAGCCGACAGCGTAGGCATAAACGTATTCAAGATGCGCTGGGCAGGTGTGCTGATCTCCGGCCTTCTGGGCGGTCTCGGCGGCATAGTGTACATCACCTGCGGCGTAAGCGAATGGAAGTTCGAATATGGCGTCGCTGGCTTTGGCTTCCTCTCCCTCGCCGTTATGATATTTGGCCAGTGGAAGCCCACAAAGATAGCACTTGCAGCTCTGCTGTTCGGATTCTTCAGGGCGCTGTCGAATGTATACTTCGGCTTCGATTTCCTCAAAAACCTGAATATACCAAGCGGCATATACAATATGCTGCCTTACATCATCTCCCTTGTAGTATTGGCCTTCACCTCCAAGAAGTCCAGAGCGCCTAAGGCGGAGGGTATCCCCTATGATAAGGGCCTGAGGTAAAACCCATGGCAAAGCTGTATTTCCGCTACGGAGCGATGAGCTCAAGCAAGACCGCCAATGCCCTCATGGTAAAATACAACTACGGCGAGCGGGGTCAGAATGCCCTCCTGGTCAAGCCTGCCATAGACGTACGGGACGGCGTGCGCACGGTAAAGTCCCGCTGCGGCCTCTCTTCCGAGTGCGTACTGTTCCATGAGATGGACATAGCCGCCATAAAGCGCGGAGACTACGACTGCATAATCGTGGATGAGGCGCAGTTTCTTTCAAAGGACGAGGTGCAGCTTCTGACTGATATAGTGGACGAATGCAACGTTCCCGTCATCTGCTACGGCCTCCGCACCGACTTTCAGGGCAACTTCTTCGAAGGCAGTCACTGGCTTATGGCCTGGGCCGATACTATCGAGGAAATAAAGACCATCTGCTGGTGCGGCCGCAAGGCCATATGCAACGCCCGCCTCGACGGCAAAGGAGGCATAACCAAGGTTGGCGAGCAGGTAGTTCTCGGTGCAAACGACAAATACATCGGCCTTTGCAGAAAACACTGGCGGCTTGGAGATCCCGGTCCAGACTTTAGGAATTAACAGATATACAGATATGTTGAAGGCGCGTGCCATACGGTACGCGCCTTAGAGTGTCAAAAAAGTGGCTGAATGCCACTTTTTTGAGTTTTACGGGTTTTGCCT
>ENA-ORNY01001996-ORNY01001996.1-human-gut-metagenome-genome-assembly--contig:-NODE-1996-length-10838-cov-4.856070_pt1 | contig 10838 bp, 7 predicted proteins | sample MGYA00242122_ERZ509036 | MGnify/ENA primary metagenome ERZ509036 (study PRJEB26280, sample SAMEA2338696) | human gut metagenome | biome: human gut; feature: human-associated habitat; material: faeces...
CAGTCTCCGGGGCATTTGGCCCCGGCCACCGCCTCCGGCGGCGTGGGCATATCCGCCAGCACCGAAAGGTCCGCCAGCCGCTTGCGGCCGTGGGCCATGCACTGCACGCAGATGAGCTTCTCCTTGGCCCGGGTCAGGGCCACATACAAGATCCGCATTTCCTCGGACTTGCTCTCCCGGGTCAGGGCCGCCGCCACGGCGGTTTTGGTGACGGTGTCGTACCGGATGCGCTTTTCCCGGTCCACCCGCTCGGTGCCTAGGCCCAGCCGGGGGTGCACCAGCACCGGACGGCGGAAGTCGTCGGCGTTGAAGGTCTTGTGCAGGTCCGTCAGGATCACCACCGGGAACTCCAGTCCCTTGGACCGGTGCACGCTCATGATCTGCACCCCGCTGCCGGCGGTCCGGGTGGTGATGGGGGGCTGCCGCCCCTCCTCCAGCAGGTCGTGGAGCTGGGTCACAAAGTCGAACAGGCCGCCCCGGCCAGCCGCCGCCTGCTGACCGGCGTAGGTATACAGGGCGATGAGGTTCTCCTTCCGGGCGGCTCCGCCCTCCATGGCCCCGAACACCGCCAGGGCGTGGCACTCCGTATAGAGCTTCCACAGCAGGCGGTCCGCCGTCATGTCCCGGGCCGCCAGCCGCAGCTCCTCCAGCAGCCGCCGGAAGTCCGCCGTGTCCGCGCCGTCGTCCAGGCACAGGGCGTCGTAATAATCCCCCTCCGGCTGCAGCGCCCGGATCAGGGCCAGGCGGTCCGCCGAAAAGCCGAACAGCGGCGACCGCAGCACGGCGATCAGCGGCACATCCTGCCGGGGATTGTCGATGATCTGCAGAAACGACACCATCACCGCCGCCTCCGGGGTGCTGAAGAAGGCCTCGCTTTCCCCGCTGGTGCAGGGGATATTCTCCCGGCGCAGAGCCGCCGTATAGGCCGCCAGCCTGGCCCGGGGGGAGCGCATGAGAATGACGATGTCCTCCGGCTCCACCGGCCGGGGCCGGCCGTCCTCCCCCTGCACCGGGAATTTCTCGTCCAGCAGCTGCCGGATGCGGCGGGCCGTGAACCGGGCCTCCATCTCCGTCCGGTCGAAGGTTTCCTCCTCCGTATTCTCCACGCTGATCAGGTGCAGCTCCGGCTCCATGCCCGGCCGGGGCGGGTACGCCGCCTCCGCGCCGAAGTACAGCTGCTCGTCGTCGCCGTAGTCCATCTCCCCCATTTCCCGGGACATAACAGACCGGAACACGAAGTTGGTGCCGTCCAGCACCTCCCGGCGGGAGCGGAAATTCCGGCTCAGCAGCACCTTCCGGGGCTGGCCCTCCTCCGCTTCCGCCGCCGGAACATAGGACAGGTATTTTTCCAGAAAGATGGTGGGGTCCGCCAGCCGGAAGCGATAGATGCTCTGCTTCACGTCGCCCACGGCGAACAGCCGCCGCTCCCGGTCGGACAGCGCCCGGAAAATGCAGTTCTGCACCTGGTTGCTGTCCTGATATTCGTCCACCATCACCTCCCGGTAGCGGGAGGCCACCTGCCGGGCCAGGTCCGTGGGCTGGCCCTGGCCGTCGGTCAGCAGGTCGATGGCGTAGTGCTCCTGGTCGGAAAAGTCCATCACGTTCCGCCGGACCTTCTCCGCCTGGTAGCGCAGGGTGAACCGGGCCGTCAGGCTCAGCAGGGCCAGCATGGCCGGGGCCATCTGGCGCAGGTCCTCCAGCAGCTCCGCCTCCGGCACGGAGAAGGTGGCCTGGATGTCCTTCAACGCCTTTTTGCACTGCTCCAGCACCGCCTTGGACCGGTCCCGGCAGGCGGCGTTTTCATCGCCCCGGACGGCTCCCATCCGGCGGAATACGGGGACCGCCTGTCCCAGGCTGTCCCAGCCCTGTTCCGCCTTGTCCCGCAGGTGTTCCAGGGCCTGGGCTGCCTCCAGGAACCGGTCACCGTAGGCCTTGTACACGGCGGGGTAGTCCTCCATGTCCTCCACGGCCTGGGTCAGCCGCCGGGACCAGAAGTCCGCCTTCCGCAGGGCGTCCTCCATGAGATACCGGCCGCAGCCGGTGTCCGGCAGGTGCTCCGGTGTTCTGGCCCAGTCCCGCTTCAGCTCCTCCAGCCACCGCAGGGGGTGGGGGTGGCTCTGGGTCTTCTGGTGCAGGTCCAGCACCAGGGCCTCCAGGGCCCGGTCGTCCCGGCCGGCACCCAGAGTCTCCGCCAGCAGGCGGGCGTTTTCGTCCTCCTCGATGCCGGCGTAAAAATCCTCCAGCACCCGGCCCAGCACCCGCTGGCGCAGCAGGGCGGCCTCCTGCTCGTCCAGCACCCGGAAATCCGGGGTCAGGCTGTGCTCCTCCACCGGCGGCAGCAGGTGGACGTTCTCCCGCAGAAGCCCGGCGCAGAAGGCGTCAACCGTTTTGATGTCCGCCTGATACACCCGCAGCATCTGCCGCCGCAGGTGGCCATCCCCGGGGCGCTCCGCCACCCGGCGGGTCAGCTCCTGGGCGATCTTGCCCCGCAGCTCCGCCGCGGCGGCCTTGGTATAGGTGATGATCAGGAAGTCGTCCACCTGGCAGCCCTCCTGCTCCATATAGGAAAACAGGCGCTCCACCAGGACCTTGGTTTTGCCGGAGCCTGCGGCGGCGGACACCAGCAGGCTCCCGCCCCGGTTATATACGGCCGTTTCCTGCTGCGGCGTCAGCGGCATGGCGATCCCTCCTCTCGGCTTTCTTCCTCCACAAATTTCCAGAATTCTCCCGGGTCTACGCTTCTGATGTACCGCACCCGGTCGCCGCCCCGGCCCTCCTGGAATCCGCAGGCGGCGGCAAAGTCGCAGTGCTGGCAGGCCCGGTCCTGGGGGCCGTGGGCCACCGGGTCGGCGTCGATGCTGCCGGAGCCGATCTCCCGGGCGATCTGGTGCAGCAGGCGGTCCACATAGCGGCCCAGCTTCCCCAGCTGCTCCGCCGATGCGATGCCGTCGGAAATGGAGCCGTCCTTCTTCACCCGAATGGGCAGATAATGGGGTGCTTCCAGAGCGCTGTGCTCCATAGCCCGCAGCACCTCCGGGTCCGCCAGCACCATGCCGCTGCGGCGCAGGGCACTCTGCAGGGCCAGCTGCAGCTCCTCCGGCTGGATGCCCCGGTCCGCTTTCAGGATCACCTCCCGGGCCGGGTGGTACAGCACCCCCGCCGGCACAATGGGATAGCCGAAATAGCTGCGGCCCTCCTGCTCCAGGGTGAACAGGTACAGCAGCATCTGGATCCCCAGACCGTACCGCAGGTCCGACAGGTCGAAGGACTTTTTCCCGGTTTTGTAGTCCACCACCCGCAGATACAGCCTGCCGTCGTGGAGCCAGCCGTCTACCCGGTCCACCTTGCCGCTGACGGACAGGCGCTGATCTCCCTCGGTGATGGTCACGGCAGGGAGCTGGCCGTCCTTTCCGCCGAAGCCCAGCTCAAAGGCCACCGGGGAAAAGTCCGACTGGGCCAGCTCCCCGGCCATGTCCTCCACAATGGCATAGGCCGCCGTCCGCAGCCGGGAAAAGAGATACCGGAACCGGGCGCTTTTCTCCTGATATCCGTCGATCTCCTCCCGGGCGTAGCGGTCCGTATATTCCCGGACCAGCTGCCGCAGCTCCGGCTGCTGCACCGCGGCCCAGCCGCCCCGGGTCTTGACCTCCCGGGCCACGTTTTCCAGCAGATAGTGGATAAACGTGCCGATCTCCGGGGCCTCGAACCCCGCCGGGCGGCGGTCCCTGGCCCGCAGGCCGTACTGCATGAAATACCCGAAATGGCACCGCTTTACCTGGTCCATCCGGGAGGCGGACATATGCAGGGAGCGGCCATACAGGGCCTCCACCGCCGGGCCGGACAGCCGTCCCCGGCCCAGGGCCCGTCCCCGGTCCATGGCGTCCAGCACCCGGTCATAGCCGCCCCGCTGCCGGAAATACCGCTCCAGTGCCTTGTCGCTGCCGGCCAGCTCCAGAGCCGTGGCAGGCAGCATCCGCCGGTAGGCCCCGTCCTCCCGCAGGACGTGCAGATCCGGAAACAGCTTCTCCATCCGCTGCACCACGAAGGAGGGCCGCAGCTGAGCGCCGCTGATGTCCCCCACCGGCCAGCTGACGGTAAGCCGCTCCGTGGGCTGGGCCAGGCACGCGTAAATATTCTGCAGCTCGTTGTCCAGCGGGTCGAAGCTGGCGTCCGACAGCAAAATTTCCCGCTGCTGCAGGGCGGCCCGGTCCTCCGGATCCAGCAGGCCGCGGCCGCTGGGGGGCATGGGCAGCACATGGTCGTTGGCTCCCAGCAGGAACAGGCACTTCACCCGGTGCCGGTCGTTGCGGGTGATCTCGCTGACCTTCACCTGGTCCAGGGTGGCCGGGATGGTGCCCACGCTGTACTGGGTCAGCACCAGCCGCAGGAGCCGGGCGAACTCCTCGCCGGACAGCTCCGTATCCCCCAGGATTTCCGCAAACTGGTCCAGCACCCCGCAGAAGATCGCCCACAGCTGGACATATTCCTCCGCCAGCTGGGGCCGGTCCTCCTCCAGGAGCTTTTTCGCCGTGTCCTCCAGGGTCTGCGGCACCCCGGCCTCCTGCAGGAATCCATACAGGCACTCCGCCTTCTGCCGGGCCGCCCCGGCGGTGCGCATCCCCCGGTACAGAGGCTCCAGCAGCAGGCGCACCCGCCGCCGGATGCCGTTGACCCGCTCCAGCCGGGCGGCGCTGTGCTCCGTCGGCTCCCGGCCGTATCCGTCGGGGCTTGCCGTCCAGTCCCCCTCCCGCAGCCACATGGAACTGCCCCGGATGTCCCACAGGATGACGTAATTTTCCAGAATGTCGCACTCGTCCGGGGTGATGCCGCCCAGGCCGGTTTTCAGGCAGCGGAACACGTCCTCCCGGTCGAAGCCGCCGGTGACGGCGTCCAGTGCCCCCAGCAGCATGGTGATGGGGGGCTTTTCCAGCAGGTCGCTGCGGCGGCTGATATAGGCCGGGATGCCGTCCCGGCGGAACACGCTCTCCAGCAGCGGGCCGTAGACCTCCATATTCCGGGCGCACACGCCCATGTCCCGCCAGCGATAGCCCTCCGCCGCCAGCTGCCGCAGCTGCTGGGACACCCATTCCACCTCGGTAAAGGCCGTGGCCGCCTGGTACAGGCCCAGGCCCTCCGGTTCCCCGCCGTAGGGGACCTCCTGGCCGAAAAAGTGGGCTTCCAGGTGCCCCAGGGGGCCCTGCCCCCGGCTTTCGCACCACAGCACGTCCATCTCCTGCCCCGCCCGGCGGGCCATGCGCTCCAGGCGCATCCGCTGGCGCAGGGCGTTCTGGAACAGCCGGTCGCTGCTCCGGTCTCCCAGCAGCGTCACCGTGACGCTTTCGGCCTGCCGCAGCACTAGCTCCAGAATGCTCTCCTCCTGGCGGTTGAAGTATGAAAATCCGTCCAGATACACGTCGCAGCCCCGGAGATAGCCGCTTCCCTCCAGATGCCCCCGGAGCTTCTGGAGCCGGGAGCGGGCATCGAAATCGCCGCTGCGCAGCCGGGCGTCATAGGCGGCGTATATCAGGGCGATGTCCCGCAGCTTGCCGCCCATGGCCCCGTCCAGGTCCTCCACCTGCCGGTACAGGGCCTGGGGGCCGATCTCGTAGGCGTAGAACTCCTCCGTCAGGTCCATCAGCTGCCGCAGGAACGACGCCCGCTGGCTGGGCCGTCCGAATACCCGCAGCTCCGGGGCCAGCTCCTGCAGCACCCGCCGCATGGTCAGCAGCTTTCCCCCGTTGTCCAGGGTAAACTCCGCCAAACCGCCGGTTTCCGCCAGCACCCGGGATGCAAGGCTGCGGAAGCTCAGCACCTCCGCGTCCCGGGACGCAGTGGGTCCCAGGGCCCGGCACAGGTCCACCTCCGCCTCGTGGGAGATATGCTCCGGCACCAGCAGCACCTGCCGCCGCAGACGGCGGTTCTTTTCCATGGCCTCCAGCACCCGCCGGGATTTCCCGGACCCGGCCCGGCCCACCCATATATGAAGCATCTGCCCCGCCTCCTTTCCGACAGCAGGATACCATCTCCGCTGTCCCAAAAAACTCTCATCTGACAGTATAGCGCATTTTTCTTCCTCTGAAAAGGGCAAAAAAAACACCGGCTGCTGCGCAGCCGGTATTTTCTCGCTTACTGATTGTCGCCCAGCTCCCGGAGATACCGGCTCAGGGCGTCCTTCCACTCCGGCAGCGGCGTGAAGCCGTTTTCCGCCAGCTTGCTCTTGTCCAGGCGGCTGTTGAAGGGCCGGGCCGCCTTGGACGCGCCGTATTCCGCCGTGGTCACGGCGTCCACCTGCACCGGCAGCCCCGCCTGGCGGAAGATCTCGCAGGCGAAGTCGTACCAGGAGATATACCCGCCCTCGTTGGTGGCGTGGTAATACCCGTACTTGTCGGACTCGATCATGTCCACCAGCAGCCGCGCCAGGTCCAGGGTATAGGTGGGCGTGCCGATCTGGTCGCACACCACCCGCAGCTTGTCGTGGGTCTTGCCCAGCTGCAGCATGGTCTTGATGAAGTTCTTGCCGTTCAGGCCGAACACCCAGGCGATCCGCACGATGAAATACTTCTCCAGCCGGGAGCTGACGGCCAGCTCGCCGCCCAGTTTGGTCTCGCCGTAGAAATTCAGGGGCTGATAGTCCTTGCAGTCCGGCTGCCAGGGGGTCTCCCCCTGGCCGTTGAACACATAGTCCGTGGAAATGTACATCATCTTGCAGTCCTGGGCCTTGCACGCCGCCGCCAGATGAGCGGTGCCGTCCACGTTGATGGCCCGTACCTTGGGCTGCTTGTCGGCGTCCTCGGCCAGGTCCACCGCCGTCCAGGCGGCGCAGTGGATCACGGCGTCGGGCCACACCTGGTCCATCACCTGCCGCACCTGCTGCTCATTGGTGATATCCATGGGCACATAGGGCATCCCCGTCACGGCGGAGCCGTCGGCGATGCCGCTGTATACCGGGGCAATGTCGCTGCCCACGCCCTGATGGCCCCGGCGGGCCAGCTCGTTCATCACATCGTGGCCCAGCTGACCGCCCACGCCCGTTACCAATACCTTCATTGCTTGTAACCTCCTCGTTACAGATACTTGACCGCCTTGCAGATGGGCCGCTCTTTTCCCCAGCGCCCGGTCATGGCGGCTTTGACCTTCTCTTTGCACCAGACCAGTGCAGCCTCAATAAGCATCAGCACCGCGAACTCCGCCAGCATCATCAGGAAATACGGCGCCGTCGGCGTCTGTGCCAGGTAAAAACGCTTGCCCAGCATCACCAGCTCCGGCGCGATCTGCCAGGGCAGATGCGTGGCCATCAGGAACATGGAGTGCCTGCCGCACCAGATCAGGGGCCTCAGGGATATGCGGGCCTCCAGCCAGCGCAGCAGCTCCAGAACGGCCACGGAACCCAACACACCGTTGAGATAGAACACCGGAGCAAAGGACCCCAGCTTAAAGGAGTTGAAATCCAGGTCCGGACTCAGCAGCGACAGGCCCAGATTCACCGCCAGCAGGACCGCCAGCACCGGCAGCCTTCCCAGCCGCTGCGGCTTTCCCCCCCCGGTAAAGCAGATACCCGCACAGCATGAACCAAAAGCCGCTGACGCTCTTGGCCAAAACAATAAACAGATTGCGCACCACCTGCACCCACAGGCGATCCGCCCCGGGAATATCCATTCCCTGATAGAAATAGCCGATGACGCACAGGATAGCCGGCGCCAGGACACACACCAGTATGCGCTTGGCGGCAGACCAGCCCTCCGGCCGCACCGCCGCAAACAGCAGCTCGGCGATCAGCAGCGTAGGCAGAAACCACAGGGTGGCAACACCCCGCAGCGTCACCGTCAGGATCACGTCCCCCTTCAGGGCCGCCAGTCTGCTGCCGCCGTGTATGGTGAGAAAAGCCAGGTGCGCCAGAATCGCCAGAGCCGAAAACACGCCATAGGGGATCACCAGGGAATACCAGCGTTTTTTCATCACCTGTGCACAGGAATCCCTCTGGCCCCGCTCCCCATAGCGGTATGCCTTCAGCAGGCCCACCACCACATAGAACACAGCGATCTTGAAGGAGGAAAACCATACGGAGCTGGTGCTCCACAGGTAGTCCATGTGGCCCCAGATGATGGCCAGCATGCCCAGGCCCTTTGCCGCGTCCACAAAGCCCAGGTGCGTCTGCCCCATCCGGACTTCTACTGCCTGCTGCTCCATGGCTCAGCGATTTCCGTACATCTTCTCGTAGTAATCCTGATACTCGCCGGAGATGATGGTCTCCCACCACGAACGGTTGTTCAGGTACCAGTTGATGGTCTTTTTGATGCCGTCGGCGAACTTGGTCTCCGGCAGCCAGCCCAGCTCGTTGTGGATCTTGGTGGGGTCAATGGCATAGCGCATATCGTGGCCCTTCCGATCCGCCACATGGACGATCAGGCTCTCGGGCTTGCCCAGCTCCTTGCAGATCAGCTTCACAATGTCGATGTTGCGCATCTCGTTGTGGCCGCCCACGTTGTACACCTCGCCTACCCGGCCCTTGTGGATGATCAGGTCGATGGCCCGGCAGTGATCCTCCACATACAGCCAGTCGCGGACGTTCAGGCCCTCGCCGTACACCGGCAGGGGCTTGTCGTTCAGGGCGTTGGCGATCATCAGGGGGATCAGCTTCTCCGGGAAGTGATAGGGCCCGTAGTTATTGGAGCAGCGGCTGATGGACACCGGCAGGCCATAGGTCCGGTGATACGCCTGCACCAGCAGGTCGGCGGACGCCTTGGAGCTGGAGTAGGGGCTGGAGGTGTGGATAGGCGTCTCCTCGGTAAAGAACAGGTCCGGTCGGTCCAGGGGCAGGTCGCCATACACCTCGTCGGTGGACACCTGATGATAGCGCTGGATGCCGTATTTGCGGCAGGCGTCCATCATGGTGGCGGTGCCGATGATGTTGGTCTGCAAAAACACACCGGGGTCCTCGATGGAGCGGTCCACATGGCTCTCGGCGGCGAAGTTCACCACCATGTCGGGGTGCTCCTCCTCAAACAGCTTGTAAACGGCCTCCCGGTCGCAGATATCCGCCTTCACGAAGCGGAAGTGGGGGTTGTCCATCACAGGAGCCAGGGTGGACAGGTTTCCGGCATAGGTCAGCTTGTCCAGGCATACGATGCGGTAATCGGGATGCTCCTTGAGCATATGGAACACGAAGTTGCTGCCGATAAAGCCGGCGCCGCCGGTAACGATAATGGTCATGGCTCATTCTCCCTTTCCGTAAACGAAGTTGCAGTCGCTGTCCGCCAGCAGCGGAGCGTTTTTGTCCTTGTCGGACAGAATGGGGTCCGTCACGCCCCAGTCCACGCCAATGGCAGGGTCGTCGAAGCGGATGGACCGGTCGCTGGGATGGTCATAGAGGTTGTCCGCCTTATAGCAGAAGTCCACGTCGTCCGTCAGGGTCACGAAGCCGTGGCCAAAGCCCCGGGGAATGTAGAACTGGCGCTTATTTTCGGCGCTGAGCTCCACGGATACCCACTGCAAATAGGTGGGTGACCCCTTCCGCAGATCCACCGCCACGTCCAGAACGGCGCCCCGCACCACCCGGACGATCTTGGCCTGGGCCATGGGGTCCTGCTGGAAGTGGATGCCCCGCAGGGTCCCCTTCTTAGCGGTGAAGCTCTCGTTGTCCTGCATGCTGTTGAAGTGCAGGGCTTCATACTTGGGCAGGGACCAGGTCTCCATGAACCAGCCCCGGTGGTCGCCGAACACGTCCGGCTCGATGATCTTTACCTCGGGAATTTTTGTGTCCAGAATTTTCATGCAAATCACCAATATCGAATTTTGCCCTCAGCCACATGCATCAGGTGCTGGCCGTAGGGGGACTTGCCATAGCGCTGGGCGGACTGGAGCAGCGTCTCCCGGTCGATCCAGCCCTCGGTAAACGCGATCTCCTCCAGTGCCGCGATCTGGGAGCCCTGCCGGGTCTCGATGGTGCGCACAAAGTCCGCCGCATCCACCAGAGAGTCCATGGTGCCGGTATCCAGCCAGGCATAGCCCCGGCTCAGCAGCTGCACGTTCAGGGTGCCGTCCTCCAGATAGAAACGGTTCAGGTCCGTGATCTCCAGCTCGCCCCGGGCGCTGGGCTTCACCCGCTTGGCCATGTCCACCACCCGGTTGTCATAGAAATACAGGCCCGTGATGCAGTAGTTGCTCTTGGGGTGCTGGGGCTTCTCCTCCACGGAGATGACCTTGCCGTTCTCGTCGAACTCCACAATACCGAAGCGCTCGGGGTCATTGACGTAATAGCCGAAAATGCTGGCCCGGCCCTGCTGCGCATCCGCCGCCGCCTGCTTCAGGCGGGCCCGGAAGCCGCTGCCGTAGAAAATGTTGTCGCCCAGCACCATGGCGCAGCAGTCGTCGCCGATGAACTCCTCGCCCAGCAGAAATGCCTGAGCCAGGCCGTCGGGAGAGGGCTGCACCTTGTAGCTCAGATGAATGCCGAACTGGCTGCCATCCCCCAGCAGGCGCTCAAAATTGGGCAGGTCCGTGGGGGTGGAGATGATGAGGATATCCCGGATCCCCGCCAGCATCAGGGTAGACAGCGGATAGTAGATCATGGGCTTGTCATACACCGGCAGCAGCTGCTTGCTGGTGACCATGGTCAGCGGGTAAAGCCGGGTGCCGGCACCGCCGGCAAGAATGATACCTTTCATACTTGTGCACTCCTTTAATCTTTTGTAAAAAGTTGTGCAGCTGTACGCAGCCCGGGCGGCGTACCGGCCAGACTGCGTATGGATTCAAAGCGGAGCTGCGTCCGCTGTAAACAATTTTGGGTCTGCCGCGTCCGCATTTTTGCAAAAGACGATAGCAGTACACTTTATTTTACT
>ENA-ORNY01001997-ORNY01001997.1-human-gut-metagenome-genome-assembly--contig:-NODE-1997-length-10834-cov-4.919195_pt1 | contig 10834 bp, 8 predicted proteins | sample MGYA00242122_ERZ509036 | MGnify/ENA primary metagenome ERZ509036 (study PRJEB26280, sample SAMEA2338696) | human gut metagenome | biome: human gut; feature: human-associated habitat; material: faeces...
GCCGGGATAAAGCTCAACGTTATGGACAAAGGTACCGGTGGGGATATTTGCGAGCGGCAGTGCGTTGCCGGGCTTAATATCTGCATCCTTACCGGAGAACACCTGATCGCCGACCTTCAGGCCGTTCGGTGCGATGATGTATCTCTTCTCGCCGTCTTCGTACTGCACGAGTGCGATGAAAGCGGAACGGTTCGGGTCGTACTCGAGGGTGAGGACCGTAGCAGCCATGTCGTTCTTCTGGCGCTTGAAGTCGATCACACGGTACTTCTTGCGGTTGCCGCCGCCTCTGTGGCGAACGGTGATTCTGCCGTAGCTGTTGCGGCCGGCAGCTTTATTCTTCGGAGCCAGCAGGCTCTTCTCCGGACCCGTCTTGCTCAATGCGCTGAAGTCCGTGGTGGACATGTTGCGGCGAGCATTCGTAGTCGGCTTATAGTTAATGATTGCCATTGTGTTTCACTCCTTGTTTGGCTTTGCGGGATCGGGCAAATTCCCATTCATGCCCTTGGGGTTCGAATTACTCGAGCCGAATTAAACCATGGACTCGAAGAACTCGATGGACTTGCTGCCCTCGGTGAGGGTTACAACAGCCTTTTTCCAAGCTCTGGTGTAGCCTTCATATCTGCCCTGGCGGCGGAACTTGCCGCGAACGTTCAGGGTGTTGACCTTCTGAACCTTGACACCGAACAGCTCTTCAACCGCCTTAGCGATTTCAATCTTGTTTGCATCCTGGCAGACTTCAAATGTGTACTTCTTATTCGCAACGCCGGTCATGGATTTCTCCGTGATGATGGGGCGAATGACGATGTCCTGCGCTTTCATTATGCGTACACCTCCTCAATTTTGGAGACGGCATCCTTTACAACGATGAACTTGTCCGCGTTGAGGATGTCATATACGTTCAGCGTGTTGACCTGTGCGGTCTTAACGCCCGGGATGTTCGCTGCGGAAGCGATGACCTGTGCATCGACCTCGGAGAGAACGATGAGCGCCTTCTTCTCGCTGCCGAGCGCCTTGAGCATCTCAGCAATCTTCTTCGTCTTGTAACCCTCGGTTGCGATGGAATCGACAACGATCATTTCGTTATCCTGAACCTTGCTGGAGAGTGCGGACTTCATAGCGAGACGCTTCACCTTCTTGTTGAGGGTGACGGTGTAATCTCTCGGCTTCGGTGCGAACACGATGCCGCCGTGTGTCCACTGCGGAGCTCTGGTGGAGCCCTGTCTTGCACGGCCTGTGCCCTTCTGTCTCCACGGCTTTCTGCCGCCGCCGGAAACTTCGGAACGGGTGAGGGCGGACTGTGTGCCCTGTCTCTGGTTTGCGAGATACGCCTTGACCATATCATTCATGACGGAAACGTTCGGCTCAATACCGAAAACGCCTTCTGCAAGCTCGATCTTTTCGACCTCTTTGCCTGCCATGTTCAAAACTGCTACTGTAGGCATTCTTTATTCCTCCTTCCCTTACGCTTTCACGCTGTCGCGCAGAACAACGGTGCCGCCGTTCGGGCCCGGAATAGCGCCCTTAACTGCGATGAGATTGTTTTCTGCGTCTACCTTGACAACAGCGAGGTTCTGGACTGTGACCTTCTCTGCGCCGAGGTGACCAGCCATCTTCAGGCCCTTCCAAACTCTGGACGGGCTGGAGCAAGCACCGTTGGAACCGCCGTGGCGTGCAACCGGGCCGGAACCGTGGGTCTCTTTAAGTCTCTGGAAGTTCCAGCGCTTGATGACGCCGGCGTAGCCCTTGCCCTTGCTGATGCCGGTGACGTCGACCTTGTCGCCCTCTTTGAAGGCGTCAGCCTTGACAACGTCGCCGACGTTCATCTCGTTGGCATTCTCGAGGCGGAACTCGTGCAGCACGCGCAGCGCGCCGACGCCGGCCTTGTCGAGATGACCCTTTTCGGGTTTGTTGAGCTTGCGCTCGGGGATTTCCTCGAAGCCGAGCTGGACGGAAGCATAGCCTTCCTTTTCCGCGGACTTCTTCTGGACCACTTTGCACGGGCCGGCTTCGATAACGGTCACGGGGACGACCTTGCCGGTCTCGTCGAAGATCTGCGTCATGCCGACCTTCTTGCCGATGATGGCCTTTTTCATTGGATTGCTCCTTTCAGGTTATTGGTCAGGTCGCATGGATCATATCGTCCGGAGGCTCCTGACTTGACCCTGCCTTCGTAAGGCGCGGGGTTCAATACAGATTTTGAACGCGGGGGTAATGCCGGGGAATAGATATAAGGTGTATCTCAGAGCTTGATCTCGATCTCGACACCGGCGGGAAGCTCCAGAGACATGAGCGCTTCCACCGTCTTCTGGGTGGGGGCGATGATGTCGATCAGGCGCTTGTGGGTGCGGCGCTCGAACTGCTCACGGCTGTCCTTATACTTGTGAACGGCGCGAAGGATCGTGATGACCTCTTTCTGCGTCGGCAGGGGGATGGGGCCGGAAACCTTCGCGTCGGTACGCTTGGCGGTCTCGACGATGGTCTCGGCGGCCTTGTCGATCAGCTGATGATCGTAGGCCTTGAGGCGGATGCGGATCATTTTCTTTGCTGCCATGTTTGTTCCTCCAAAACTTTCGTACTTAGGTGGTGGCTGCCACCCAGTGGTACGGTGAGAAGTTTTCATCCACCGCGCCGTGCGTATCAGACCCGAACCGAAAATAGAACCGGCTTTCTGATGGCCGGTTTTTCTTCCCGTTCCGGCGATATACGCCTCTTGCTGGCCGGGGAAACGATAAACTCTCAGCCGCCCGATTTACGGACATACTCCACGGAAGTTACCACCGTCAAACGATGCAATCTCCCGCTTCACCGCATAATACGCCCTGCTTCTTCGCACAGGCGCTCCGATAGAATAACAAAATCCCCTCTTAATGTCAAGAGGGGATAGAGAAAAATTCAAAGTTTTTTTGGGGATTTCTCCGAATTTTCCGAATACGGAGAATTTAGCTCAGCCGCCGTCGGTGCGGACGCTGAAATGCATGAAATCGCGGCTCGACTGCCACGTTCCGCCCCAGCCCCAGCCGTAGGCGGCAAAGGCCTTCACAACGCTTCCGCCCGCGGCGATCGAGTACGGGCTCGGCTCGGCGAGCGTACCGGCCCACTCGCTCTTTTCGGTGCCGAGCGGCCACCAGCCCTGCCCTACCGTGATCTTCACCGCGCCGTCCACGCGGTCCGCCGCGCAGTTCGCGTCGGGATTGATATCGACCGCCGCGCCCCAGGCGTGGCGCATGGTATCCGTGCAGCGCAGTCCGCCGACGGAGGCGATGGGGAATTTCTCCTCGTCCTCAAAGATGCGCTGGAAAATTTCGTACACATCCGCGGCGAGGTATTTATGTACCGTGAGCTTGAGCGCAGCCTGCGTTTTCGTCCCGTCCGGCTGGAGCTGCCATACGTTCACGGTGACGTCGCGCATATACGGCGCGGCTTCCTCGGCGCTCGCAAAGTACGTTTTGTTCTCGTCGCCGAAGAAGAGCTTGTTAAAAGCGCCGCGCGGCTCGTTGTTGTTGAGCATATAACCGTTCTCGCGCGCCCAGATCATAAACGGCTGCAGGCCGTTCGGCGCGTCGGCAAGACGGTAGGGGTTGTTGTCGGATAGATCGACCGGGGCGCGGCGAGCCGGATCGAGCAGGCGCACCATGACGGCGCTCGCCTGCGCGCGGGTGAGCTTCCGCTCGCCGCAGAAGGAGCCGTCCTCCGCTCCGGCGGTGTTTTTCATGCCGTTGATGATACCCTTGGCGTACACCTGCGCCACCGCGCCGCGGTATGCCTCCGGAATATACGCCCAGTCCGGGATCCTGCGCGCCGCGCCGTTCGTCACGGCCTCGGTCTCCCCGCGCACTTTGGCGAGGAAGTTTCGGATCATCACGGCCATTTCATAGCGCGTGGTCTTTGCCTGCAGGGCGTCGAACGTGCAGGGGATGTTCAGCCCCTCGAGCACGCCGTTTTCGGAAAGCATCGCCCAGTACGCCTCCGCCCAGTGCTTGCCGGGCAGCTCGCTTTTGTACGTCAGCGATGCGCTCGTGGCGAGCATTTTGATGAACTCGCTCCGGCGCAGATAGCCCGTCGGGCGGAACGTGCCGTCCTCAAAGCCGTTGACGATGCCCTTTTCGGTGCAGAAATTGACGTACTCCGTGTACCATTCATCCGCCGGAACGTCCGGGAACGCGGCAAACGCCGGAGCGGTGAGCGCCGGCACGAGCAGGCACGCGCACAGAAGCGCCGCAAGAATTCTCTTTCTCATATCTGGTCCTCCGCGGTGTTCTTTTTCGATGCGATCAGAAGTCGAAGAAAAACGGCATCATTTCCGAGAGCTTGTGGCTCACGAAGCTCCCGTCGCCCTTGGCGCAGAGCACGGTCATATGCTTGGAAAACTCCTGCAGAAACTGGCGGCACGAGCCGCAGGGATAACAGTATTCTTTGCTGTTGCCCCAGATGGCGATGCGGACAAAGTCGCGGTGGCCGCTGCTCACGGCCTTCACCGCCGCGGTGCGCTCGGCGCAGATCGTGTCGCCGTAGGCGGCGTTCTCCACGTTGCAGCCGGTGAAGATCGTGCCGTCGCTGCACTCGAGCGCCGCGCCCACGGGAAATTTCGAGTACGGCACATACGCATATTCGGCGGCCTTCTTCGCCATGTCCATCAGTTCCTGATCGGTCATATCCGTTTGCTCCTTTTTCCGCCGGCGGTCAGCCGATATTGACTGTCCAGGCGGTAATATTATTGAATACGTCGTACTGGTTGGGCGACATGCCGGAGATCACGCCGAGATGGGAGATAACCTCGCGCGTCTCAAAGCACACCGGCAGGATCACCGTGGTCGTCGTGAGGAGCTGCAGCCAGTCGTTTACGGCCTGCGCGCGGTCGTCGTCCTTTGCGCCGAGATAGGCCTCGGTGAGCTCCTCCAGCTCGCTGTTGTCCCAGCCGCCGTAGTTGAGGGTGTTGTCATCCTCCCAGTCGCCGGAGATCAGCGTGAGAATGTTCCAGTCGCCGGTCAGCGCGACCTCGGCAAGATACATATCCATAACGATCTCGGGCTCCTCCTGATCGAAGTCGATGTATCCGGAGCGAAGCGCGGCGAGATAGTCCTTCCATGTAAGCTCGCGCAGGTTGACGCCGATGCCGATGGCTTCCAGATCCTCGGCGATCCGGCGCGCCTCCTGCACCTTGGCGGCGTTGTCGGCGCAGACGGCGAAGTTGAGCTCAATGTCCACCTTCATGCCGGAGAGCGCAAATTCAAGCATGCCGTCCGCGTCCAGATCGCGGCAGCCGCCGCGCTCGAGCTCGGTAAGGCAGCGCGAGGGATCGTAGGAAAACTGCGAGGCGATCGAGGTATCGTACAGCGCGCTGTTCGGGTGGACGGGGAGCACCGTCGCCACGGCGTTGCCGTCGAGCGTGTCCGATACGATCTTGTCGCGGTTCACGATCCAGTTCATCGCGTAGCGGTAGGCGTCATACTGGAAGAAGCGGCTCTGGCTGTTGAAGCCGATGAAGTGGAGATTCGTGGTGGTGATGGTGCGCTTTTCGTTTTTGCCGCCGTAGCCCATGTTGTAAATGCCGGTCGGGTCGTTCACGACGAGATCGACGAGACCGCTTTCAAACTCGGTGATGAGCTCCTCCATGCCGCGGTAGGCGCGCAGCTGCACCTCGTCGAGCGGGAGACTCTCGCTGTTTTCATACCCGTCAAACTTCACGAGTGCCGTGCGGTCTTCATTATACATATACGGGCCCGATCCGACGGGGATCTCGTCGCCGACGGAGCCGGACTTGATGACCGGGATGCTCATACGCTGCGGGAGCTGCGCGTTGTCCGCGCCTTCCACGGCGAGATACACCTCGCCGTTGTACGCGCTCGAATAGACGCGCCCGACCTGCTGCTGCAGATGCTTGTGTCTCTCGCTCGTGAAGATGCAGGACACGGAATACGCCACGTCCTGCGCGGTGAGCGTGGAGCCGTCGTGCATCTGGATGCCCTCCCTCACCTTGAGCACCCACACGCCCGCGCTGTCTTCGTTCTTGGAGTAATACCAGTCCGAAAGAATGCGCGACGTCACGTTGAAGTTCTCATCGACCTCGAAAAGCCGGTCGTACACGAGGCAGTCCACGAGCTGATTGAGCGTGCTCTGCGTCTTGATGGGGTTGAGGCTCTCCTCGTAGTCGAGTGAGAGCGAGAACACGTCGTCCGCGGCGCCGGCGAAGGTGAGCGTCTGGCCGGAGACGGTCGCGGCGCTCTCGTCCAGCGCGGGATCGGGCGTTGCCTCCGGCCCGGCGGCGGTCTCGCCGCACGCGGCAAGCGAGAAGAGCGTCGCCGCGGCGAGCAGCAGAGCAAAGATCTTTCTGTATTTCATAATGCGATACCTCAAAGCATGATAACCGACGCCATCGTGCCGCGGCGGCCCTTCGTGGCGCGGTGCGACCAGTACACGTCCTGCATGCACATCGTGCAGTCCGGCGACACATCGATGTGCTCCGGTGCAAGGCCGAGCTGCAGAAGTCTCCGGCGGTTCGTTTCCTTGAGATCGACGAGGAATTTTCCCTCGACGCCCTCTTCCGGCGGGCAGAGCCCCTCGGCATCGCTCCCGAGCAGGGCGCGCACCGCCTCCGGCACTTCCGGGCCGGTCTCAAAGCAGCAGCGCGATATGGCCGGGCCGATCGCGGCGCGGATGTTCTCCGCTCTCGCGCCCATGTCCTCCATGCGGCGGACAACCGAGCCCATCATATCGGCGACCGTTCCCTTCCAGCCGCTGTGCGCGGCGGCAACGATGCCCGCCTTCGGGTCGCGGAACAGCACCGGCACACAGTCCGCGGTCCAAACGCAGAGCGGCACGTCCTTCCGGTCGGTGATGAGCCCGTCGCAGTCCTCGGGCGGGTGCGGCAGCGGCGGCATGGCGCGCTCGGCTTCCGTCACATAGCGCAGCACGGTGCCGTGCACCTGCCGCGTGAAGCAAAAGCCCTCGGCGGGAAACTCCGCCGCCGTCCGGAAGCGCTGCCAGAGCGCGCGCACGCGCTCCTGCCGGCTCTCGCTCTCCCACTCGGGATCGGGCTTTGAGCTGAACGGGAAATCCCCGACATCTCCGAGCCGCCGCGAGAAGAGGTGCTTCGTGCCGAGCACGTCCGACGTGACCCACTGGATATTGTCTTTTTCGCAGAGTGAAAATGCCATAGCTGATTCCTTTACGGGGGATGCTGAGCAGCTTGCCCCACCCCCCATATTTTTAAATAGTATCCTTACTGATTCTTGCCGCAGCAGTCCTTGTACTTCATCGGCAGACCGTTCGGGCGGAGCTTCCCGCACGGGCAGGGGTCGTTCCGGCCGGGCTTTTTGACCTTTTTGACCGGCTGCTTGCGCACGGAGGCGTCGCCCCCGGCGTTCGCCACGGCGTTTTTCGTCACGCTCTTGCGCTCAACGCGCTCTTCCTTGCGGACGCGGACAGTATAGATACGGCGCACGACCTCGGAGCGGATGCCGGAGATCATCGCCTCGAACATATCGAAGCCTTCCTTTTTATAAGCATCGATGGGCTTGATGTTGCCGTAGCCGCGCAGACCGATGCCGCGGCGGAGGTTGTCCATCGCGTCGATATGATCCATCCAGTACTCGTCTACGACGCGCAGCATGACGACGCGCTCCAGCTCGCGCATGAGCGGCGTGCCGTCCGGCATGGGGCCGAAGGCCTCCTCGCGCCTGGCGTATACGTCCGCGGCGATGGCGGCGAGCGTTTCGTTGAGCTCTTCCACCGTCATGCCGTCGTGGTAAACGATCTCGCCCGGCCGTACAAACAGACGGGTGAGCGGCGCGACGCGTTCGGCCAGATCGTCCGCGTTCTCCGGCGGGATGTTGCCGACCGTCTCGGCGATCGTGTCGCGCACCATGCCCTGGATATTCTCTCGGATATCCTCGCCGTCGAGCACCTTGCGGCGCTGCTCATAAATAAGGTTGCGCTGCACGTTCATCACGTCGTCAAACTCGAGCGTGCTCTTTCGCGCCTGGAAGTTGCGGCTCTCGACGGTCTTCTGCGCCTGCTCGAGCGCGCCGGTAAGCATTTTGTGCTCGATGGGCGTGTCCTCATCGACGCCGAGGCTCTCAAACACGCTGATGAGCCGCTCGGAGCCGTAAAGACGCATGACGTCGTCCGTCAGCGCCAGGAAAAACCGGCTCTCGCCGGGGTCACCCTGACGGCCGCTTCGGCCGCGCAGCTGGTTATCGATACGGCGCGACTCGTGCCGCTCGGTGCCGAGGATGTACAATCCGCCCGCGGCGCGCACCTTTTCGGCCTCCGCGCCCGTCACGGCCTTGTGCTCGGCCATCTTTTCGCGGAAGAGAGAGCGCGCTTCGAGGATCGTTTCGTCCTCGGTTTCGGCGTAGCCGGTCGCCTCGCTGATCGTGTCCTCGTCGTATCCGGCGCGGCGGAGATCGGACTTGGCCAGATACTCCGGGTTGCCGCCGAGCATGATGTCCGTGCCGCGGCCGGCCATGTTCGTGGCGATCGTCACGGCGCCGAGCTTGCCCGCCTGCGCGACGATCTCCGCTTCCTTCTCGTGGTGCTTGGCGTTGAGCACGCTGTGCGGCACGCCCTGTTTGCGGAGCAGGGACGAGATGTATTCGCTCTTCTCGATGGAGATCGTGCCGACGAGCACGGGCTGGCCCTTGGCATAGCACGCCTTGATCTGCTCGATGATGGCGCGGTCCTTGCCTGCCTGATTCTTGTATACAACGTCGTTCCGGTCGATGCGGATAACGGGCTTGTTCGTCGGGATCTCAACGATGTCGAGCGCGTAGATCGACTGGAACTCCTCCTGCTCGGTGAGCGCGGTGCCGGTCATGCCGGAGAGCTTCCCGTACAGACGGAAATAGTTCTGGAACGTGATCGTGGCAAGGGTCTTGTTCTCCTTCTGCACGTCCACGTGCTCCTTGGCCTCGATGGCCTGATGCAGACCCTCGGAGTACCGGCGGCCGAGCATGAGACGGCCGGTGAACTCATCGACGATGATGATCTCGCCGTCCTTGACGACGTAGTCGATGTCGCGCCGCATGACGCCGTGCGCCTTGAGCGCCTGGTTGATGTGGTGCGAGAGCGTGGAGTTTTCCATGTCGGCGAGATTTTCGAGATTGAACGCCGCCTCCGCCTTGGCAATGCCGCGGGCGGTGAGCGTGGCGGTGCGCGCCTTTTCATCGACGATGTAGTCGGCGTCGATATCGTCAGACTCCTCTTCCTTCTCGTCCACGGACGCGACGACGAGCTTCTTCAGGCGCGAGACGAAATCGTCCGCGCGGCGGTAGAGGTCGGTGGACTCGTCGCCCTGACCGGAGATGATGAGCGGGGTGCGCGCCTCGTCGATGAGAATGGAGTCCACCTCGTCCACGATGGCGAATGCGTGGCCGCGCTGCACCATGTCCTCTTTGTAGAGCGCCATGTTGTCGCGCAGATAGTCAAAGCCCATCTCGTTGTTCGTGCCGTAGGTGATGTCCGCAGCGTAAGCGGCGCGGCGCTCCGCGCCGGTGAGGCCGTGGACGATGAGACCGACGCTCAGTCCCATGAAGCGGTGCACCTTGCCCATCCATTCGCTGTCGCGCCGGGCGAGATAGTCGTTCACGGTGACGATATGCACGCCCTCGCCGGTGATGGCGTTCAGATACGCCGGGAGCACGGCGACGAGCGTTTTGCCCTCGCCGGTCTTCATTTCCGCAATGCGCCCCTGATGCAGCACGATGCCGCCGATGACCTGCACGCGGTAGGGACGCATTCCCAGCACGCGGTCTGCCGCCTCGCGGACGGTCGCAAAGGCCTCCGGAAGAAGGTCATCCAGCGTTTCACCGGCGGCCAAACGATCCCGGAACTCCTGCGTCTTTGCGCGGAGCTGCTCGTCCGTGAGCTTGCGGTAGGAATCCTCCAGCGCCATGACGGCGTTGACGGTCGGCTCCAGCTTCTTGACCTCACGCTCGGAGCGCGTGCCGAATATTTTTGTAAACAGACCCATAATTGAAACCTTCCTGCGCTGAAGTACAGCGCAATGTATACTTCTACATTCTAAAAAAGGATTATAACACATCCGGGACGGTAAAAAAAGAAAAAAGTGTGAATTATGCTTGTAAAATAACTCCGGCGCAGACGGAGATCTGCGCCGGAGCATCATTATGTACCGGAGGACTCTGGCTTTGGATGCTTATAGACAAGGATCGGAATGTGATCGTCCACGTTGATGGTGTCATAGATCGTTTTCATGGCCTCCTTCGGCGTATTGACGCAGCCGTGGGAGCCCCAGTAGGTATACATTTCACCGCCGAAGCGTGTGCGCCAGTCGGCGTCGTGCAGGCCGATCACGCCGTCGCGCGTGACGCTGATCCAGTAATCGACAAAAACATAATAGTCCTCACCGGAAAGCCAGCAGTCCTCAGCCTTATAGAACGACTCGTAAAGGCCGGTGGGCGTGTCGTGCGTTTTCATTGTGCCGCTCACAATATCCGTGTCCACGACGAGCGCGCCGTCCTGATAATACGCCATATGCTGGTTGGTCAGATCGACCTCGATATAGGAATTCTCGATGCCGAACGGCTCTCCGTCCAGCGTTGTGCAGAGGAAGGATGCCTCCGCGCTTCCGCTTTCGAGCGTTTCCAGCAGCGGAATCAGCTGCCCGCGCAGCGCGTCCTGATCCAGCTCATAGTTGACGTGGAGGAAGCTGACCGGCACCGGGCCGTCCACGAAGGAGTTGAAGATATACTCTGTGTCCTTCTGCGCGTAAAGCTCCGACCATGCGCTCAGCTGCTGGTCGAGCGTCTTTTTCTGGACCTGTACGCGGCCGTCGCGGTCGAGCTTCACGAAGTGGCGGAGCGTGCCGCCGTCC
>ENA-ORNY01001999-ORNY01001999.1-human-gut-metagenome-genome-assembly--contig:-NODE-1999-length-10825-cov-3.696007_pt1 | contig 10825 bp, 9 predicted proteins | sample MGYA00242122_ERZ509036 | MGnify/ENA primary metagenome ERZ509036 (study PRJEB26280, sample SAMEA2338696) | human gut metagenome | biome: human gut; feature: human-associated habitat; material: faeces...
CGGCTGTCAACGTGGGCCTGTCGGTGTCCCGTGTGGGCGGCGCCGCCCAGACCAAGGCCATGAAGAAGGCCAACGCCAACCTGCGTATCGAGCTGGCCCAGTACAAGGATATGGAATCCTTCTCGCAGTTCAGCTCTGACCTGGACGCTGAGACCCGCCGCCAGCTGGAACACGGCAAGGCTTTGATGGAACTGCTGAAACAGCCGCTGTACCAGCCCAAATCCGACGCCGAGCAGGTCGTTTTGCTGACCCTCGCCGCCCACGGCGTGCTCGACGAGATCAACATGGCCAAAAACGAGGCTCTTGCCGTGCTGCACGCCGCGCTGGACTTTCGCCGCGCCATCGACGTCCCCGGCTACGACCGCGTGACGGTCAACCCCGCCGCGCGCTTCATCGGCACGATGAACTATGGCTATGCCGGCACGCGCGAGCTGAACGAGGCGCTGACCTCCCGTTTTGTTGTCATTCAGATGCCGTCCATTGACCAGAGCGGTCTTGTGCGTCTTCTGGGCGACGAGTTCCCAACGCTTGAGAAGAAATACAAGGAGCAGTTTGCTCTGCTGTTCCTTGAGCTGCAAAAAAAGTGTGAGAGCGCGGAGATCTCCTCCAAGGCGCTCGACCTGCGCGGTCTTCTGGACGCACTGCGCCTGATCCGCTGCGGCGTGGGTGCGAACCGGGCGCTCGACATGGGCATTACCAACAAGGCCTTTGACGCCTACGAGCAGAGCTTGATCCGCGATGTGATCGCGGCGCGCATTCCCGCCAAGCTTGACCGCAGCCGCCTCTTTACCGACTGATATGGAAACTTCCGCTTACAGTGCCAACCAGCGCCGCGCGATCAACCTCGTGTGGACGGCAAGCGGGGACTACCGGTTCGAACCGCAATTTCTGGCGCTTAAACCGAACGGTGAACCGGACTTTTATATGAATTGCATCATCGGCCTCGTACACAAGTGGTTCGGCGACGAGATGCCGGCGCGTCTTTTTTCCGCTTGGGCGGGCGACGCGCGCCAGAGCGTTTTTGACGAGCTTACGTGGCTGGCACTTGAAAACGCGGCCTACGAAAAGGAGCTGCCTGTGCGTCCCGTGCTCGCCGAGCTGCGCCGCGGCCATGCAGAGGAATTCTTCGCCTCGGAATATCAGCTTTCGCGCCAGGAGTGGATGGAGAAAAACCAGCTCGTCTACTCGCTCCAGTCTGCGCGGTGGAAAACGGTGCTTTCGCAGAAGCCGCCGCTGCTTGCCCCGTGGGAAAAGGGGCTTTCCGCGGCGCTTGCCTGCCCCGGCACGCTGAGCGCAGCGGAGTTGGAGGCCGCCGTGCGCGCAGCCTTCCAAAAATACCTGCAATTCGACGGCACGGTGCACAAGAAAGAGGCCTTTCACTTTCACTTCAGCGACAAATGGGCGCCGCTGCTCACAAAGCTCTTGCCGACCGAGATCGTCCGCACGGACGATCTGACCATCGGCCGCTCCGCTATGCCGGGAGAAAACGGCATGGTCAAAGTCTCGAACGCGCTGCGCTCTCGCCTGCACTCCAACGAGCACGAGACGCAGGATCGCGACTACATCGAGCGCTGCTTCGGCCGCAGCATCTACTCCCCCCAGACGCTCGCGCGCATCGAGCAGCAGCTCTGCACGGGAAACCATCTTGGCTGCCATCTCTGGTTCACAAAGGGTGCAAGCGCATCGTCACAGCTGCTCAGCGCGGACACGCAGCGCCTCTACGAGCAAGCCGAAGCGCAGGCCAAGCGGAACCGCGCCGCCTTCGCGCACGATCTCGACCTGCACCAGAGCGCGCTTGCGCGTCTGAGCGAGCAGATCCGAAACTGCCTGCTCGTTCACCAGCAGCCCGAGCGCGTCCCCGCCCGTCAGGGTTGGCTCGACGGCACGCGCGTATGGCGCGAGCCGGTGCTGCACGACGACCGTGTCTTCCTCCGCAATGACGAAGAGAGCCGCCCCGGCTTTGCGGTCGATCTGATGCTCGACGCCTCAGCTTCGCGCCTGCACTGTCAGGAAACCATCGCCATTCAGGGTTACATTCTCGCCAAAAGTCTTGCTGCGTGCGGCATTCCCGTGCGCGTGACGAGCTTTTGCAGTCTGCGCGGCTACACCGTGCTGCGCATTTTGAAGGACTTTTCCGACAGGAACGGCGAGCGCAACGTTTTCAACTACTTTGCCGCCGGCTGGAACCGCGACGGCCTTGCGCTGCGCGGCGCGGGCGAGTTGATTCGCTCTGCTCCCGCCGAAAAGCACCTGCTGCTCCTTTTGACCGATGCCTCGCCTGACGACAGCCACAAGATCCTGCCGAGCGGCAAGATTCCCCTCAGCCGCGACTACGATGGCCAGGTCGGCGTAGACGACACGGCAGAGGAGGTGCGCGTCCTGCGCGCGCAGGGCGTTCGCGTCGCCGCCGTTTTCACAGGAGAAAACACAAGCGTCCCTGCCGCAAACACCATCTACGGGCGTGACCTTGCGCGCATCCGCCGCATGGATCAGCTCGCCGCCGCGGCAGGCCGGCTCATTCAGGACGAGATTCGCGAACTCAGCGGCTGACAAAAAATCCCGAAAGATGATCTTTCGGGATTTTTTCTTATTCTGTCGGTTTCGCCAGTGGTGAGGGTTCGCCTCATTCGCGCAGAAAAGGCAGCGCTCATCAGCCCTTGCTGTCACATCGGAAGCTCTTGCTTCAGGTTACGAAGATGCAGATAGACGGTATTTTTTGAAATTCCCAAGCTCTCCGAGACCCATACAACAGAGTCTTTGATATTAAAGATCCCCTGCTGGTACAGCTGGCGTATGATCTCCTTGTTGCGGTTGGTGGAGGGGATATTCGCCGATGCAGAAACATTCTCCCGCGCCTTTGCCATTGCTGTGGAGATGACCTCATCGATATCTGCATTAAAGCTTTCTGTCTCACGGGATATGGTCATGTCGGATGCAGTCGGAAGAAATGCAGAAATAAACTGAGAAAACGGTACGTCGCACTGAAAATTCATGCAGACAAGTCCGATAATACGATCTTCTTCTCCTACTACCGGTATTGTTACCGACTTTAAGGTATGCCCCTCTCTTCGGTTAAAGTAGACCATAGAATGCGGTGTTTGGCTTTTTTGAATATCGTGAAGCATCGAGAGCGCCAGATCGGTAATGGGCGCCCCCACCTCACGCTTGGTATAGTGTCCATTGATGATCTTGATAACAGAGTGACCTAGATCCTCCAAACTGTGAAGCACAATCTCATAGCTGTCGCCAAGGTAAAGAGCGAGACCATCCAGCATGTATTGGTAGGACTTGAGGATCTCTCGATCCATTTCTGTCAACTTAAATTCTTTCGCTGTCACAGGCTTTATCCTTTCTTGTACAACTTCTTTTTGTATTATACCTCAAAAAATGTTGAATTGCAACAAAGTGCTGTCAAAATTTAACGCAAATAAGAAAATTTAATGCGAATGAGAAAAAAACTATTGACTAAATAATAATTCATTGGTATCGTAGAGATAGCTTGATGACAGTATGCGCCGTGCCCGTTTGCGAGGAGGCTTCTGCCACAAGAAATAACACGCCGCACCAGCGGCAGGATAGGAGATCATTTTATGAAAAAGATCAGCACTTCTCAGGCGCCGGCCGCGATCGGTCCGTACTCTCAGGCAGTTTGTCTGGGCAGAGCGGTGTTCACCTCCGGTCAGATCCCTGTCGTTCCCGAAACCGGCGTTGTGCCGGAAGGCATTGAGGCACAGGCACATCAGTCCTGCAAGAATGTAGCTGCTATTTTAGCAGCTGCGGGCACCAGCATGGAAAAGGTCGTCAAAACAACCTGCTATCTGGCAGACATGGCAGATTTTGCTGTGTTCAATGCCGTTTACGAGACCTACTTCACCCAGAAGCCCGCACGCGCCTGCGTGGCGGTACGCTCTCTCCCCAAGGGTGTGCTGTGTGAAGTCGAGGCAATCGCAGAGCTTGACGCGTAAGGGTACGCCCCTCTTGCAACTGTGATTCCTGCAGATTTCTCAACACATAACGCCTATCGCAGCGATGAGAAAGCAGCCAAGCCCATTTTAGGGCCTTGGCTGCTTCTTTTTATTTTCACTTTTCGCCCCAATAGCGGGCAAAGAAACGCTCTGCGTTCCGATAGCAGATTCCCTCGATCTGATCTGTGCTGAAGCCCGCTCGATCCATGGCCTGCGCCAGTTTTGGCATCTCTCCGGCACCGTTGACCTCGATTTCCGTTTCCATGCCATCAAAGTCTGTGCCCAGTCCAAGCACCTGCTCTCCGCCCACATTCATGATGTGGCGGCAGTGGCGCAGCATATCGTCGATCCTGCCAACAGGATCGTCCGACAGAAAATCGGAATAGAAGTTTAGACCCATGATGCCGCCGCGATCTGCCAGCGCCCGGATCATCTCGTCGCTCAGATTACGGCTCACATTCCGCACCTCTCTGGAGTTGGAGTGGGTCGCCATAAAGGGGCGCGTTCCATGCTTGACCACATCCCAGAACCCAGCGTCCGAAAGGTGGGAAACATCTACCACCATGCCCAGCTCGTCCATTCGCTGCACAGTTTCAAGGCCAAAGGGCTTGAGCCCCTTATTCTGGAATTCCGCAGGACGGTGGGGATAGGCAAGGCAATTCTCGTGGTTCCACGTCAGGTTCATCACCCGCACGCCCTTATCGTACAGCACATTCAGACGCTTGAGGTCTCCCTCCAATACGCCGCCCTCTTCCAGACTCAGGAATGCAGACAGCTTTCCCTGTTCCTTATTTTCCTTGTACTGTGCGTAGTTTCCCGCAAAGCCAACTTTTTCCTTGTCTGCCGATATCTGCTGGTAAAAGAGCTCGATCATGCCCAGAACATCCTCGTAGCTGCTGCCCAGCTTAGGCTTTTCCGCCAAATCGAGGAAGCAGGCAAACAGCTGCGCCGTGTATCCGCTGGCGATTTCCCGCTCCAGATCTATATGGCAGTTATTTTTCCACAGATCGCCGACTTCTCCCTTTGCCCGGTAAAACAGGCGGTAAAGGGTATCCACATGAAAATCAACAAAATTCATTCTGCTCTCACCTCTTTCTTTACAGTTCAAACTGTTCCTTCACCGGAAACAGGCCAAAAAGTCCACCGGTATGCAGGAAGAGAACGTTTCCGCTCTTTTGGAAGCTTCCCTTGTCCACTTCGCACGCAAAGCCGTACATGCATTTTCCGGTATAAACCGGGTCGAGAACCAGCCCTTCCATTCTTGCAAAGTCTCGGATAAAGTCCAGTTCCTCCTTACGGCTCAGCGCATAGCCGCGGCCCACATAGCCATCCAGTATTTCAATCTCCTCCGGAGCAACCTGCAAGGGTTCCTCCAAATAGGCCGCCGCTTCCGACACGATATCGGAAACACGATGCTGGAAAAAGTCTGCATCATCGCACACATTGATGCCCACGATCCGCTTATTCAGCCCATAGAGCCTGTTCGCCAGTACAAGGCCGGCAAGCGTTCCGCCGGAACCGACCGCATCTACGATCGTATCGAACTGCACACCCATTTCCTTCTCCTGCTGCAATATCTCCTGCATGCAGGACAGATAGCCGAAAGTGCCGATTCCGTTGGAAGCGCCCTCGGGAATGATGTACGCCTTGTGGCCCTGACGTTCAAATTCTCCGGCCAGTTCCTCCATCACTTCGCCCCGGCGGTTGCGATAATCCTCCGCCGAAATAAAGCGTATGTCGGCGCCAAGCACCTTATCAATGAAATAGTTTCCGTCCAAGAGCGGGTCGGGATCGTCCGTGCGGAGCAGCAGGCAGGAACGCAGGCCCAGCCGCGCTGCCGCAGCAGCCGTAGCGCGGCAGTGATTTGACTGGATCCCACCGCAGGTGATCAAGGTATCTGCGCCCCGATCCAATGCCTCCTGGATCGAGAATTCCAATTTGCGGATCTTGTTGCCTGACCACTCCATACCGGACATATCGTCTCGCTTCACATATACATTCAGCCCGGTCCGTTCCGAAAACCGCTCCAGTTTTTCAATTCTGGTCGGCAGATCAGCCAGTTTGAGCCGTTTGGGAAATGGTTTCATATCATGTCCTCCTGCCTATAAATTCATGGGGATCAAAGCACAAAGTGGAAAAAGCGCAGGACTTCCTCATAGTCATCACTGCAAAACTCCACCGTGTGCGCATCCAGTCGTCTTGTGTTGAAATAATGCGACGCATAGGCGGCATCATAATGCTTCTGGTATGCCACCGTGACCCGAAAATGTTCCGGAAGCGCATAACGATAGCGGTTCAGATCTCCGCTGAGCGCCCGTTTGGCTGCTTCCTCCAATTCTCGCTCCACTGCCTTGGGATGGCGGCTGATCACAGCAGCAGCAACGCCCTCCTTAGTCGCAACCGTTTCAATCCGGCTGTTGACCGCTTTGGCCTTTTCGCAGATCGCCGCATCTCCGGAGATCATAGCCGTTGGGACGCCGAGTCCCATTGCCGCATAGGAGAACAGGTGGAACTCCCCGGCAGGCACACCATTGATGGTAATTTCTCTGATGCGTCTGCTGCTGATCGTATGCGCCATCGGGTTTCCGTCCTGCCCTGCTGCGTCATGATACCCGACAAAGACGACGGCATCATAGCTGCCATCTATATTGCCGATCATGGAATAAGGGCTGCGCATCTCGCCGCGGATCAGCTGCGCCTGCTCAGGAAGATACTCATGGAAGATGTTCATTCCCCCTCCATGGGCATCTTTGACTGTAACTATCTCAGCTCCCGCAGCGATTGCCCCGCGGCACACCGCGCCAACCTCGCGGCTCATCTGTTCCATTCCGCGTGTATAGAGCTGAGGATTTTCATTTCCTGCTTCGGCAAAGGAGACCAGATCCGCTACGCCTTCAATATCCGCACTGATAAATACCTTCATGCTTACGACCATACCTTTCCGCCGCGCGCAGGAAACGGGCTGCAAACCCGGCAAGCGCAGCGCGGCCTTTTTGAAATTGATTGGAATTGTCTTGAGGGGCGCGCAGCGCGTCAAATGCCGGAAGGCTATCTATCCCGCCCTTCCTGTGCTTCCGCTCTCTGCCCGCCCTTCTCAAGTGTAAGTTCTAAAAGGATAAACGCCGTCCGTCTCTCAGCCGATCTGATGAATATCCACCATGGTATGCTCGCAGCTGTATTCCTTGAGCGTCAGCGCACGGTCGTTATACTCGCACTCACCGTACTGATTGTCAGTCGGATCGTTGCGCATAAACTGCTTCGGCGGGATAAACTCATGCTGGAACGCCAGGTTGGCCGGCATGCGGAAGGGATCCAGATTGCCAAAATAGAATGCGCGGCGTTCCTCATTTCCAAGGCGATGCGCGCTTCCGCCAAAGGACAGATCGGCATACAGCCAGCCGTAGGGTGCAACATAAAACTGTGCCCAGTCATGTCCGCCAATATCATAGGGCGCAGCAAACAGACCGGACTGCCAGCGAGCCGGCACGCCGGCGCAGCGGCACAGCGTGATAAACAGCACTGCCTGCACGCCGCAGTCACCCTTCTGGTTGACCGCAGCATACTCCGGGATATTCAGAATAGTACTGTACCGGCGCACGTAAGAATAGCGCACTCTGTCGGTGACGTACTCATAGATCCGTTTTGCCTTCAAAAGCGGATTGGTCTCATCACCGACGATCTCCTGACACATCGCACGGATCAGAGGGGTGAACATGATATGAGGTGCCTCTTCTTCCAGGCAGAAGGACGGCTGCTCTGCGCAGACCTTGTCCGGATCCGGGTCCACATAGGTCAGGTGGTTCTCAAAGCTGTACTCCACCGTAAACTCATCTCCCGCTTCCAGATTTTTCTGGAAGCATACCGTGCGGCTCTCTGCGTCCTCAGGCGCTACAAAAGCATCCGGGCTGAGCGTATGGATCCGGAAGTTTTTCACCTGCGGACTGTTGTTGGGAATAGGGAGATGAACGGTGATCGGCTCGCCGATCCGCCCATTCTCGCCCACCTTCAGCGTCGAGCGGATACGGATATAATATGCCGTCCCGCCGTGCTCTTTCATGTAGCGCATATTCCCATTCAGAACATCTTGCTTCATCTTGGTCGCCTGCGCGTCCTCAGGCACGATCAGGCGCTGTGTAACGGGATGCTGCACCTTGCGCAAATTCTCATGGAAATGGCGCACAAAATACATCTTACCTTCCCGATAGAGCCAATCCACCTGATTTTCTGCGATCAGCTCATCGAACTCTTCCTTGGTGAAGTCCCGGATCTCGCCCTGAAGCATTTCAAATGCCTGCTCATAAGGGAAGGGATACTCTCCCTCCAGTTCGATCAGCCGGTTCTTTTCAAGCTCCAACCGCTCTCTGAGCGCATGGGGCAGAGGGCCTGCCAAACGGCGGTCAATCAGATCCTGCGCCGCAGCAAAATAACCGGCATCTTCCTGTTTCTGAATATCCTCCGGCAGAGGGATCGCTAAATTCTTCAATCGTTCCAGCATAATCAAACACACTCCTGTTCACACGTATCGGACAGCAGGGAAAAATCGATCTCCTTGCGCCCCACAACTTGATTGTGGTGGTTATAAATGTTCGGTTCCCAGCATGCGCCAAGCTTTTCCTGCTCCTGCTGAGAGATCACACCAAGATCCGTCAACACCTTCATCACAACACCCGGCATAAATTCCGAGCAGCCGTCCTCCAGTTTGACCGCGATGCCAATGCCACGATCCTTCAGGCCAATCCCGTAGAAAGATGCAGCTCCGGATTTGCCAAATAACCGGTCTCCAAAGGCGCTCATCAGGCAGGTGCACAGTCTTCCTGTGCCTGCCACCTCATAGGGGTATGCAGTCATCGCCCGTGTGACACGGCGGGCAGCCGCACCTCTGCGTTCGCCCAGCAGTTCAGGTTTGGACATTCTGGCATATCCCTGCGCCAGCTTGACCATGGGAAGGGCATGGACAGGCACACCGCAGCCGTCTACTGCGAAAAACAGCTCTTCCATTCCGCAGCCGCAGACATGGCAGATGATCTCGTTGATCCTCTGCTGGGTCGGGCTGTCCGGAGCAGGATATTGCGTCAGATCTTCGCCATGTATCTTCGCCGTCAGCAGCATTCCGGCATGTTTGCCGGAGCAATCACAGTGAAGCGCATCGGGCGGAAGCCCGCGGCGGAGCATCTCTCGCTTGCTCTCTTCTGAAATTGGATAGGCATCTCCGCACTGCAGATACGATGAATCCAGCCCCGCTTTGCCGAGAATACGTTCCACCAGCGCCACCTGCGCCGGCTCTCCATTATGGGACGCGCACATCACAGCAAGTTCCTGCTCTGTCACACCGTACGCCTCCAGCGCACCGCTCTCGCAGACTGCGATCGCCTGCATAGGCTTTGCCGCAGAGCGTGCAAAGGTAATTGCATAGGGATCCCCGTAATGGTACAGCACATTTCCGGCAGCGTCGGCTACGACGATCCGTCCATGGTGCTCCAGATCCCGGAGCGCTCCGCGATATGTTCTGGCTACCACAGCCATCTCCGTCCCCCCCTACTTTTTAGAATTGGCTGAACAGTGCGCTGAATCCGCCCGTGTGGAGGTAGCAGGCGCTGCCGTCTACCAGCCCCTTGCGCACCATGTCGAGCATACCGTAAAGCGTTTTGCTGGTATAAACCTGCTCCACATAGATTCCCTCTGTCTGAGCAAGCTCATAAATCTGCTGCACACACTCCGGCGTCGCCTTGCCCCAGCCGTCTCCGCGGTATTCCTCGTGAATGGTATATACGCTGCTGAAATCATAGTCCTGAAGCACTCCGGTCAGCTCACCGATTTCGCGCAGGAAAGTTTCCAGAATTTCCTGTAGCTCTTCCTTTTCATGCTCCACCGTGATTACATGAACATGGAAAGGAGCCTGGGACAGTGCCGCGCCAAAAATCGTTCCGGCAGCCAAGCCTCCGTTGCCGCCGGGAACAAACAAATGCTTTAAATCGAGCTTTTGTTCCCGGCACTGTCCGCACAGTTCCATAACCGCATGGACGTACCCCAGTGATCCAAGCGCAGTGGACGCACCGTTCTTGACCACATAAGGGTGCCGTCCCTGCTCCTCCAGCTCTTTTGCATAACGGAGCACCAGCGCTTCCCGTTCTTTGTCGACAATATCCCCCACATATCTCAATTCTGCGCCAGAGAGTTTATTGAGCAGCTGGTTTCCCACCTTGTGCTCCGGCTCAGATGCATCGTTGTGGACAATCACACAGTCCAGATCCGCCTTGCAACAGGCTGACACTGTCAGCGTACACAGATTGGACTGACTTTTGCCAGACGCAAAAATCACATCACAGCCCTGCTCCACCGCCTCGCCCAGCAGATATTCCAAATTTCTGGTCTTGTTTCCCCCCGGTCCCAGACCGGTCAGGTCATCGCGCTTGATATACAATGAAACAGGGGTATTGAGCTTTCTTTGAAGATTTTTCATGGGTTGCAGCGGCGTAGGAAACGCCCCCAATTCCAGCCGGGGGAATTTTTCCAGAACCGCTCTTGTCTGTTCAATATTCACGATCAACACCTCATACTCTCTTTACACCAGATAGCACGCCACATAGTGATTTCCGCCCACATCTCGCAGCGGCGGCGGCGCTTCCCGGCATTCCGGCTTTGCATAGGGGCAGCGGCTGGCAAACTTGCAGCCCACAGGGGAGTTAAGAGGACTCGGCACCTCGCCTTCCAGAAGGATCTGCTTATTCTGCGCCGCCTTCTCTGGGTCAGCGATAGGAATGGCAGAGAGAAGCGCCTTGCTGTACGGATGCAGATTATTCCGATAAAGCTCCTCCGTCTCGGCGGCCTCCACAAGGGCGCCGAGATACATAACGCCACCG
>ENA-ORNY01002009-ORNY01002009.1-human-gut-metagenome-genome-assembly--contig:-NODE-2009-length-10803-cov-4.280703_pt1 | contig 10803 bp, 11 predicted proteins | sample MGYA00242122_ERZ509036 | MGnify/ENA primary metagenome ERZ509036 (study PRJEB26280, sample SAMEA2338696) | human gut metagenome | biome: human gut; feature: human-associated habitat; material: faeces...
GCGCACACTGGCGGGGTCGGCCATTTCTCTCTTCCTTTCACTACGCAAACCGGCCGTATGCGCAGATCGCACGCATACGGCATGGTTTTTATCTTTTTACTTTCCGCACCGGGCGGGTGATGCTGCGGATGAGGAGCGTACCGAGCACCGCCGCGCCGATGAAGAGCACGGCGGCGGCGACGGCGAGCACCGTAACCGTCCAGCGGAGGTTTTCGATCTCCGCATCCGAAGCATCCGGCGTCTCCGGCGCAGGCGAGGGCGTCGGCTCCGCGGTCGGCGAGGGCGACGGTGTTGCCGCCTCCGGCACGGTGATAAGGCCGTAGCGCTGCATCGTTTCCTCGCGCGTATCGTAGATATAAAGTCCCGGCTCGCCGCCCTCGGGCCGCGCGTAGAACACAACGTACTCTCCCCCGTCCTCCGGCAGATACGCCCGGCACACGCTGCCGAGCAGCGCGTAATCGCCGAGAACGCAGCCCTCCGGCGGCCGGACGGAGAGGATAGCGGCATCGAGGATCGTGTATGTTCTCCCCTCCGCGGTGAAGATCGTCCGACCGGCGGCAGGCGTCGCCTCCGGGATCTCCGGCTCAGTCGTATCGACATGGTTGTCGCTTGTCGGCTGCGCGGCGGTGTCCTGCGCCTGCCGCGTAACGGCGAGCGTATACACCCTCTGCGCGCCGTTCCCGGCGGTGACGGTTACGGTCACATAGTTCAGCCCGACGGAGAGCGAGCCGTTCCCGCTCACGGCGGTGGCTGCCGAAGCGTCGTTCTTCACGGCGCTCACGGCGAGCCACGTTGTTTCATACGGCACCGTCACGGCGTAGTTCGTCACATTGGCGGAAAACGCCGGGGAGAGCGTGCCGGGATCGATGTAGAGCGCGGAGAGCGTGCAGTCGCTCGATGCCGACGTGATCGTCACCGATGCGCTGTGGGAAGCGTACTCCACGCTCACCGCGTCGCCCCCGGCATTGCTCGCGCTGCACGCTGTCGGGCGGAGCGCCGTTGTGCCGATGGCGCGGGCCGTGAAGCTCAGGTTGAGAGAGAATTTTCCCTCGCCGCTGCCGCTGTAGTCCACGATGCGCAAACTCCCGCCGTTATCCTGCACCGCCGCGTTGCCGAGCCCGCCCGATGCGCCGGTGTAGGCAAGATAGTCCGTATCGTACACGAGCGTCAGATCGATGCCCGCAACGGCGGAGGTCGTATACACGTTCACCGTGACGGTGTTTCCGACAACGACGCTCGGATCGGAGAACATCACGTCCGTGTCGGCCGCCCTGGCGCTCACCGTGAGCCACGGCAGCAGCGCCACGGCGACGAGCAGCGCGAGGATCGGTTTTCTTTGTTTCATCGGCAAGCCCTCCTTACGGCGTGATCGTCGCCGTGCCGAGCAGATGGTTTCGTATGCGGATAAGATCGTTGATCGCCGCCGTGCCGCTGCGGTCCACATCCGCCGCGGCCAGACTCAGCCCGGTCAGCTCGCCGGTGCCGAGAAGGTGGTTGCGCAGCTTGATGAGATCGCTGATGGTGACGGCGCCGTCGCCGTTGATGTCGCCCGCGACAACGACGTACCCGGAAGCGAACACCGCTTCCGCGCCGTCGAGTTCATACGTGATCTTCACAAAATCGCCGGTACGCATCGGCGCTTCCGGCGCCTTGGCAGCGCCCGTGGCGTCCGTCACGGTGAGCGTTCCGCCGCTCACGCCGAGCGACGAAGTAAACGCGGCAAACGCCGTACCGGGCGCGACGCCCGAAACACGCCCGTCCGCGCTGAAAGCGTAGGGGCCGGTGATTGTCACCGGCGCGTCCGGCGCGCGGCGGTGGACGGAGAGCGTGTATGTCTCCGATGCGCCCGATTCCGCCGTCACGGTGAGCGTGACGGTGTTCACGCCGATATTGAGCGCATATTCGCCCGTCCCGGCGACGCTCGCCGCGGCATTGAGCGGCGAGGCCGTTACGGTGATGCGCTCAGTCTCGTTCGGAACGATGACGGTATATTCCCGTATATCCCGCCGGAACTCCGGCGAAAGCGCGCCAGCGCTCACTGTAAGTGAGGAAAGTTTCGTGTTCGGCGAGCCGTCTCCCGTCGGAGCAGGCACGGCAGACTCCGGCATGTTGAGATACACCGGAATATTGAACGTGAGTTTGGATGCGCGCATCTCCTCGCTGTAGGCATAGGAGAGCAGCCGCCCCTCGCTCGCCGCGCCCGCAACGTTCGTCATGTACTGGTTCCAGTACATGTTCTCGCCCTGCACGTTGAAGCGCTTGAGATAGAGCGTATTCTGTCCCGCGGCAACATAGTTCGCGGCATAGAAGGCCGCGCCGCCGCGGATGGCTTTATATAGGCTGTTCCACGGCCTCCCCCACGAGGTGCCGCTCCCGTTATGGCCGCCGCTGGCGTACCACAATCCGCGCTCCACGGCGGAATACTCCGCGGTCTTGTAAGCGCCGATGTTGAAGGCGTTATAGTACCCAGGAAAGCGGCGGTTCGTGCCGCTGATGCTCTCGCTCGCGCCGTTCGTGCCCATCTCCTGCAGCATCATCGCCGCAAGAATGTACGGGCTGACGCCGCAGTCCGCTCCGGCGGTATAGAGCGTTTCGGCGTAGGTGTTCACGCCGTTGGAAGTGTCGAGGTCGGTATCGTATGTCGTGTCCGCGAGGAACGTGCCGGACACGAGCACCGCGAGACTTTCGCGCGTCTGCGAGGCGGCGTCGTACCCCTGATAAAGAAACTGGAACACGGCGCCGCTGTCAAGGAAATTGCGCGGATCCATGTAGTGCGCGATGATCTCGCGCGACGCGGCGACCCAGCCGCCGCTGTCGAGCTCGATCCACGAGTTGTCCGTCCAGTTGAACGCACCCTCCTGCGTGGATTTCCACGAGGACGGGGCGCTGCCCCACACAAGGCTTTTGCCGAGGACGTTTTCCTCGTTCACGGCGGTGTTCCAATCCACATTCGTGAAGAACGGCCGGAACTCCCACGCCGGATACCGGCTGTGCAGCTGCCAGAGACCTTCGAGATAGCTCTCCGGAAAGCCGAGCGCGCGGAGCTGCGTGAGATAGGCATCGCGGTCATTCGCCGCGGTGGGCTCCGGTTCGGATACCGGCGTTTCCTCCGGCGTCGGAGTCGTCTCCGGCTCTGAGAGCGTCACGCTCTCCGCCGGGACGTAGCCGGTCTCGCCGCCGGGCTTTTGTATGTAATACCAGAGCGTGCCGTTCGCGTCCGTCTCCTCGCTGAGGATCGAAACGGCGCTCCCGTCCGGCACTTCCCCCGCGGCCTCGCCGCCGGGCGACGCGAGCAGAAGGAGGATGCCCGTCGGGGCGCTCACCGTGCCGGTCCTCGTATCCGCTGCCAGCGCGGACGGCATCGCCGCGGCGAGCAGCAGCACGGCCAATATAAGCGCCGCGGCACGGCGCAGAAAGCGGCGATTTTTCGGCAAGTCCTTCCCTCCTCTCGGTCACGATTTAAAATGTTACAATTTGTAACTGTATCCTACCATCCCGCCCCCTCTCCGTCAACCGCCAGTTTTTGCCGGCGCGAAAAAATAACCCCCCAGTTCACTGGGGGGTTATTTTTATGACAGCGGTTATCCGCCGAGGTAGGCCTTCTGCACCTGCTCGCTCTTTGCGAGCTCCTCGCCGGTGCCGGAAAGGGATACCTTGCCGTTTTCGAGCACGTACGCGCGGTCGGCGATGGAGAGCGCCATCTGCGCGTTCTGCTCAACGAGCAGGATCGTCGTTCCCGCCTTGTGCAGCGACTGGATGATATCGAACACCTGCTCCACAAGGATGGGCGCAAGACCCATGGAGGGCTCGTCGAGCATCATGAGCTTCGGCGCGCTCATCAGCGCGCGGCCCATGGCGAGCATCTGCTGTTCGCCGCCGGAGAGCGTTCCGGCGACCTGACGACGCCGTTCCTTCAGGCGCGGGAACAGCTCGTACACCTTTTCGAGCCCCGGCTCGACGGTGGAGTTGGCGCGGGTGAACGCGCCCATTTCAAGGTTTTCCTCCACGGTCATCTGCGCGAACACACGCCGTCCCTCCGGGACGAGCGCCAGACCGTCCTTGACGATCAGGTGGGGCGCCTTGTGCGCAATGCTCTCGCCCTGAAAGACGATGTCGCCGCCGCGGCTGCGGAGAAGTCCCGCGATGGTGTCGAGCGTCGTCGTCTTGCCCGCGCCGTTCGCGCCGATGAGCGTTACGATCTCGCCCTCGTTGACCTCGAAGGAGACGCCCTTGATGGCGTGGATCGCGCCGTAATACACTTGAATGTCCTTGACTTCGAGAAGCATGCGTCAGCCCTCCTTCTTCTTGCCGAGATAGGCTTCGATCACGGCGGGGTTCGCCTGGATCTCCTCTGCGGTGCCCTTGGCGATCACCTTGCCGAAGTTCAGTACGCAGATGCCCTCGCAGATGCCCATAACGAGCTTCATGTCGTGCTCGATGAGCATGACGGCGATCTGGAACATGTCGCGGATCTTGACGATGTTCTCCATGAGCTCCTGCGTTTCGGAGGGGTTCATGCCGGCGGCGGGCTCGTCGAGCAGCAGCAGCGACGGGTTCGTTGCCAGAGCGCGGACGATCTCCAGACGGCGCTGCGCGCCGTAGGGCAGCGAGCCGGCCTGCACGTTTGCCATGTCCTGCATATCGAAAATGGACAGCAGCTCCAGCGCGCGCTCGTGCGCGGTGCGCTCCTGCCGCCAGTAGCGCGGCAGACGGAATATGCCCTCAAACGTGGAATACGGCTCCTGATTGTGCAGGCCGATCTTCACGTTGTCCTCGACCGTGAGGTTACTGAAAAGGCGGATGTTCTGGAACGTGCGGGCAATGCCCATGCGGTTGATCTGCTCGGTCGTTTTGCCGGAGGTGTCCATGCCGTCAAGCAGAATGGTGCCGCGGGTCGGCTGATAGACCTTGGTAAGGAGGTTAAAAACGGTGGTCTTGCCCGCGCCGTTCGGGCCGATGAGACCGGCGATCTCCGTGCGGCCGATGGTGAGATTGAAGTCGTCCACGGCGCGAAGTCCGCCGAAATCGATGCCGAGATGGCGGCATTCGAGCACGGGCGTTTTGTCCAGATCGCGTTCGGGGATGATGGCTGTGCTCGGGAATTCGACCATTTTCCCCTTTTCAAATTTTTTAGACATCTTCCCTCTCCTCCTTCCGGCCGGGGATCACGCGGCGCAGCAGCGCCTTGAAATCGTCGTTGTTCGTCGCGAGCATCACGAGGATGAGCACGATGGCGTAGATCAGCATGCGGTAATCGGCAAAGCTGCGCAGCGCCTCGGGCAGCGCCGTGAGCAGCGCCGCGGCGATGACCGAGCCGAGCATATTGCCCAGCCCGCCGAACACAACGAACACGAGAATGAGGATCGACGCATTGAAATCGAACTTATTCGCGGCGATCGTAGAGTAATTCAGCGCGAAGAGCGCGCCCGCCGCGCCCGCCATGGAAGCGGAGATGACAAAAGCGGTCATTTTGTAGCGCGTCACGGGGATGCCGACGCTCTCGGCGGCGATGCGGTTATCGCGGATAGCGAGAATGGCGCGCCCCGTGCGGCTGTTCACAAGATGGAAGATCACGATGAGGCAGAGCATCACGAGGATAAAGCCGCCGGTGAACGTGGCGATCTTCTGCACGCCGCCGATACCCATCGGTCCGCCGAGAATAAGCTTTCCGCCCTCCTCCAGATTTTCGGGTGCCTGCAGGAAGCGGATGTGGTAGCCGCGGCTGTCCAGGCCGATATAAAGGTTCGTGAAAATGCTCTTGATGATCTCGCCGAAGGCAAGCGTCACGATGGCGAGATAGTCGCCGCGGAGACGCAGCACCGGAATGCCGATGAGAAAGCCGATGATGGCAGCGAAGATCGCGCCGATGACCATTGCGATGGCGAGACGCAGCGGAGCGCTCGCAATAACGCCCTGCAGCGACACCGCCGCCGTCGTGCCCATGAAGGCGCCGACGCTCATAAAGCCCGCGTGACCGAGCGACAGCTCGCCCATCACGCCGACGGTGAGGTTGAGCGAGATCGCCATAACGACGTAAGCGCAGATCGGTACGAGCATGCCGCGCGCCGTGGAGGAAAGCAGCTTCTGTCCGGAGAGGATCTGGAGAACGATATACGCAGCGATCACAAAGGCATATGTGATGCACTGCCGCCGGTTGATTTTCATTCGGGCTAAAACTTTTTTCATCGTACCCACCTCACACTTTCTCGCGGACCTGCTTGCCCAGCAGACCGGACGGCTTGACGAGCAGCACGATGATCAGCACCGCGAACACCACGGCGTCCGACATCTGCGTGGAGATGTACGCCTTGGCCATGATCTCGATAACGCCGAGCAGCAGTCCGCCGAGCAGAGCGCCGGGGATCGAGCCGATACCGCCGAACACGGCGGCGGTAAACGCCTTGATGCCGGGCATGGAGCCGGTCGTGGGGACAAGCGTCGGATACGCCGAGCAGAGCAGCACGCCCGCGACCGCGGCAAGGCCGGAGCCGATGGCGAACGTCATGGAGATCGTCGCGTCTACGTTGATACCCATGAGCCGCGCCGCGTCCTTGTCCTCGGAGCAGGCGCGCATCGCCTTGCCCATTTTGGTCTTGCCGATGAAGAGCGAGAGCGCGACCATGATGACGACGCACACGGCGATCGTCACGAGCGCGACATACGAAACACGCAGCTCACCGCCGAAGAGGGCAATACCCGTCTCGCCGCCCGCCGACTTGAAGAAGTTCGGGAACACGACCGGACTGGAGCCCCAGAGCAGCAGCGCGGCGTTCTGGAGGAAGTAGCTCACGCCGATGGCCGTGATGAGCACCGCGAGCGACGTCGCCGCGCGCAGCGGCTTATACGCCAGCTTTTCGATCGTCATGCCGAGAACGGTGCAGACGATCATGGCAAGGATCACGCCGACGATCGGCGGGAGATTAAACTTGGTGCAGGCAAAAAAGCAGATATACGCACCCACCATGATAACGTCGCCGTGGGCGAAGTTCAGCATTTTCGCAATGCCGTAGACCATCGTGTAGCCGAGGGCGATGATCGCGTAGATGCTGCCGAGGCTGACGCCGCTGATCAGAAAGTTCAGGAAACTCAAGGCTGACACCCCTTTCGGGTCAATTTCTTTCTCTTTTTCTCTCTAAAAACTAAAATACGGGGACAGGGGAAAATGCGCATCGGAAAAAGGCTTCGGTGCGGCCTCTTTCCGCTGCGCGCCTTCCCGCGGGGAATGGGACGGAGGGGTATCCTCCGTCCCATAGCTGTTTCGTGGGTCGGGCTTTTTCCCGATCAGTCCAGACCGACGTAAGCGCCGTTCTGGATGACCATGCCCTTCGGGCTCTTGGTGACCTGGCCCTGTTCGTTCCAGGTCATGCCGTTGCCGGTCAGACCGTCAAACGTCATGGAAGTGAACTGCTCGATCATCTTGGCGCAGAGATCCTCCGCGCTCATGTCGGGCGTCGCGCCGGCGGCTTCGAGAGCCTGCGCGTAAGCGTAAACGCAGTCATAGGCGTCCGCGGCGAACTGGTTGGGAACTTCGCCGTACATATCCTGGTACTTCTTGACGAAGGCGGCGGTGCGCTCGTCGGTGGAGTCGGCGTTGAACGGGGTCAGAAGCATGACGCCCTCGGCGAGAGCGGTGTCGAAGCCCTTCATGGTGAGGATGCCGTCCATGCCGTCCACGCCGAACCATTCGGGTTCATAACCGGCGGCTGCGGCCTGCGCGAGGATGAGGGAAGCGGGCTGGTAGTACACGGGAAGGAACACGAGCTCCGCACCTTTCGACTGCGCATCGGCGATCTGGACGGAGAAGTCGGTGTCGTTGCCATCGGCGAAGGTGGTGTCGCTCACGATCTCGATGCCGAGCGTGTCGCAGGCGGCCTTGAAGGTCTCATAAATGCCCTTGGAGCAAACGTCGTCGTTCTTCCAGATGACAGCAACCTTGGTGGCGAGGCTCTTGTCGGCGATGTACTGCGCGGAAGCGCTGCCCTGGTTGGGGTCGGTGAAGCACATCTGGAACTGGTTATCCTTGCCCTCGGTCGTGGCGACGGAGGAAGCGGACGGAGTCAGCGCGAAGATACGATCAGCAAACGTATCGCCGGAGGTAACTTCGCAGGGCTTGGAGGTGACGGAGCCGAGAGAGATCTGCATGCCCCAGTCCTTCAGCGTGTTGTAGGCGTTGACGGCCTTTTCGGGGTCGTTCTGGTCGTCTTCGTAGCGCAGCTCGAACTGGACGCCGCCCTTGGCGTTGATCTCGTCCACGGCGATCTGCGCGGCGTTCTTCACGGCGTTGCCGTAAATGGCGGCGCCGCCGGTCAGCGGAGCCGTGCCGCCGATCTTGAACGCGGCGGAGGCCGAATCTTCGGGCGTGGAGGCGGGGGGGGAGCCGCAGCCGGCGAGACATGCCATGAGCATTACGGCGGCGAGTACCATGCATACTACTTTTTTCATTGTTTCATTTCTCCTTTTCCAATGGTTTTAAACACAAAAATGAATATAAAAACGGCCCTGTCCGAAAGGACAAGGCCGGATTTATCAAACCGGATTTATCTCTTTCGGTGCTCGGAAAAATTGCGTACAAGCAGAACGAAAATAATCATAATAATGGATACAATAATGGTAATAAGCAGAATAAGCCCAAGGAGGCCAAGGGACAGTCGCAGGCTGAGAAGGGCGGAAATAAAAAGAACGGACACCGCCGCAGCGATGCCCGCAATAACCGCATAGTGGGAGGAAGTGCGCGCAGCACAAGAGCCGTCGCAATTTGCGGCGGAAAAAGCGCTGTTCATCGAAAAACCAAAACCGAAGCAGTTCATGCGGCACCTCCTTCAAAAGATGGGCATATCATAGCACGCTGCATAAGTATGCGTCAATAGAAAAATGCGAAACAATTTAAAATGCTAAAGCGAAAATTTTTGGAATTTTTCACAAACGCGCCAGTTTCTTTTCGGCAAAGGGGAGAAAAAACAGTATTTCGGCAGTAGACGCGGCGCGAAAACACTGATATAATGCCGATGTACAAAAGAGCGTATCCATATACTTTATATAACGGAGGTAAATATCATGCCGATCGTAACCACAAAGGAAATGTTCCGCAAGGCGTATGAGGGCGGCTATGCCGTCGGCGCGTTCAACGTCAACAACATGGAGATCGTCCAGGGCATCACCGAGGCCGCGGCCGAGGTCAAGGCTCCCGTCATCCTGCAGGTCTCCCGCGGCGCGCGTGCCTACGCCAACCACACCTATCTCGTCAAGCTCGTCGAGGCTGCCGAGCAGGAGACCGGTCTTCCGATCGCCCTGCATCTGGACCACGGCGACAGCTTTGAGCTCTGCAAGAGCTGCATCGACGGCGGCTTCACCTCCGTCATGATCGACGGCAGCAGCAAGTCCTTCGAGGACAACATCGCTCTCACCCGCCAGGTCGTCGAATACGCGCACGACCACGGTGTCGTCGTTGAGGCCGAGCTCGGCACGCTTGCGGGCGTGGAGGACGACGTCCACGTCGAGGCCGAGGACAGCTCCTACACCCGTCCCGAGGATGTCGAGGAATTCGTGACCCGCACCGGTTGCGACAGTCTCGCCATTGCCATCGGCACGAGCCACGGCGCGTACAAGTTCAAGCCCGGCACGAAGCCCCAGCTCCGCTTCGACATTCTCGAGGAGGTCGCGCAGCGTCTGCCCGGCTTCCCCATCGTGCTGCACGGCGCTTCCTCCGTGCCGCAGGAGTTCGTCCGCATCATCAACGAGCACGGCGGCAAGATGCCCGACGCCATCGGCATCCCCGAAGAGATGCTGCGCCAGGCCGCTACCATGGCCGTCTGCAAGATCAACATCGATTCCGACCTGCGTCTGGCCATGACCGGCACGATCCGCGCCTACTTCAACGAGCATCCGGATCACTTCGACCCGCGCCAGTACCTCAAGCCCGCCCGCGCCAACATCAAGGAGCTCGTCAAGCATAAGCTCGTCGACGTTCTCGGCTGCGCGGGAAAAGCGGACGAATGCAGATAATTCAATAAGTCCACATATTAAAAAAAGCGTTGAACAAACGCTTTTTTTATTGTCGTTTTTATTGATTTTTCTTGTTGTATCGTCGTTGTGAATTATCGTGTGAAATTTTATCTGCTTAAAAAATCCATACCTTTAAAAACGACGTCGTTTATCACTTCGTCTTTTATTCCGTAATAGATGATTTTCCCCTCTCTTCTCACGCTCACCGCGCCGACCGAACGCAAAATTCTGAGTTGATGGCTGAGCGTGGTCTGGTTCAGCCCGATCGTGAGCGCGAGATCGGTCACGCACATTTCCGAAATCGCCAGCGCGCAAAGAATTTTCAGCCGCGTTTTATCCGAAAACAGCGAAAAGAACCCGACGAGATCGTCTAAAACTTCTTCGCAAGGAAGATAATCTCCCACCATGTCGAACGTCTTTTTATCAATTACAAGCGTTGCGCAACCCATTTTTCCACCTCTCAATTTTTTTTGCCATATTATGCAGGAGCGTTCATATAAACTATTCATCATTTATCGCCCGCGTTTTATTGTCTTAATTATACTATTTAACGATCGTTACAGTCAACGGAACATAAAATCGAATTTTGTCGCATAAGGTATAATAAAAGAGAATTTTGTTTTTTCGGAGGTATTATGAATTCCAACATAGTTCTTTTAGGTTTGCTTTATCTTTTGTATGCGGACGGATATATCAACCTTACGCAGGTTTTGCTTCTTCTCGCGCTTTTATCCTCCACGGCTTATAATTGCAACAACAATTCATCGACAAACACGAATAACGTTTTTAACAACTAAACAT
>ENA-ORNY01002014-ORNY01002014.1-human-gut-metagenome-genome-assembly--contig:-NODE-2014-length-10782-cov-3.176937_pt1 | contig 10782 bp, 10 predicted proteins | sample MGYA00242122_ERZ509036 | MGnify/ENA primary metagenome ERZ509036 (study PRJEB26280, sample SAMEA2338696) | human gut metagenome | biome: human gut; feature: human-associated habitat; material: faeces...
TCTTTCCTCCGGCGTCATTCTGCGCCGGAAGACCCATTTCGGTACAGCAGACGCATTCGAAACCCCTGCAGCAGCAACCTCTCGGCCAACTTATCATGTGATGCGGATATTGCCCATCCCTTTCACAATCCCCGTGTAGCACTGCACCCACAAGCCACACGAAAGACGGAGCGTCTCATGATCGACATCCACGGCCACATCCTGACGAAGGGCTACCTCGGCCTCCTGGAAGCCCATGGCGCGACCCGTGAGGACGGCTTCCCGCTCCCCGTTTGGAACGAGGACAGCGCCCTCGCGTTCCTTGACGAGACGGGCATTCGCTACCAGGTCCTGTCCCTTTCCTCCCCGCACCCGTTCTTCGGTGATGCCGCGGAGTCGGCAGCCTGTTGCCACGTTTTCAACGACGAGACGGCCCGCGTCGTTGCGCGCCATCCCGACCGCTTTGGGTTCTGCGCCGTCGTGCCCCTGCCCGATGTCGATGCTGCAATCGTCGAGGCCACACGCGCAATCGGAGACCTCAACGCTCTTGGCGTCAAGCTCGCCAGCAACAGCCGGGGGCTCTACCTCGGCGACGAGCGCCTCGACCCGCTTTTCGGCAGCCTCGAGTCCATCGCGGAGAAGCGCGGCCGCGACGTCATCTGCCTCATCCACCCGAGCCGTCCCGAGCCTATCGCGGAAGGTGTGTTCAGTGCGGGCCCCGTTCCGCTCTACGAGTTCCTCGCCGACACGACGCGCGCCGTGCTCAACATGATCGCCCACGACGTTCCCCGCCGGTTCCCCCGCGTGCAGGTCGTCGTACCCCACTGCGGGAGCTTCCTGCCCAACGTCGCGCGCCGCATCGAGGGCGCCGAGCCCACCCTCGAGAAGGCGCACACGATGAGCCACGTGGACGTGCCTGCCAACCTGGCGCGGCTCTGGTTCGACACGGCAGGCGACCCTGTTCCCGACCTGCTACCGTTGCTGCTCACCATCACGGGCCCCGACCACGTGCTTTTTGGTAGCGACTACCCATTCACACCGCGCTCGCAGGCACTGGCAAACATACGACGCCTGCAGGAGTTCCTTGCCAGTGATAGGCGCCTTACAAAGCATGCAGATGATATCCTCGACAACAACACCCTAAAGCTGCTTACCGTGGCGGGCGCTCTCCGTTGATGCGGGTGGGGCACCCACCCGCGTCCCTTCCCGTAATGAGGATGGGACACCCGTCCTCGTTCCCTACGAAGAATATCGCTATTTCTTAAAAGGCAGTCGCGTTTGCCCAGGTATCGCACATGAGTTTTAAGAAAGAGCGATAATCTATGACGACTGCGGACAACGGGCTAGAGGAGCCCAAGAGCGAGAAGGCCCAGGGTCCAAACCTTCGCCCCATTTTTCCGGTTAGTGGCAGTTTTCGTCTAATTCCTTATATGACATGATGACAGGGCCAATTCTCTGACCTGCGGTTTAACAATCTTGAAACCAGTTACTACTGAGGGATTCTCCGTTAAACTGCCACCAACCGTCAATCCACGCCAATTGGCGCAGCATCAACACCGCCGCCCCACCCCCGCTCCCCTCCCCTTCTTTATCGGTATCGGTGACCCACCATTCTCGCGACCTGCGGAAACGCGACGAGAGATTCACAGATACCGATAAAGAACGCAGGGCAGTAGGAGAGAGGGGGGCGGGGCAGGCTCCAAAGCGCTACCACACCAGCTGGGCGAGCCCCACCACCAGGGGGATCGAGACTAGCGAGAGCAGCACCGAGACCACAATCGTCTCCACCGCGTAGACGTAGTCGGCGTCGTTGAGCTGAGCATAGACTGCCACGTTGAGGCCAACGGGACACGCCTGCGCAACCAGAATCGCAAGCTTCATATCGAGCATCGAGGCGGGCAGCAGGCTCAGCAGCACCAACGTAACAAGCGGCGTCACCAGCAGACGCGCCAGGGCAACCTTGTAGAGGCCCGCGCGGTGAATCATGTCCGCAGGATGAGACTGCGCCAGGTAGACGCCTATGGCAAACATCGCGAGTGGCGTGTTGAGCGCGGAGACATAGTCCAGGCAGCTCTCCACCACGCCCGGGAGCTGCAGCTGCGTAGCAAAGAGCACGAGGCCAATGAGTGTTGCCACCATAAACGGCGAGCGCACGAGGGAGCGAGCAGACACCCTCCCCCGCTCTCCGGTGAGCAGCGAGACGCCATAGGTCCACTGCCCCAGGTTCATGAACGCGATGTAGGCGGTCATGTAGAAGACCGGCTCCTGCCCCAGAATCGAGACAACGAGAGGAATCCCAAAGAAACTCGGGTTGGAGAAGGTGGCCGAGAAGTTCCCGATGGCGTCGCCACGCAGGACGAGTCGCGCGACAAGCGCAGAGACGAGCAGGGCGACAAACCCCATGAGCGCCGAGACCCCCAGCGCGGCGACGTTCTCCGCCGTGCGCTCCACCATGAGCCCCTTAATAATCACGCAGGGCAGCGACAGGTACACGAGGATGTTCCCGATGGTGCGGTTGCCCTCCATCGTGATCTTGCCCGCGCGAAACATCGCGAATCCCACGCCCACCAGCATGAACATGACAACTATCCGCAAGGCGAGCGTGGCTGGCATTGACATTGCCGTGGTCCTTCCTGGTGCCGATGGCGTTGCGCGGGGGCTTTGTCCTGCGCAACCATAGCACCAGCGAAGCCCCAAGGGGTTACCAGGACGCTACCGCACGACGTACTGGTACGTATCGCCCATGGGGACAAAGCGGACGAGGACCTCAGACGTCCCCAGAGCTTGGGGAAGCCACTCCGCCATGAGTTCCATACCAGGTTCCTCCAGGTCGAAGTGTCCGACGGTGATTGCGCACTTCCCCTCGCCAAGCATCCCCGCGTCTCGAATGTACTCGCAGGTCGTAAAGTCAATGAACTCCATGGTCACCAAGGCGTCCACGCCTTCGCTGTCGGCTAGGTTAATCACATGGGTGTCATAAGCCGGATCGCCAAGTATGTGCATCGGGATGTGAACCCTCCGCACTCGCGCAGAGAAATCCCCTGTGACCCTCGTACCGTTGAGACCCAAGTTGCTCACGAGCTGCTGCGCCAACTTCACACCGGAAGTCTGCGGAATCTCAAAGTCACGACAACGGACAACGTCTCCCACTCGGCAGCCTTGCCACCCCATCTTCCTGGCAAAGCCGTAGAAGATGCCGTCGACCATTGCGCCGCCGTCGATGGGAACGCCCGAGTGAATGTAGTCATGGCAGCGCCAGACCGTGCCGCCCCATTCGTCAAGCAGCGCCTTCTTCTCGGCATACGCCCTGGTCCCGCTAATCACGTCTTGGTGGTCGCCGTGGTTCCAGAACAGCGCCTCGTGCGAGATGATGAGGTTTGCATCACAGCGCATTGCCTGGCGAACGATGTCGGCAGTCGGCCAGATGCAGGTCACGATTCCCGTGCACTCCTTCTCCGTCGTGCCGTAGGTGACCTTGTCGCGAGTGGTCGCCTCGTCGATTTGCTCGCCCGTCCAGGGAGAAATCCCCAGGCAGTATCCCTTCACAGCAGCAATTACCTCATCGATGCGCATGACCAGCCTCCATTGAACTATGAATTCGCCTACTCCGACGCTAGGCCGCCCGACAGCCACCCGTCCACAAACAGCCTCGCGAGAAGGAACGTGACGGAAATGAGAAGCGCAGCAGAGCCCCCGATTCTCTCGACAAAGTAGCTGCAAATAACCACACCAATGAAAAATGAACCGATCAGCGCCAGATAATGGAGTGCACGCCGCAGCTCACTTGGCTCACGCCCAAATGTTCCCTCATAGAGTGCCTCTGAGAAAGAGCGGAGATTCCCGGTGCAATACGTACTTGAATATCGCGAACCCTGTCCAAGCTCCCGAAAGTTCTCGAAAGACATTGCCGCACAGGAGGCAATCAAACAGTTGGACAGGAAGTCTGGAATGTAGTCCGAGAAGACGCCAATCACCGCAAACGTTATCGCCTCAAAATCAATGACCCAACTCTGCATCTGGTCTTGTCTTCCATGAAAGCACCTACTCGATACCAACCGTGAAAGAATGATGCCCATGATAAAAGAGACTATGGGGATGAAGTACCTGAGAAAGGAATAGGGATCCAGCAGAGAGGTCGCAAGTGCCAGTCGCACGACATTCCCCGTCTGTCCTGTTGCGAACACCTGATCATGAGCCGTGAAGGCATAGCCGTCCATCATGCCACCCGCGCATACCACCACGAGCCCTAGCTCAAATTGCGCATGGGGCCTTAAGGGGTTCACTCGTCACCCTCTGCTGCCTCAATGGCAACCCTGTTCATAAGCTGCATGGAGTTTCTGGCCTCGGCCAGAACTTCTTCAATCGCGTCGTATGTCAACGGCTCTGGGGTAAGCACGAGCTCGAGCGCACACGCCACATTGACTCCGGCAACAAGGAACACATGCCCATTCATATAGGGCGCAAATGCCTGGTTGACACTTCCCTGCATGATGTCGGTGAGTATGAGAACCTCATCGTTGGCGCCATATTCGTCGAACAAAGCCTTAACCTGGTCATCCAGCGGGGTTTCGTCAACGTACGCACAGATAACGTCGAATTCGTTAATTCCACCAATGAACTCTATCGTGTCCGCGAGACCGGCAGCGAACTTATGGTGAGAAGCAAGTATTACGTGTCTCACAGCCACTCCTCAAACTCGTCAAGAACAGACTCAATGCCACCGCGAGGAAGCTTGGTCACGAATGACTCGTATCCAAGCCCAAAATCCTCACTAGGAACAAAGTATCCCTGAGCATCGTTTGCGTACCCAACGACAATGCATCGCCGGGGGAGAAACATCGATTTGATGCGCATCCCAAGGACACTGCCGAGCTCTCCAGGGAAGATCACGAATACTATTCCGCCAAAGTCGATTACCCTCATCACTATGGGAAACTGAACGTGGTCGATCTCGAGCTTCTCGCTAAGCCTGCGAACCTCAGTCCGGGCGAGCTTCTTTGCCGTTGCTGTTGACGAGTCATCCGCAAGAGTCTGCTTGGCCTCGTTTAGCAGCTCCTTATATCTCGCAAAGAACTGTCTGTTGTCATAGTCCACATCGTGAATGAACTCTCGGACCGTTGGCACACCAAGCTCAACGGGTTCGAATGAGCCCCTCATGAACTCAGCCGAGATGCCAACCGCAGTCCGCTGAAGTTCGTCGAATCCATCGCCCCTACGGAACTGTCTGTTACCCAAATCTCCAGACGCGCCTGTAAACGCATAGGGCGTGATTCCCACCCAAGGCGCAAGCAAAGCTCGAACCGACCCCTGAAGATCTGACGTAATGAGCCGGTTGAAAGGTCCAACGACCGTCGAGTGACAGTTGAAGTTCTGCATCGCTCCAACAACAGAACCATCATCTGCCACAAACCTAACGATAAAGGCCTGGTCGTCAAATGGTTTGTTCTTGTCATTCCGATTTGAGTACCATCCGTTGATTCTCGTTGAGAGAATTTCAGGCTTGGCCTCGGTAAGCCTCTCCGGAAGTCGAGAGGCTGCCTGGACTACGAGGCCCGTAACGAGGTCTTCGTAACCAGGAGTGTCATGAGAAATTGAGCTGCCATCACGAAGACCGTTGGGGCATGAATGGCTATGAACTGCAGAAATGACAACTAACTCATCGCGAACGTCCAACAATGACGAGAGCAGCGCCCTCATCTTCTTAGTTCTTGAAAGACTAACTTGACACACATCGATGCCAACGAAGAGAACGCGCTCCCCACCCTCTTCCAGCAGCAGAAGGATGGCATAAGGGTCATCATGAATACCTATGCCCGGAAGCTGGCGAACATCATTGAGATATCCATCAAGATAGAAAACCCCGCTTGGCGCAATGCTCACCTTTGTCGAAGAGACCTTCATTGCATACCTCCAGCGTTGGCGGGATGGAAACCCATCCCGCCAAGCCCGTTAACCTATAAAGCCAAACGCGGCGCCAAGCCAACAAAAGACGATGATTCCGAGAATGATCTTGTTTGTGGAGACGCCCTTCTTGATGAGCTGGTAGACGATCGCGGTAGCGCACACCGGAAGAAGCCCCAGGAGAATCTTGTCAAACAGCCCCTCTTGCAGGCCAAATGAGACATCACCGATATTGATTGTCAGCTTGGTAGAGAGCTTAACGACGGAGGGGATCAGTGCACCAACGACAGTAAGGCCGAGGACGCTCATAGCCTCAGTGAGGGCGGCAACCTTATCAGCAAGGTTGGTAATGAGCTGGGTGCCAAAGTGATAGCCCCAATCCCAACTCTTAATCTTGACACCAAGGCTAAACACAAGGTTGACGACCACAAACAGAAGCGCACCTATAGGGTTTCCGCTCTGCGCCAGGTATGCAGAAATGGAACCGAAGATTGTTGGGATAAGAATCCATATGATGGCGTCACCGATTCCGGAGAGCGATCCCATGAGGCCAACCTTGAGGTCTTGGACAGCTCCCAAGGCAGCAGTGCCGTTCTTCTCCTCCATTGCCAGCCCCGCGCCGAGAAGGATTCCCGCAACTGGAGGTGTCACGTTGAAGTACTTTGCCGAGTTTGTAAGGGAGTCCCTGTATGCGGCGTCATCATCGCGATAAATCTTTTTTAGAGCATCCGTCTCAGAAAACACCACAGAGGGCGCAAGCTGGGTCTCATAGTTAAAACCATTCACCGACATGCACCAACACCAAGCGCATTTTCTGATGTCTTTGTAAGTGAGTAAACGGCCATTCTCCTCTGCCGGAGCCTTCATCGACTCCTGCTCAATTTGCTTACTCATCCTCGAGACCTCCTTCTGCGGTAGCAATTGACTCTTCAGCAATCCGGGAGGTCAGATTCTTATAGACCTCGTACGCAGCTGCTCCACCCAGAATCGCCACAGGAAGAATCGACAGGCCAAGGTATGCCGAGAGTACAAAGCCAATGGCAAGGAAGCTAAAGTACTGCTTCGCAGGCATGTAGGTAAGCAGTGCGCCCATGCCGATTACAGGCAGCAAGCCACCTGCAAGCGAGAGCCCCTTGGTGAACCATGCGGGCACCACCGAGAGAATGGCATTGACAACGTCTCCGCCAAACGCGAGCACGATAAGCATTGGGATGGCATCCGTCAGTCCAAACAGCACTGGCCCAACGAGCGTCACGGCCTTCATCTTCTCGTACTGCCCATCCTGCGCATACTCAAGCTGCTTGTGTGCCATGAAAACGTTTGCAGTCTTTGCGAGGACGTCAAGCTGGACTCCCATGGTGCCAACGGCGATGCCAACAGCAAGGCCAACGCCCTCGTCCTGGCCAGTCATGATACACACCGCGGTTCCAACCATTCCCGCCAGGGGATAGTCTGGAACCGAAGACCCGGCAAGAGCTGCGACGCCCAGCGACATCAGCTGTACGGACGCGCCAACGATAAGACCGGTCATTCCGTCGCCTAGTATCAGGCCAACAAGCCAGGCATAGAGGACGGCATTGTGGCCACACACTTGCGTTCCGAGTCGATCAACCCTGTAGATAAAAGCCAGAAGCGTGATGACAACGATTTGCCACACGGCAATTTGCATATCCACTCAACTCCCCTCAGAGATTGACGTACTTCGAAAGCGGCTCGTCTTTGTCTGCCGGAACGTACTGGATGTTGATGCTGGTTCCATGCGCTGCAATTGATGAGTAGACGGGAACCTCGGTATCAAGAACGTAGGCGCGACGGCTCACCTGAGTTGCTGCCTGCCCATCCTGGGGAGATACGGTCCCACCAATCGTGAGCTTTGGCACCTTTTGTCCGTCTTCCTCGAGCTGCTGGATGATGCGAGGATCACGAACAATGACGAAGACCGTGTGGTCGTCGTACTTGCCCTCACGAAAGTGATCGCGTGCAGTCTGCTCGCTAATAATGGAGAGAGCTACGCCCGCGGGCTTGGCCATGCGCATGCCAGCCTTCTTTGTTGGGTCACCAGCATACTCATCGTCGATAACCATTACCCTCTGCGGCTTCACCCTTGGGACCCATTGGGTAGCCACGATGCCGTGGAGCAAGCGATTGTCGACCCTTGCTGCTACAATGCTCAACTCGTTCTCCCTTCCCCCGTGAACGTCCGTGATGGCAAGCTTGTCTGCCTGCCCGCGACATAGAAGATAGGGATGGGAAGGCGCAGAGAGCAGTGCACCAAAGGAGAAATGTCATTTACTGAGGTATTTCGACAATCGGTGATCTCATCACGTGCGAGCGCCGCACTGTTCGACACTTCTCTTCGACACTTCTGCTGGCGTCACTCGTCTTCAAATGAAACTTGATTGCTGCGATACACTTCCCCGCTAGCACCATCGGCCTCTAGCATCTTGTGCACGTAGGCTATCTCCGATACGGGAATCTCAACACGATAGCGTCGGCACATCTCGGAAAACGCGGCGCGGAACCAGGCGATGAACTCGGGATTCGAGCGCGCAAATTCATCCTCTCCCAAGAATGAGTCAACGAAGTTGTTTGTCACGAGCCTCTCGATCAATCCGCAGAGATGCACGTAGAGGCCAAGCCTTCTCCTTGAGTCAATCTTCTTCCCGCTGAGCTGCGAGAGCCGTTGAATCGCATTGTCTGCCTCAACGTAGAGCATCTCTGGGTTGAGGATGGTGATGGACTCAACAACATTTCTCAGCGTAAGGTTCTTCAGGAGTGCGGAGTGGAATGCGGAGATGCCTGAGCGGTCCAAGTACTTCGCAAGCGCAGCATCAAGCTTATCCGAGTAACCCTGGCTCAGGAGATCTTCCAAGGCAACGAATGGGACGGAGGTGACATTTGGATTCATCGTGCCAACGATTGCTCGAACGTTTTGGCCCTCAATGGCCAGAGACTGGTTCCCGTCCCTCACGAGCTCGTTGTAGTCACAGGTCGTAAAAGATACAGGAAGGCTTTCTGGGAGGCTATCTTGGATGAGCCTTCTGATCTTCTCGGCAGCACCTACTCCCGCCTCTGAGCAGAAGAGGATCTTCTCCCCCGTCTTTGACAACCGCGCTACTCGATAGCTCGGGGATGCAGCCTCGAGTACCTTTGGGAGGTTGTCGCTCAGGCATTCTTTGCTCGCAAGGATGCTCCCCACCTCCAAGGCGAGGCCAGTCGACACGTTGGTTATTACGTACACGTCGCTGCTAATGGAACGTGGAATCACATCTAGGACCTGCTCCAATGAGCCCATGTCGACGAGGATGACCATGGATTCGCAAAACGAGAAGCGCTCAAGCAGATGCGCAAGCGGAGTTGCCACATCCGAGAACTGCTGCTCGTAGGTCATGTCTATCGCCTCGAACACTCGCACGTGGAGCATTCTGTTGGCCGCCTCCGCAATGCTCGTGGCAGTCGAGTACCCATGGCACATCACGACCCCTAGAGCCTCTCGCCTTTTGGTCCCCGAAGAGAGAACGTGACAGATTTCGAGGAGAAGCATTGCCCGTACAAGGTCGTCCATCTCCGCGCCCAGCGCGAGCCTCACCTTAGAGTCAATCTGAGACACTGCAGAGGAGGCCACGAGATACCGGCGAGAGAGCTCGGCACAAAGAGATTTGAAAGCGACTCGATTGTGCAGGCGCCATGATGTCAAAGGGGTTCCCGCCCATAGCTGAGACGCAACCAAATGCGAAAGCAACCGAGCTGTCTTCCTCGTCAGGTCTAGGCCGTAAGACTCGTTAACCTCATCGACAATTGGCCCGATAACCTGCTCGTAGGATGCGGAACGCTCATCTGCGTTTTGATCGTCGAAGTCAAGGTAGTCTTCATAGGCCTTCAGAGTCGCGGCTGCCGAAGAGAAGAACTCGTCAAACGAGAGCTTCTCGTCCTCAAATGAACGGAACGCGTCAACTATTTGTTGAAACAATCCGGTGACGCGCCGATGAGAGTCAAAGGCATCCTCCGTGCCACCGGGAATAAGCTGGTCATCGTCGACTCTTGTCTGCAGAGACGAGATGATGTCGGGAGGAAGGTTGTAAGTCTGAATGACGAGACGGTCATCCTTCCTATTGAGGTACGAATTGGCGCAGCAATTGGTTATGCATGCTCGTAGACCGTCTACATTGTCCTCGAACTCGCTCGCGACCAATGCCCTGAGCGCTCCACGGCTAATTGCTGCGTCAGATGCAGCTCGCTGGCCTTCTCTCTTGAGAAAATCCATGACGAGGAGCGTACGCTCCTCCATTGTTCTCTCCGAAAGTCGTGGAAGCCTAATCACGATGGGGATGGCCCGAGCGATTGCTTTTACGGCATCGCTGTCGATATCTCGACTCGTTCCAAGTATGAAGCGCGCTGTGCGCCCCTGTTCCTGAGCACCGGTCTCGCATTCTCGAATCCTTTGGAGGATGGCATCTCGAGAGACAGGATCCAGGTGATCAAAACGCCGAATGTAAACGACTCCCCCGTGGGAATTTCCAACGGAGCCCGGTATCTTGCCTTCCCCGAAGATTAGCCGTTCGAGAGACGCACCGGCATTACTGTGCCGAGACGCATCAACCGAGATATACGAGGCATTCTTGCTGAGGATTCCTGCATTCTTTCCGTACTCGAAGGTGAGCCTGGATAGGTATTCCTTCCCGGTCCCATGATCCCCAACAAGGAGCACTGGAATTCCGTGGGGAGGGTACTGCATGGCACTCTTGAGCTGCTCAACGCATTGTCCAAGAGACAGGTCGCTCCCAATTGCCCGCTCGAAATCTCTTGATGCCCTTCTCCCAGCCAACATGAGCAGCTCGGACATTGAGGAATACTCGTTCTTCTCGAGCTTTGCCTGCAGGTACCGTTCCAAATCCCTGCGAT
>ENA-ORNY01002015-ORNY01002015.1-human-gut-metagenome-genome-assembly--contig:-NODE-2015-length-10781-cov-2.540835_pt1 | contig 10781 bp, 8 predicted proteins | sample MGYA00242122_ERZ509036 | MGnify/ENA primary metagenome ERZ509036 (study PRJEB26280, sample SAMEA2338696) | human gut metagenome | biome: human gut; feature: human-associated habitat; material: faeces...
ATGCGCCAGACCGTGGATGAAAAGTTGAGCGCCACGCTGGAAAAACGCCTCACCGCCAGCTTTTCGCAGGTAAGCGAGCGTTTGGAGCAGGTCTACCGCTCGCTGGGCGAGGTACACAGCCTGGCCAGCGGCGTAGGCGATCTCAAACGCATGCTCGGAAACGTCAAAACCCGAGGCGTATGGGGCGAAATTCAGCTGGGAGCGCTGCTGGAAGAAGCCCTGACCGACACACAGTACCAGCGCAACGTGGCCGTTTCGCCCGGCTCCAGCGAGCGGGTGGAGTTTGCCGTCTGTCTGCCGGGCCGCGAGGAAGGCGGCGCGCCGGTCTATCTTCCCATCGACAGCAAGTTCCCTCAGGAGGATTACGCGCGTCTGGCCGAAGCCGCCCAAAACGGCGACCAGCCGGCCGTAGAGGCCGCGCGCAAGGCGCTGATGACCGCCGTGCGCACCGAGGCGCGGCGCATCGGCAAGTACATTGCCCCGCCGCACACCACGGATTTTGCGGTGATGTTTTTGCCGCTGGAAGGGCTTTATGCGGAGGTGATGCAGCATGCATCCGCAGTGGAGGCCATCCAGCGCGAGCAGCGGGTGCTCATCGCGGGCCCCAGCACGCTGCTGGCTTTGCTCAACAGCCTGCAAATGGGCTTTCGCACGCTGGCCATCGAGCGGCGCTCCGCCGAGGTGTGGAAGCTGCTGGGGGCCGTCAAGGCCGATTTTGGCAGCTTTGCCACGGTGCTGAAAAAGACGCAGGAAAAATTGCAGCAGGCCACCGACAGCATTGACAGCGCTTTTGTAAAAACGCGCGCCATCGAAAAGCGCCTGCGCCGCGTGGAAGTCGTGGAAGTTGCGCAGGACGGACAGTTGACAGACGGGGAGGAAGAGCCATGAGGCCCATGCGCCGCACGGACCGCCAGGTTGCCGATGAGGCCGGCATCCGCGCCATTCTGGACCGCTGCCAGGTCTGCCGCCTGGCCCTGTGGGATGAGGAAGGCCCCTACATCGTGCCGATGAGCTATGGTTACCGGTGGGATGAAGGCGGGCTGAAGCTGTATTTTCACTGTGCCGGCGAGGGCCGCAAGCTGGACGCCCTTCGCCGGGACCCCCGTGCCGCCTTCGAGATGGATGCGGACTATGCGGTGGTTGGCGCGGAAAGCGCCTGCGGCTATACCTGTACCTACCGGAGCGTAACGGGGATGGGCACGCTTCGCGTGGTGGAAAGCCCGCAGGAAGCGTGCGACGCCCTGACCTGCCTGATGAGGCGGCAGACGGGCAAAGAATTTTCCTTCACGCCCGCCCTGCTTGGGCGCGTATGTGTGCTCTGCCTGGATGTGCGGAGCGTATGCGGAAAATCCAACTGCCCGGCGTGATGCCGGGCCACGCCACTAGCTCCGCGTGCTGTCGGCCAACCCTTCTTCGCTTCCGGCATGGTGCCTCCGGAACGCCGTAGGCGTTTCGCCGGTCTGAGCCTTAAATACCTTGGTAAAATAGTTTTCATCCGCAATGCCCACCGCGCGGGCCACGTATTTCACGGGTTCGGCTGTGTTCAAAAGCAGGTCCATGGCCGCCTGCATCCTCCGGCAGGTGACCAGCTGCATGGGCGTGAGCTGAAAATGCTCCTTGCAGACGGTATACAGCTTGGTCTTGCCCACGTTCAGCGCCTCGGCAATGCCGGTAGAGTCCAGTGCCTGCGCGTAATGCGTATCGATGTAGCTTTGCAGCAGCTCCGCGTCGTCGCGGCGGCTAGTGGCCTGCAGGCCGGACAGGCGCACTTCGCTCACACAGGCCTGCACAATTTCCAGGCAGGCCGTCATCTGACGGGCAGAAATCCGGTGCAGGCGCAAAAAAGCCTGATACAGCGCGTCCTGGTCGGGGTACCAGGCGCATCGGGCTGCCACCCGCCGCCACTGCTCCTCACGCGGCGCATCGTCAAGCATCTGCCCAAAGAGAATGGTCGCTACCGTGCGCCGCTTCTCCGTCACAGGCAGGGCCACCTCATACAGGCCCGCATGGCACAGGTATTTGCGGCGCACCTGCGTGCGTCCCACTTCCTCTGCCGCCTTCCTGTCGCAGGCATGACAGCGTTCAAAGCCGCTGTCCTCCTGTATGATGAGGCCGCAGAAGGGCGCCTTGAAGCTGCTGGCATACAGCTCGTTCCCCCATTCGTCCATCAGGGAAAACTTGATGCCCGTCAAAAGGTGCAGGTTGTTGAGCAGCCGTCCCAGGCGCTGAAAATCGTCTTTGTTCAGCATGCGCAGCCCGCCTTTGCATCTGTTTTGTTCATTATAGCGCATTTGTTGGAAAAGCGAAAGATTTTACTAGATTTCGGGAAAGGTTTCTCTTAGCTTTTGCACGCGTTCGTGCTATGCTAGGAATGGAAATCAAACCGGATGAAGCAAAGGGGTGTGGCATAGATGAAACCTGTTCTGGTCATCATGGCTGCCGGGATGGGCAGCCGTTTTGGAGGATTGAAGCAGATCACGCCGGTGGATGACGCCGGGCATATCCTGATGGACTATTCCATTTTCGACGCCATGCGCGCGGGCTTTGGACGTGTGGTGCTGATCATCAAACCGGAGCTGGAGGCCGACTTTACCAATCTGATTCTTTCGCGCCTGAGCGGCGAGGTGCAGGTGGATTTCGCCTATCAGACGCCGGACCGGCTGCCTGAAGGCTTCTCTGTTCCCGAGGGACGCGTCAAGCCCTGGGGCACCGCGCATGCCGTGCTGTGCGCCCGCGAGAAGATCGACGCGCCGTTCTGCGTGATCAATGCCGACGACTTCTACGGCCGCACCTCCTTTGAGAGCATCGCGCAGTTCCTGACCACGGAGGCATCTCCCTCGGCCCATGCCATGGTGGGCTACCGCATTGAAAACACCCTGACCGAAAACGGCCATGTGGCGCGCGGCATCTGCCAGACGGATGAACACAGCATGCTGGTATCCGTAACCGAGCGCACGCACATTGAGCCGCGGGAGGGCGGTGCAGCCTACACCGAGGACGGCGAGCACTTCACCTTCGTGCCAGCCGGTACCTATGTGAGCATGAACATGTGGGGCTTCCATACCACCATTCTGGACGAAATCGACGCGCGTTTTGTGCCTTGGCTGCGGGAAAACCTGCCCGTCAACCCCCTCAAGTGCGAATACTTCCTGCCGCTGATTCCCAACCAGCTGCTTAAGGAGGGCAAGGCCACCGTAAAAGTGCTGCCCACGCACGAGCGCTGGTATGGCATGACCTATGCCAATGATATGCCCAACATCCGCGCCGCGCTGGCCTCCATGCGGGAAAGCGGGCTATATCCCGAACACCTGTGGAGGAAATGAGCCATGGAACACATCTACCGTCAATTCGCCCTGGACGGCCTGCCCATCAGCTGTGCGCGCTACGGCAGCGGGCACATCAATGAAACCTATCTGCTGGTGACCAGCCGTCCGCACCTGTACATTCTGCAGAAGATCAACAGCTACGTCTTTCACAATGCCGCCGGCCTGATGAACAATATCATCGCCGTGACGGATGCGCTGCGCCAGCAGGACCGCGACCCCCGGCATGTGCTCACGCTGGTGCCCACGCTGGACGGCAGGCCCTACCTGTCGGCCGGAGAGGGCGAAATCTGGCGGCTGTACGAATTTGTGACCGACAGCCTGTGCCTGGACAAGCCCGAAAGCGTGGACGATCTGAAGCAGAGCGGCGTGGCCTTCGGCATGTTCCAGAATCAGCTGGCGGACTTTCCCGCCCATACGCTGACGGAGACCATCCCGCATTTCCACGATACGCCCGCGCGTTATGAGCAGCTCAAGCAGGCAGTACAGGAAAACCGGGCCGGCCGACTGGATGAGATCCGTGCTGAGCTGGACTTCTATCTGGCGCGCGAGCAGGAAGCCGCCGCGCTGATGGACCTGTGCCGCGCAGGCAAACTGCCCCTGCGGGTGACCCATAACGACACCAAGCTCAACAACGTGATGCTGGACCGCTTCACCCGCGCCCCGCTTTGCGTAATTGATCTGGATACTGTGATGCCCGGTCTGGCGGCCAACGACTTTGGCGATTCCATCCGCTTCGGCGCCTCCACGGCGGCAGAGGATGAAAAGGACCTGAGCCGGGTGACGATGTCGCTGGAGCTGTTTGAAACCTATACCGAGGGCTTCCTGAGCGCCTGCGGCGCGCGGCTGACCCAGGCGGAAATCGATACCCTGCCCTTGGGGGCCAAGCTGATGACGCTGGAATGCGGATCGCGTTTCCTGGCTGATTACCTCAACGGCGACATCTATTTCCACGTATCCCGCGAAGGCCACAATCTGGATCGAGCCCGCACGCAGATGAAGCTGGTGGCGGACATGGAGGACAAGTGGGATCGCATGAATGCCATCGTGCAGGAAGCTGCGCAAAAGGTACGCTGACCCTGCAGGTCCCAGGCAGACAGGAGGACGGAAACATTCCGCCCTCCGTTTTTTTCTGCGCAATTTCAGGCAGGAAACGCCGTACCGCATATGGAAAAGGATACTCATGATCCCATATAACTCTATAGGAACATTAGAGTTTGGAGGCGCATGTCATGAAACGGAATCTCCTTTCTATCGGTAAAATGGCGGAGATGAACCAGGTTACGGTGCCTACGCTGCGCCTGTACGATCAGCTCGGCCTGCTCAAGCCGCGCCACGTAGACGGGGAAACCGGCTACCGGTATTATGACATCAACCAGAACGCGCGCCTGGACATGATCGCCTATATGAAGGAACTGGGCATGAGCCTCAAGGAAATCCAGGGTGTGCTGGAGGCCGAGGACATTGCCCTGATTGAGCAGATTCTCGCCCGTAAAAACGAGCAGATCCACCAGCAGATCCGCGACTTGCGGCTTCGGCACAACGCGGTGGAACGCGCCATCGCCAGCATCGAGCGCTACCGCAAATCTCCCGCCACGGGCACCATCGCGCTGGAATACATCGACCGGCGCTACATCTGGGGCATTTCCTGCCCGGAAAACTTTTATGAAAAGGATATCTCCTCCTATGAACAGGCGCTGACCAATCTCCGCAAAGCCCTTCTGGCAAAGAATTGTCCGCAGATTCACTCCTACAACACAGGCACCTCTATCACGCGGGAAAACTTTGTCCGCGGGCATTTCGTGGCGGACCGCGTGTTCATCTTCACCGACCAGCATGCGCAGGCCTACGGCCTCACCGCCTCCGTGGTCGACAGCGGCATGTACGCCTGTATCTACCTGGACCATTACGATGACGAAATTGCCTGTGCCGGTAAACTGTTGGCATTTTGCAGGAATAACGGTTACCGCATCGCGGGAGACTACCTGTGCGAGGTGCTCACGGAGTTCAATGTATTCGACGGGGACCAGCGCAGCATGTTTGTGCGTCTGCAGGTGCCGGTCGAATTTTGCAAAACCCCTTGACCCTCCTGTTGGATGAGCGTTTATACTATTGTTAACAAAATAACAAGGAGGCTTCCTTCATGGAAAAGATCAAGGTTGTACAATATGGCTGCGGCAAGATGAGCAAGTATATTCTTCGCTACCTCTACGAGCACGGCGCGCAGATCGTAGGCGCCATCGACGTAAACCCCGCCGTGGTGGGCCAGGATGTAGGCGACTTCGCGGGCCTTGGCGTAAAGACCGGCGTGATCATTTCCAATGACGCGGACAAGGTGCTCGACGAATGTGCGGCGGATGTGGCCATCGTCACCCTCTTTAGCTTTATTGGAGACATCTACGATCACGTGGAAAAGTGCGTGCTGCGCGGCATTAACGTCATCACCACCTGCGAGGAGGCCATTTACCCCTGGACCACTGCCGCCGCCATGATCAACAAGCTGGATGCGCTGGCCAAGGAAAACGGCTGCACCGTTACCGGCTCCGGCATGCAGGATACCTTCTGGATCAATATGGTGGCTATGGTGGCCGGAAGCTGCCATCGCATCGAAAAGATCAAGGGCGCCTACAGCTATAACGTTGAGGACTACGGCCTGGCCCTGGCCAAGGCGCACGGCTGCGACCTGACCCTGGACGAATTCGAGGCGCAAATCGCCCATCCCGATTCGTTTGAGCCCTCCTATGCCTGGAACGCCAGCGAGGCCATCTGCAACAAGCTGGGCCTGACCATCAAATCCATCACCCAGAAGCACGTGCCCTATACCGTGGATCATGACCTGTACTCCGCCACGCTGGGCAAGACCATCAAAGCCGGAAACTGCATCGGCATGTCCGCCGTGGTGACGATTGAGACCATGCAGGGCATCACCATCGAGGAAGAGACCATCGGCAAGGTCTATGGTCCCGACGATGGCGATCTGTGCGACTGGTGGATCACGGGCGAGCCCAACACGGAATTCCATGTGGTGAAGCCCGCTACCGTGGAGCACACCTGCGCCACCATCGTCAACCGCATCCCCAGCCTGCTCAACGCGCCCGCAGGCTACGTCACCTGCGACCAGCTGGAAGAGATCAGCTATCTGACCTATCCGATGGAGTACCATGTGTGATTTCTGCGCATGATGCAGCGGACCGCCCCAAACGGGGCGGTCCGTTTTCGCGTTATTCCACACCAGAGCCTTGTGCAGCCTGGACAAAGAGGCGCTGCATTTCCTCCGCCGTCTCCCCTTCGCGGATCTTGCGGCACAGCAGCACAAACCGCCCGTCCGCGTGGTAATAGCTGCATGTCAGCAACATGAGCAGTTCATCCTGGGTATTGACGTCCACGGGCGAGGTCCATACAGAGCGTTTCAGCACGGCGTCCAGATACGCCTGAAACGCTTCCTGCGTATCAAAGTTCATGGGCGTAACGTCAAAGTAGCCCGCTTCGTCCGCAAGCATGGAGGCATGGAACGCCGCCACGGGCACATAATAGGACGCTTCCTCCTCATACAGGGTGCGGAACGTAAGCAGAGCATGCTCAAACGCGTAGCTGCCCCTCTCATATTTGACCAGCGTACCAAACATGGCCCCGCTTCTCATGTTATGTCCATGAACCAGCAGAATGCTGTCCCGCGGATAAAACATGTTTCTTTCATTGAGAAACACGGTGCCGTTGCTGTCCCATTCTCCGAAGTAATTGTGGCTCAGATAGTATTCGTTGTCGCGCTGTACCACCGGCAGGTCAATTGTTTCGCCTGCGGTGAGCCAGCCGATGACGTCGGGGTTTTTTTCGTAGAGCAGAAGGAAGTCCTCCTGTACGTCCGGAAGCTCCTCTGGCGCAAGCAGCTCCTCACCAGGGCTATTCTTCGCTGCGGGCGCCGCTTCCTCGGCAGACGCGGCGCCGATCAAAGCCGCCAGCCATCCGTCCGATGCACCGGGTCGGTATAGTTCACGCACATCGTTGCTTACGCTGCCCGCGCGCCACAGATCCACCAGATCGATGGCTACAATCGCGCCTGCAATTGCCAGCGATACGACCATCACAACGGTCAGCAGCGCATAGATGATCTTTCTGGTTGTTTCTCTGAGGTTCTTCATGTTGCCTCCCTGGTCATTGCGGAGCAGCCCTGCGGCTGCTCCAGCTTGTCACTTACGCCTGAAGCGCCGGCGCAGCGCCATGGCCAACAGCCCCATCACCAAACAGATTCCCGCCACCGCATAGCGCGTGCCGGTTTCTCCATAACCGGTCTTGGGAACCTCACTGTAGGTGCGGCGCTTGTTGACAAACGATGCAACCGCTCCGCTTTCGGTGATGACCCCATCAGGCGACATGGCACTTATCTCATAGGCGCTGTTGGCTGCCTCAGTTACGGTGTATCTTGCGCCTACCGGAATTCCGTCGATGCGGATGCTCTGGTTATGAGCCAGGGAGACGGTCATTATGCCGTTATCCATCGTACCCGAAGGCGCCCCGCCCGTGCCGGTATAGGGATAGCTGGCGGCAAGCCGGGCGCCGCCGGCATCCGTCAGGGTGATGGTGAAGGAGAAGGCTTCCGTGGTGCTGGCTCCCTGTCCGGTCACGCTCTTGACCACCGTCAAGCCCGCGGTGCGGTAGCGGTTGTCAAACACGACTGCGTTTGTCGCGGCGCCGTCCTTGGCATAGGTGACTTTGGCGGTCAGCCCGTTTTGCCCTTCCGTCACCGTTACCTCGACAAGGTATTTCGCCGGATCGTAGACGTATCCAAGCGCGTTCCCTGCCGTCTCCGTCACCTGATAGCGGTAGGTGCCAGGACTTACAAAGCGGATGCTTCCGAAGCTGAACGGCCCCGGACCGGTGCGCGAAACGCTGACGGTTCCACCCGTCTGCCCGCCCGGCATGGGTGCGTGCGCATCCTGCGCCGTCAGGACGAAGGTAAAGCCGGTCCATGGCGCCGAGGCCACGTCCACGCGCTTTTCTCCCTCAATCTCTACCTCCGCCGACATCAGGGTATTGATCACATCATATCCCATCACCTCAGCGGTATAGCCTTCGACCTTTTCTTCGGCCACGGTATAGGTGATTTCCCTTCCGGCCCTGTACCTTGGCATGTTTTCAAACGACCATTTCCAGCCGCTTTCTGCCGTCACGGTTCTTTCCTCAACGTTCGTTCCGTCGGCCAGAAGGTAAATGGTGATGCTTTCAGGCCGTTTTCCATAGCGGTTATCGGCGTCATCCCAGACCTTTTCACCTGCAATGGTCACGGTTTCCGGCTCGTGGGTGTTGGTGAGAACGAAGCCTGCGGCAGCGTCGCCAGTAATCTGTAGCCCGTAGCCGTTGACGGCCTCCTCCCTGACGGTGTAGACGATCTTCTCGCCATGGCTGTATTCATCCAGTCCGTCAAAGGTTCCCGTCCAGCGGTTGGCCTCGTTGAGCACAAGGGTTCTGCCGGTATCCATGCCGTCCGCCAGAAGTCCGACGGTGATTTCCTCGGGTCTGAGGCCGTCCTGATCGTTTGCATCCTCCCACACCTTGCTTACGCTGACGCTTATCAGCGCCGGCGTATAGCGGTTGGTGATATTGGAGCCTGATATCTCGGCGGTATAGCCCGGCACCGCATCCTCGACGATGGTATAGGCAATCTCCACGCCGTTTTCGTACCTGCGCAGCCCGGTAAACGTCCAGGCCCATCCATCCTGCTCCGTCACGGTCTTCTGCGCCTTTTCAACGCCGTTGGCCATCAGATGGAGGGTGATGCTTTCGGGGCGCATGCCGTCCTGATCGTTTGCATCCCGCCAGGTTTTCCGGCCGGACAGATCGATCGTTTCCGGCTGGTTGGTCACCTGGACCACCTGGTTGAGGCTGGTTACACCCGATCCCGGGATCCCCAGAATCCATGCCGGGTTTGTGGTTCCTGTCCCCTCATAGGGGGTCAGCACGCCCTCCGCGTTAACCGCCTCTGCGCCATCAAGCACATAATCAGGTGCGGCGGCGGTTTCTTCAATGACGTAAACCTGGTACCAGTTGAGCATTCCAAAGGAAGCCTGTCCCTGGCCGTCTGTCCGCACGGTTTGCATCAGCGTGTTCTCATCAAGCGAGGCGTTCTGGGCGGCCTGGACGCTGGCGAAGGGCCCGTACAGCCGGAACTCCGCGTCCGCGACGGGGGCGCCGTTCATGCCGTCCGTTTTGAACAGGGACACATTGCGGCCAAGCTGGAAGCCGATATCCTTGCTGTTGTCAAAGATGTCGCTGGTGGCGTAGAGGTAGAAGCGCTCCGATACGAAGCTTCTTTCAGACGCCTCAAGAAAGTTGTTGTCCCTGGCCTCATCCGCGTGAGCACCGCCCGAAACCAGCGTGTTCGGATCGCGGGAATATCCTGTCGTTTTGGAGGGATTTCCACCACCAAGGGTGGTAACCCGCGCAATCACGCCGCTGTTTTCCGGGATGGTCACGGCGAGATTATACGTTTTGGGTGCGCTTCCCTTCAACCAGGCAGGATTGAGGGGATTGTTGCGGGCGGTGCCGCTGTAGAGGTCACTCTGGCTCGCGCCTCCCTTGGGATCGGCGGAATCCAGACCGTCAAAGACGTAATGGGCATTCCAGCCGGAAGGTTTTGCATAGCTGGTTGTGCCGCTGGCGCCAGTAGATGTTCCCTCAAAGCTGTTCAATCTGACTTCGATGCAGTCCAGCAGTTTATGCACAATCGCATCCCCGCTCAGGTCTGTTGCCGACTCTCCTTCTTCCCAGATACCGTTTGCATTTTTGTCGATCTAGACATGGCCGCCCACCCTGACCGGTTCGGGCAGGATGGTGGCGGATACAGAGTTGGAGCTGAGCGGTTGCGCAGGCGTGGCGCTGTCGATTCCCTGTCCGGCACCCGTCCCCTCGATATACTGGGAAAAATGGCAGGCAAAATCATTGACGGTATTTTGCCATGCGTGGCTTTGCAGCTCCTGCTGGGAAAGCTCACCCACGTTCATGCGGTATTCCACCACATAGCTTTCACGCGGGGCGAGCGCGACGTCCGCATCTTTGCGGATTGCCACCGCAATGGCCGTGACCGTGCCATCCGGGCTGGTGCTCCAGCCGGCGGGAAGCGGCGCATCATACTTCAGTTGATCGACCGCATCATAGACCGTTTTGGCGTCGCTGATAGCGCCGCTGTAATAGAATACCTTATAATGATCAACCGCTGTGCTTGCACCGCTCCCGTCGATCCGTGTAACGCCCGTTACCCCGCCAAAATTCATTCCCCATGCGCTGCCTCTGGAGGTTCCGGCATAGGTAAGATCGCCCGGACCGGGCAGGATATCCAGCAGCGTTACATCGGTATAATGGTAGTTGGCAGACAGGTTGCTCAGAATCAGCCGGTAATCCATGTATCCGTTGTTGTTCACCGTGGACAACCGATCGGACGTGAAACCAATGGCGGCCGATCGG
>ENA-ORNY01002017-ORNY01002017.1-human-gut-metagenome-genome-assembly--contig:-NODE-2017-length-10776-cov-3.930044_pt1 | contig 10776 bp, 9 predicted proteins | sample MGYA00242122_ERZ509036 | MGnify/ENA primary metagenome ERZ509036 (study PRJEB26280, sample SAMEA2338696) | human gut metagenome | biome: human gut; feature: human-associated habitat; material: faeces...
AGGTGAAGATGTTGGCACCTGCGCGGAACGCGGCGAGGCGCTCCTCCGGGGAGTCGTGTGTGGAATAGATGACAGCTGGCTGCTCAACGATGTTGTAGAGCTCGCGAAGGCGTCGGCATGCTTCGTACCCGCTCATGTCCTGTAGCTCTACGGAGAAGATCACCACGTCGATGCGGTAGGTGCGGACGATGCGGAACGCCTCCTCGGCGCGGTAGCAGAGGACGACGTCACAGCCATATGCGCTAAGGCCCTCCTTGAAGCGCTGACGCGCTTCGTTGTTTGAGCATACGAAGAGGAGCTTGGGAGGTCGCATTGCGCTACACCGCCATGGTCTGGCGCTTGTCCACGTCGAGCGAATCCGAGTACTCGCAGATGAGCTGCACGCGGTTCCTCACTCCGAGTTTGGCGAGGATGCTGCTCATGTGGGTCTTCACGGTCTTCTCGCTAAGGAACAGGCGATCGGCAATCTGTGAGTTGCTCAATCCGTCGCACACGAGGAGAGCGATCTCGTTCTCTCGCGGGGTAAGGACGGGGGAGAGAACGCGGGTGGGGGCGGGACTGTCGGAGCTTGCCGTTGCGTCGAGGTGAATGTCGAGGAGACGACAGACGCACTGAAGCCACGAGGTGGCATTCTCGAACTCCTCGTGACTGATGACCGGGATGTCGAACTTCGCGCGAAGCTGCTCGGCATGAGGGGTGTCATCGAACACAAAGCCGTCGCAGCGCCACAGAGCTATGAGGCGCGCGTTGAAGCAGACAGGAACGACGAAGGTGGTCACCCCAAAGTTGCAGGTTCTGACCAGTGGATCGAAGACCCGTCTGCTGTCGAAGTAGCGGACGATGTCCGACACGTCATGCCCCACGATACCCGAGCAGTCATGTGGGACGCCCGATTGGACGAAGTTGCAGAAATCGACCTTAAGCGACGGGACGAGAAGGGGATTGCCCTGCGTGTCGACGAGGAGAAGCGGAATGTGATGGTCTCGGACGAAGCAGTCCTGGTAATCCTGAAGCGCACCCTTGCCGACCATGGAGATCCATCGGCTCGCGCTAATCTCCATGGGCTTTCGGTTCACACCGCCTACGCTCCTCAGCATTGCACAAACCTCCCCCCAGACGGCCTATTCACTCAACGACCTGTTGCCGCTCTTTGAATCCCCTCCTTGCGCGGGTGGCCCCCACCACTCGGCTGCGGAAGACCGCATGTCTCCGCTTTCTTGTCCATTGTGCCCCCTCCGACGGCGGACAGAGCGAATTGTTCGGCAAGCGTGGCAATTAGATCGCAACAATTCCGGCGCATCAGCGTCGCTTGCACGCGACTTTGGGCGCGAGCTGAGCCGGCGCCCCCTACCAAACCATCGTTCTTTATCGGTATCTGTGAACTGGAGGTCGTGTTTGCCCAGTTGCCGAGAAGAACGATTCACAGATACCGCTAAAGAACGATGTTGGGCACAGCCAGGTGGGCGGCGACCACTCGCGACTGGCACCTCAGACGCTTCGCCCGATACACATTCGGACACGAATCTGTGATGCGCGCAGGTCGATACACATTTGGACAACGAATGTGTATCGATCCGTTGGCCTGGCCCGAGGGTGCGGCGCGTCTCTCGCCTGGCAAGCGGATGCAGCCCCCATATACTGCTCGTTTGTCGATGCACTCCCGATTATGGCATTTATCGGTTCCCGATTATGGTTTTCTCAACTCCTGATTGTGGTACTGTTCACTTATCGATTGTGGGGTTTCGATTGGAGAACTACGGTGATACAGCGAGACATTGCGTCGTGGACGAGAAAGAACGCCGACTGGTTTCCCGTGGTCTCTATTACGGGCCCGAGGCAGAGTGGCAAATCGACCCTTGTCAAAGCCGTGTTTCCCGAGTACCAGTACGAGAATCTCGAAGATCCCGGCGTATTGGCAATGGCGCTCGATGACCCGGTTGGATTTATCCGCCACAGGCCACAGAAGCTCATTATTGACGAGGCCCAGCTTGCGCCGGAGCTATTCAACGTAATTCAGGTGGTTTCTGACGAAGTGAGCACGCCGGGACAGTATGTGCTCTCGGGTTCGCAAAACTTTCTGCTGCTTAAACAGATTACGCAGTCTCTTGCGGGAAGGGTTGGCCTGCTCAAGCTCATGCCCCTCTCGTATAGGGAGGCGCATGGAGCGGTATCCAAGCTAGGGGTGGAGGACTTTGTCATCCGTGGTGGGTATCCACGCTTATATGATGTGGACATCCCACCTGAGGTCTACTACGAGAACTACCTGAGCACCTACATAACGCGTGACGCATCCGGGCATGTTGATCCAAGCAACTTGAGCGTCTTTAGAAACTTCATAGCGGCTTGCGCAGATGGGTGCGCCAACCTCCTTAACCTCACCAGCCTTGCCAATGACGTGGGGATAAGTCCAAAGACTGCGAGGTCATGGCTATCGCTTTTGGAATCGAGTTACGTGGTGCAGCTCCTCCAGCCATATCACGCCAACCTCCGGAAGCGGCTCACAAAGACCCCAAAGCTCTTCTTCTATGACACGGGGCTTCTCTGCCACCTACTTGGAATAAGGACGACAGACCAGCTCCTGACCTCGCGTCACAGGGGGGCGGTCATCGAAGACCTCGTCATCTCCGAGACGGCCAAGCGTCACATGAATGCCGGCAGGCAGCCACAGCTCTACTTCTATCGCGATGACAGTAAAATCGAGGTTGACCTGCTCGACATGACCAACCCCACGGCTACAGAGCTGGTGGAGATAAAGTCTTCGGCGACGTATAGGTCTTCGTTCACGAGACACCTGGCCAGCGTCGGGAATCTGATCGGCGTTGATGTTGCCAACCAGTCAGTTGTCATGAATGCGGACAAGACCGTAATGGTAGGGGGCAGAACGGTGTGGTCGATGAGGGACTGGCTACTTCGCGAGTAGGCTATCTCCCGGTCCTACGCGAGCGGTGCCACGTGGGCGGGCACGCCTCCCACGTACGAGAGGGACGGCTCGCCGGCGATGAGCGGCCGTGCGTAGCGCAGGTACGCCTCGGTCACGCCCATGCCGTCCTCGCGGATCATCTCTGCCGGCACGGCCTTCACGGCATTGGCCACCCGGTTCACGTCCACCAGGTCGTATCGCGCCTCGTAGGGAGCGTCAGACGTGCGCACGAGCGCGCTCATCACGCCCGAGGCCCCCTCGAGCGCGGCTCCCACACCCCGGGCCCCAAGTCCTGCGGCCTCGGTGAGGTCGGTCTGGCTCGCCAGGTGGGCGGCGCAGCGCTGCGTGGTGCACAGCTCGACGGCGCGCGTCTTGCACCCCAGCTTGCGCTTTGTGAGGTCTGCCAGGTAGCGGCTCGTGCCCGAGAGCGCCGCGGCGTGCCCAAAGGCGTCGAGGCGCGCCTCGGAGCCTGCGCGCTCGCAGACAAGCGTGCCGTCTGCCGTGCGCACGCCCTCGCTTACTGCCACGACTACGGTGTTCTTCTCGGCAAGAAGGCCCGTCAGCCTCTGGAGGAGGACCTGCTCGTCAAGCGGCACCTCGGGGAGGAGCACCAGGTCGGGCGCGTGCCCGCACGCCTCGCCGGCCAACGCGGCAGACGCTGCGAGCCAGCCGGCGTCGCGGCCCATGATCTCGACGAAGGTCACGCTCTTGAGGTCGTAGACGTCCGCGTCGCAGGCCAGCTCGTCGACCGTGGCAGCAATGAATTTGGCGGCGCTGCCGTAGCCGGGCGTGTGGTCGGTGAGGATGAGGTCGTTGTCGATGGTCTTCGGCACGCCCACAAAGCGAATCTCGGAGCCCTCTGACTCGCCGTAGCGCGAGAGCTTGGCGATGGTGTCCATGGAGTCGTTGCCGCCAATGTAGAGCACCGCGCGGGCGCCAAGCTCGGCAAAGCGCTCGAAGAGCTTGCGGTAGGGGGTCTCGTCTGCGGTGGGGTCCGGCAGCTTGTAGCGGCAGCTTCCCAGGTAGCTCGATGGCGTGTGCGAGAGAAGCTCCAGCTGGGTGGGACTTGCAAGCCTCTCGTCCAGGTCAACCGTGCGGCCGTCGAGAAGCCCCTGGATTCCGTAGCGCATGCCCACGGCGCGGAGACCAGCGGCGCGCGTGGCGCCCACGACGCCCGCCAGGCTCGCGTTGATCGCCGCCGTTGGTCCGCCCGACTGTCCTACCAGCACGGTATTGCCCAAAGCCATGTCTGCCCCTCTCGCGCTACCTCCACCTGCCATCCATCTGCCATGAGGATAACGCAGCGCATGCGGCGCGATATGCGGCATAGCAGGTTCGTGAGCATGTTAGGAGAAGGTAATTGTGTCGTTCTCGCGTGGTAAGGTATCACGGTCCCAATATCAGCTGAAAACCCTGGGAGTTGCATAATGTTCGAGGCGCTAGCGAATTTCTTCTCGCTTATCGTGCAGCCGGCCTACGACCTCACCGGCAGTTGGTGGGCGGCGATCTTTCTCTTCACCCTGTTCTCCAAGGTCATCCTCATGCCCCTCTCGGTGTGGTGCCAGAAGAACAGCATCGTGATGGTGCAGCTCATGCCCGAGCTCTTCCGCATCAAGTGCCGCTACTACGGTGACCGCGAGACCATCGAGGAGAAGCAAAACGAGCTCTATCACGAGAAGCACTACCATGCGCTTCTCTCGCTCATCCCCCTGGCCATCCAGGTGGTCATCCTCTTTGGCCTGGTGGACGTCATCCACTCCATCACGGACTCCGGCGCCCCCGGCACGGAGTTCCTGGGCCTCGTCCCAATCGAGAACGGCGGGGCGTCGCTCATCATGCCGCTGCTTGCGGGCCTCTCGGCCGTGGTCATGGGCTGGGCCTCCAACCGCATCAATCCCCTCCAGCGCGAGCAGTCCCGCGCCGAGAAGAACATGACCAACGGCCTCTCCATTGCCCTCTCGCTCTTCCTGGGCTTCTACGTGGTGTGCGGCATGGCCTTCTACTGGGTGTGCTCCAACCTGCTCTCCATTGCGGTGCAGGCACTGTGCAACGTGATCGTGAAACCGCGCGACTACATCGACTACGAGGACCTCAATGCCGCGCGCGACGAGTTCAACGCCATCGAGGAGGCCACCAAGGGCGACCGCAAGTGGTACCAGCCAGACCCGCTTGCCCGTCGTGCCAAGGCAGACTACAAGCGCTTCTTCAAGGTCAACGGCAAGCACCTGGTCTTCTACTCCGAGAGCTCCGGCTTCTACAAGTACTTCCAGGGCGCCATCGAGTGGCTGCTCAACAACTCCGACGTGCGCATCCACTACCTCACGAGCGACCCCAACGACCAGGTCTTTGACATCGCCAAGCGCGAGCCCCGCCTCATCCCGTACTTCCTCGACCAGAAGCGCCTCATCACCCTCATGATGAAGATGGACGCGGACGTTGTGGTGACCTCCCTCGGCGCGCTGGACGTGTACTACATCAAGCGCTCCTACATCCGCAAGGACATCGAGTACATCTACATGTGCCACCACATGACCTCGATGCACATGACGGGCACCAAGCAGGAGTACGACAACTACGACACCATCATGTGCGTCGGCCCCCACCAGAAGGCAGAGATCCGTGCCATGGAGAAGGCCTACCACACGCAGAAGAAGAAGGTCCCCGCAATTGGCTACGACCTTCTCGACCGCGAGATGGCAGACTACGAGAAGATGCCGCACGAGAAGCACGAGCGCCCCATCATCCTCATCGCGCCCTCGTGGAACACGGACAACATCCTCGACACCTGCATCGACGACATGCTCAGCCGCCTGCTTGGCCACGGTTACCACGTGATCCTTCGTCCCCACCCCGAGTACGTGAAGCGCTACCGTCCGCGTTGGGAGGCGCTTGTCGAGCGCTACTCCAAGGTGAGCCCCGATGAGCTTGCCATTGAGGCAGACTTCTCCGGCCACGGGTCCATCCTCGAGTCCGACGTGCTGATTACCGACTGGTCCTCCATCGCCGAGGAGTTCTCGTTCACCACGCTCAAGCCCTCGCTCTTCATCGACACCCCCATGAAGGTCATCAACCCGGACTACGAGCAGGTTGGCATCACGCCCACCGACATCACGCTCCGCAACCAGATTGGCCGCTCGCTCGACCCCGCCGACCTCTCGGAGCTCGAGGACGTCATCGATGACATGGTCACGAACTCCTCTTCTTGGAACGACAAGATCCGCCAGATTCGCGACGGCTTCATCTACAACCTCGGCCACGGTGGCGAGGCCGCGGGCGAGTACATCCTCGGCGAGATTCTCGCAAAGCAGGAGGGCAAGGACATTACCGCGGCTGGTGCGTTTGGGACGGGGAATCAGGGCGACAAGGATGACTAGCCGCTCCCAAAAGGGTGCGCACCGCATTGCTGGGCGCCTGCTGGTCCTTGTGTGGGACGTCCTTGGCCTTTCTGCGATAAGTGCCTGCCTGCTCACGGCGATGGCCAGAAAGGGCTACTCCAAAGCCGAGCTGCTCGCCGCCGGACTGGTCGTGCAGGGCAAGGGCGGCAGCGTGTACGACAAATTCCGCAAGCGTCTTATTTTCCCCGTCATCGACGTGCGCGGCGACGTGGTCGCCTTCGGCGGGCGCATCGTGGATAAAAACGACCCGGGCGCAAAATATATGAACTCGCCCGAGACCATCATTTACAGCAAGCGCCGCGTGCTCTACGGGCTGAACCTCGCCAAGAAGAGCAAGCGGGAGAACATCATCCTTGTCGAGGGCAACATCGACGTGGTGATGCTCCATCAGGCGGGCTTCGACAACGCCTGCGCCTCGATGGGCACGGCGCTCACGACCGAGCAGATCCGCCTGCTCTCGCGCTACACGAAGGAGCTCATCCTCTGCTACGACAACGACAACGCCGGACAGCAGGCCACCCGCCGGGCGCTGGAGCTGCTGAACAACTCCGAGTTTTCCGTGAAGGTCCTGCAGCTGCCCCGGCGGCTGGTGGACGGGGAGTACATCAAGCAGGACGCCGACGATTTCATCAAATTCCAGGGGCCGGAGGCCTTTGAGCGGCTGCTGTCCGGCAGCGCCAACGGCATCGAGTTCCGGCTGCACGAGATCGCCGGGAAGTATGACCTGCGGGACGATCAGGCCCGGGTGGCCTATGCCCAGGAGGTCAGCGGGGTGCTGTGCACCCTGGAAAACGCCGTGGAACGGGAGATCTACACCACCCGGGCGGCGGAGGCGGCGGGGCTGACGCCGGAGGCCCTGAAAATGGAGGTGCAGCGGGCCTTCCGCCGCATGGCCGCCAAGGAGAAAAAGACCCGGGAGCGCCGGGAGCTGAACCCGGCGGTGTCCCTGCAGCCCCAGGAGCGTGGCCTGCGGTACGACAACCTCCGCAGCGCCCTGGCGGAGGAGGGGGTCATCCGGCTTCTGCTGCTGGACGACAGCTTGTTCGGCGACACGCCGCCGGTTCCGGCGGAGTCGTTCTCCTCGCCGCTGCTGGGCAGGGTATACGCCAGCCTGTGGGAGAGCCACATGGCCGGGCGGCCTTTGAGCATCTCCTCCCTCAGCGGGGAGCTGACCGGTGAGGAGATGAGCCACCTGACCGGGGTGGTGCAGAAGCCGGAATCCCCTGCCGGAGGGGAGCGGGCCCTGGCGGATTACTGCCGGGTCATCCGGGAAGAAGCGCAGAAACGCACCGCCGGGGCGGGAACGGACCCCCTGGCGGCTGCGGCGGAGAAATATAAAAATAAAAAGGGCTATGGAGGAAAGCACAATGACGGATAAAGTTTATACCCAGCAGGAGCTGAAGGAAATGGCGGACCAGCTGCTGGCCGCCGACGACAAGAAGAAGGCCGGAAAGGCCGCCGCCCAGAAGGCCGAGGAAGCAAAGCCCGCGGCGGACAAGGCCCTGGAGGAAAAGCTGGCCAAGTGCCCGGCGGCGGCGCTGCTGGCCGGGAACGAGAAGCTCCGGGAGCTGTTTATCAAGGGCAAGAAGAAGGGCCGCCTGGAGCCGGCGGAGCTGTCCGAGGTGGTGGACCCCCTGGACCTGGACGGCGACCAGATGGACCGCATCTATGACTCCCTGGCGGACCTGGGCATCGACATCGTCACCGAGGATTTCACCAACGACATCCCCGAGGACATGGAGCCCGCCATGGAGGAGATCGCCGAGATCGAGGAGGAGGAGCTGGTCGACCCCAACACCCTGGTGGATAGCTTCAACATCGACGACCCGGTGCGCATATATCTGAAGGAGATCGGCAAGGTGCCCCTGCTGACCGGCGACCAGGAGGTCCGGCTGGCCACCGCCATGTCCGCCGGGAACGCCGCCAAGGAGCGGCTGGTCCAGGTGGAGGCCGGGGAGCTGACCCTGACCGATGAGGAGCTGGCCCAGGCCAAGGCGGAGCTGAAGGCCGGGGAAAAAGCCAAAAAACAGCTGGTCGAGGCCAACCTCCGACTGGTGGTGTCCATCGCCAAGCGCTATGTGGGCCGGGGCATGCTGTTCCTGGACCTGATCCAGGAGGGCAACCTGGGCCTTATTAAGGCCGTGGAGAAATTCGACCACACCAAGGGCTATAAATTCTCCACCTATGCCACCTGGTGGATCCGCCAGGCCATCACCCGGGCCATCGCCGACCAGGCCCGCACCATCCGCATCCCCGTCCACATGGTGGAGACCATCAACAAGGTCATCCGGGTGTCCCGGCAGCTGCTGCAGGAGCTGGGCCACGACCCCTCCCCCGAGGAGATCGCCGAGGAGATGAACATGCCCGTGGACAAGGTCCGGGAAATTCTGAAGATCGCCCAGGAGCCGGTGTCCCTGGAGACCCCCATCGGCGAGGAGGAGGACTCCCATCTGGGGGACTTCATCCCCGACGAGGGCGCGTCCGAGCCCAGCGAGGCCGCCAGCTATACCCTGCTGAAGGAGCAGCTGGTGTCCGTGCTCAGCACCCTGACACCTCGGGAGGAGAAGGTGCTGAAGCTGCGCTTCGGCCTGGAGGACGGCCGCACCCGCACCCTGGAGGAGGTGGGCAAGGAGTTCAACGTCACCCGCGAGCGCATCCGCCAGATCGAGGCCAAGGCCCTGCGGAAGCTCCGCCATCCCTCCCGCAGCAAGAAGCTCAAGGACTTTCTGAACTGAGGTGATGGGTCATGACGCTGGATTTTGACCGCATGCCCTCCCTGGTGCAGCCCCGGTTCAAGGGCGGCCAGGGGGAGGCCGAGACCCGGATCTTTCAGGACGACATGGGGAAGATTCTGCGGCTGACGCTTCAGCCCGGCTCCTCCATCGGTCTGCACACCCATGAGGACAGCTGCGAGATCATGTACTTCCTGTCCGGCACCGGGGTGTGCCTGGACGACGGCGCGGAGGTGCCGGTGGGCCCGGGCCTGTGCCACTACTGCCCCCGGGGCCACAGCCACAGTGTCGTCAATACCGGCACAGAGCCTCTGGTGATCCTGGGCATCGTGCCCAATGCAAAATAAAGCAAAGAGAAAGAGCATATTCATATGAACCTGCAAGAATTTTTCGCGGAAAATCCCCGGGTGGCCATCGCTTTTTCCGGCGGGGCGGACTCGTCCTACCTGCTGTATGCCGCCCTGCACTATGGGGCCCGGGCAAGGGCCTATTATGTAAATTCCGCCTTTCAGCCGGCCTTTGAGCTGGAGGACGCCCGGCGTCTGGCCGGGGAGCTGAACGCCGATATGAAGGTCCTGCCGGTGGACGTGCTGGCGTCGGAAACCGTAACGGCCAACCCGCCGGACCGGTGCTATCACTGCAAGCAGGTGATCTTCCGCACCATCCTGGCCGCGGCGGAGGCGGACGGCTTCACCGTGCTGCTGGACGGCACCAACGCCTCCGACGACGCCGGGGACCGGCCCGGTATGCGGGCCCTGCGGGAGCTGGCGGTGCGGTCGCCCCTGCGGGAGTGCGGCCTGACCAAGCGGGATGTCCGCATGCTGTCCCGGGACGCAGGACTGTTTACCTGGGACAAGCCCGCATACGCCTGCCTGGCCACCCGCATCCCCACCGGACAGCCCATTACGGCTCGGGACCTGGCTGTCACCGAGGCGGCGGAGAGCGATCTGTTCTCCCTGGGCTTCACGGATTTTCGGGTGCGGATGGTGGGCCACAGCGCCAAGATTCAGCTGCCCGCCGCCCAGATGCCAAGGCTGCTGGAGCACCGGCAGGAGATTTTGCAGCGCCTGGGGCCGGATTATGACGGCGTATGGCTGGATTTGGAGGGACGAGGATGAACAGCGATACCAGAAAGCTGCTGGAGGCCGTGCAGCAGGGCGCCATGTCCGTGGATGAGGCGCTGCTGGCCATCAAGAAGGAGCCCTTTGCCGACATCGGCTATGCAAAAGTGGATATGCACCGGGGCATCCGCCAGGGGGCGGCGGAGGTGATCTACGGCGCGGGAAAAACCGCCGCCCAGATGATCGGCATCGTGGGCGTGATGCGCCAGCACGGCCAGAAAACCATTCTCATCACCCGGCTGTCGCCGGAGTCGGCGGCGGAAATTGCCGCCGTGTATCCTTTGGACTATCACGATGATGCCCGGTGCGGCATCATCGGCGACCTGCCGGAGCCTGACGGCATCGGCCGCATCGTGGTGGCCACCGGCGGCACCAGCGACATCCCCGTGGCCGAGGAGGCCGCCCTGACGGCGGAGGTCCACGGCAACGAAGTGCTGCGGCTGTACGATGTGGGGGTGGCTGGCCTGCACCGGACCTTGCACCATATGGACGATATCATGAACGCCTCGGTGATCATCGCCATTGCCGGCATGGAGGGGGCCCTGGCCAGCGTCATCGGCGGTCTGGCGGACTGCCCGGTGATCGCCGTGCCCACCAGCGTGGGCTAC
>ENA-ORNY01002018-ORNY01002018.1-human-gut-metagenome-genome-assembly--contig:-NODE-2018-length-10774-cov-3.438940_pt1 | contig 10774 bp, 7 predicted proteins | sample MGYA00242122_ERZ509036 | MGnify/ENA primary metagenome ERZ509036 (study PRJEB26280, sample SAMEA2338696) | human gut metagenome | biome: human gut; feature: human-associated habitat; material: faeces...
GAACATCATAGAGATAAAAGCCTGAAAAGGACTGAATAATAATGCACATTTACGCTGATGAAGGGTGATAAGGTTGTCGAGTTGGCTGAAGTAGTAGGCAATGAGTTGCTGCTCCTTCACTGCTATTGGGTAACTCACGCTTGTTTTTTGAATGTTGCTGCGGCTTAAAGAGAGCACTTTTATGCCCTGCATTAGAGGAAGAAGCTGATGGTGGTAAGCATTGGAATTGAGGTAGTAACCGAGGTACCCCAATGCCATTCTGTTCCGAGGGCGGCACACCATTGTATGTAACCCCGATACTATGGCACTCCCTTGCAAATTACCTATTTCACAGGCTTTTCCGGTCGTTTCATCTTCTGCGGTATCAGCGATAATAACATCACCATCCTGCAATAAAGCCCCATTGAAATCCTCTCGGCATCTATGCGGGATGCGAGGAATATCATCCTTTTGAACATCCAGCACAGAGCCATACTTTATCAGCACATCACCATAATGAACATTCAGGACAGTTCCTTCATCATAACTCAGTTCGGCACGGGAAAGTGTGTTATTCGGGACAGTGCAATCAAACACTTCATCAAACTTACGCTGTTCCCAAGAAAAATCAAAAGAGCCAAGGAAACACCTTGGCTCTCTTGTTAAGACCGCATATTTTTTCATTTTTCGGCTTGCTTTAGCGGTGATGGCACTCATTACGGCATATCAACCTCAAATCCACCGGTAAGAATGAACTGCCGCAAAAGCTGATCCGTTTTCATATTGACCTTGGGCGGAATCAACTTGGTTTGTTCATATGCTTCAAAGAACGCTTTTGCTTTGGTCTTATCAACGCTCTTTTTCAGCTCGTCAAACCTGCCAAACTCATTGATAGTCGCTTCATTCAGGTTAAGCCCCATCATATTCCTGAGTTTATCCTCATCAAGACCGAAGATGGTTGCAAAACGGTGAATTTGGTCATCTTTTGCTCTAAACTGATACTCCGTGATGTAGTCACGAAGCGTTTTTCCGTCCTCGGCAATGACATCGCCTCGCTCAATGTCGTGCAGAAAGATATTTGCGTATTTCTGCTCCTCTTGCGTTAGGGCAGCAAAAGTCTTGTGAAGTTCTGCCTTTGCTTGCTCAATAGATTCCTCGGAAGAACCTTCCTGTCGAATCAATTTGAGGTACTTATCGAAACGACTGTTCATATAATCGGCATCAATAACCCCTGTGTCAATTTCAGTCAGGTATCCAACAAGATCGTATGGTATATCTATGTCTTGTGATCCGGGATCATCGGAAGAAGCAGCGGAAAGCTCTTTATAACGCTGTGCTAAAATCAAAAATGCGTTCTCATCGAACTCCATTGTAATTTCAATCGAATTACCGCTTTCCTCGTCCTTGAATGAGTAGGTGTGTTTGTCCCACCTAAATCCTTGGATTTTAGCAGCTTCAAGGTATCCGTTGAAATCTCTAAACAGCGAGGCGAACTTAGCTCTTACGGTTCCGTCCGCAGGCAGCTTTTCAAAGTCAGGGATACCAGCATTCTTGAACAAATAGGCAATATCATCAAACACAGCGTTGAGCTTTCCGAGGTTGTAAGACAGTTTTTCAACGAACAGACCTATCGGTCTATCGCCGGAATAGAGCTTAACAGCTTTGCTCACATTCTGCTCCATCGTATGCGGCTTGCGATAATATCTGATAATGCCAAAAGGCTTATCGGGTCCGAAAAGTCTGTTGGTTCTGGAAAATGCCTGAATGATGTTCTCATACTCCAGTATCTTGTCCATATACAGCGTGTTGACCCACTTAGAGTCAAAGCCGGTAAGCATCTGATCCACTACAATCAGGAGGTCGAGCTGCTTCTCAGGCTCTCTTTCGACCCGCTTATATTGCTCTTTGTGGGCAAGGCGTAGAGAAAGGTCTTTTTTGAAGCGAGCGTGTGTAGCAATCGAAAAATCCTGACCAAACATCGTATTATAGTCAGTAAGGATTTCGATTAAGCCTTGCTCTTTATAGAAAGCAATCGGCTGCCCTCTGTATTCTTTGTAGTCACCATCTTCATTGCTGATATTGGGGTCAAAAAGGCAACTGATCCTAAGTTTCGGCATTGCAGCCTTCAACAGTCGATAGTAGTCTATTGCTTCGGGGATGCTGCTCGTTGCAAAGATTGCGTGGAATTTCCCGTTGTGACTCAAAGTAAGCCAGTTTTCTTGAATATCCTCAACAACCTTGCTTTGATGCTCCGAGGAAAGGTACTGAGTTTTTGGAAGATAATCTTCAATGCCCTTGACCCACTTTCCGTCATCGCCCAAGAAGCCCGCCATCTTGACGGTGGAGGAGTCCATATACTCATAGAATATTTTTGCCTTTTTGGGATCGCTGATTGCTTCTTCTTCGGTTGCTGCTTTTGCTTTTTCCAAGGCAACCACCTTGCGGACATCCTTATCACGGAAAGTCAGGACTTTATAAGGATCAAATCCAAGCACATTCTTATCCCTGATACCATCAGCAATGCTATATCTATGGAGTTCATTGCCAAAAACATCTGTTTGGGCATTGTTTTTCTTTGCATTCTCCTCAAACACCGGTGTGCCGGTAAAGCCAAAGAAGATGGCATTGGGAAATGTTTCCTTGATGATGGATAGCATATCTCCAAAAGTTGAACGATGAGCCTCGTCAACAATAAAAACAAGCCGTTTGCCGTTGATTATTTCAATATCGCTTGCATTAAGTCCTCCGTCCTCATCTCGGATATTGCTCATCTTCTGAATAGAGGTAACAATTAGGGTATCTGCCGTTGCGTTGCTTTTCAGCTTAGTCAAAAGGACATATGTGTTCTCTGTTGCCTGCACGGTTTCGTTCTCGTCCGCAAATGCCCGATACTCCTTGAGCGACTGCGTTCCTAACTCAATACGGTCGGTAAGGAAAATAACCTTATCAGCATCATTGGAGTTTGCAATCAACTGAGCCGACTTAAAGCTCGTCATCGTCTTGCCTGAGCCGGTGGTATGCCAAATGTAGCCGCCACGCTGCTTACCGCTATCCCACTTCGTTTTAGACACAACATCGGAAATTGCGCTGGCTGCGTAATACTGGTAGCTTCGCATTACCTTCAGAACACCGTCAGCATTGTCGGCAACAGTATAAAACCCAATGAGCTGGTGCGCCATAGGGATGGACAGCAGCGAGGAGGCGATAGCTTTCCAATCGTTGATAGGCTCATTATTGAAGTCAGCCCAATGGAAATAGTAATCCGTATTGAACTTTCCGTCAGGTCCGGGATTCGCAAAATAACGAGTTTCTTCAGGGTTCATTGCTACAAACACCTGAACGAGCGAGAACAATCCGGTAAAAACGCCCTCATATGAGTATTTCTCAATCTGATTATATGCTTGACTGACGGGGACACCGCTGCGCTTCAGCTCGATATGTATGACCGGCATACCATTGATGAGCAGCATCAAATCGCCACGACGGTCATTCAGCATTTTTGACTTGCTCGGAAAAACTGGTTGCTGTACGATCTGATACCGGCTCTGTCCAGCGGCGATTTCTCTGCGATCATATATTTTCAAGCTGATTTCAGTGCCAAAATGGAGCTTATCATCAGGGTTATCACGCTTGATGGACACAGTTTTTCCGTTGATAAAGCCATTGAGTTTTAACGGGGTTCTAAGTTCCGTAATCTGCTCGATGATCTGTTGCATTTCGCCATCCGTAAGAGGATAGTTATTCAAGCGGTCAATTCCACGGTTGTTATCATACAGGATCTTTGCCCAATTTCGGATGAGGTCTTGCTCGGTTGGGTTCTTGATAACTTCTTTTTCCCAGCCTTTATCCGCCAAGACTTTAATCAGGGCTTCCTCAAAGTCCGCTTCTTTTTGGAATGTCATTCGATTTCCTCCTTCCTGCGAAATTGATGTCACACGAACATCTTTTCAAGCATAGATTTCTTGATATTTTGGAGCTTTTCCAACTCACGCTGATGAAGGGTGATAAGGTTGTCGAGGTTGCGAAATATTGTGCCAATCTTTTGTGCCTCGTTCTCATCCGGCGGTGCAGTCACTTCAATCTCAGCCAAATCATTCGCATTTATTGCTGGGTAACTTGTTCCAGTGCAGTTATCCAAAACGACCTTTACAAAGCGGTCGCTCTGAACAAGGCTGAGCAGAAAATACCCGTCAACATACGGACGCATTTGTGCGTATCCAGTCGAAAAAACATAGTTATTATCGAGCTTTTCAAAGAGATAATTGTTTTTTTGATATGGACGCACAGTCTGATAGAATAGATCCCCAGTGTGAGCAAGTCGCTGCGCTCTCGACGGAGCAGATGACTTTGCCTCAGTCCTATGTGACAACATCTCTGTGCCAACAACTGACTCCAAATCGACATATTCAAATGTTTGAGGCAACTCATCTTTAGGATTAAATAACGCAAGTTCTCCGAGCTTACGCTGTTCCCAAGGGTCAGTAAATCCCTTAAAGCGAATTTCGGGGTAACTGCTGCCATTTTGAGGGAACATCTTTTCGAGCATCGACTTTTTCACATTCGTCAACTTTTCAAACTTACGCTGATGAAGGGTGATAAGGTTGTCGAGTTGCTCCAAGTAATCGCCCAAAACTCGCTGCTCGGTTATACTTGGAATAGTTACAACTGTGTTTCCCACAAGTTCTTTATTAAGATTATTTACTGTGCTGCCAGCAGCAAGTGACCTATACTGGCTAAGCATTTGTGGTGTACCAAGTAGATGACAAAGGAAAGTTAAGTCAAAGACTCCATAGGTATTTCTTATGAGCAACCAACCGTCGTGAATACAGCCATCAATGCCCATTATATAGGGCTTTCCGAAACTCATAGAGTTGGAAAGAATTAAGTCACCCGGATGAACTTCTCTCGTTTTAGACAGTCCTTCAGGTCGGATTTTCTCAGCGGTTTTGGTTATGTAATTTCCTTGTGTTGGAGCATCACCAATCTTAACCCAGTTCAACCCATTTGGTGCATCCGTTATGAAATCGTCAATCGGTCTTGGTGAACCTCCTCGTTCTATTTGTACCAATTCTGAGAACTTACGCTGTTCCCAAGCGTCTGAGAATCCTTTGAAGCGAATTGCGGGAGCATCTGATTTTTTCGTCATTCTGCACTACCTCCCAGCAATTTCTTCAACTCATTAAGTCCCAGCATATCATACTCATTACCCTCAAGGTCATCGATCATTCCCGAAAGCGTTGCTTCGGTTTCGCTGATCTGCTGTTCGACCTCGAAGAAAGTTGTAGCATACTTGTTTTGAAGGGCTTGAATTTTGCTCACCAAGCTGTCGATTACGGTATCAGGCAGTTTGTGAATGCTCTCAATGAGAGGAGCAATCCACTTCTTTTCGAGCAAATCCAAAGCCTGCTCATCGCTCAGACTTTCAATCGTATCCTTTGTTTTTGCCTGCAACGCAGCACTCTTTGCCTTGATCTCCGCCTTGATTTCTTTCTCGCTCTTGATCAAGGATTCAACCTTTTCTAAGAGTGTACGAAGCGCAACGCTTTCAGGAGAACGGTCTTTCTTCAGATCCTTAATCTTTTTGGAAACTTCTTTCGGAACGAAAGCATCGCCTTCCTCGGTGAGAACATCGTTGCAGCTCTCTTTATCCTCCTCTGTCATTTCATCAAGGATAGACTCATACTCAGAAGGGATTTCCGCCAAACGGCTTTCCAAACCGTGAAGCTCGTCCGTTTCTGTGGAGAGCAAAGTCGCCTGTACCAAGTCGAACGGGATAATATGACCTACCCAGCCCTCTTGAACTTCCTGATCTTTACCGTCCTTTTTCTTGATGACAAGGTTCGGATCGACCTTCTTTGTTGCAGCAAAGCCTTCGGTTTGCAACATTTCGAGGTCGATGGAAATACCTGTCCAATCGTCGTCAAGAAGCTGGAACGCCGCATATTTGTCGATAAGTGGAATTTCTTTCAATCGCTCGAAAATATCAGCACTCAGAACGGTTTCAGCCTTAGAGATTTCGATGCTTCCCATCCGGACGATAAGTTCTTCTTTCAGGAATGCCGGGAAAGTGGAAAAGGCGGCGTTAAAAGCATTCTCAAATCCGACCACATCAGGGTGGCTCTTGATGGCACTCTTAATATCAGGGGTAGACACATTCACATAAGGAATGCCACTCTCGGTAAACAACGCCTTTTTCAGCGCAGGGAACGCCGTCCAGAATTCGCTCATCTCGTCAATTTCTGCTGTTGGGATACCGCCAAACATAGACGCATAGACATCCCAATGCTCGGCAGCTTCGGAGGAATCAACATAGCGAGGAATGTTCAAGTTATAATCATTGCTGCGGATTTCTTCACGACTGACGACTCGTGAAAACTTCGTAACGCTTTCACGCTTGATAAAGGTATCTGCTATGCGTTTAATATCAGACGCACGGAGCTTGTTATTTTTACCCTCTTTGATAAAGCCCTTGGATGCATCGATGATAAGAACATCGGTGTTCTCACGCTTTTGGCGCAGCACCATAATGATGGTGGGAATTCCTGTCCCGAAGAAGATATTTGCAGGAAGTCCGATAATGGCGTCGATATGGTTATTCTCAATTAGGTTCTTTCTGATTTCACCTTCCTCACCGCCACGGAAAAGTACGCCGTGGGGAAGAACGATTGTCATAATGCCGTCCGGCTTGATATGGAACAGATCGTGCAAGAGAAAAGCATAGTCGGCTTTTCCTTTGGGAGCAAGTCCAAAACGAGCATAACGAGGATCACCCTCCTTGTTGGACGGGTCCCAAGCCTGCGAATACGGCGGATTGGACACGACCGCATCCACATAGAGAGGATTATAGGTATTCACCGGATCATTTTCGTCAAAGTACGGCCAATCCTCCTCAAGAGTATCGCCGTTACGAGTGACGATATTATCCGGTTTGATGCCACGCATAACCAAATTCATCCGGGTCAGGTTGTAGGTGTTCTCCTTCAATTCCTGAGCGAAGTATTTGATGTTGTTGTCATCGGTCATATATTTGGCAACGCTCTGACCGATATTGATAAGCAACGATCCCGAACCGCTTGTCGGGTCGTAAATTTTGATTTCGCTTTTGCCCTTCAAGTGGCTTGCAACGATTTCTGACATCAGCAGAGATACCTCGTGCGGGGTGTAGAACTCGCCTGCCTTCTTTCCGGCATTAGCCGCAAAGTTACTGATAAGATATTCGTAGATAAAGCCGAGAACATCGTAGTCCTGCTTGCCGTCCATAGGAATATCCTTTATCAGCGTCAGAAGTCCGCTGATTGCTTTTGTTTGTGAACCGGAGCTATCGCCAAGTTTGGAAAGACCCGTTTGCAAAGTGTCGAATACCTTATCAAACACCTTTTTGTGCGTGTTGGAAATCAGCCGGCTGAACGCAGAGAGGGCATCACGGACATTTGAAACATCAAAGTCCTTACCCATCGAGAGCCAAGTAGAAAAGAAGTCTTTATAGGCAATAAAGTAGCCAATATTCTCTTGAACCCACTTAACCAGTTGATCATCTTCTTCTGATACGGTTTTCAGAAGTTCGTCGTCATAGTCATTTTCCTTCAAGAATTTGACTTCTTTATCAGATAGATATTTGTAAAAGATAAAGCCAAGTATGTAATCCTTATATTCATTCGCTTCGATTTTGGAACGCATTTGGTTTGCGGAAGCCCATATTTTCTGAGCAAGCTGTTGCTTATTCATCCTGTGAACCCATCCTTTTTCGTTTTCTAAGGGCGATATACTGCCCCACTGTTATGATACATCAATTAGTGTCCCTTAAAACGGACTCACTTCTCGTCGGGAACAAACTCCATAATGTCGTCAGTCGTGCAATTCAAAGCTGAGCAGATTTTTCCCAACACTTCAGTGCTTACATTTTCATCACGACTGAGTTTATTGATTGCGTATTTAGTGAGTCCAGCAGCTTCCTGCAAATCTCTTTTCTTCATATCTCGATCAAGCAGAATGTGCCAAAGTTTTTTATAGCTTACAGCCATCGTATCATTCCTTTCTCTCAACCTGCGAGTAAGTGCTAAAACACATCTTATATTATAGCATATAATCCCGAATTAGCAACAATAAATCCCGAAATTTCAAACTTACTTCCCATATTTCACACCTGAATAAGCTCGACTGCGACCGGATAGCTTGGGAACAGCGTAAGGCTATTGACATAGCTGACTACTCGAAGGGAAATGGCTACTCAAAAGGCGATTTGGCTGACGCCGGAACCCCAATTATTCTGTATGGCAGACTTTACACCAAGTACCAGTTTGCAATCAGTGAAGTGGACACTTTTACAGTTCCCCGAAATGGTGCGGTTTACAGTCAAGGAAACGAAGTCATAGTCCCGGCATCAGGGGAAACCGCAGAGGACATTGCACGAGCGTCAGCCGTTGAAAAATCAGGGGTTTTGCTTGGCGGCGACCTTAATATCCTCAGACCATTTGATTTTATAAACCCATTGTTTTTAGCTCTTGCTATCTCCAATGGAGAACCGCAAAAGGAGCTTGCTAAAAAGGCACAAGGAAAGTCTGTCGTTCATATCCATAACACTGATATTCAAGAGGTGACGATAGCTTATCCTTCAAAAACAGAGCAAGACCGAATTGTCAGCGTTTTTCGCCAGCTCGACAACCTTATCCCCCTTCATCAGCGTAAAGGAAAAGCAGCCGTCACCGGCTGCTCCAATGATGCAAATAACTCAAAAGGTGTTTGTTGTAAAGCACGGGATTTCGGATACAAATGTTACAAAAAGTCGAATCCCCATAGATTCGATGCTTAATTGCGGTGTTCATCTTCTGTGTATAGGTTTATGATTGTTTTTCCGTTCGCTTTTGCATAGTCAAAGGCAAGCCTGGTTCCGCTTTTGGGCTGATAGCTTGTTATTGCTTTTTTCGACTCTTTTCGACTTTCCGGAAGGTATTCGTCATTAAAGTAAAAGACGCAAAAGTCACTTGCCTGAATCATAGCTTGATTGCGCTCCACATAAGCAGCTTTCCCGGCAGCAGCAACTCCGTCAGGGCAAATACTGTCCTCATAACCATCTAATAGGAACTGCATCGTATAAGCGTCTGCATCAGGATAATCCGTCCGATAGTGTATTCTGCGAATTTTGGGGTAAACTTCTCTTAGTTCTGAAACCACCTCGTAGCAGAGAGTATTAAATTCGGAATGATCTCCAAACAGAAAGGTTGCTACGCCCTGCTCAAGCAGATAGCAAATATTGTCCCGCAATCGACTTGCAAGCTCCTTCTTATGCTTAATTTTCCTATGCCCGATAAAACAACAGGTCATACAAACACCACCAAGAAAAACAGTAGAGCAAATGAGTATATTATTGTTCATCTGCACTTATTATTATATTTTTGCTCTATATATAAGTCAATAGCTTCACATCGAGAACAGAAAGCAAGTGGAGAATAACATATAATTATTATGGATTCGAGGTGGAGCAAATGGGCAAAGAAATTGACTTCAAAAATAGAGATAGATTTATTCAACTGGGAATCACAATTTCAGTTCTTCGTAAAATGCGAGGAATGTCGCAGGAGCAGCTTGCGGCAGAGGCAATGATGAGTCGTTCGCATCTTAGCGCAATCGAAGCACCGAATATCGTCAGGCCCTTTTCCGTAGAGGTTCTATTTAATATCGCTGACGCACTGAAGGTTGAGCCGGGTGATTTGCTGAATACCTCAATTATCCCGGATCAAATTCTAAACAAAAAAGAAAAATAGGTGGCTATGGGACAATAAAGCCCATAGCCACCTGTTTTAATATTGCGGTACCCCGTATCCGAGGATTTCGTAGTGACCTACGCTGTACTGGTTTACCCGACAGCTATCACCGGAGTTTCCCTCAACGGTATAAACGATACCGTTTTCGACTTTTTGGACAATACCGGTGTGGTCGGATTGTCCGTCCTGCGGACCCGACGACCCCTTGTTATCCCAATCAAAGAAAACAATCATTCCGGGGACAGGCTCGGCAGAACCGTCGATCCACTGTCCACGATCTTTGAACCACTGGACGCCGTTCACGCAGCCTGCATATTTGGGTACAACCCCGGTGTCAATATAGCCGCACTGATCGGCACACCAGCTCACGAAGCAGGCACACCATTCCACACGGCTTCCGAAGCCATACCAAGACCAATACGGCTCGCCGCCCACATTGCCTACCTGAGAAAGAGCGACGGTGACGATCTGATCCTCGCTATAATGGATACCGTAAAGGACTGCCGCCCAAAGGGAATTGTTCTCATCCTTGAGCAGCTCGGCAAGGTATTCCCGCTGTTCTGCGTCAAAGCCGTATAGGTCAGCCATTTCGTCCACCGTCAGATGAGAAACGGTGATATAAAGCGTTGTTTTTGTGACTGTCGTTTCCGTCTGAACGATGTTGCCGTTTCCGTCGTCCGTTTCGATGATCTCCGTTTCCGAGTGGCTTTCACTGCGGGAGGATATAGAGTTCATCTCCCAAAAGATGTCCGAGAGGATCTGCTTCTTGCTCTCGTCCATCGTGGCAACCTCCTGCGGGTTGTCCGTGTCTGTATTTGTCTTGACTGCATAGACTGCAAGCACATCTTTCCACACGGCTCGACCGCCGCTGATCTCCATATTATCATAAGCTACCGAGTTTTTCTCCGCTTCCATCTTGGCATCGTAATCAGCGTTGATTTCCTGCACGGCAGTCTGCATCGACATTCCCGTTCCGGAATCCTCGCCGGAAAAGAATATCCCGAAAACCGAGCCGCAGATCAGAGCAATCAGGC
>ENA-ORNY01002019-ORNY01002019.1-human-gut-metagenome-genome-assembly--contig:-NODE-2019-length-10770-cov-2.104246_pt1 | contig 10770 bp, 13 predicted proteins | sample MGYA00242122_ERZ509036 | MGnify/ENA primary metagenome ERZ509036 (study PRJEB26280, sample SAMEA2338696) | human gut metagenome | biome: human gut; feature: human-associated habitat; material: faeces...
TGTTAGAAAAAGTGAGAAAAGCTATGGTTCTGTTCCAAAGCAAAGAACAGAAGAAAGAGGCTGTTGAGTTGATTGAGCGATATGCAAAACCTGATATGTGTCAGAGAATTGCATACATACGAGATTATTTTATTGACAAGCTAGAGAACATCGGTTGCAAGCTCAATGGTTCTCGTGAGTATAGGTTGCCCAACAACATCAATGTGACTTTGCCGCATGGTCTTAACGGTGAGTCTATGCTGTACTGCATGGATTTATGTGATGTGTATATCAGTACGGGAAGTGCTTGCAATTCTAAGTCTATCGAGCCGTCACCTGTATTGAGTGCAATTGGCTTAGGCGATGACGCTTACAATTCTATTCGCATCACTTTCCCTATTGGCATCACAAAGGAAGAGATTGATGAGGTTGTGAGCGAAATGGATAGGCAGATTAAGATTCTTATAAGCAACTAAGGATATATGCTAAGAAAGGTAAAATCATATGCTTATTAACGGCGAACGAGCGCTGGCTTATACTGTGACGATTGATAGCATCACGCCCATTGAAGGCGCAGATAATATTGAGCTTGCTCATGTGGGTGGCTGGTGTGTAATTATTCGCAAGCAGGAGTATAAGCCTGGTGATATGGCAATCTTCTGCGAGATTGACAGCAAGCTCCCAGAAAAGGAATGGTCTGAGTTCTTGCGTCCAAAGAAGTTTAAGGTAAAGACCATGAAGCTTGGCAAGTTCGGTGTTATCAGCCAGGGACTTCTGCTTCCGATGAGTGTCCTTCCCGAAGGTAACTATGATGTTCATATTGATGTAACTAAGACGCTTGGCATCACGTACTATGTCGCAGAAGATAATGTGCGTAAAGCTAAGATTAATCCAAATGCCAAGTACAATAACATGGCTGCACGTAATAAGAAACTTGCTGAAAAGCGTTGGTGGAAATGGCTGATGAAGCGTCTATGGGGTCGTAAGTTGTTGTTTGCTTTCTTTGGTTGTAAGAATGACGAGCCGAAGAAGTTTCCAGATTGGATTAAGAAAACCGATGAAGACAGGTGTTTAATTGGTGATACGAAAATCCTAACAGACCATGGCGTGTTAAGAATTGCAGATATTGTCAACAAAAAACTCAATGTAAAAGTTAAGTCTTACAATATTGATACTGGCGAGATTGAATATAAATCAATTAATTCATATCAAAAGTATGATAACAATGAAGAGTTGATCGAGATTGAATATCCGTATCGTGGTAATTCTTTTAGAAAGAACCGTATTCTTTGTACTATGGATCATAAGTTTTTTACAAACAGCAATTATGTTGAAGCAAAATACTTGCGTGTAAACGATACGATTATGATGCCATTAACATGTTATGGAGATGACGTTATTCCAATTATTTATGGAATGCTACTTGGCGATTCATCTATCATGGATGATAAACGTTGCAATTCTAATAATATTCGAATTAGTACGACTCAAGGTGAGGCACAACTTGATTATCTCAAATTAAAGCAAAGTATTTTTGGCAAAGACAACCTCCGTATTCATAAGGGTAAGAGTGGATATTGCGATAATGCTGTATATGCTGGTCATTTAGCGATGGATGTAAATATTGCTAATCATGTATTACACGATTGTTATATTGATGGAAGAAAAGTTATTACTAAACAAATGGTAGATAAGTTTACACCACTGTCACTAGCATTTTGGTATCTAGACGATGGTACAATTAGGCATCGCAACGAAAATGATAAGGAGAGTCCGTCTATTCAAATTTCAACATGTGCGTATAGTAAAGATGAGAATCTTATTTTGATTAATATGCTACGCGATAAGTTTGGTGTTGAAGCAACTTTAAGGCGTGAAAAGAATAAGTATTGGAGCATTTATATTACAGTTGAAGGCACAAAGGTATTTCTTGATTTGATTAAAGATTATATTCCTACCTGCATGAAATATAAGACTTTAGTTGAGTATGAAAATCTTCCTTGCCTACTTGATGATATGAAGTTTGAGCGTAAGGAAATGCTTATTCCAGTACATATTAGCGCGGTAAAGAAGTATGATGGACGCAAGCATTATCGTAGCCTGTATGATATTGAGGTTGCAGATAATCATAACTTCTTTGCCAACAACATCCTTACTCATAATTGCGAAAATACTATGTGGGTATTTGAAGACAAGAATCCTTATGTAGTAACCGAAAAATTGGACGGCACCTCGTCTACGTTCTTTATTGACTATGCAAAGTCGAAGCGTAAGCCAGAGTTCGGTGTATGTTCCCGCAATGTGCGTCAGGTAGATATGGATCAAGATACTTACTTTGATTGCGAGAATGTTTATTGGGAGATGGCTTTTAAGTACGGCATTGAGGATGCACTGAAGAGCATTGCCAAGGAGCACAATGTAGACCGTGTTGTTCTTCAAGGCGAGACTTACGGCGAAAAGGTTCAAGGCAATCCATACAAGTTAGATGAACGCAGGTTTGCTGCATTTAATCTTGTGTTCAATGGTGAGCGACTTGGTTCTCTTAAGGCGAAGGATATTCTTGATAAGTACGATATTCCGTTTGTGCCTATCATTAATGAGAATTATATCTTGCCAGACCGTGAAGATTTCGAGGAGTTCAAAGAGTCTGCTGATGGCATGAGTACAATCAATAAGCAGACTAGACGCGAAGGTTTTGTTTATCGTAGTTTAGATGGAAAGCAGTCGTTCAAGTCTGTTAGCCGTAAGTTTCTCTTAAAGAAGAAGGAGTAAATAGTGAACAGCACGAAGCCAGTGCTGACGATGATGGTAGGCTTGCCTGGAAGCGGCAAGTCTACCTATTCATATCAGTTGGCAAAAGAAACCAACGCTACTGTATTTAGCTCTGATGAATTGCGTAAAGAAATGTTTGGAGACATCAACGACCAGGCTCATAATGTTGAGGTGTTTAACGAACTTCATAAGCGAATTAAGAACTGTTTAAAGTCTGGCGGCAATGCTATTTATGATGCATGTAATATCTCTAGTAAAAGACGCAGGGCGTTTTTGCAAGAGTTAAATAAAATTGATTGCGTCAAGGAATGTATTGTTATAGCAACGCAATTTTTGAAATGCATTTATTATAACAATAAGAGAAATAGAAAAGTACCGACTTATACAATACATAGAATGCGTGAGCAATGGAATACTCCTTATTGGTTTGAAGGATGGGATAAAATAGACGTACATTATTGTGACAATATTATATTTAAAAATCCACTTACGTTTATGCTGGCATATGCTTCATTCAATCAAGATAATTCACATCATACGTTGTCACTTGGAGAACATTGCTTTAAGACCGCTAGTTATATAGAAAAGGGAAGCCACCCTTATGCAGTAAGCTCACTGTTGAGTTTGATTATCGCGGCATGTATTCACGATTGTGGCAAACCATACGTTAAAAATTTTAAAAATGCCAATGGAAAACCAACAGATGAGGCGCATTACTATAGACATGAAAATGTTGGAGCATATGAAGCCTTGTTCTTTGATTGTCCAGTCGAAAACGATGGACTGCATTCAATAAGAGCCAATATACTTGACGTTTCTGTTTTGGTAAATCTACATATGCAGCCATATTATTGGGAACGTGAGCAAGGTCACAACAAAGAAAGATTGTGTAACAAATACAGAAAATTGTGGGGAGATACGTTATATGACGAAGTGATGAAATTACATGAAGCAGATAAAGCGGCGCATTAAGGAGGAATGACTATGCTGCGAGTATGGGATACAAAGAAGAAGAAGTGGTGTGACCCAGATGGTTTCTACCTGTCATGCTATGAGGATTTATACACGTATTCTGAAAAGCGGTTCGGCAGTAAGCTGAAGCGTGTTCGTGATGATGAACGATATGTTTACCACAGGTCTTTGGGTATGCATGACGAGATTGGAACCGAGGTGTATGAAGGAGACATCCTTGGCGGTGTAAAGGATGATGGTAAGGTCTGCTATATGACAGTAGCCTATGTTCCATCATATGCACAGTTTGTTTTGTTTGATGAAGATGATAAGCCTGAGAACATGGACGGCACATATTATCTTATTGAAGATGATTTTATTGAAGAACTGAAGATTGTAGGCAATGTCTTCGAAGGTATCAAAGAAGAGATTGAAGCACCTGAAATCGTAGAGGAACCCGAAGAGGTTGTTGCCGATGATGTTGCTTCTGTTGGAACAGATGATGTTGAAGTTGTAGAAGCAGAAGTGATTGATGAAGATGAATTAAAAGAATAACAGCAAGGGAGAGTTGTGAATGTCTCATGTAGTAATTGCATTCGCTATTGTTCTTATGATTGTGTTTTCTGTTTTATGTTATGCTTGCTGCATTGCATCTGGACGTTGTTTCAGAGAAGAAGAAAAACTGGAACGTTATGAGAATGACGATTCAGGAAATGTTTGAAGAAAGGTAAGACGATGATTCAAGTTAGGCAAGGAGTCTTTGAGACTAATAGTAGCTCCACACACTCAATTTGCATTCCAAAGAAGTGTGATAAAATCATCAATCATGTCGATTTCCGTATTGGCGAATATGGATGGGAGAATGACGAAGCTGACCCAGCATCGTATTTGTATACTGGCGTTCTGTGTGCATACGAAAAGGACGAAGCTCAAGAGCTTATTAATGATATTGTTAACATCCTTGTCAACAATGATATTAGCTTTACTTTTGAGAAACCAAAGTATGACGAATTCAATCATCTTTCGTATATGCAGGGTTATGTTGACCACGGGTATGAGCTGCGTGAGTTTATCAAGTGCATTGTAAATGACGAAGACATGTTGCTACGTTATTTGTCTAATGGTATTGTGTATACTGGCAACGATAATCAAGATCCGCAACCGAGCGGTTGTGATATTTGTGATGAGGATTATTACGATTACGATCTTGATAAGTATGTTCCGAATCCATACCACGACATTGAGAACTATGAATATTTTTATAAGGGAAACTAACTAGGAGAATGCTATGCTACAAGTACGTCAAGGTGTTTTTTGAAACGAATTCTAGTTCAACCCATTCAATTACAATTGTTCCGCAATCTGAGTTCAATGAATGGGCGGCAGGTAATGTTTATTTTAATAATTGCTGGTTTTGCAGTGAATTCAATGAGAACAAGGATAAAGAGTTCGTCACTAAAGAAGAAGCTATCAGCCTTGTGATGAGCAGCGATTTTTTTCCCGAACAGACCCCATATGAAATGCCAGAAGAAGAGTTTGATGAGATGCTTGCTGATGAGTATTGCATTTATTCATATGAAAAGTTTTTCAATGATTGGGGTATGGAAACGTATAAAGAGTATTATACTACAGAGCATGGCGATAACATCGTTGCCTTTGGTAAGTACGGACATTCATAGGAGATAAGATGAAAGTTATAGGTCAATATAGGAATAACGACTACGCCTGTATCATGCTGAGTGACGGCACCAAAATACGTTATAACAATCTCGACTCATTCCATCCCGAGAAACCAGAATCGATTGATTTAAAGATTACTAACAAATGTTTTGGCAATGGGAATGGTCTGTGTTCTATGTGCCACGAGAACTCTACTCCGAATGGCAAGCATGGTGACATTCTCAACCTTCCGTTCTTAGACACCATGCTACCCTATAGTGAGGTGGCGGTAGGTGGAGGAAACGTACTTCTTCACCCAAAGTTGATTTCGTTCCTACACAGTCTTAAAGAACGTAAGCTCATTGCTAATATGACTGTGAACCAAACTGACTTTATGCAAAACTCTATCTTCTTGAAATATCTTGCCGATAGCAAGTTGATTTATGGACTTGGTGTTTCGCTTACTGATGCTAGCGATGAGTTTATCAAAACTGTTAAGAAATTTCCTAATGCGGTGATTCATGTCATCAATGGGCTTGTGACTATGGACGAACTGAAGCGTCTTGCCGATAACAACCTTAAGATTCTTATTCTTGGATACAAAGAGTTTAGGCGCGGCAAGGTATTGTATGATGCAATTGGACAGGATATTGAGAATAAGAAGTCTGAACTGTATGAAGCCTTGCCTGAGATTGTGAATGATGGTTGGTTTGATTGCGTGAGCTTCGACAACCTGGCTGTCGAGCAGCTCGTGCCTAAGCGCGTGATGACTGATGAAGAGTACGATTTGTTTTATATGGGGAACGATGGGGAGTTTACCATGTATGTCGATGCCGTAGAAAGAAAGTTCGCTAAAAGCTCAACGTCTACCGAGCGTTGGGATATTACAGATGATATTAAAGATATGTTTGACCGTGTGAGAGGTGTTGCCTAATGGATAAGTTTAAAATTTTCTTATCAGGTGGTATGAGTGACCTTACGAACAAGCAGCGCTGGGCTTGGCGTAAAGAGGTCGAGAAAGAGCTTGGTGATTTTAGGTGGGGTACTGAAGTAGAACCTGTGTTCTTCAATCCATGCTTGTACTATGATGTAGATGGTGATTATCACAAGACAGAGAAAGAACACTTTGAGTTCGATACTTACAATCTTCGCAAGTCTGATTTGGTTATCGTCAACTTCAATGCACCTGGTTCTATTGGTACCGCTATGGAACTGATGTTGGCGAAAGAGCTGCGCATTCCCATCATTGGTCTTAATGAGAACAAGCGTAAGCTTCACCCGTGGTTGGTAGAGTGTTGCAATCGTATCTGCGATGATATAGAAGAACTTGTAGATCATGTGGCTGCTTGCTATTTGAATTAATATAGAAAGGATATTGCTATGCGAATTGGTAAGCTTCAGGTTACTACTGAATTTGAATCTGATGAAGGTGTATTTGAGAGCATCAAGTCATACAACATTATTGAAGTAGACGCTGGTACTACTAGTCTGATCGGCGTGTCTCCTGTTGATGATCCTACTAAGGATATTGTCTGGAAGTATGGTTTCAATATCAACGATGAGTATTATCTTGACAAGGTATTTAATGTTATGGGAAAGAATACATATGATTGGGTAGAACCTATGCATGGAACTGATGAAGATATTTATTCTTAATTTGCTGTTTGCAACAGTTTGAATATGGTGTATAATCTTATTGCTAATAAGGTTATATGTTAAAGGAGAAACTATTTGATAGTTTAAGTATGAACGCAAAAATGAATCAAATAATCTAATTACGGAGGTATGGTAAATGGCAAATGAAAAGAATGTGATTACAAAGTCTGACTGGGTTTCTAACTTTACTCTCATTGGCGAAGCAAAGGTTAATGACTACACGTTCAAGATTGATGAGCACAGCAACAAGTCATCTTGGATTTACAATTCTATGAATCTGGGCATTGACTGCGGTGAGAAGTTCGGGCGAATTGGTTGTGAGCTTATGGGGGGTTATAGCGAAGACCGAGAGAACATCATCTACGTACATGGTAAGGATGATGATGGCAGCGATGACTTCGGGCAGACTTTTACGGTAGACTGGGAAGATCGTTTGAATGATGAGGTGCTTGAGTCAGTAGGCGATTTGTGCTTCATTACCGTTGGTCTTGAGAAGACTGACAAAGGTAAGACGTATTACAAGAATTTCCTTAGTGCATATGATGCAATTGCATATGTCCAGGAGCATCTTGAAGATGGCATGGTAGTGAATGTCCGTGGTCGCTTGCAGTACAGCATCTACAATGACACTGTTCAGGTACGCAAGACAATCCAGAGCATTGTGCTGAGCAATGTTGATGATCCTTCCAAGTATGTTGCTCGATTCACGCAGTCTGTGCTTCTCGACAAGGATTCTGCAAGCTTGAAAGACGTTGACAAAGACAAGGGTGTTATGTATGTGAACGCTCGTGTCCTTGATTATCTCAAAGAGTTGAATGGTGTTGAGATTAGGGGTCAGTATCCTTACAATGTCACCTTTGAGTTCCCTATGGATTTGACCAAACAGGAGACTTGCAAGAAGATTTATGAGAAGCTGTTCAAGGTTAAGAAGAATGTTCGTCAGGTAACGTTTGAAGGTGAGTTTGTTGAGGGTGGAGCTGTAGTTCAAACATCCTGGGAGGACGTACCCGATGACATCAAGGATCTTGTTGAGATTGGCGTTTACAGTAAAGAAGAGGCGCTTCAGAAGTGCAGCGCAAATGGTTCTCGTGAGCGCCGTATGCTGTTGAAGAAGCCATATATCAAATTGGGATTAGAAGATAAAACACCAGTCATTCAAGTGTTTGATGACAGATATGAAGAAGAAGATCTTATTATTGATACTGGGGTAACTGAGGAAGATGAAGAGGAACTGCCTTTTGATGAAGATAAGTCTTCCAGTGAATCTTCTGGCGGTGACTCGGACATGAGTTGGCTTGACGAACTCTAGTATTTAATTACTAACGTTATATGCTAAGCGGGAGGGTTAATTCTCTCCCGCTCTATTGAAAGAAACATCTTAGAAAGGGTGTAGTTAATGGGTAAGTTTGGTAAAAAGAATCATGTCTCGCTTAATCCACTTGATGCCAATCTATGTCTATTGGGTCTTCCGAAAATTGGCAAGACCACGATTTGCAAAGAGGTGGCTGAAAAGCTTGTTGGCGAGGATGGATATCTGTTCCTTGAGATGTATCGTGAGAACGGTGCAAAGTATATTGAAGATATTGTGTATGAAGATGTTCCAGACTGGGATACGTTTGTGGAAATCATCGATGATATTGTTGAGAACAAAGCTAGTGATTATCCAGATCTGAAGGTTGTCTTTATCGACACTATTGATAATGCAATACAGCTCGCAGAGCAGGAAAGTGTGAGACTTTGGAATAAGGAGAACCCGACTAAACGTACAACGGCGATCAATGCCGCCTGGGGAGGATTTCAAAAAGGTCAAGATAAAGCGCTTGATTTGCTTCAAGAACAATGGTTCCGCCTTCGCGAAGTCGGTGTTGCATTCTCTCTGATTGGTCACGTACGTCAAACTACAGTTACAGATCCGATTACGCTTGAGACTTATCAGCAGATTACATCAGATGTGTCTCAGCGTTACTTCAATCAGATTAAGAAGAACATTGATTTGATTGGCATTGCATATATTGACCGAGAAATCACCAAGGAGCGCACTGGTAAGAAGAATGCTGTTACTGGCAAAGACGAAGTTGTTAATAAAGTAACTTCCGAAGCACGTAAGATTAAGTTCCGAGATTCAAATTATTGCGTTGATAGCGGTGGTCGCATGTCTCAAATTGTAGAAGAGATTGATTTTGATCCAGATGAATTTATCAAGGCGCTTACAGATGCCCTTAAAGCAGAAGTCGAAAAGAGCGGCAAGTCTGTTAAGGAACGCGAAAAGGAAAATGCAAAGCAAGAGAAGGAACTTGAGAAGCGAGTAGCAGAGCAAGAGAAGGCTGCTAAGTCTAAGGCTGCGGTAGATGAAGTGATCTCAGAGATTGTAGATTTCTTCACCAAGAACAAGTCTGAGATTGATAAGATTAAGCCAGTAATGGCTGAGATCAAGAAGCGCGGATATGCTAAGCCAACTGAGATTTCCGATATCGAGGATGCAAAGGCTATTCTCGCTCTTACTCTTCAGTAAATATCAAGAATCAAAGAGAGGTATACATATGAAGGAACCAATTGAATCTATGGAGTATCGTTACAATTGCATGGCTCGAAACGGTAAGAACATTTGGGGTCATGGCATCATGCGTAAGCTCTACTATAAGATTATCCAGGCTAAGGAAGCTGCCGACCGCTCTTAGCATCAGAGTATAAGTTCGAAAGACTACCCGTGGTTGAAATATACTGCGGGTAGACGTGTAGATAAAGGAGGTTTGATCGTGGGCAAGACACCTAGGAAGCGCATGACAAAAAAAGAACGAGAAGCTTGGGATAGTTTATACGAGTATGTACGCACAAAGGTAATGCGATACGATTCAAACCAAGCTTTGCCAAGTCAAATGGTTCTTCGCCTTAAGGGTATGTTGAACGGCAAGTTCATGGCTAACGGCTCTACCAAAGATATGGCTAACTATTCTTATGATGTTGTGTTGAATACGTTCAAGTATTCTATGCCAGATATTCAACGCGCATTGGGGAGTGTGAGTTTCAGAGATGAATCACATAAGTTCAACTATATTATGAAGATTGTAGAAGGCAATCTGAATGATGTGTATATGAGGATGAAGAGTGCTGAGAGGGCTAAGGAGGAAATATTGCGAGATGACTCTTGTAGTGTTCCGCATAAAGCAGTAGAATATAAACCCAAGAAAAAGAACAAAGATAAGTTCTCTGATTTGTGGTAGACAAGGTGATGCTTAGATGGCAGAAAAGAATATTAAACTGACACCGTTTGAACAGCAGCAGCGAGATTCTGCTAAGAAAGTATTGGAGTACAAACTTGGCTCAGAAGCATCTGTCGTATCTATGATATATAAGAAACCAGATTTGCTTACTGAAACAAATCTCACACTTGCTGACTTCCATAACAATGTCTGGCGAATTTACTTTGAGGTCGCAAGAGCTTTAATTCTTGATGAAAAAAAGGTTGCACTATCTGAGATTGATGTTGGTCTTTATCTTGATAAGCATCCTAAGTTGGCTGAAAAGTATGATGAGTATGGTGGATATCAAACAGTTGAAGATGCTGGCGCATATGTAGATACGCAGAATTTCTATGGTTATGTATCTGATCTACGAAAATGGAATGTAGTAATCAAACTTATCAAGCGTGGTTTTCCATGTGATAAGGAACGTATTAGTGAACTTGCCGATATGACGGCAGAAGATGTTTACAATGAATATACTGTATACTTAAATGACATCTTTGCTAATGTG
>ENA-ORNY01002022-ORNY01002022.1-human-gut-metagenome-genome-assembly--contig:-NODE-2022-length-10758-cov-6.029151_pt1 | contig 10758 bp, 9 predicted proteins | sample MGYA00242122_ERZ509036 | MGnify/ENA primary metagenome ERZ509036 (study PRJEB26280, sample SAMEA2338696) | human gut metagenome | biome: human gut; feature: human-associated habitat; material: faeces...
CGCTGCCACGGCAGTTCGTCCGGGCAGCGGCGCATGGCCCAGCCGACCTGCCGCGCGGCCCGCGGGGCGCCGAGCATACGGGCCAGCTGGCCGTAGGATGCGACAAAGCCGGGCGGGATCTGCGCGACGAGCGCATAGACGGAGGCAAAAAACGACGGTGCTTCCGCCATGGTCAGCGGCCCTTCCGGTGGAAGAGCTTTTCCCAGAGCGAGCGCTTTTCCTGCGGGGCGGCGGCGCTCTGCTGCTGCGCAGCTTCGACGGCACGCTTCATGAGCAGGACCTGTGCGCAGACCGGCTCATAGGAAGGTGGCTTTTTCGTATACGTTCCGTCCGGCAGCAGGACGCGCGCCTTGACGGTGTCCGCCAGCATGGCATCCAGAATTTCGTGGAGCCGGCGGCGAATTTCCGGGCTGCGAATGGGACAGGCGATCTCCACGCGGCGGACGGTATTGCGCGTCATCATGTCGGCAGACGAGATATAGACGTGCTCCTGCTCGCCGCGGCCGAAGCAGAAGATGCGGGAATGCTCCAAAAAGCGGCCGACGATGCTCGTGACGGTGATGTTGTCCGTATAGCCCGGCACGCCGGGGGCGAGGCAGCAGATGCCGCGGATGATGAGCTCGACGCGGACGCCCGCCTGCGAGGCGCGCGACAGGGCGTGGATGACGTCGATATCCGTCAGAGAATTGAACTTCATCAGAATGTAGCCGTTTGGGCCGAGCGCTGTCTGTTCCTCGATGCGCGCGAGGATCGGCTTCTTCAGCTGGTGCGGCGCAACGAGCAGCGTGCCGTAGCTGCCCTCAAGGTTGCCAAGCGCCATATTGCTGAAGAAGGCAGCGGCGTCCGCACCGATGCTCGGGTCGGCTGTGACAAGGGAGACGTCCGTGTACTGCTTTGCGGTCTTCTCGTTATAATTGCCTGTGCCGATCTGCGTGACATGGCGCAGTGCGCCGCGCTCCCGCAGAGTGATGAGGCAGATCTTGGAATGGACTTTGTAGTCCTCAAAGCCATAGAGCACCTTGCAGCCCGCTTCCTCCAGCCGCTCGGACCAGTCGATGTTGTTCTGCTCGTCAAAGCGGGCGCGCAGCTCGATGAGAACGCTCACGTCCTTGCCGTTTTCGGCAGCGGCGCAGAGATAGTCCACGAGCTTGGCCTTGCGGGCCAGCCGGTAGATCGTGATGCGGATGGACAGAACGTCCGGCGCATTGGCCGCCTCGCGCACCATCTGCAGGAACGGCTCCATGGATTCATAGGGATAGGACAGGAACAGGTCACGCTTCAGCGCGGCGCGCAGCAGGCTCTGGCCCGGCAGCAGCATGGCGGGCTGCTGCGGCGTGAAGGGCGGGTCGGACAGGGCGGCGCGGCGGGCCTCCGGCAGATGCTCGCCGAGAGAGAAGGCGTAGTCCATGCACAGCGGCGCCTCGCAGGAGACGAAGATCTGTTCGCCGGAGATATCGAAGCGCTTGCGGAACAGCTCGGCAAAGTGCCCGCTGATGGGCGCGGAAAGCTCCACGCGCACGACGCACAGCCGCCTGCGCTCCCGCAGCAGCTTTTCCATCTTGGCGCGCAGGGCGTCGAATTCTGCCTCCAGCGGCGTGGTCAGCCCCAGCTCGTCCCGGATCTCCAGATACCGGCTGCGTACCATATCGAATATACCGTCGCAGCTGACGCCGTACTGCAGGTGGGCGTGGCACAGATACAGCAGGTCCGTGATCTTGTGATCGTCCTTGAACCGTTTTCCGGCGGCGCTGACCACCACCACCCGGCGAGCAGGGTCTGCCTCCACGATGGAGCGTACTTTTTCCAGCTGGTGGGCATCCGCCATGGACGACCCGCCGAATTTCAACACTTTCAACATAGTCCTTGCCTCTTTCGCTTTGGTTATTGTGTGCAGGGTTTTCATGCGTGACAAAAAAATATTTTCTGTCCACGGGAGAAAAACACTTGCTTTTTTGATGGGGACAGTGTATCATAGCCTTATCAGAAATGCAAGACCCAATTTCAAAAGTTTTTTCGGAGGCTTTTTTACCATGATCTACCACAGCACAAGAAACGAGCAGCTCACCGCTTCCTCCACCCACGCGGTGCTCCAGGGCATCGCCCCGGACGGCGGCCTGTACATCTGCGACCCGGCGACCCTGCGCTTCGACTGGCGCGCTGCCCTGGAAAAGGACACCCTCTCCATGGCGGCGGATATCCTCCACGCCCTGCTGCCGGACTTTCAGGACATGGACCGGCTGGTCCGCGACAGCTACGCCGGCAAGTTCCCCACGTCCGACCTGACGCCCCTGACCCCCGTGGCGGATAAATACGTGCTGGAGCTGTACCATGGCCCCACCTCCGCCTTCAAGGATGTGGCCCTCAGCGTCCTGCCCCGCCTCATCGTAGCGGCGGCCAAGGCCGAGGGCATGAAGGGCGACGTGGTCATCCTGACGGCCACCTCCGGCGACACCGGCAAGGCGGCCATGGAGGGCTTCCACGACGTGCCCGGCACCCGCATCACTGTGTTCTACCCCTACGGCGGCGTCTCCGCTGTCCAGCAGGCCCAGATGGCCACCCAGGAGGGCGCCAACGTCCGCGTCTGCGCCGTCCGCGGCAACTTCGACGATGCCCAGACCGGCGTGAAGGAGATATTCGCCGCCTGCAAGGACAAGGACCTCCACGGCGCCATGCTCTCCTCCGCCAACTCCATCAATATCGGCCGTCTGGCCCCCCAGGTGGTCTATTACTTCCGCGCCTACGGCGATCTGGTGAAGTCCGGCCGCATCCATCTGGGCGACGTGGTGGACTACACCGTCCCCACCGGCAACTTCGGCGACATTCTGGCCGGCTATTTTGCCAGGCAGATGGGCCTGCCTGTGGGCCGCCTGATCTGCGCCAGCAACGCCAACGACGTGCTCACCGAGTTCCTGACCACCGGCCGCTACGACAAGCGCCGCCCCTTCTACAAGACCACCTCCCCCTCCATGGATATCCTGGTGTCCAGCAATCTGGAGCGCCTGCTCTATCTGGTCAGTCAGGATGCCAGCTGCGTGGAGCGCCTGATGCGGGAGCTGAACACCCAGGGCTGGTATCAGGTCAGCGGCTGGATGCTGGAGCAGCTCCGTGCCGTCTTCGGCTGCGGCTGCTGTGACGATGCCGGCGCGGCGGAGGTCATCGGCCGGGTGTGGCGCGAGCACAAATACCTCTGCGACCCCCACACCGCCGTGGCCTGGGCCGTGGCGGAGAAGCACACCCGCGAGGGCGTTCCCATGGTGGTCCTGTCCACCGCCTCGCCCTACAAGTTCCCCGCCGCCGTGCTGCACGCCCTGGGCGAGGCGTCCGGCGACGATGAGTTCGCCATGATGGAGCAGCTCCACGCCCTCACCGGCATGGACATCCCCAAAAATCTCCGCGGCCTGGAGGGTCGTCCCGTCCTCCATACCGACGTCATCGACAAGGACGCCATGCTGGACTATGTGCTGTCCGACGTGCTGAAATAAAAGAAAGGAACCGTTCCCTATGAATATCGTTTGTTTGGACATGGAGGGCGTCCTCGTCCCCGAGATCTGGATCGCCTTTGCCGAGGAAAGCGGCATTCCCGAGCTGCGCCGCACCACTCGCGATGAGCCGGATTATGACAAGCTCATGCGCTGGCGCATCGATCTGCTGCGGCAGCGCGGCCTGAAGCTCAGCGCCATTCAGGAGACCATCTCCCGCATCGACCCCCTGCCCGGCGCCAAGGACTTCCTGGACGCGCTGCGTAAGGACACCCAGGTGGTCATCCTCAGCGACACCTTCGACCAGTTCGCCATGCCCCTCATGGCCAAGCTGGGCTATCCCACCCTGCTGTGCAACACCCTCGAGGTGGACGGCGAGGGCTACATCACCCGCCACCTCATGCGCTGTGAACACTCGAAGCTCACCACCGTCAAGGCCCTTCAGTCTATCGGCTACGACACCATCGCCAGCGGCGACAGCTATAACGATTTGGAGATGATCCTCCACAGCAAGGCCGGCTTTCTCTTCCGGGGTCCCGACAAGATCAAGCAGGACTACCCCGACCTGCCCGCCTTCGACGACTACGGCGACCTGCTGGCCGCCATCCGCGCCGCCCTGTAACAGCAGTGCTGCGGTGAAAGACAAAGCAAAAACCGGCGCCCCCCGGCGCCGGTTTTTGCTTTGTGAAAGGAGGGGGTAAGATCACATCTGGACGCGGTTCTCGCGGGTCCAGCTGGTGATGTCCAGGTTGGGATAGCGGCGGCGCAGCTCGTCCAGCTTGCCTTCGGTGTCGCCCAGTGCGGCGATGCTGTTGATGGCCGCCACATCGGCGGCATTCATGGCGTGGGCCTCATCGGCGCCGCAGGACGCGCAGTGATAGCGCTTGGTCGCCTCGGAAAACGTAACATCGGTGCTGCCGCAAACGGCGCAGCGGGTGGTCTTGGATACGATAGCCATAATGTATTACCTCCATATTCTTGTTTTGTTTCGTTGTCCTTATACTACCACAAAAGTTTTCAGTTGTAAAACGCATAATTGTATTTGCAAGTATGAGAAAAAGTATGATATAATAGCGACAGCAACCGTACAGGAGGTCCCGTCATGAGCGTATCCAAATACCAGATGTTCCTCAAGACCGTGGAGTGCGGCAGCTTCTCCCGGGCGGCGGAGGAGCTGAACTTCACCCAGTCCGGCGTCAGCCACGCCGTCCAGGCGCTGGAGGACGAGCTGGGCATCACGCTGCTCAGCCGCAACCGCGGCGGCGTGGTGCTGACGGCTGACGGCCGCGCGCTGCTGCCCCGGGTCGAGGCCCTCTGCGCCGCCCACCATGCCCTCATGCAATCCGCGGCGGACCTGAAGGGCCTGGACGCCGGCCTGGTCAAGGTGGCCACCTTCTCCAGCGTCTCCGCCCAGTGGCTCCCCTCCATCCTCAAAAGCTTCGGCGACGTCTACCCTAACATCGAGTTCGAGGTGGTGGACGCCGATTTCTACGGCCAGACCGAGGAGTGGATCCTCCAGGGCAAGGTAGACTGCGGCTTTCTGCGCCTGCCCTCAGCCAAATCCCTCTGCGCCCACCCCCTGTACCGGGATGAGCTGCTGGTGGTCGTCCCCTGCGGCCACCCGTTGGCGGACGCGGCGGCCTTCCCCCTGTCGGCCCTGTCCGCCGAGCCCTTCATCCGGCTGGAGGAGGGCCGCGACTACGAGCTCACCGCCGCCCTGGACGCCATGGGCGTCCACCCCAACGTGAAATACACCGCCCGCGAGGACCGCACCATCCTGGCCATGGTGTCCAAGGGCCTGGGCATCAGCCTCCTGCCGGAGCTGATGGTCCGCCGCAGCCCCTATCCCGTGGCCGCCTGCCACGCCCCCGAGCGCTTCTACCGCAATATCGGCATCGCCGTCAAGGATGAAAAGGCCCAGTCCGCCTCCACCCGCCGCTTCGTGGACTACGTCCGCCGCTGGGTGGCCGAAAACGGCGAGGACTGACCTCCCACGCCTTCCCCCTGGGAGCGGATGAGGTGTCGCCGCGCAGCGGCGTAAAACTCCCCCGTCCCCGCCGCAGCAGAGGGCGTGCTGAAATCCGAGATCATGGCCGGCTGACACGAGGCCGGAGCAGCAAAAGCAGGGAGCGAAACGCTCCCTGCTTTTCTATCTTATCACACTTGCTTACTTCCCGAAGTAGCGGTTCAGCAGACCCTCGAAGGCCTTGCCGTGGCGGGCCTCGTCGCGGGCCATTTCATGGACGGTGTCGTGGATGGCGTCCAGATTGTACTTCTTGGCCAGCTTCGCCAGCTCGAACTTGCCGGCGGTAGCGCCGTTCTCAGCGTCCACGCGCATCTGCAGGTTCTTCTTGGTGCTGTCGGTGATGACCTCGCCCAGCAGCTCGGCGAACTTGGCGGCGTGCTCGGCCTCCTCCAGGCCGGCCTTCTCCCAGTACAGGCCGATCTCGGGATAGCCCTCGCGGTGGGCCACACGGGCCATGGCCAGATACATACCCACCTCGGAGCACTCGCCCTCGAAATTGGCGCGCAGACCGTCGATGATCTCCTTGCGGACATCCTCGGGGACATCGTCGCCAAAGACCTTGCCTACGCCCACAACGTGCTCGGCGGCCCAGGACTTCTCCTCAGACTGCAGCAGGAACTTGTCGCCGCTGACGTGGCAGACCGGGCACTCGGCGGGGGGAACATCACCCTCGTGAACATAACCGCAAACAGGACAGACCCACTTCTTCATAATCGTTACCTCCATAAATGTATTCATGTCGTTGTGTTTGTTATTTTGACGCCGCCGCAGCGGCATTTGTCAACTGGTTTTCTTCTCGGCCAGGCAGCCGTTGCAGCGGCCGTAGAACACGACGCCGCAGCTGTCCGCCTCGCCCACCGCTGTCATATCCGGCAGCTCCACCGGGATGGGCGGCAGGTCGATGACCGCGCCGCAGGTGCGGCAGACGAAGTGCCCGTGCGGCGCGGTGTCACCGTCGTAGCGGTCTTCACCGTCCACACAGCCGATGACCTGCACCGCGCCCTCCGCCCGGAACCGCGCCAGATTGCGGTAGACGGTGGCCAGAGAGAGGTCGGGTATGCGGGACTTCAGCTGGCTGTACACCCACTCCGCCGATGGGTGGCAGGTGGTGGAACGCAGACACTGCAATATGGCTTCCCGCTTGGGGCTGTGCCGTGTGGTGTTCATGGGCTGCGCTCCTTTCTTGCTGCTAACAATTATCGTTTGCATTAGTATAGTAGCACACCCGTTTGGATTTGTAAAGAGGTTTTTTGCATTTTTCCAAAAAAATTTTCCAGTGCCTGTTAGCCTCCCCTATCGGTGCGGAAAATATGCAAAGGAACCCGGTACGCTGTGCGTACCGGGTTCCTCATTTCAATTTACTCGGCCTCGGCCAGCGCCTTAGCCTCGGCAATAGCCTTCTCCTGCGCCGCGGCGGGGCAATCCTCGTAGCGGACGAAGTTGAAGGTGAACGTACCACGGGACTGGGTCATGGATCGCAGATCGATGGCGTAGCTCATCATCTCGGCCATGGGGACCTCAGCCTCCAGTACCTGCTCGCCGTCACCGGTGGGGTTCATGCCCATCACGCGGCCGCGGCGCTTATTCAGATCGCCCATCACATCGCCCAGATAGCTGTCGGGGATGGTGACCTTCAGCTCACCAATGGGCTCCATCAGCACGGGCTTAGCCTCGGGCAGCGCGGCCTTGAAGGCCAGGTTGGCAGCCAGCTTGAACGCAATTTCGGAGGAGTCAACGGGGTGGTAGGAACCATCCACCAGGGTGGCCTTCAGGAACACCACGGGATAGCCGGCCAGCACGCCGTGCAGGCAGCTCTCGCGCAGGCCCTTTTCCACGGCGGGAAAGTAGTTCTTGGGCACGGAGCCGCCAAACACGTTCTCCTCGAAGATCATATCCTCCTGCTCAGTCTGGGGCTCGAAGATGATATGGACATCGCCGAACTGACCGCTGCCGCCGGTCTGCTTCTTATAGCGGCCCTGCTTGCGGACGGTGCTGCGGATCTTCTCACGATAGGCAACGCGGGGGGTATCCAGCTCCGCGTCCACGCCGAAGCGGCTCTTCAGCTTGCTGCACAGCACGTCGATCTGGATGTCGCCGGCGCCGGAGATCACGGTCTGGTGGGTCTCGGCGTTGTTGGTGACGGAGAAGGTGGGGTCCTCCTCGTTCAGCTTGTTCAGGCCGGTGCCCAGCTTCTCGATCTCCTGTTTGGTCTTGGGGGAGATGGCGCGCTCGTAGCAGGCGGGGGCAAAGGCCAGCGGCGCGAACTTCACATAGGTCTTGGGCTCGCACAGGGTGTCGCCGGTCTTGACCTTGTCCATCTTGCCGATGGCGCCGATGTCGCCGCAGCAGATCTCCTTGGTCTCCTCGGCCTTCTTGCCCTTCATGGTGTACAGGCGGCCCAGCTTCTCGGTGTTGCCGGTGGTCATGTTATACAGGGACATATCGCTGGTGACCTTGCCGCGGATGACCTTGATCATGGAGAACTTGCCGTACTGGTCGGAGATGGTCTTGAACACGAAGGCAGCGGTGGGGCCGTTGGGGTCATAGGCGACCTCGATGGCGTTGCCGTCGTCGTCCTCGGCGGCCTCGGCGGGCATATCGGTGGCCACGGGCACCAGGTCCACGATGGTCTGCATCAGCATATCCACGCCCATGCCGGTGACGGCGGAGCCGCACAGCACGGGGCACACGCTGCCGTCGCGCACGCCGATCTTCAGGCCCTTGGCCATATCCTCGGCGGACAGCTCCATGGTCTCGAAGAACTTCTCCATCAGCTCCTCGTCGGCGCCGGCGGCGGCCTCCATCAGCTCAGCGCGCAGGGCCTCCACCTCGTCGGCCATATCGCCGGGGATGGCGCACTCACCCTTGGCATCGTAAGCCTTGTTGTGCAGCAGGTCCACGATGACGGTGACGGCCTTGTTGGCGTCGGCCTTGGTGGCCACGATGGGGGCGATGGCGGTGCCGTACTTGGCCTTGATGGCCTCAATGCAGGACGCGTAGTCGGAGTTGGCCTCCTCCACGCGGTTGATGAACATCATCCGGGGCTTCTTGCCCAGCATCTTCCAGGTACGCTCCATACCCACGGACAGGCCGTCCTTGGCGTTGCCCACGATGACGGCGCACTCGGCGGCGCGGATGGCGCACACGGCCTCGCCGGAGAAATCGAAGTTGCCGGGGGCGTCCATGACGTTGATCTTCTTGCCCTTATACTGCACGGGGGCAAAGGCCAGGGAGATGGATATCTGGCGCTTGATCTCCTCGGCATCATAGTCGCAGGTGGTGTTGCCGTCGGCGGTCTTGCCCAGACGGTCAGTACCCTTGGTCATAAAGAGCATCTGCTCAGCCAGAGAGGTCTTGCCGGAGCCTCCGTGACCCAGCAGGGCGATATTGCGAATGTCGTTAGCAGTCATAGTGATGATGTTCTCCCTTCATTTTCTTGAAGTCCGCCGCCCACAGCCGCGGACAGTAGCTCAACGTACCGATTATATAGTATTTCTTCAAGCCTGACAACCTCTAATTTAGATATTTGTGGGAAAAGTGCGGGAGTATCCCGCACTTTTCGTCAGGTTGTACAATGGCAGGCTTTGTTCTATGGGCAAAGCGACGGAGTCTCCGTCAATAGTGCTTCACCAGCCCCGCCAGCAATAGCGTCGGCAGCAGCCACAGCACCTGATACAGCACCATGGCAATGGGCGTCAGCAGGGCAAAATTGCCCACAGAGGTGAGATAGTAGGCCAGCGCCACGCCTGCCGCCGCGCCGATGTAGCTGAGGATGGTGGCGGTCCGTACAGCCTTCACCGCCCGGCGGCTCCCGGCCACAGACTCCACCAGCGGCATAAGCCCCTCCCGGCAGATGGCCACGCAGGGCTGCTCGCCCTGCTGCTCCGCCAGCTGGGCCAGCGCCAGCCGCGTGGACACGTCCGGATACACCGGCTTGGCATCCACGCCGAATTTCCGCTTGATCAGCCCCGGTGTCACGTTGCCGCTTCGCACGGCCAGCACCGGCACGATGTGAAACCGCTTCAGCGTCCGCAGGGCCCATTCCGCGTTACGGGAGGGCTGGTATTTCACGGCAAACACCGCTGTCAGCGCCCCGTCTACCGCCAGAAACACACCGGTAGACAGCTTCATATCCCGGGGCAGGGCCACCTTGCGCTTTTTCATAAAGTACGCGCTGCCCATGAGCACCGTTTCGCCCCGGATATTGGCCTCCACGCCGCCCTCCTCGCAGTAGTTCACCCACTCCACCGGCAGGCGGAAGCCGCCCTCGGCGGTGAGTTGGCGCTCCAGCAGCGGCGTCAGGCTGCTGCCAGCCGCCCTGGCTACCGACGCGGCGTAGGACACCGCGCGGCTGCGCTCCTCGCCGAAGACCTTATAGCCGTTCAGTGTCACCGTTCCCGCCGGGAACAGATCGTCGTCCGTCAGCACCAGCCGTCGCGGCCGGCTGACCGCCTTCGCCCCGGCATAGCCTGCGGCTGCACAGCCGCTGCGGCTCAGCCGCCGGGACAGATAGTACATGGGCAGGGCCCCGCTGAGGGGAATCCCCAGCCCCGCGCCGGCGGTGGTCAGCGCCGTCAGCACCCAGGGGAAATCGCTCATATTCCCGCCGGAAAAGCACACCACGCCGGACAGCACCGCCGCCGTGGCCAGCACCAGCGGCAGGGCGTAATTCTGCCATCTCCGCGCCGGATCGGGCTTGCTGCACAGACGGTAAAAGCCCTCTGCCGTCCCCTGCTGCCTGCATACGCCCGCCGCCGTCACCGACGCCACATAGGGCACGGTGCCGTTGAGCACCAGCAGATGGTAGGCGTTCCGCAGCGCCGACGCCTCCAGGTACAAACCCCACTGGCAGGCCAGGATCAGCAGCGCGCCTGCCCCCAGCAGGAACAGGCCATCGCCCGAATCGTGGAAGAGGAGGGGCTGAAGGTACTTGCCTGGCGAGCAGTGCCCACGAACCCCGATGGACTCGGCCTGCAGGCGCTTGCCAGCATGCCCGCGTTCAAGACCCTGGTCGTGGCCGATCCCGAAGGCAAGCTCGCAGGCGTTGCGCTCGACCGTAAGACCTTCCGCATCCGCAAGCGTGTGGAACATGAGGTGGGCATCTACTTCGCGTCCCTGTCCGCACGCACCATCACCTACAAGGGCATGCTCACCACCATGCAGCTCAAGCCCTTCTTCCTGGACCTGTCCGACGAACGCATGAAGGCCAAGGTGGCCATCGTGCATTCCCGCTTCTCCACCAACACGTTCCCG
>ENA-ORNY01002023-ORNY01002023.1-human-gut-metagenome-genome-assembly--contig:-NODE-2023-length-10757-cov-5.523267_pt1 | contig 10757 bp, 6 predicted proteins | sample MGYA00242122_ERZ509036 | MGnify/ENA primary metagenome ERZ509036 (study PRJEB26280, sample SAMEA2338696) | human gut metagenome | biome: human gut; feature: human-associated habitat; material: faeces...
GACCGAGCTCGCCGAGTGCGGCGGCAGGAGCCGGATTGGCGCCGTCGATGGCAGCCTGACGGAAGGCAGTACCTGCGTTGGCATAATCGCCCGACTGGAACAGCGCATTGCCCAGGCCCAGATAGGCCTTGAACGGCGTGGCATAGGAAGCATCCTGCGTAGCAGCAGAGAACGCCTGGGCGGCCGTCGTGTAGTCGCCCACGGCGGCGAGTGCCTTGCCGCGGTTGGTGAGCAGCGCGCCGCGCTTGCCGTAGGTGCCGTCATTGAGGGCGGCAGCATAAGCCTCGGCGGCCTCGGCATACATGCCCAGGTGCATCAAGGCGTTGCCACGAAGGTGATCGGCCTCGCCCATAATCTCATCGGGAGTCTTTGCCGCCCCAAGCATCTGGACTGCAGCGGAAAAATCACCCGCGCGGTAAGCGGCGCGGCCCTGTTGGATCAGCTGGCTATTCAAGGAAGTCCCCTTTACTCGTGAACGATCTCGACATGGACGATCTCGTCGCCGGCACGCAGCTGCGAAATCACATCGAGACCCTCGACCGTGGTACCAAAGACGGTGTAACCGGAATCGAGGTTATGCTGGGCGCCCAGGCAGAAGTAGAACTGCGAACCCGCGGAATCGGGGTCCATGGAGCGTGCCATGGCAAGGGCACCATCGACATGGCTGTTGCGCGGATTGGTGGCAAACTCGCCCTTGATGCAGTAGCCGGGACCACCGGTACCGGGCATGCCGTCGGGGCCCTCAAGACCGGCAGCGACGTCGGCGCCGGACATATCGCGGGTATTGGGGTCGCCGCCCTGAATGACAAAGCCGGGCACATAGCGATGGAACTTAAGGCCATCATAGAAACCCATCGTGGAAAGCTCGCAGAAGTTCGCGACATGAATGGGAGCGCCCTCGCCGTCAAACTTGACCTTGATGGTACCCTTCGACGTCTCGATAACGGCGCACTCGTCGCCGGCAAGCTGATACTCGGGCGTGTAGAGCTCTTTCTTATAACCAAACATGTGGTTCCTTCCTCGTGCGTTTAAAGCATATTTGTACGAATTGTAGCAATAAGCATGCGCTTACATCAATTGCGCACGTAGGTTATGCCGACTATGGCGAACTAATTTTAGGAACGCTGCTGCGGTTTCCAGGAGCCCACGTTGGCGTCGTACTGGTTCAGCGCGCTGTTGCCGCCCTGCGCGATGGGCGCCAGGATATCGCTTTGGTGGGAACTCATCGACTCGCCATCGGGAATGGCCAGCGAGATGTCCCAGCTCTGACAGATCACGTCGACACGCTCGTACATCCACTCGGCAAGCTGCTTTAAGTGGGCGATGTCATCCGCATAGACCGTATCGTCCTGATACTTAAGGTTGTTAAGCTCATCTTGCGTCTTTTTGATCTGGTCGCGCAGGGCGTAGGCACTCTGCGACAGCTCCTGACGGGTGGACAGCGGCGTTCGGAGATAACCGTTGTTAAAGGAATCGATGACCTCGCCGATCTGGTCCTCGTCACCGTAGGACACGATGGTCTGATACAGACCGTCGAGCCTGGTATAGAGCTGATCATCGGTCAGCACGGTTTCTTCCTGGACCACCTCGGCAGAATCGTCTTGCTTGGTATCGTCCTCAGTCGCCTCGCCCTTTTGGCGCGTGGGGAAGGTCGTCTGCGCAGCCTGGCCAAACTGGTCGTAGAAGGCAGGCATGACACCCATGGGATCGGCCGTCACGAACCAATAGGCACCGCCGCAAACGACAGCAAGGACCGCGATGAAAATGAGCGGCTTGGGGATATGACGCTTGTGCTTGTGATAGGCGTCCTCGTCGGGATGCACCTTGCGCTTGGGTTTTTGAGCATCGTCATGCAGGGAAACGGGCGTGGGAATATCGACCTTGGGGATACCGAAATCCTTATCGAAAGCCGGCAGCACGCAGGTCTCATTGGGGTCGGCGGCGTCTGAGAGCACCGCAGCGGCAGAGGCTGGCGCATGCGGCACCTCGGTATCGATCTGCTCTTGCGTTAGGCGCGGAAAGCCCGCCGTGCGGCCCGCTGCCAGGTCGGATGCGGCCGCGTCCTCGGAGAGGATACCCGGAGCGGGGCGTCCGCATTTGGGACACGTACGATCGTGCGGAGAAAGACGGGCACCGCAGCCCTCACAGAACACGAACTCGGTGTGCTCGGGGCCATCGCCCGGACCCACATAGGCGTTGCAGTAGGGGCAGAACGAGGCGCCGTCCTCGATAGTCTTAAGGCAATGCGGGCAGATCACGGCATCCTCTTTTCGAAGCAATTCAAACAATCGAGGTTAGAGCATAACATCGCCACGGCCCCACAGGAGCAAGGCACCAATTCAACATCGGCAGGGCGCGTAGTTACTTCTTCTTTTTGCTTGGCATCGAGACTTTGATGCCTTGGGCGGACTTGGTCACGCGAGAGCGCTTGGCTCCGGTACTCTTCTTTTTCTTGGGCTGGGCCTGGGCCACGCCCTCAAGTGCACGGGCCTCGGCCTCGCGGACAGTGCGCGCCTCACGGCGCTGCGCCATATCGGCGGCAACGCGCTTGGCAAAACGCTCGGCGGTCGACCCCGTCGAGCTCACCTTACCGCCGCCGCGACCCAGGCGAACGCGCACGCCACGGCCAAAGCCGGTGGCCGCATGACGGCGGCGGGGCTTAAGCGAGTCCATCATCGTGGCAAGCTTAAAGAACACCGCGCAGGTAAAAACAACGATAATCGCCAAGATGACCATCTGACCCATCGACAGGTTGGCGATGGACAGCAGCCCCGGGAACCCGATAACGCCCGTCAGAATGCCGGCGACGACAAACACGAAAAGCACCACGCGCAAGGGCGTAAGCGGCTGCGAGATGCGCCAGATCAGGCTGACACTCGCCGCGCACGACGTGAGCAGGCACATGGTCGAAAGCGTAAGCTGGCTAAAGCCAAATACGCGCGCCACAAAGATATCGAGTGCCGCGGCCAAAATGACCGCAATCGACGCCGGCAGCGCACGCTTAAGCACGTTGGTCAAGAACGACCCCTTCACGCGGGCGTTGTTGGGCTCCAAGCCCAGCACAAAGCCCGGCGCGCCGATGCAGAAGAAGTTAATGAGCGTCATCTGGATGGGCTCGAAGGGGTACGGCGGCAGCGCGATGCACAGCGCCGCCAGGCCCATCGAGAAAAGCGTCTTGGTCAGAAAGAGCGCGGCAGAGCGCTGCAGGTTATTGATAGAACGACGGCCCTCGGCCACCACAGCGGGCATCGAGGCAAAGTCGTTATCGACGAGCACGATCTCGGCCACATTGCGCGCGGCATCGGAGCCGGCGGCCATCGCCACGGAGCAGTCGGCCTCCTTGAGCGCCAGCACGTCGTTGACGCCGTCGCCCGTCATGGCCACGGTGTGCTCGCGGCGCTTGAGCGCCTGCACGAGCTCGCGCTTCTGCTGCGGGGTCACACGACCAAAGACATGGTAGCGGTCCACTGCGGCATCGAGCTTGGCCGGCGTATCGAGCGTCGTGGCGTCCACATAAGCGTCCGCCCCCGGCACGCCCACCACGCGCGCGATCGACGACACCGTGCGCGGGTCGTCGCCACTGATCACGTTGAGGGTCACGCCCTGCTCGTTAAAGTAGCCGATGGTCTCGGCCGCCGAGGTGCGAATCTCGTCACGGATGGTCACAAAGCCCACGGGTTCGGCCTCGCCCACCATATCGCCGTCGGGCGTAAAGCCGTCCACGCGCGCCACCACGAGCACGCGGCAGGTATCGGCAAGCTCGGCGACACGGTTCTCGACCTGCGAAAACACACGATCAGAGAGCACAAACTGCGCGGCGCCCATCACATAGGAGCCCTGCGCAAACGATGCGCCGCTCCACTTTTTGGAGGACGAGAACGGAATGACCGACAGCGGCTCAGACACCTCGACCGGGCGATCGGCGTAGTAGTTGAGCAGCGCCTGGCAGGTCTCGTTGGCATCGGCCGAAGTCGCACGCGCGACGTTAGCCAGCGCAAAATCGAGCACCGTGGTATCGACGGGAACGACCGCCGCGTCCGAGCCGGCGCCTAGGCTCACGCCCTCAACCGGCAGCGGATACGTGCCCTCGACCTCCATGCGGCCCGACGTGATGGTGCCCGTCTTGTCCAGGCACAGTACGTCGACGCGAGCGAGCGTCTCGATGCAGTAGAGCTGCTGTGCCAGCACCTTGCGGCGAGCCAGGCGCACCGTGGCGATGGCGAGCAGCGACGAGGTCAGCAGCACCAGGCCTTGCGGGATCATGCCCAGCAGGGCGCCCACCGTGGACAGCAGCGCCGACGAAGGCACATGACCAGCCAACAGCTCGGAGAAGCACCACGAAAGCGCGCTATCGCCCGGGGTTCCCGCGGCATCCCACAGCTCGCTCACACTCGAGGCAAACAACGCCAAACCGAGCGGGATCATGATGATGCTCGCAAAGCGCACGATGGCGTTAAGCGCGTTCATGATCTCGGAATTGACCTTTTTGACGTACTTGGCCTCGCTATTAATTTTGGCCACGTAGTTGTCGGCGCCGACATGGATCACGCGGGCGCGCAGCAGGCCCGAGTCGATAAAGCTGCCGCTCATGAGCTCGGAACCAGGCTGTTTCTTGATAAGGTCGCTCTCGCCCGTCAGCAGGCTCTCGTTCACGAGTGCCTCGCCCGAGACCACCACGGCGTCAGCGGGAATCTGGTCGCCGCGCCCCAGGCGGATGATGTCGTCGAGCACGATCTGGTCCAGGTCGAGCTCCACCTCGGCGCCGTCGCGCACCGCGATGGCCTTCTTGGAGGTCAGCAGCGTGAGCTTATCGACCATCTTCTTGGAACGCATGGACTGAATGACGCCAATGGCGGTATTGAGGAACACCACGAACAGGAACGTCAGATTCTTAAACGAACCGGTCAAAATGACCAGGAACGCCAAGATCACGTTGATCAAATTGAACAGCGTGCAGAGGTTCTCGATGATGAGCTCTTTGACCGACTTGGTCTTGAGCTCCATGTTGCGGTTGATCTTACCGGCGGCGATGCGCTCCTCGACCTCGGCGGTCGAGAGTCCGCGCTCGATATCCGTTACTGCCATACCACGTCCCATCACGTCGCGTCGGTATAAGAAAAACCGCCCGGACCATGCGAGGTTCGGACGGTCTTACGTTCGATGGTGCCCCATGTTGGATTCGAACCAACGGCCTTCTGCTCCGGAGGCAGACGCTCTAATCCCCTGAGCTAATAGGGCCAACGTTTGGCATTATACCCAAGTGCGTCATGGGCTAACAAAAGAAAAGAAAAAGCTTTGCAATTCCGAGGAAGACGCGGCGCAACGGCCCACTTTAGAAGGCAAAAGCGAGTCAGATAGTATAAACTCACATGCACCATATACACGGCTCGCGATGCGGGCCGTTTTTGCAAAAGTTATCCATCGAGGTGAGAGGCACACCATGATTGCAATTTTAAAGCAGAGCGCCACCGACGAGGCCGTAAGCCATATCGTCAGCTGGATTGAGAAAAAGGGTCTGAAGACCGATGTCTCGCGCGGCGAGAACGAGACGATCATCGGCCTGGTGGGCGATACGACCAAGATCGACCCGTTCCTGCTCGAGTCCATGGACGTCGTCGAGCGCGTGCAGCGCGTCTCCGAGCCTTTTAAGCGTGCCAACCGTAAGTTCCACCCCGAGGACTCCGTCATCGACTGCGGCCACGGCGTCAAGATCGGCGGCGACCAGTTCCAGGTCATCGCCGGCCCATGCTCCGTCGAGGGCGAGAACCTCATCCGCATCGCCCGTCGCGTGAAGGCTGCCGGCGCCACGATGCTGCGCGGCGGCGCCTACAAGCCCCGCACTTCTCCGTACGCCTACCAGGGCATGGGTCCCGCCGGCCTCGACCTGCTGTGCGAGGCGTCTGCCGAGCTCGACATGCCGATCGTCACCGAGATCATGGACCCACGCGACGTGCAGGTCTTCCTGGACAAGAAGATTGACGTCATGCAGATCGGCGCCCGCAACGCCCAGAACTTCCCCCTGCTCAAGGAGGTCGGCAAGACCCAGACCCCGATTCTGCTCAAGCGCGGCATGTCCGGCACGATCGACGAGCTGCTTATGGCAGCCGAGTACATCATGAGCGAGGGCAACGACAACGTCATCCTGTGCGAGCGCGGCATCCGTACCTTTGAGACGGCGACGCGCAATACGCTCGACCTCTCCTGCATCCCCGTGCTCAAATCGCTCACCCATCTGCCGGTCATCATCGACCCCTCACACGCGACCGGCGTGGCCAAGCTCGTGCCGCCGACGCCGCACATGACGCTGGCGGACGCGCTGAAGCAGTCGCCGCAGCTGCGGCAGATGTACGACTCTGACGAACGGGTCAGGGAACTGGTCGACACGGCAAAGGCCATCGAGGGCATGCCGCGCAACACCTCGACGCACGCCGCGGGCGTCGTCATCACCAAGCTCCCGGTCTATGACTATGTGCCGCTGGCGACGAACGACGGCACGATCGTTACCGAATACACCATGACGACGCTGGAGGAACTGGGGCTTCTCAAAATGGACTTCCTCGGCTTGCGAAACATCACCGTCATTGACGACGCGATCCGCGATATCCGGAAGACGGAGCCGGATTTCTCCATGTCCCGCGTGACGGACAACGACCCCAAGGTCATGGATATGCTCACGCAGGGAAGAACAGCCGGTGTGTTCCAGATGGAATCGACCGGCATGACAGGCGTCTGCATGGGTCTGAAGCCGCAGTCAATCGAAGATCTTTCCATTATCGTCGCAGCCTACCGCCCCGGCCCGATGGAGTCGATCCCGCGTCTGATCGCCTGCAAGCAGGACCCATCGCTTGTCAAATACAAGCATCCCATGCTGAAACCTATCCTTTCCGTCACCTACGGCTGCATTCTCTATCAGGAGCAGGTCATTGAGATTTTCCGGAAGCTTGCCGGATATTCGCTTGGCCAGGCGGACATGGTGCGCCGCGCCATGAGCAAAAAGAAGGTCAAGGACATCGAAAAGGAGCGCGGCGCCTTTATCCGGGGCGACGCCTCGCGCAATATCACCGGCTGCGTCGCAAACGGCATTCCGGAGCAGACGGCGGAAGCCATCTACAACGAGATGTACGACTTTGCGAACTACGCGTTCAACAAGGCGCATTCCGTCTGCTACGCGGTGATCGCGTACCAGACCGCGTGGTTCAAATGCTATTACCCGCGCGAATATATGGCGGCGCTCATGACGTCTGTGCTGGGAAGCTCGGTCAAGATCTCCGAGTATATTGCCGAGTGCCGCGCGATGGGCATTGCGCTGCTGCCGCCGGATATCAATGAATCCAACGACAATTTCACCGTCGTGCCGGGCGGCATCCGCTTTGGCCTGGCGGCGATCAAGAATATCGGACGCGGCTTTATCCAGAAGGTCATGAACGAGCGAGAGCAGGGCGGGAAGTTCACCAGCCTTGAGGATTTTGCCTCCCGTATGTACGGGACGGATCTCAACAAGCGGGCGCTGGAAAATCTCATCAAGGCCGGCGCCTGCGATGGCTTTGGACTGAACCGCGCCCAGATGCTGCGTATCTATGAGCTTGTGCTCGACGCAGCGGCCAGCCAGAAGAATAAGAATGTCGACGGCCAGATGGGTCTGTTCGATCTGCTGTCCGGCGAAGACAGCGCCGCTGCCATGCCAGCTGTGCAGGCACCGGATATCCCGGAAATGAGCGTGCAGGAGAAAATGAGTCTGGAAAAGCAGACGACCGGTCTGTATCTGTCCGGCCATCCGATGGACGAGTACCGGCCGCTGCTGCGCGGCATGGATGTGGTTCCAATCGGTGAGATTCTGGAATGCTTTGAAAACGGCGGCGATACCTATCAGGACGAGCAGATCGTGAACATTGCCGGAATCGTCGAGGCGGTCAAGATGAAGACCACGCGCTCCGGCTCCATGATGGCCTATGTCACAGTGGAGGACGATACCGGTTCCATGGAGTTTCTGACATTCTCCACGATCCTGGGTCAATATGGCTCGCTGCTTTATGAAAACTCGCCTGTTATCCTGAATGGCCGCATTTCCGTTCGCGACGAAAAACCGCCGCAGATGGTCGTGAACCGCGTGGTGCAGATCGGGGATATGAAGGATCTGGATGCCGCGCAGGCCGCGCGTCAGACAGCGGCGCAGGCGCATACTGTCTATCTGAAAATCGAGAATTCCGGGCAGAAATCTGCAAAAAAGGTCTTGCCAATCCTGAAAATGTTCCCCGGAAGGGCACGGGCTGTCATTTACTTCGCCGATACTGGTGCACGGATGGGCGGAGCATGTGCGCTGGACGAGCGGATGCTGCAGGAGCTGCGGGAGCAGCTTGGCGAAAAAAATGTAGTTGTGAAGTAGTCTTGTTTTTTACAAATTCGCTACACTTTTGTAACTTTACATGTTATACTATAAAGAGTTGAAAAGGAGTTGGAGCGATTGCACGGAAAACGGGTGGGGCTTGCGCTGCTTGCAGCAGCGCTGACGCTGCTGCTTTCAGGCTGTTTTGTCAAAACGGTCGACGAGCTGTATACGCTGCCGCGGCATTCTGATGAATATGACCGGCTGGAGCTTGCAATCGATGCGGTTCTGAACGGCCAGAGCGCTGCCTATTCTGCGCCGGTGTCCGGCCCGAATCAGCAGTCTGTGCAGCTGGCCGATCTCGACGGCGACGGACAGGAAGAAGCGATCGCGTTTTTGAAGGCGGCAGGGGACAGGCCGCTCAGAGCCTGCATCTTTTCCCGTGTGGACGGCGATTACCACCTGACGGATGTGATCGAGGGCGACGGCACCAGCTTTGCCAGCGTCGAATACGTCCAGCTGACCGGCCAACCGGGCATCGAGCTTGTCATCGGGCGGCAGCTGTCCACCGACGTGCTGCAATCGCTCAGCGCATATTCCTACTCCGACGGCCATGTGGCCGAGCTGATGAATGCCAATTACTCGGAATACCGCGTAGTCGACCTTGACGGCGACGGCCGGAAGGATATTTTCCTGCTCCGCTTTGAAGCAGAGCAGCCGCAGGGCATTGCAGAGCTTTACCGCTGGCAGGCCGGGCAGATGGAGCGCGAGAAGGAAGCGTATCTAACTGCCGGAGCGTCCCTTGTCAAGCGTATTCTGACCGGAAATCTGATGAAGGACATTCCCGCCGTCTTTGTGTCGAGCGCATATGAGGATACCGGACTTGTGACAGACGTCTTTGCGTTTCAGAACGGCGTGTTCCAAAGCGTCACTATGCGCGAGGCGGAAAGCCCTGTTTCCACTGTCCGCAGCTACTATGTCTACGCCTCCGATATTGACGGCGACGGGCTGATCGAGCTGCCGCAGATTTTGCCGCTTCCGTCGGCAGAGGGATCCGATGAGAACGATTCCGCGATCAGCTGGTACAACCTTGATCTGGACGGACGCAGCCTGCCAAAGCTGACGACCTATCACAGCTTTTCAGGCGGCTGGTTCTTAAAGCTTCCGGACCGCTGGCAGAACCAGTTCTGCATCACGCGCGGCGCAGAGGCGGACGGCGTGCATGGCTATGCATTTTCGCAGTGGGAAGACGGGCGGCGCACAGAGCTGATCTTTACGATCTACGCGTTTTCCGGAGAGAATCGAAATGAATCTGCATCCGCCGACGGCAGGTTCATTCTGGCCGAAAAAGGCGATATCACCTATGCGGCGAAGCTTGGAACAGGGAAGTGGGCTGAGGAGCTGTCTGCGGACAGGCTGCGGGATATGTTCCACTTTATTCATATTGATTGGAATTCGGGAGAGACATGAGGAGCGAAACAGCATGAAAAAGGTTTTGATTTTGGAAGATGAGGTCAGTATCCGCAGCTTTGTGGTCATCAATCTCAAGCGCGCCGGGTATGAGGTCGTAGAGGCCGGGACCGGAGAAGAAGCGCTGGAGCTGCTGAAGGCCAACCCGGATGTCGGCGTCGCGATCCTCGATATTATGCTGCCCGGCATCGACGGCTTTGAGGTCTGCCGCAGCATCCGGGCGACGGATAAAAAGATCGGAATTATTATGTTAACCGCAAGAAGTCAGGAAATGGACAAGATCACCGGCCTGATGACAGGCGCGGACGACTATATGACCAAGCCCTTCAGTCCTGCTGAGCTGACCGCACGCATCGACGCGCTCTACCGCCGCATTGACTCCGACGGCTCGTCCAATCAGATCGAACTCAAACACGGTCCGTTCGTGTTGAACACGCGCAACCGGACGCTGGACAAGGAGGGCCGCCGCATCAAACTGACGCAGGTGGAATATGCCATTGTCAAGTTGTTCATGCAGAATCCGGGCCGGGCGCTTTCTCGGGAGGATATCCTCGCTGCGGTCTGGGGCCGGGACTATGACGGAGAGCTCAAGATCGTTGACGTCAACATCCGCCGCCTGCGCATCAAGATCGAAGATGATACCGCAAATCCGACTTATATCACAACAGTCTGGGGCTTTGGCTACAAGTGGGGCGCATAAGGCGTGAGGTGAGGCTTTTTGAAGAAAAAGAAACGCCTGTCCGGCATTGAACGGCGCTGGTTCGTCAATAACGTGGGCGTGATCATGCTGCTGGTCGCAGCGTGCGTGCTCGGCGTGGTGTTCTCCATGGCGGCGTATTACGACACAAACCTTCGCTCCGGCCTCGAAAACAAGGCGAAAACAACGACCGATTTTTTCAGCAATTACATCTCACAGAGTTACAAGGAATATTATCAGTCCTGTATCAAATTTGCACAGACCTTT